>WNGA01000714.1_pt1 | contig 50646 bp, 35 predicted proteins | sample 5400061 | NCBI WGS metagenome assembly WNGA01 (sample SAMN13153366, study PRJNA577476) | soil metagenome | isolation source: 100 cm soil or saprolite under grassland replicate 2 | place: USA:California | collected 2016-06-15
GCGAATCGCCATCGCCCGCGTTATCGCCCGATGGTTACCCCGCTGCCCCAGCTGCCATCGACCGCGGGCCGAGGGTCTCTCAGAAGGGAGTCTCTCAGAAGCCCCCACGTGACGCAGTAGTGCTAAGTGAACGGCATTGGAGCTAGATCGGATCCAGATCGATCTAGCTGACTGCGCCTTCGAGGGCGACCAAGGTGCCGGTGCGGGTGTCGAGCTCGCACAGCGTCCCGTAGGGAAGCGCGCGGTTACGGCTCTGGTGGCCGAACGCGCCGCCGGTCACGACTGGAATCGCGAGCCGGCCCAGGCGATCGACGAGCACCTCGTCGGCGGTCGGCGACTCGGCCCGTGTGGGCTCCGGTTCGCGGCATCCCGAGAAGTCGCCGACCACGACCGCGCTCGCGGCGCCGAACACGCCCGCGAGGTCGAGCGCCGTGAGCAGCCGATCGATCCGATACGGCCGCTCGCCGAGGTCCTCGAAGAACAGGATCGCGCCCGACACGTCGGGCAGGTACGGGGTGCCGAGCAGGCGCGAGAACACCTCCAGGTTGCCTCCCAAGAGTGGCCCGCGCGCGCGCCCCGGGACGACTTCGGTCAGCGCATCCAGCACGACGCTCGGCCCTGGGGTCTCGAGGCGCTGGTACAGCGCTTGCCGGTCCGCTGAGCCGAGCGCCGCCAGCTGGGTGACGACGGGCCCGTGGATCGAGGCCACGCCGGCGCTGGCGACGAGCGCGAGCAGCGCGGTGCCGTCCGAGAACCCGACGATCGGACGCGGGCGTCGAGCGAAGGTCGCGCGCTCGAGAAACGGGAGCAGCCGCAGGAGGCCGTACCCTCCGCGCGCCATGATTACCGCGCGCGCGTCGGGATCGTCGAGCGCGGCGTGGAGCTCGGCGAGCCGGCGCTCGTCGGGCCCTGCGAGATACCCTTCGCGCGCGAACACGCCGTCGTCGTATCGCACCTGGTAGCGCTCGCCGAGCAGCGCGACCCCGGCGAGAAACGCTTCGCGCGGCACGGGCCCCGAAGGCGCGATCACGCGGATCACGTCACCGGCGGCAACACGCGGCGGTAGGATCACCTAACTCGGAGGGGAGAGGGTGGGGGCCCCCACCCTTCCCCTCCGAACCTCCGGCGATGGGCGCCAGCCCGGGGTCCCCATGCGAGTCTGCCCGCGTGGGGTGGAGCATGCTGTCGCTCCCCCACGCGCTACCTTCGGCGGCGCTTGCGCTTCCCCGAGCCGCCCGCTTGGGGATCGCCCGCGGGATCGCCGGGGTGGGCAGACGAGGCGGTGGAATCGGAGGTCGGCACCTCGACCACCGCGGCCGACGACTCCGGCGCTGCGTGCACCTCGGGCGCGGCCTCGACGACCAGTGCCGCCTCGACAACCGGCACCGCCTCGACCACCGGCGCGGCCTTCGCGGGCGCGGCCTTCGCGGGCGCGGCCTTCGCGGCCGTGTCCCCGAAGCTCACGCGCATGCCGGCGACGTCGGGGTTCGACGACTCGACCACCTCGGTCACGCGCGCGTCCTCGTCGCCGCTCTCCCCGCGCAGCGTGATGGGCGTGCCCACCGGCAACGGTTCAGCGAGCACCACGAAAGCGCCGCCAGCGCCGCGATCCCGGATCGGCGTCCCCCGCCCCACCACCACGCCGGAATATCGAACCTCCGTCGCGAGCTCCACGACATGAGAGTATCACGCTCGCCCGCGGACGGGCGCAGCTATGATCCCGGCCGCGTGACCCATCCCGACGCCGCCGCCGCCAGCCCCAACCACGCGCGCCGGTCGTCATCGCGTTGGCGGTTCCCCGTCGCGCTCGCGCTCGCGCTCACGCTGGTCGCCGGCACCGAGCCAGCGCGCGCGCAGGATGCAGATCCGTGGTTCGGCCGGGACAAGGCGTTGCACTTCACGGCGACCGCGTCGATCGCGCTCGGCGGCTATGGCGGCACCGCGCTCGCGACCGATGACCGCCGGGTGCGGGTCGGCGTCGGGTCGGCGGTGGCGCTCGCCGCCGGCGCCGGCAAAGAGGTGTGGGACGCCGCCGGCCACGGCGATCCATCGGCCCGTGATCTGGTCTGGGACGTCGCGGGCACCGCCACCGGCGTCCTGGTGGCGTGGACCATCGACTGGCTCATCCATCGTTGAGCGTGCATCGAGCGTGACGGCGAGCGCAGCGGGGCTTCGCCACGCCTCCTCTTGAACTCGATGCACCACAGGCTTAAGGTCTCCCGGCAGTATCGTCGACAACGGAGGCCAACTTACTTCAATGCGAACGCGGTCGAGAGGCAGATCGGGGGTCCTGGTCGTGGGGCTCGTGCTGGCGAGCGTGACTGGAATCGGAACGGCGGTGGCGGGCGAAGAGGACGATCTGCAGCGGCAGATCGAGCTCGCGCGCACCGGCGCGGCCGACCTCGAGCGTCTCGACGAGCTCAAAGCCGTATCCGACGAAATCAGCCTGCTGCGGTCGTGGCTGGACGAAGCGTGGAACCTGCGCGCCAAGCACGAATACGATCAGGTGCGCGAGGTCGTCGATCGCTCGCGCGAGCAAGCCGACCTCATCCGCGCCAAGATCACCGTCGCCAAGCTGCGTGCTCAGGCCGAGAAGCGCGAGGCCGCCGTCGCGCAGTTGCGCGCAAAGATCGCGCGCACGCGCAAGGCGCTGGTCGAGGCAACGGCCAAGAAGAAGCAGCTGGAAGGGAGCGCGCAATGATTCCCGCCCGCTGGGCATTCGCTGCCGGTCTGGCCGGCATGCTCGCCGCGTGTGCGACCCCGCCCAAGCCGCGCGAGCTCGAGGCCTACGACAAGCTGCGCGCCGGCGCCAACCTGCCCGAGGTCAGAAAGCGCTCGCCCGATCTGATCAACGAATCGGACAAGCGCGGCAGCAAGGCCACCGAAGAGTGGCAGTCGAACGATCTCGAAGAGTCGCGCAAGGACGCGCTCCTCGCACACGTCAAGCTCAAGACCGCGATCGCGCTCTACGACCAGGAGCAGCTGAAGGCAAAGATCCAGTCGCTGTCCGCGCAAGAAGCGCAGGCCGAGGAGGAGTACGCCAGCCTGGCCAAGGACCTCGCGAGCGAGAACGAAAAAGTCGCGCTCGCGCAAAAGTACGTCGAGGCACGCAAGTCCGCCGAAACCGAGAAGCAGCGGCTCTCCCAGCAGATGTCGAGCGCGCAGGCCGAGCAGCAAAAGCTCAAGCAGCAAATGGCCTCCGAGCAACGGCTCTCCGAGGCGCAGCTGGCGCTACGCACCGCCGAGACGGTGGAGGCGTCCAAGTACGCCAAGGCCGAGTACGGCGCCGCCAGTGACATGCTCGCCAAGGCGGAGGCGGACCTCAAGTCGGGCGACCACGCGGGCGCGCAGGCCGACGCCGGCGAGGCCAAGAAGAACGCCGACCGCGCGACCGAAATCGCCAAGCCGCTCTACGAACAGGCCGAGCAGGCGACCCAGGGCAAGGAACGCAACGACGCACTGTCGAAGGACGCCGCCGCGATCATGGGCGCCAGCGTCAAGCTCGAGCGGCGGGGTGATCTGCAGCGCCTCGTGGTGGTCGTCCCGCAGCTGTTCGAGAAACGGCAGACCGGCATCGCCCCGGGCCACGACGGCGTCCTCGACGCGCTCGCCACGCTGATCAAGAAGTACCCGAGCTATCCGGTGCAGGTCATCGGCTATACCGACAATCGCGGTAAGTCCGGGGAATTGGTGGCTATCTCGGCGGCGCGCGCGCAGTCGGTGTTCTCCGCGCTGGCGTCTCGCGGGGTCGAGGCGCGGCGGCTGATGGTGAGCGGCCTCGGCGGCGAAGAGCCCTACGTCGACAACAAGTCCGCCGCCGGCCGCGCCAAGAACAACCGCGTCGAGATCGTCTTTCTCTATCATTAAGAGAACTCCGTTTTCGCCGCGGTCCGCGATGTTAATGTCAGCGCCGTGACACGCTGGCTGGCTGTCGTCCTGCTGCTCGCGGTAATCGCGGGCTGTGGCGGGGGCACGGGGAAGCCGAAAGACGGGGGCACCGATCGCGCTGGCGACGGCGCGGCGTGCAACGCGGGCGATGGCGGGAAGAAAGCGAATGGGGCGGCGTGTGGGTGCGCGGCGGACTGCGCGGGCGGCCACTGCGTCGATGGCGTGTGCTGCGCGACCGCCTGCAACGAAACCTGCAAGGCGTGCGACGTCCCGGGCTCGGTCGGCAGCTGCACGTTCGTTCCCAGCGGCGTCGAGCCACACGACGGGGCCTGCGCCGCGACCGCCACCACGACCTGCGGCGCCGACGGGACATGTGACGGGAGCGGCGGCTGCCGCAAACACCCCGCGGGCACGACGTGCAAGTCGGGCCGCTGCGACAACGCCGCGGTCGTCGACATCAACGTGTGCGACGGACTGGGACGCTGCCGTCCCGGTCCCTCGACCGTGTGCGCGCCGTTCAGCTGCGAGACGACCAGCAACGAATGCACGACCTCCTGCCGTTCCGACGCGGACTGCGTCGCAGGCATCAAGTGCGTCAACGGCAGCTGCGGTCCCAAGCCTCGGGGCGCGGTGTGCACGAAAAACAGCGAGTGTGCCTCGAACTTTTGCGCGGACGGCGTGTGCTGCAACGTCTCCTGCCAGGGCGCCTGCGTGAGCTGCAACCAGAGCGGTCGCACCGGCACGTGCTGGCCGACCGCCGGCGGCAACCTCGATCCGCACAAGATCTGCCGCACCGATACCCCGGCGTCTTGCGGGCAGACGGGCGCCTGCGACGGGGTCGGCAGCTGCGCGCTTTATCCGGCGCAGACGACGGTGTGCGTGGCACCGTCGTGCAGCGGCGATCGGGTGAACACCGCCGCCACCTGCGACGGCCGCGGCAGCTGCGGCACCCCGGGTCTCAAGTCCTGTGGGCCCTACCGCTGCGCCGCCGGCGCCTGCGTGAGCGCGTGCACCAACGACGACGACTGCGTGTCCGGCAACAGCTGCCAGAACGGCAGCTGCGGTAAGAAACCGAACGGCCTCACCTGCTCGGCCGCCAGCGAATGCCTGAGCGGGTTCTGTGCGGACGGCATCTGCTGCGACGGCGCCTGTGACGGCGTCTGCCGGAGCTGCAAGCTGCCCGCCTCGATGGGCACGTGCACCGCGGTGCCCGCCGGCGGCGACGAGCCGCACGGTCTGTGCGCCGCGCAGGCCCCCTCGACCTGCGGCACCGACGGAAAGTGCGACGGCGCCAACGCCTGCCGGCGGTTCCGGCCCGGAACGGTGTGCGCGCCCGAGCAATGCAGCGCCGGCGTGTTCAGCCCCGAGGGTACGTGCAATGCGACCGGTACGTGTGCCACGTCGCCCTCACTCGCCTGCGCGCCGTTCGCGTGCAACGGCAGCCGCTGCTTCGACGCGTGCACCGTCGACGCCAACTGCGCGGCGGGGGAGTTCTGCACCGGGCGCTCGTGCGGGTTGAAGCCGATCGGCGCGTTCTGCTCGATCGGCAGCGAGTGCAGCTCGAGCTTCTGTGCCCAGGGCGTGTGTTGCACGTCGGCGTGCGGGAGCGCCTGCAAGTCGTGCGCGCTCGCCGGATCGATGGGCCTCTGCACGAACGTCGCCAAGGACGCTCCCGACCCCTCAGAGACCTGCACCGTCCGGGCGCCGGAGACGTGCGGCACCAACGGCAAGTGCGAGGCCGGCGCCTGCCAGCGCTACGCCCCCGGCGTGTCGTGCCTGGACGCGAGCTGCCCGATCTCGGGAACGACGCTGACGCCCGCCGGAACCTGCGACGGGTCCGGCAGCTGCGTCGTCCCCGCCGCGACGTCGTGTTTCCCGTTCGCGTGCGGCGCCGGCGCCTGCAAGTCGACCTGCGCGGGTGACATGGACTGCGCCGCGCCGGCGACCTGCGGAACCGGCTCGTGCGGCCTGAAACCGGTAGGCGCGATCTGCGCCGGCCCGGGCGAATGCCGCAGCAACTTCTGCGCTCAGGGCGTGTGCTGCAACACCGCCTGCTCGACCAGCTGCCGGTCGTGCGTGGTGGCCGGCAGCGTCGGCACGTGTTCCCCGACGCCCGCCGGCGACACCGATCTCACCGGCGCTTGCCACGACGAAGGCGCGATGACCTGCGGCATGACTGGCGTCTGCGACGGCGTGGGAGGCTGCCAGCTCTACGACGCCGGCACGCAGTGCGCGCCGCCGGCCTGCCCGACCGGCACCACAGGCGCGACGCTTGCTCGGGTCTGCGACGGCAGCGGAACCTGCCGCGCCGCGATGACCCAGTCGTGCGGCAGCTATCAATGCAACGGCACCACGTGCAATTCGGCGTGCGGCACTCAGGCCGACTGCTCGGGCGACAACCTCTGCCTCGACGGCGCGTGCGGGAAGAACCGCCTCGGCCAGATCTGCGGCGCGGGCTCGGAGTGCGAAAGCGACAACTGCGTCGACGGTGTCTGCTGCGACGCGGCCAGCTGTGGCAACTGCCTATCCTGCAACGTCGTCGGCACCGCCGGCTCCTGCCAGCCGGTCCCCGCCGGCGACATGGAGCCACACGGCGGCTGCGCCGCCAACCCGCCCTGCGGCTGGAACGGCCGCTGCGACGGTCTCGGCGCTTGCGAAAACGCGCCGACGTCGACCAGCTGCGGTACCGGCGCCTGCACCGGCGCCACGTTCACGCCCGTGGGAGCGTGCGACGGCGATGGCGCCTGCCGGCAAATCCCGACCAGCTGCGCGCCTTATCTGTGCGGCGGTACCGCATGCCTGACCACCTGCGTGAGCGACCTCGATTGTGTGACCGGCTACAACTGCCTGGCGGGCTCTTGCACCAACCTTCTCCCCGACAGCGCCGCGTGCACCCGCAACACGGAATGCATCAGTGGCCACTGTACCGACGGGTACTGCTGTCCGCTCGCCTCCTGCGGCCCATGCCGGTCGTGCGCGCTGATCGGGCACGTTGGGAGCTGCATGCCGATGCCGGGGGGCATGGGCGATACGCGCTGCCCCATCATGCCGGTGTCCACCTGCGGAACAACCGGGGTCTGCGACGGCGCCGGCCAGTGCACGCGCCACCCCGCCGGAACCACGTGCTCGGCGGCGTCGTGCGGCGCGGGACTGGCGGCGCGGAGCACCTGGGCCTGCAACGGCGCCGGCCAGTGCACGGCAACCCCCACCGACTGCTCGCCCTATCGGTGCGATGCCGCGACCGCCACCTGCCGGACGAAGTGCTCGAGCAACGGGGACTGCGCCCAGGGGACGACTTGCGACGGCAACCCGACCACGCCGGGGGCGTGCACGCCGAAGTGAACGCGGGCTTACCAGCAGATTGTCGACAAACGCTTACGGATCAGCCCCTTGGCGGCGGCGGCGCGCTTGGTTACCCTGGCCAAGCGTGTTAGGTTACGCGCCGCCTTTCGCCTCCGGCCGTCGCGTCCGTCGTTAGGGGGAGCCACCAAGCTGCATGCCCACCGTCCGCGAATATGAAGCCGCGTTGCAACGCAATCCCGCCGACACCGAGGCGTTCGTCTCGCTGCGTAAAGCGTACCGACAGGGTCAAAAGCACGACCGGCTGGTGACGCTGTACGAGACGCGCGCCCAGGCCATCCAGGACAACACCAAGGCGGGCGAGCTGTTCTATTTGGCCGCCGAGCTGCGCATCGACCAGCTCGGCGATCCCGATGGCGCCGAGGCCGACCTCGTGAACGCCGTCGACCGCGACCCCGGCCACATCCGGGCGGCGGCACGGCTCAAGGACATCTATCGCGAGCAGGGCCGCACCGCGGACTACATGACCATGCTCGAAATGGAAGCGGCGGCGGTGGCGCGCACGCGCGAGCCCGCCCGCATGGCCGAGCTCGAAGCCGAGATGAGCCAGCTGTTCCTGAATCACTTCGCGCGCCTCGAGCGCGCGGTGAGGAGCCCGCAGCGCCAGGGCAAGCTGGCCCAGGAGCACGTCCGGTCGATCGAGTCGGCGCGCAAGATCTACCGCGCGCTCGGCGACTACCGGTCGGTCGTCCGGCTCTACGAGCTCGAGCTCGAAGGCACGACCGATGCGCGCCGTCGAGCCGACCTGCTGCTCGGCCTCGGGCGTGTGCTGGGTGAGAAGCTCGAGGAGCTGGACGCGGCCGCACAACGGCTGGCCGAGGTGGTTCGGCTGCGCCCGCGCGACGAAAAGGCGCTCGAGCTCTTGGCCGGGGTCTACGCCAACCCCAATTGGATTGGCGCCGACGGCGCCGAGCGCGCGGCGGCCATCTATTACCAGGTCGCGCGCCGGCGGCAGGAGGCGGGCGACATCGAGAACGCGATCGCCTCGCTGCGCAAATCGCTGGCGGCGGTGCCCGGCCATCCGGAGTCGTCCGAGCTGCTCGAGCGCGTCTACTACGAAGCGCAGCGCTTCCAAGAGCTCGACCGCTACTACCGCGAGCGCGTCGCCGGGGCGGCCGGCAACGAGGCCGAGCGCATCGACTTCCTCTACAAGCGCGCCCAGCTCGCCGAGGGCGAGCTCGACGACAAGGCGGAAGCGCAGCGCGTCTACAACGACATCTCGCTGATCGAGCCGCCGGGCGGCCCCGCGGTCGAGAAGCTCGTCGAGCTCTACTTGGCCAGCCAGGACTACGCCAAGCTGGCCGAGCTTCGCGAGCGACAGCTGGGCGCGGTCTCGGATCCCGAGCTGCGGGTCCGCATCATGCTGGAGCTGGCGCTCTTGTATCGCGATCGCCTCGGCGACCGCGAGCAGGCGGCGATCTACCTGCACGCGGTGCTCGAGCTCGAGCCCGAGAACCAGAACGCGCTCGGCGCGTACGCGGAGCACTTCCGTGAAAAGGGCGATTGGGCGGCGCTCGCCGATCTGCTCGAGTTCTCGTACGAGCGGGCGCGGCTCGCGGGGATGCCGTCTGACGAGCTCTTGCCCCGGCTGGAGGAGATCGCCGCGGTTTGCGAGAAGCAGCTCGGCGACAACGAGCGGGCCCTGGCCGCCTGGCAGCGCGCCGAGGAGCTGGCGCCCACGTACAACCGGGCGCGCGAGGCGCAGCGACGCCTCTTGCTCAAGACCAAGAGCTGGGACCGGATGGCCGCGCTGCTCGAGCGCGAGGCCGCCGCGCAACCCGACCTCGGGCAGCGGATGGAGATCCTGCGCCGGGCGGCTCAGATCCACCGCGAGAAGCTGGGCAACGCGCCCCGCGCCATCGAGATCTACCGCGAGATCCTGCGTGCCGATCCTCACGACGCGGTGTCGATGCGCGCGGTGGTCGAGACCTACGAGCGCGCGGGGGACTTCGCCAGCCTGGCGCAGCTCTTGCGCGAACAGATCGAGCGCACCGAATCCAAGCAGGAGCGCGTGGGCCTCTTGCGCCGGGTGCTGGTGATCTGCGACGAACGTCTCAACGACCTCGCGCAGGGGCAATGGGCCGCCAACGAGATCCTGACCGCCGTCCCCGGCGATCGCGACACGCTGACCCGGCTCGAGCACATCCTCGAGCGCGCGGGCCTGCACTCGGACCTGGTCAAGGTGCTGGAACAGCACGCCAAGCACGCCGCCAATCCCGACGAGAAGTCGCAGATCTACCACCGGATGGCGCACATCCTCCACACCACGCTGAAGGATCCAGCGGGCGCGGCGGAGCGGCTCGAGGAGGTCGCCCGCGTCGACCCCGACGACGGCAAGGCGCTGGACATGTTGACCGAGATCTACACGGCGCTCGGCCGGTTCCCCGACCTGGCGCGGGTGCTCGACATGCAGGTCGAGCGCGTGATCGCGGACGCCGCGCAGCAGGCGGAGTACCTGCGCCAGCTCGCGCGCCTGGTGGAGGGCCCGCTCGCCGACCTGCCGCGCGCGCGCCGCTCGTGGGAGCAGCTGCTCGACCTCTTGCCCACCGACGCCGAGTCGTTGGACGCGATGGCGCGGATCTCCACCAGCGAGGCCGACTGGCCGACGCTGGTTCGGATCCTCGAACGGCAGATCCCGCTCGCGCCCGAGCCTGAGCGCGCGGTCGCGCTGGCGCTGCTACGCGCGAAGATCTTCGACGAGAACCTGCACGACATCGACTCCGCGTCCGAGGCGCTCGAACGGCTCATCACGGAGGTCGATCCCCGCAACATCGAGGCGCACGCGCGCCTGCGCCGCTACTACGAGCAGGACGAAGACTGGCCCCGGGTCATCAAGATCGCCGAGCGCCAGCTTTTCCTGATCGAAGACGCCACCCAGCGCGTGCCCAAGGCGATGGAGCTGGGCGCGCTGGTGCGCGATCAGCTGGGCGACGAGAAGCGGGCGATCCCGATCTTCGAGCGCGTGCTGGAGATCGAGCCCGACAACCTGGATGCGCTGCAGGCGGTCGCCTCGCTTTACGACAAGACCGGCAACCACCAGCGTCTCGCGTTCGCGAACGAGAAGCTGCTGGAGCGCACCGAAGATGCCGACGAGCGGCGGGTGCTCATCCTGCAGATCGCGGGCCTCTACGAGACCCTGCTCGAGGAGCCGCGCCGCGGCTTCGAGTGGTACCGGCGCGCGTACCTCGAGAACCCCGATAGCGAGGGGCTCAAGATCGTCGACCAGGCCGCTGAACGTCACGGCCTTTACGAGGAGCTGATCCAGATCTACGAGGGCGCGCGGGCGCGGGCGAGCGAGCCGATCGAACAACTTGCCGCGTCGCTCAAGATCGCCCTCATCTGCGAGGAGAAGCTGGGCGAGCCGACGCGCGCGTTCGCGACCCTGGTCGACTCGCTGCCCATCGATCCCACCGGGCGCGAGCTGCTCCCCAACCTCGAACGCCTCGCCGAGGTGACCTCGGACTGGCAGGGCCTGCTGGACGTCTACGCCCGGATCGCGCGCGCCCGCACCGAGGTCGCGGATCGGGTCGAGCTTCTGCGCCTGCTCGCGCAGGTGCGCGAGCGCCGCATGAACGACGCGCCGGGCGCGCTCGACGAGATGTTGCGTAGCTTCGCGATCTCACCCCAGGATGCCGCCACCCAGGAGGAGATCCTCCGCCTCGCGCGGGTCACTGGGCGCTGGGAGGAAGCGATCCGCGTCCAGGGGCAGCTGTTTGCGCTCGCGGACGAGCTGCCCGAGAAGCTCGCCGTCGCCCGCCACGCGGCCCACCTGGTCGAGCACGAGGTCAAGGACCTGGTTCGCGCCTTCCGCGCCTACCTCAACGCGTTCCGGCTCGCGCCCGACGACGCCGAGATCGTCGCCCACCTGTGGCGGCTGGCCGCGCTGATCGGGCGTTACGAGATCCCGTCCGCGGTGAAGACGCCGGCCCCAGTCGTCGCCCAGGTCATCGAAGGTGACGTCAGTGACGAGATCGCCGTCGACGTCGACGACGGCGAAATCGCAGCGACGCCCGCGCCCGTCGCTGCCGACGCCACCGCCATCGACGCGACGCCCGCGCCGTTGTCGGCACGCGGCGAACAGGGCGAAGATGTCGACAAGACCGTCAGCGATGATCTCGACAGGACCGTCAGCGACGATCTCGGCAAGACCGTCAGCGACGATCTCGAGGCCGGCATCGAGGACGAAGACGCGATCGAGGTCCTCGCCGAAGAGGAGTTGGTCGAGGAAGGCGAGGCCATCGAGCCAACCGATCCCGGCCTCGCCGCCCGCCGGCCGCCGGCATCGCCGCCGCCACTACGCGCGCCCGCGGACGAGCTCGGGTACGCCACCCCGTGGGAGGAGCTGGCCGCCGCCTACGACAGCCTGCCCATGACCGATCGCAAGACCCGCAAGGCACACCTCATGAAGATCGTCGAGGTGTGGGAGCGCGGCCAGCACGACGTGGACCGCGCCATGGACGCGCTCGACCGCGCGTTCCACATCGACACGACCGATGCCGAGACTCGGGCCGAGATCGAGCGCATCGGCGGCGAGAACGACAAGTGGGATCGCGTGGTCGCTATCTATCTCGGCGCGATCGACGAGTTCGCGCCGGTCGAGACCGCGGTCGCCCTCCACCACGACGTCGCCCGGCTGCGCGAGCGGCTGGGTCAGGTCGACAAGGTAGAGCAGATCTACCGCGAGATCCTGCGCTTGAAGTCGGACGACCCGCTCGCGCTCAAGCGGGTCGAACAGATCTGCCGGGAGCAGGGACGCCACGAAGACCTGGCCAACGTGCTCGAGAAGCGCACCGCCGGCCCGAGCGACGCGCTGCCGCCGCCCGAACGGCGGGCACGGCTGCGCGAGCTCGCCGGGCTCTATGAAGAGCACCTCGAGCGTCCCTACGAGGCCATCGACACGCTCGAGCGGCTGCTGATGGAGGCCGAGGACGAACACGGCACCGACGGCACCGGATCGTTCCCCGCCGAAAAGGAAGAGATCCTCGACGCGCACGCCGCGCTGGTGCGGCTCTACTCGCGCGTGGGCCTTTGGGGCAAGGCGGTCGAGAGCCTGCAGAAACAAGCGGAGCTGGTCGGCGACCACTCCAAGGCGCGCGCGCTGCGGCTGCAGATCGCGACCATCTACGAGAAGGAGCTGGGGCTCCCCGAGCGTGCCACCGAGGCCTACGAGGCCATCCTGCACGAGCTGCCCGACGACGCGGAGGCGCTGGCCGCGCTCGATCGCTTGAACGACGCGCACGGCCGGCACGAGGAGCTGCAGGAGATCTTGCAGAAGCGCGCCGCCGCCGCGACCGGCGCCGAGCGCACGGAGCTGGTACGCCGCCGCGCGCGCATCCTCGAGGAACGCCTCAACAATCCCGAGGCGGCCGCCGGCGCGCTGCGCGAGCTGGGCGCCGAGGCGCTGGCCGACGACGAGCTCTTGTCGGCGCTGCTCCGCAACCTCCGCCGCGCCGGCCTCGCCCACGAGGCGTCACGCGCGCTGACGCAGCGGATCGAGACCGAACGCGCGCGCGGCAAGAAAGCCGACCTCGGGCGGATCGCCGAGCTGAACCTCGAGCTCTCGCTGCTCAAGCTCGATGACCTGCACGACCCGGCCGCCGCCCGCAAGGAGGTCGAGTCCGCGCTGGAAGCGGCGCCCAACAATCCGGCGGCACTCGCCGCGCTGGCGCGCCTTCACCTCGAGGCCAACGACTTCACCGGTTACTCCAGCGCCCGCGTGCGCGAGGCACGCGCGCTCAAGGGCCAGCCCGGCGCGGTCGAGGCGCTGCTCGACGCCGGCCGCGTCTATCGCGAGCAGCTCAAGGACCCGACCAAGGCACGCGAGTGCTTCGAGGAGGCGCTGCGCGAGGATCCGAACAACGCCGAGGCGATGCGCGCGCTGGCGGCGTTGCTCGCAGCAGAGGCCAACTGGGACGAGGCCCGCCGCGTGCTCACACGCCAGCTCGAGACCACGGAGCAGTCACCGAATCGCGCCGCGATCCTGACTGACCTCGCGCGCGTGGCGTGGGAGGGCTTCAGCGACGGCACAGAGGCGCAGCGTCTGCTCGACGAGGCCCTGGGCTTGGTCCCCGACCACCTCCCGGCCGTGCTCGCGGTCGCCGACATCTTCTACAAGGAAGGCCAGTGGGAGCACGCCGAACGGCGGCTGTCCGAGGCGGTGCGCCGGCTCCGCAATCAGCCGCAGCAGGCCGCCAAGCTGTTCCAGCGCCTGGCCGAGGTGCACGAGAAGCTGGGCAAGCTCGACGAGGCCTACCGCCAGCTGGTCGAGGCGGACCGAATGGGGCCCGGCCAGCTGCTCACCAAGCTGTCGCTGGGCGAAAACCGCTTCCGCGCGGGGCGCTGGCGGGAAGCCGCGCTCCACCTCGGCAGCCTCGCGGACCACGCCGACGCGGCGCTTTACCCCGACGAGGTCGCCGACGCGCTCGGGCACGCGGCACAGGCGGAGATCAAGCTGCGGCATCCGGAACGCGCGATTGATCTCTACGAGTCGGCGCTCGCGCTACGTGGCGGCCACCTACCTACCCTCCGCGCGCTCGCGGATCTCGCGCTCGAGCGCGGCGAGAAGGAAAAAGCCGCCACCTATCTGCGCCGCATCGCCGAGGCGTCGTCCGACAAAGCGGAGCGCGCGCAGATGTTCGAGAAGCTCGGCGACCAGTATGCCGAGCTCAGCGACGAGGCCCAGGCGATGTCCGCGTACGGTGAGGCGCTGCGCGCGCAGGGCACGCCGTCCGAGGAGCAGGTGCCGCTGGTCGAAAAGATGCTCGGCCTCCGGCGCGCGAGCGGTGACGCCGAGGACGCCGCGCGGCTGTCGGCGCTGCTCATCGATCTGGTCAAGGATCCCAAGGAGCGCGCGGGACGCCGGCGCGACGCCGCGTTGCTGATGGCCGAGCGTGGTGACGTCCGCGAGGCGGCGGTGCTGCTCGAACAGACGCTGGCCGAGGATCCGCAGGACGAGGTCGCGCTGGTCGCGCTCTGCGACCTCGCCGACAAGCTGCCCGCGGGGTCATCGCTCGCCGAGCGCCTCGCGCGCGTGCTGGCGTCGTTGCCCCCGCCGGGCGAGCAGCCCGCGGCCCGGGCCCGCCGCGCGCGGCTGTGGCTGCGCCACGGGGAGCTGGTGCGCGCGCGCGATCCCAGCGCCGCGATCGAAGCTTTTCAGCACGTCGTCGAGCTCGACCCCGAAAACGCCGCCGCGCGCGAAGCCCTGGCGTCGCTCTACGGGGACCGCTCCGGGTTCGAAGACGCGGCCGCCGACAACCACCGTCATCTGCTCGACACCGACATCACCCGCGCTGGCTCGCTCCGCGCGCTGGCCGCCGGCTACGCCCGCCGGGGGCTGGTCGACCGCGCGCGCTGCTGCCACGAGGTGCTCAGCCTGTTCGGCGAAGCGACACGCGACGAGGAGGCCTTCCTTCGCGCACACCCCCCCAACGACCTCAAGCCCGAGGATCCGTACGCGGCCGCCATCGACGACGAAGATCGCCGCGACCACCTGGCGCTGCCCGAGGCGACGCGGATGGCCGATATCTTCTCGTGCCTGTGGGAGGGCGCGCCCGGGCTCATCGGCCAGCGGCTGGAGGACTTCGGCGTCTCGTCGCGCGACAAGGTGTCGCCGATGTCCGACCTCGACCTCGGCAAGGTGTACGGCCAGGTCGTCAAGGCGTTGGCCAACAAGAAGACCGCGCTCTACGTCAAGTCCGACGGCGCCGCCGAGGTCACGATCGTCGTGCAGGCGCCGCCCGCGCTGGTGGTCGGCGCCGAGATGGCAAACGGCATCCCCGTGCCCGAGATCCGATTCCAGCTCGCGCGCGGCATCGAGCTGTCGCGACCGGAGTACATCCTGGCCGCGGGCGTGCGTCCCAAGCAGTTCACCACCCTGTTCGGCAGCGTGCTCAAGGCCTTCCATCCCCGCCACGCCCGCCGGCGCGCGAGCTCGGGCGACGCGGCCGCGGACCAGGCCGCGAAGCTCAAGAAGAACGTTCCCTACAAAGTATCGAAGCAGCTGGTCGAGCTGTTCCAGGCGCTGGGCTCGACGTCGTGGAGCTCGCTACGCTGGCGCGCGGTGGTCCACCACGTCGGCAATCGCGTGGGGCTCGCGCTGTGCGGCGACCTCGCGACCGCGGTCGAGATCGTCGTGCGCGAGAGCGGCACGGTGTCCGCCGGCCAGAAGCCGACGGCGGACGAGCTACGCCAGCTGGCGCAGAGCTACGAACCCCTCCGGGAGCTGCTCCGATTCGCCGTGAGCGACAGCTACTTCGTCCTGCGCGAGAAGCTCGGCACCGCCGTCAGCAGCGCCGCGGCGGCGTAGCCGGCTCCCGCGCGGGCTGCGGAGACGACGGCCTGCCGTCACCGGCGGGGCCAGCGCCCGCATCGCGGGCTCTCGTTCCTCGAGGCACGCGAGCAGCGTGTTGATGTCGTTCTGAAACGCAATCTCGCTGCGAATGCCGCCGTCGGTGAGGACGGCGCGCGCCTCCGAGGCGGTGACGAATCTAGCTTCGGACTTCTTCATTTAGGAGAGCTCCCAGCGACCGACTCAGATCTGAGCAACGCATGTGCCACTGAATAAGTTCCCGCAACCGTCGAAAACGGCCTACGCCGACCACTTTTAGTTTCAGCCGTCGGCAGGTTTCGAGAACCTGCGGTTACCGTGTTGCGCAACCGCGTAGCGCAACCAGCCAGTCGGAGAGATCCGGGGGCCACGGACTCTCGAAAGAAATCTGTGCGCCGCCTTTCGGATGGACGAACCCGAGTCGCGTCGCGTGCAGCGCCATCCGCGGCGCGCGAGGAAGGCCGGCCGCCGGGGGCGACCCATAGCGCGCGTCGCCGAACACGGGATGGCCGATACCGGCGGCGTGGATCCGGATCTGGTGCGTGCGGCCGGTCTCGAGCCGACAGCCGAGCAAAGTGGCGACGTCGCCGAATCGCTCCACGACCTCGAGGTGCGTGACCGCGCGTCGACCGCCCACCGGGCGATCGACGATCCCGAGCGAGGCCGCGACGCCGCCCTGGACCCCCGCGAGGTACGCGCGTTCGATGTCATGGTCGCGGAACCGTGCCGACAGCTCGCGGTTCGCGAGCGCGGTCTTCGCGAGCACCACCAGGCCGCTGGTCTCGAGGTCGATGCGGTGGACGATCTGCACCGGTCCAGCGCCGGGCCGTCGCGACAGCAGATCGGCCAGGTTGTTGCGATCGCTCTCGGGCGTGGGGGCGGTGAGCAGCCCCGACGGTTTGTCGACGACGACGATGTCGTCATCCTCGAACACGATCCGGAAGGGCGGCAGGTGGCGTTCGTCGGCCGTACGCGCCGCGCGGCCGAGCCGCTTGGTCGCGCGCGCCATCGCCCCACCCTGCACCGTGACCACCTCCTCCCCGGCCCGCATCACCCGGCCGGCGATCTTGACCCGCCGCCCATCGACGAACACGCCGCCGATGTCGAGCAGCACGCGCGCCTGCCTCCGCGACAGCCCCGGCACGCACGCCGCCAGCACCTGGTCCAGCCGGAGCCCGGCGTTCTCGCCTTCGACCTTGAACGCGACGCGGCTCGGCTCGCTCATGCGGGGGCGGGAAGCTAGCAGAGGATCGAGCTTTTGCCCTATTCTCTGGCACGTAGGAGGCCCCTCGGCATGCGCGCTAGCCTATTGGTCCGTGGACTACCTTTTTCGCTTCTCCTGATTCTGCTTGGCTGCGCCGGCGGCAAGACGAACACCGGAAAGGCGGGCACGACCGGCGCGGGCACGGCAGGCACGACGGGCGCGGCCGGCGTCACCGGCAGCGCCGGTTCGAGCGACGCCGCCGGCACCACGGGCGTGGCAGGAACGACCGCCGGCGCCGGCACCACGGGCAGCGCAGGCACCACCGCCGCGGCGGGTACGACTGGCGCGGCGGGGACCACGGGCGCCGCCGGCACGACGGGTGCCGGGGGAACCACCGGCGCGGGCGGCTCCACCCCGCCAACCGACGCCGGAACCGACGCCGTCTGCCAGACGGCGTCGTACACCTTCGAGCCCAAGCTGCCAACGGTCTACCTAATCGTCGATCGCTCGCACTCGATGTACGCCTGCCTCACGTCGACGACCGACACGAACCCTACCTGCGGAAACCTCGCCGACACCTCGTGGACGAAGCTCAAGGACGCCACGCTGACGGTCGTCAAGGCGCTCGAGACGCAGGTGCGGTTCGGGTTCGCGACCTTCTCGGGCACGAAGGGTGGAACCTGTCCGGCCATGGACAAGGTCGCGCCCAAGGTCATGAACCACGCCTCGATCAGCACGCTCTACAACTCGCTGGCGGCGCCGCCCAACAGCAACACGGTCGGCATCAAGTGGGAGTCGCCCGCGCCCCAGATCGTCCGCTCGGTCGGCGCCGAATTGATGGCCGACCCCGCGCCCGGCAGCAAATACATCATGTTCGTCACCGACGGCGAGCTGGACTTCTGCGATGACGGAACGCCCTGGTGCGCCTCCGACGACGTCATCGGGCAGTTCCAGCGCTTCAAGGCAGCCGGCATCCCGACCATCGTGATGGGGCTGCAAACGACGAGGTTCCCCCTGCCCGCCGGCACGCTGCAGGCGTACGCGAACGCGGGCGCGGGCGAGTCGACCGTCATCCAACCACCGACTGGCGGCGGCGCGACCGAGCTCTTCGATCAATGCAACCCCAAGGCGAGTGGAAAACGGACTTCCTGGCCGGGGCCCCTCCGCAGTGCGCGACCGACCTCAACAGCTGTCGCGGCATGACCATCGGCACGTACGCGGCCACCGCGGGCCCGACCAAACCCTACACGCCCAACCCCGCGGATCAAACCATGCTGGTGACCCAGCTCGGCACCGCGATCTCCGCCGTCAAGAGCTGCGTGTTCGATCTCGGCGACGTCGGCGGCAAGTCGATCAAGGTCGACCTCACCAAACTGGACCAAGCGCACGTGCTGGTCGAGAACCAGCAGGTCCCGCGCAACGACACCAACGGCTGGAAGATGAACGGCCAGACCCAGCTCGAGCTGGTCGGAACCGCGTGCACCAACTGGCGCATGCCCAGCGTCAACAAGATCGACTTCCAGTTCCCTTGCAGCACCATCATCTTCGAGTAATTGTCCCGATCCAGATGGATAGGAAGCAGAGGTTCTTCGTTGGGCTGACCGCGATCTTCGTCGCGGCGCTCATCACCAGCGACCTCATCGGCGCAAAGTACTTTCGCCTCTTCGGCTTCGATCTGTCGGTCGGGATGATCCCGTTCCCGCTCACGTTCCTGCTTACCGACATCATCAACGAGTTCTACGGCCAGGAGGGCGCGCGGCGCGTGACGTTCGTCGGCCTGGGCGCGGCCATCTTCACGTTCGCGATCATCAACCTCGCGATCGCGTTGCCGGTCAGCCCTGAATCGCCGATGCCCGGCGACCAGTTCAAGTCCGTCTTCGGCTGGTCGTCCCGCCTCTACGTCGCGTCGCTGACCGCCTACGTCGTGGGCCAGCTGCTCGACATCTCGGTGTTCCTGACCCTGCGCAAGCTGACGGGCCACCGCTTCCTGTGGCTGCGCGCCACCGGCTCGACGCTGCTCTCGCAGGCCATCGACACGCTGGTCGTGAATTTCGTCCTGCTCACAGGCACGAAGTCCGTGGGCTTCATCTTCACCGTCGCGCGCAACAGCTACGTCATCAAGGTGGTCATCGCCATCGGCTTGACCCCGCTCATCTACGCGGGGCACGCCATCCTCCGCCGGCACTTCCACGTTTCGGAAGTGCAGGTTCGCGACGTGCCGGCGTAGGTAAAGGCTACGCGGCGGGCGGCGGCGGGGCGGACGCGGGCGGCAGCGACGGCGCGGACAGCACGCCGAGCTTCGGCATCTCCGTCAGCACCAGCGGCAGGAGCTCGTCCATCCTCTTGACGTAGAGGATCTCGATCTCGTTGCGCGGCTGCTCGGGGATGTCGATGACGTCCTTGCGGTTGCGCTCGGGCAGGATGACCCGCTTGATGCCGGCGCGGTGCGCGGCGAGGAACTTCTCCTTGATGCCCCCAACCGGCAACACCAGCCCGCGCAACGTGATCTCGCCCGTCATCGCGACATCGTTACGGATCGGCTTATTGGTGAGCAGCGATGCCATCGACACGAACATCGTGACGCCCGCCGAAGGCCCGTCCTTGGGGATCGCGCCCGCCGGGATGTGGACGTGGATATCGGTCTTCTCGAGGAAGTTCTCCTCGAGACCGAGCCACTTGGCACGCGAGCGGATGAACGACAGCGCCGCCTGCGCGGACTCTTTCATCACGTCGCCGAGCTGGCCGGTCAGCACCAGTTGGCCCTTGCCGTTCATCTTCGTGGCCTCGATGAACAGGATGTCGCCGCCCACCGGCGTCCACGCGAGACCGGTCGCCACGCCCGGCTCGGCCGTCCGCTCCGCGACCTCCGAGAAGTGCTTGGCGGGGCCGAGCAGGTCGCCGATGCGCTCGACCGTGACCTTCTCGGCCTCCTGCGCCTTGCCCTCGGCCACCAGTACCGCGATCCCACGGATGACGTTGGCGACCTCACGTTCGAGGTTGCGCACGCCCGCCTCGCGCGTGTAGCTGTCGATGATCTCCGCCACCGCCGTGTCGTCGAAGGTCACCCGCTCCCCCGACAGCCCGTGCTCCTCGAGCTGCTTCGGGATCAGGAACTGCTTGGAGATCGACAGCTTCTCCTCGCGCGTGTAACCCGGCAGCTCCAGGACCTCGAGCCGGTCCCGCAGCGCGGGCGGCACCGGGTCCATGATGTTGGCGGTCGCCACGAACATCACCTTGGAGAGATCGAACGGCACCTCCAGGTAGTGGTCGGAGAAGGTGTGGTTCTGCTCGGGGTCGAGCACCTCCAGCAGCGCCGCCGCCGGATCGCCGCGGAAGTCGTGCCCGAGCTTGTCGATCTCGTCGAGCATGAAAACCGGGTTGTTCGACCCCGCCTTCTTCATGCCCTGGACGAGGCGCCCAGGCAGCGACCCGACGTAGGTGCGCCGGTGGCCGCGGATCTCGGCCTCGTCGCGCACGCCGCCCAGCGAGATGCGGATGAACTTGCGCCCCAGCGACCGCGCGATCGACCGCCCGAGCGACGTCTTGCCGACGCCGGGCGGGCCGACCAGGCACAAGATCGGGCCCTTCTTGTCGGCCTTGAGCTTGCGCACCGCCAAATACTCGAGGATGCGCTTCTTCACCTTCTCGAGGTCGTAGTGGTCAGTGTTCAGGATGTTGCGCGCTTCCTGGATGTCGAGCTTGTCTTCGGTCGCGATCGACCACGGCAGCTCGACCAGCCACTCGAGATACGTGCGCGTGACCGTGTACTCGGCGGACGAAGGCTGCATCACCTTCAGCCGCTCGAGCTGCTTCATCGCCACCTTCTCGGTGTCGGGCGGCATCTTGGCGGCCAGCACCTTCTCGCGGAAGTCGTCGAGGTCGCCGCCTGTCTCGTCGATTTCGCCCAGCTCTTCCTTGATCGCCTTGAGTTGCTGCCGCAGCACGTATTCGCGCTGGTTACGGCCCATCTCCTCCTGGACCTGGCTGTTGATCTTCTCGCGGACCTTCAGCACCTCGTGCTGTCGCGACAGGAATTGCAGCACCTTACGCAGCCGGGTCTTGAGGTCGAACGTCTCGAGCACGTCCTGCTTCTCGTCCACCTGCACATCGAGGTGAGAGATGATCACGTCCGCGAGCGGCCCGGGCTCGACCACGCTGTCCACCAGCGCGTTCGCCTCCTTGGGCAGCTCCGGCATCAGCTTGATGACCCGCTTGGCGACGTCCTTGACGTTGAGCAACAGCGCGTCGAGCTCCACGTCCGGCGACGGCAGGTCGGGCAGCGCCTGCACCCGTGCGGTCATGAACGGGTCCTGCCCGCCCAACTCCAACAGGCGGATTCGGGATACCCCCTGCAGGATGACCGAGAAGTTGTCCTTCGCGAGCTTGATGACCTTCAGAATGCGCGCCGCACAGCCGACCATGAAAAGGTCGGCTGGCCCCGGATCCTCGGTGCGGGCGTCCCGCTGGGTGACGATGCCGATGACCGGCCGCTCCTTCGAAATCGCCTCCTCGACCAGGCGCACCGACTTCTTGCGGCCCACGTCGATCGGGATGATCGACCCCGGGAACAGGACGGAGTTCCGCAGCGGAAGGATCGAGATGATCTCGGGAACTTCGACGGGGCCTTCGGGCGCAGGCTTCTTAGAGGCCATGCACCGATCGTATACGCGACGACGAACTTACGCCAGTCAGGTGACGCGCCAGTCGACTGTTGCAGTAAATAGCCGCACACTCGCGCTGCGCGCGCGGGCGGCTAGCGCTTCTTGTCGCTGACCGGCTTGGGCTGCGGCGTCAGGGTGTGCACGGTCGCGCCGCCACCGGACGGGCCGGAGCCGCCGGTCCCGGCCAGCGCGGGCCCGCCCACGTCGCGCTTGATGGCGTGATGCGCGAGCACCTTGGCCTCGATCTTGTTCGCCACGTCCGGGTGTTCGCGCAAGAACTGCTTGGCGTTCTCGCGGCCCTGGCCGATGCGCTCGCCGCCAAAACCGAACCAGGCGCCCGACTTCTCGACCGCGCCGCACTCCGCGCCGAGGTCGACCAGATCGCCTTCGTGGCTGATGCCCTCGCCGTATAGGATGTCGAACTCCACCTCGCGGAAGGGCGGCGCCATCTTGTTCTTGACGACCTTCACCCGCGTCCGGTTGCCGACCACCTTCTCGCCGTCCTTGAGCGCGCCGACCCGTCGAATGTCGAGCCGTACGCTGGCATAGAACTTCAGCGCGTTGCCGCCCGTGGTGGTCTCGGGGTTGCCGAACATCACGCCAATCTTCATCCGGATCTGATTGATGAAGATGACCAGCGTGTTCGACTTGGAGATGGTGCCGGTCAGCTTGCGCAGCGCCTGGCTCATGAGCCGCGCCTGCAGGCCGACGTGCGCGTCGCCCATCTCGCCTTCCAGCTCGGCCCGCGGCGTGAGCGCCGCGACCGAGTCGACGACGATGACGTCGACCGCGCCCGAGCGCACCAGCATCTCCGTGATCTCCAGCGCCTGCTCGCCGCAGTCGGGCTGCGACACCAAGAGGTCGTCGGTGCGGACGTGGAGCTTGCGCGCGTAGCCCACGTCCAGCGCGTGTTCGGCGTCGACGAACGCGCAGATGCCGCCCAGCTTCTGGGCCTGCGCGACGACGTGGAGCGCCAGCGTGGTCTTGCCCGAAGACTCAGGGCCGTAGATCTCCATGATGCGCCCGCGGGCCAAGCCGCCGACGCCGAGCGCGATGTCCAGGCCCAGCGACCCGGTGGGGACGACCTTGACCTCGGGCGGCGCCATCGCGTCACCGAGACGCATGATGCTGCCCTTGCCGAACTGCTTCTCGATCGTCGACACCGCGACGTCGATCGCCTTGTCGCGTGCGGGATCGCGCTCTCGCACCGCCGCGATCGGTTCCTTCGCGATCGGTTCCTTGTCGGCCTTCAGCTCGCTCTTCTCGGTGGTCGCCTTGTCCGTGGTCGCCATGTGGTCTCCCTTCGTCAGTTGGAAGCAAGCGCGGCCGTCTGCCGCAGAACATAGGTAGAGCCGGCGTTGTCGGGTCCGTGCCCGAGCTGGCTCTCGTAAAGGTGGAGCTCCTCGACCGCGACGCGGCCGAAGCTACGGTCGGCGAGCGGAGCCAGTACGGCGCGAGCGTCGACGTCGTCGCGCTTGGGCGCGCGGCCGACGGTGATGTGGCCACGGAAGGGACGGTCCTCCCGCTCCCCCACGCCCAGCCCGGCGGCCATCGCCTCGACCGCCTCGGCGATCCGTCCAAGCTCCCCTCCCCTCGCCTCGATCCCGGCCCAGATCACGCTCGCTCGCCGTGCCGACGGGAACGCGCCCAGGCCGCGCACCTCGGCCTCGAACCGCGGCAGTCCGCTCACCGCGCGAACCAGCGCGCTCCCCACCTCACTCAGCCGATCCTCCGCCACTTTGCCCAGGAACTTGATGGTCACGTGCAGGTTCTCGATTTTGCGCGTCCACTTCACGCCCGGAAGCTCAACCGCGAGCGCGGTCGCGGTCGCGAGCAACTCGGCACGGAGAGTCTCAGGAAGCGGGACGGCAACGAAGGTCCGAAGCGCGGTCATCGCTTTCGGGTGTCGAAGTAGCGGCGCGCGAGATCCAGCGCGTAGTACGCGGCCGCGAGGCGTACCCGGTCGCGTCCCCCCGAGAACAACTTGGTCGACGTGCGCGTGGTTCCGGGACCGCACACCGCGAACGACACCGTACCTATGGGCTTGTCGGCGCTGCCGCCCTCGGGCCCGGCGATCCCGGTCACCGCCACCGCCACGATCGACCCGCACACCCGCTTCGCGCCCTCGGCCATCTCGCGCGCGGTCGGCTCGCTCACGGCCCCGAAGTCCGCGAGCGTCTCGGGCTTGACCCCGAGCACTCCCGTCTTGAGCTCGTCCGAATACGCGACGATGCTGCCACGGAAGACACTCGACGACCCCGACTCGGAGGTGATGAGCTCGCCCGCCATTCCACCCGTGCACGACTCCGCGAACGCGAGCGTCGCCTCCTGGGCCTTGAGCGCTTTGGCCACCGCGCTCGGGAACGTCTCTCCGTCGACGCCGTAGATGCCCGGGCCGATGCGCTTGCGCAGCTCGGCGTCCACCTTGTCGACGGTTGCTCGCGCCGCGTCCGGGTCGGTCTGCCGCACCACGAGCTTGACGTGGTTGACTGGGCTCGAGGTCCGGAAATGCAGCGTCGCGCCCTCGACACCGGCGAGGATGCCCGCGAGACGGTGGTCGATGTGCGACTCGCCCATTCCATAGAGGTGCCAGGTCCGGGTCGCGGGCGGCGGTCCACCGATCTCGACCATCCGCTTCGCCAGCCGCGGCATCACCTCGTCGGTGAACATCTTCTCCATCTCGCGAGGCACGCCGGGCATGAAGTACGCCTCCGCCCCGCCGAGCACCATCACGAAGCCGGGCGCGATCCCCGCCGCATTGGGCAGCGCGCGCGCCCCGTTCGGGATCCGCACCTGGCGCAGGTTGTTGGGCGTCATCTCGAAGCCGTGGGTCGAGAACCGCTGCTTCATCAAGTCCAGCGACTTTTCGTCGGCCGAGGTGCCGATCGCGAGCAGCTCGGCCACGACGTCGACCGTGCGGTCATCCTCGGTGGGCCCGAGTCCGCCGGTCGCAACGATGATATCGACCTCGGCCCGCAGCCGAACCAGCGCCGTCCGGATCGACTCCGGGTCGTCCGACACCACCAGCTGCTCGGTGAGGTCGTAGCCGGCCTCGAACATGCGCTCGGCGATGAAGGCAGCGTTGCTGTTACCAACCTCCCCGCGCAGGACCTCGTCTCCGATTGCCAGCAACGCCGCGCGTGGTGTCTTCCGCTCGACCCCGGAACTAGACATTTGAGCAGTACCCTAGCGTCGGCCCGATCGCCTGTCAACGAAACTCGATCGCGATCGCGCAGCGAAACCGATCCACGTCGGCGGCGTTGATTCATTGACGCCCTGAAACGCGATGGCTTACGCTCTCCGACTCATGCGTATCCGCTACGCCGCGAAGACCGACGTCGGCATGAAGCGCAATCACAACGAGGACTACTTCTCCCTCATCGAAGACGAGCAGCTTTTTCTCGTCGCCGACGGCATGGGTGGGCACGCGTCCGGCGAGGTGGCGTCGAAGATGGCCGCCGACGTGATGCAAGAGTTCTTCGCGCGGACGAAGGACGATGATGCGACCTGGCCCTACAAGATGGACCGCCACCTGTCGTACGTCGAAAACCGGCTGGTGGTCGGCATCAAGATGGCCAACCAACGGATCTTCCAGGCCGCGTGCCGCGACGTGAAGTACAAGGGTATGGGGACGACGATCGTCAGCGGCCAGGTGGTGGGCGACAAGTTCTACATCGCGCACGTCGGCGACTCGCGCTGCTACCGCGTCCGCGCCGGCGGCATCCAGCAGATGACCCGCGACCACTCGCTGCTCGAGGACTACAAGGACGCCAAGCCCAACATGTCCGAGGAAGAGCAGAAGAAGTTCCCGCACAAGAACGTGATCACGCGGGCGCTCGGGATGCGCGAGACCGTACAGGTCGACGTGCTCGCCCACGACATCCAAGACAAGGACGTGTTCCTGCTGTGCTCGGACGGGCTGTCCGGGATGATCGAGGACGACAAGCTGCTCGACGTGGTCAAGAACACCGGCGACCTCGAGGCCGCGGTCTCGTCGCTGGTCGAGGCGGCGAACGCCGCCGGCGGCACCGACAACATCACGGTGCTCGCCCTGCAGTGCGCGAATTGATTAGACGGGGGTATGGCGCGCTGCCGTCCGCATACCCCCGGTCTCCCCTTCGCTCCCCGCAGCAAAGCTAAGCTGCGCTCGCCTCAAGAAGAACTATCTTGGGAATCGTTGGTCTGAGAACGGGATCCAACCGCGCGAGGGAGAGGTAAGCACATGTGCGGCATCGTTGGTTACGTGGGACCGCGGGAAGCGACGCCACTGCTCATCGCCGGCCTGCGCAAGCTCGAGTATCGCGGGTACGATTCAGCCGGGTTGGCGGTCACCGACGCGGGACGGATGCGCGTCGTCCGCTGCCAGGGCAAGCTGGCCGGGCTCGAGACGCTGGTCGCGAAGGAGACACCTCGCGGCAACGTGGGCATCGGCCATACCCGCTGGGCGACACATGGCCGCCCGTCGGAGATGAACGCCCACCCGCACAAGACCGGGCCGGTGGCGGTGGTTCACAACGGGATCATCGAGAACCATCTGGAGCTGCGCGCGCGGCTCGAGGCCTCGGGCCGCAAGTTCTCGTCCGAGACCGACACCGAGATCGCCGCCCACCTGATCGACGAGGCGCTCAGCGCCGGGGCGCCGACATTGGGCGACGCGGTTCGTAAGGCGCTGGCGCAGGTCACCGGCGCCTACGCGTTGGCGGTCGTGTCGGAGAAGCACCCCGGTCAGATCGTCGCCGCCAAGGTGGCGTCGCCGCTGGTCATCGGGCTCGGCAAAGGCGAGACCTTCCTGGCGTCCGACGTGCCGGCGTTTCTCGAGCACACACGCGAGGTCATCTTCCTCGACGAGGGAGACGTCGCGGAGATTGGCCCGGACGGGGTCAAGATGACGAGCCTCGACGGCACGCCGATCAAGCGCCCGGTCAGGACCATCACCTGGGACGCGAAGGCGGCCGAGAAGGGCGGCTACCCGCACTTCATGCTCAAGGAGATCCACGAGCAGCCGCGCGCGATCGCGGACACGCTGCGCACGCGGCTGCGGCTCGAGACCCACGACGCCGATTTGGAAGGCTTCGAGGTCGACGTCAAGACGCTGCGGCGGGTGGTGCTGCTGGCGTGCGGCACCTCGTACCACGCCGGGCTGGTGGGCAAGTTTCTAATCGAGAGCGCGGCGCGAATCCCGTGCGAGGTCGATCTCGCGAGCGAGTTCCGCTATCGCGACCCGGTGGTCGGCGCCGGCGATCTCGTCATCGCGATCTCGCAGAGCGGCGAAACCGCCGACACCTTGGCGGCGGTCAAGGAGGCGCGCGCGCGCGGCTGCCGCATCCTGGCGATCTGCAACGTCGTCGACTCGGCGATCCCGCGCTCGTCGCACGGCGCGCTTTACACGCACGCGGGGCCCGAGATCGGCGTCGCGTCGACCAAGTGTTTCACCGCGCAGCTCGCGGCGCTGGAGCTGGTGGCGATTCATCTCGGCCGGCGAACCGGCACCCTGACGCCCGACGCCGCAGCACACCTCACGACCGAGCTCGCCGGCATCCCGGCCAAGATGGTCGCGACGCTGGAGGCGCTGGGCGACATGGCCGGGTTCGCGCAGGACTACAAAAATGCGCGCGACTTTCTGTTTCTTGGCCGCGGCACCAACTACCCCATCGCGCTCGAGGGCGCGCTCAAGCTCAAGGAGATCTCGTACATCCATGCCGAGGGCTACGCCGCCGGCGAGATGAAGCACGGGCCGATTGCGCTGGTCGACGACGGCGTGCCGGTCGTCGTGCTGGCGCCCAAGGGTCCGGGCTACGAAAAGGTGCTGTCGAACCTCGCCGAGGTCAAGGCGCGCAACGGCCATGTCATCGCGGTCGCCACCAAAGGCGACACCGAGATCGCGCGCCTAGCCGATCGGGTGCTGTCGATCCCCGATGCGCCCGCGTCGCTGCAGCCGTTCCTGACCGTTCTGCCGCTGCAGCTCATGAGCTACGCGATCGCGCTCGCCAAAGGCAACGACGTCGATCAGCCACGCAACCTCGCCAAGAGCGTCACGGTGGAGTAGCTTCCTCGCCGGCGTTTCTGCGGCCGAGGAGAACGACGGATGCAGGAGACCATCGCGGTCATTGGCCTCGGATACGTGGGATTGCCCGTGGCGCTGGCGTTTGCCCGCAAGCTCGAAGGCACCATCGGATTCGACGTCGACGAGCAGAAGGTCGACGAGCTCCGCCGTGGCTACGACCGCAACCGGGAAGTACCCAGGCACGTGCTCGAGGCGTCGCGGCTGAACATCACCAGCGACATCGCCGACCTCAAACGCGCAACTTTCTTCGTCGTCGCGGTGCCGACCCCTGTCGACCACAACAACGTCCCCGACCTGACGGCCGTCGTCCGCGCGTCCGAAACCGTGGGCCGGGCGCTGTCCAAGGGCGCGGTCGTCGTCTACGAATCCACCGTCTACCCGGGCGTCACCGAAGACGTGTGCGGCCCCCTGCTCGCCAGGATATCGGGCCTCGTGTGCGGCAAAGACTTCACGCTCGGGTACTCCCCCGAGCGCATCAATCCCGGCGACAAGGAGCACACGCTCGAACGCATCACCAAGGTGGTCTCGGGGCAGGACGCGGCCACCCTCGAGCGCGTCGCCAGCGCTTACGACGCGATCGTCGACGCGGGTGTCCACCGCGCCTCGTCCATCAAGGTGGCCGAGGCGGCCAAGGTCATCGAGAACACGCAGCGCGACCTCAACATCGCGCTCATGAACGAGCTCGCGATCATCTTCGAGCGCATGGACATCCGCACCGCGGACGTGCTCGAGGCCGCCGGCACGAAATGGAACTTCCTCAAGTTCCGACCCGGCCTCGTCGGCGGTCACTGCATCGGTGTCGACCCCTATTACCTGAGCATGAAGGCCGAGCAGCTCGGGTACCAGCCCGAGGTCATCCTCGCCGGCCGCCGCATCAACAACAACGTCGGGCCGTATGTCGCGCACAAGCTGGTCAAGATGCTGATCAACCAAGGCATCACGGTCAAAGGCGCGCGTGTCGGCGTGCTCGGCCTGACGTTCAAGGAAGACTGCGTTGACCTACGCAACAGCAAGGTGCCCGACATCCTGGCAGAGCTGCGCGAGTTCGGCATCTCGGCCCTCATCCACGACAGCTGCGGTAACCCCGCCGAGGCCAAGCGCGAGTACGGCGTGACGTTCAGCGATCTTGCCGATTACCGAAACCTCGACGGGTTGGTCGTCGCGGTCAGCCACAAGCAGTACCTGGAGCTCGGCCAGCAACGCCTGTTGCGCATGCTGCGCGACGGCGGCTGCTTCATCGACGTCAAGAGCGTGTTCTCCCCCGCCCACATGGAGCGCGGCATCCGCTACTGGAGCCTGTAGCCGGGACAAGACGTTGCTGCCCGTCGTCGAGCTCGATCGCGCACTTCGATCGAACGCGGAACCCTCCAGGTTCACTGCGCCGGATCGACGTCGGTCATCACCCGATCGAGGCGCAGGAGCTGGAAGATCGCGAGCGGCTGATCCTGCAGGCCCTTGAGGATGACCCGGCCGCCCTGGGCGCGGACGCGCTTGTAAAGCGACACCAACGCCCCCACCCCCGAGCTGTCAATCACACGCAGCGCCGAGAGGTCCACCTCGACCCGGGGGGGCTGCTTGTTCACGAGGGCGGCGATCGGGACCCGGAGATCGGAGACCGTCACCGCGTCGAGCTCGCCTCTGATGGCGAGCCGGGCAGTCCCTTCAGGCGTCGTCGAAATTTCGTAGGTCATGGGTTCGAACCGTCGTGGGGCCTGCGGACGTCGTGAACGCGAGGTGCCCAGGATGTCTGACAAGGATCCCGTTCGTCAACGGCAACCCATCGCATCGGGCCCCTTGTAGGGGGGCGGTCGTGCTGCTAGCGTCCATAGGTTGCGCTCAGCTTCTCCCAACGGGAGTGGGCTTCTGGCCCACGCCATCGCCTGCGTCTACTTCGCGGTCTACTACTCGGCTCCCAACAAGCCGTTTCATTACGACGGGGACAACCTCCTGCACGTGATCGGCTACCTGGTCGAGGAGAGCCTGCGCTGATGCCGGTCGTGCTGATCGTCGACGATTCGGCGCTCGATCGGACGCGCACGGGCGGGCTACTCAAGAAGGCCGAGGGCCTTTCGCCCATCTACGCCAGCAACGGGCGCGAGGCGCTGGAGAGGATCGCGACCGAGAAGCCGGACATCGTCCTCGCCGAACTGCACATGCCCGAGATGGACGGCCTCGAGCTTGTCGAGACCATCCGCCGCCAGTTCGTCGCGCTGCCGGTGATCCTCATGACGGCCCACGGCAGCGAGGAGACCGCCATTGCCGCCCTGCGCAAGGGGGCGACGAACTACGTCGCGAAGCGGAATCTGGCCCGAGAGCTCGTCACCACGGTGATGAGCGTCCTCGACCTCGCGCGCGCCGATCGCGGCCAGCAGCAGATCCTGAGCTGCCTCACCCAGACAGAGTCCCGCTACGTCCTGGACAACGACATCGGGCACATCCCGTCGCTGCTCGCGCAGCTCGAGCTGGGCGTCACGCGCATGCAGCTCTGCGATCACGGGGGGTGGATCCGGATCGCCGTCGCCCTGCGCGAGGCGTTCGTGAACGCCATCTACCACGGCAATCTGGAGCTCACGCAGCTGCTCGAGCAGGACCAGGTCTCGTTCACGGAGCTGGCCCAACAGCGCCGGCGCGAGGCGGCCTTCGCCGATCGGCGCGTCCACGTGACGGCGTGCGAGACCCGCACCGAGGCGACCTACGTCATTCGCGACGAGGGTCGCGGCTTCGATCCCGCGGCGCTCGGCGATCCGACCTCGCCCCAGAACCTCGATCGCCCCAACGGTCGCGGTCTGTTCTTGATCCGGACCTTCATGGACGAGGTTCGCCACAACGACGTCGGCAACGAGATCACGCTCATCAAGCGCGCCGACGGGCCGGCTGCGACGCGCGGCTGACGGGCGTGATCGCCGCCGTCAGGCGAGGGCGAGCAGCCGTTTCCGAAAGCGACGCCACACGAGGAGCGGGATCTCGTGGCCCTCCGCGAACGGCACCCAATCGACGTCGGCGCCCGCGGCGCGGAGGCAGTCGCGCAGGGCCTCGCCGGCGGAGAACGCAAGGTCGTGGTCGTGCTCGCCGTGGCTCACGAGCACGGGCAGGCCGGCGACGCGCCCGTCCGCGAGCAGCGGCTGCCATTCGTCGAAGGCGATGCGCGACGAAGAGAAAAGCGCCAGCGCCGCGATCGGCAGGCTCGACCGCAGCAGCGTGTCGCAGGCGAGCATCCCGCCCTGGGAGAAACCACCCAGCACGAGCGGCCGCGTGCCCGCGCGCGCCTTCGCGGCCTCGACCAGCGTCACGAGCCGCGCCCGGGCGGCGGGCAGGTCGGGCGGGTGCTGGCCCGCGAAATCGCGGGGCCCGGCCGTGAGCGACCGGGCACGTAGATCCAAGTCGATGTGCCACCACGCGCGTCCGCTCGGGCGAGCCTCGAGCGGGCCTTCAGGGAAAAGAAACCACGCCGGTGCCTGCAGCGAGTGCGCGAAGGGTGTCAGATCGGCGGGGACCATCTGGAAGCCGTGCAGCAACACGACGACGATGCGCGCGGCGTCGAGGTCGCCGACGGCGATTGTCCGCAGGCCGCCGAGCTCGAGTGTCGTCTCGGCCGCGGTCACGAGGGCAGCCGGGGTGCTTCGGACACGAACCTGGCCGGCGTCTCGGCGTTGAGCGGCTGCACGGTGCCGCGCGCGGGGCCCGTTCCCGAGACCCGGCGCAGGCGCACGCTCCGCTCGCCGCCGGGCGCGAGGTGAAAGTAGGCGTCCTCGGGCTCGAACCCCGCCGCCTCGATCGCGATCGACTGGGCGAACCGGCGCGTTCGTAGCACGAGGCGCGCGCCGCCGTCGTGCTCGGTGGCCTCGGCGGTGAGGCCGACGTCGAGCGCGCGCGCCGCCGACAGCCCCCGGGGGAAGTAGAACCCCTCCGCGACGCTCGCCGCCGCCCCCGTGTCGGTTCGCAGGGTCACGACCAGCACGTCGTAAGGGGGGGGACCGAAGCGGTAGGCGTAGCTGAGATCGACGAAGCCGTCGAATGCGGCAGCCGCGGGCAGCTCGAGGCGCGCGCGCGGCGCCACCTCGACGGGCAGCTCGCCACGCTCGACCCGGATCTCACCGCCGCGGTAGAGCGTCAGCTCGAGGCGGCCGCGAATCGGCGCCGCGCCGTCGTTGCACACATGCAGCCAAAGCCCGTTGCCGCCCTCGTCGCTCACGTGCACTGCGACGGGCTGGAGCGCGCGCTTGAGGTAGTAGAACGGCGCCTTGGGCGCGCCCGCCGCGTCGACGACGCCCCACCCAGCCCCCGGCCACAGATCGCGCAGGAACCACACCAGGCCGCCGGCGCACGTCGACCGCGCTCGGCGCCATTCGCCGAACACCTGCGCCATGACCTCGCCCGTGACGACGCGGCCGAGCTCCAGATACCGCTCGTGATCCGTGCTGCGCAGTGCGACGGGATCGACGCCGAAGAGCCGCCCGAGGTAGTGGTCGCGGACGTCGTCGAAGTCCCACCCGGCGCCGAGGTCGCGGGGCGTGCGAGCCTTCCACGCGGGGTGGTGCGCGCGGGCGGTCGGGCCGCCCGGCAGCGCGCCCTCACCCGGTACGTTCGCGAATGCAAGACACTCGCTCGCGAAGCGCACCTCGGCGCGCCGGGCGTCCTCGAGCGGACGGAGGTAGGCGCCCACGCCGTAGTACGAAGTCGTGCCCTCGCTCGCGACATGTGGGAAGGCACCGCCGTGCGCGCTCGACGGCCAGTACGGCACGTCGGGGCAGCGCGCCTGCGCGACGCCGGCGAGCACCTCGCTGAACAGGCGCGGGTTCCAGAGCTGGCGCGGGGCGCCCCACATTGCCGCCTGCTGCTCGCCCTCCGAGTTGCCGCACAGCACGGCCAGGCTCGGCCGCGCCTGCAGGCGCGCGACCAAATGCGTGGCCTCGGCGACGACGCCGGCGACGAACGCGGCGTCGTCCTCCGGGTAGTCCATGTTTGCAAACATGAAGTCCTGCCACACGAGAATCCCGAGCCGATCGCAGAGGTCGTGGAAGTCGTCGCTCTCGTAGACCATCGGGCCGCCGACGCGCAGCATGTTCATGCCGGCGTCGCGCGCCTGGCGGAGCGCCGCTTCGAGGCTGGTACGGTCAGCGCAGAGACTAACGGCGTCGAGCGGCGTCCAGCAAGCCCCCCGGCAGAAGATGGGCACGTCGTTGAGCCGCAGCGCGAACGGGTCCTCGCGCACGAGCTCGCGGAAGCCTATCGTCCCCAGCTCGACGACGACCTCGCCCGCGTCGCGCGCAACGACCAAGCGCGCGTCGTAACAGGCGGGCTCGCCGTGCGTGTGCGGCCACCAGCGCTCGACGGCGGGGAGATCGAGCGCCCCCGACCACGCATGGTCGCCACGCGCCAACGGCGCACGGTGCTCGACAGCGCCCCGCGCGACGACGAGCTCGACCCGCGCGAGCGGTGCCGCGCCGAGCGCGCGCAGCCGGCAAGCGATCTCGACACGCCCGCCCGCGCCTCGCGCGAGGGCGCGCAGGTTCACGTCGTCGACGGCAACACCGACCCGCCGCTCGACCCGCACCGGCCGCCAGGGACCGACGGCCGCCGCGGGAGGTGACCAGCCAGGCGTGCGGCCGAGCAGTGTGGTGCGGAACCAGCGCAGCTGCTGGTGCTCGATCATCGGCGCGCGCCACCGCGGCCGCGCGCGGCGCAGCGCGAGCAGCGGATCGAGGGCCTTGCACCGGATGACGAGCTCGCCGCCCGCGCGGCCGCCATCGAGGCGTGTCTCCACAGGCAGGAACATGTTCTCGCTCCGGAGCAGCGGCGCACCGTCGAGCCAGACGTCGGCAATGGTGGCCAGCCCGTCGAAGCTGAGCGCGTGCTCGGCGTGCTCGGCGTCGCTGCCCCCGGCAATCGCCGGGACCGGTGCCCTGAACCACCAGTCCTCCGCGTCGAAGCGGCGCGCTGGGGCGTCGAGGTCGAACGTCCCCGCCTCTCGCATCGCCGCCGCGGCCGTCGTCGGCGCGCGCGCCGACGACCACGCGGCGGAGGCGCGCGCCAGCGCCTCCGGGCCCTCGATCGCACCGGCGGGCGTGGCGCACACCTGCCAAGCCGGAACCGCCGCGAGCCGATGCCCGGTGACGCTGTAGACCCGCGGGGTCACGCCTTCTTGGTGAGCTCCTGCATCGCGCCGCGGATGGCCTCGATGCTCTCGAACACGCTGCGCTTCAGCATGTGATCCGGGAACTCGACCTCGAACTCTCCCTCGAGCGCCAGCATGACGTTGACGCTCGCGTGCGAGGTCATGCCCGCCTGGTACAGGTCGGCGCTCTCCTCCAGCGTGAGGGCATCCCTGCTGAGGCGGCCGTGGTCTTTGAGAATCTGTCGGATCTTTTCGGACATCTCTGTCATCGGGCGGTGCCCTCCTCGTCTTGCATCGTCGCGAGCCTGGTCGCGAGCACCACCGCGGCGGAGGTGTCGCCCTCGTGACTCAAGCTCACCGACAGCGCGCCGAATCCGGCGCGCGCCGCGGCCGCCCGCGCGGCGCCGTGGAGCACGACGCGGCACTTCCCGGAGGGCTCGCGCTCGATCTCGATCTGACGCCAGCCGATGCCGACGCCCTGCTCGGCGAGGCCGAGAGCCTTGATGGTCGCCTCCTTGGCCGCGAAGCGCGCGGCGAGGCGCTCGCCCGCGAGCGCGGGCGCGGACGTCGCGTACGCGATCTCACCCTCGGTAAACACGCGGCGCAAGAAACGATCGCCAAAACGCGCGAGGGACTCCTCGACACGCCTCACGCTGACCAGATCGATTCCGACGTCCACGTTCATTTGGACTATAAAGGCGAGCCGAGCGAGCGTTCAAGGCGTTTCCGGACCTCTGGCCACTCGCCGGGCAAGATCGCATAGAGCGCCGTGTTCCGGATCGTCCCATCTGCGGCAGGCAGGTGGGCGCGTAGGATCCCCTCGAACCTCCCGCCCAGGCGCTCGATCGCCGCGCGCGAGCGTAGATTGCGCTCGTCGGTCTTGAGGACGAGGCGATGTACCCGCCAGACATCGAAGGCGTGGATCATGAGCAGTAGGCAGGCGGCCGTGTTGACGGCCGTGCGCTGCGCCGCGGGCTCGAGCCACGCGTGACCTATCTCCGCGGCATCGGGCGGCTGGTCGGCGTCCGCACGCCGCGGCTCGCCCGCGACGTGGATCGGACCGGCCGGCCAGCTCCACCACTCGAGATTCATGAGCCGGATCGATCCGACGATGCGGGCGCGCGCCCGATCGACTACCGCGAATGGGAGGGCGCGGCGCGCTTCCGCGTCGGCGAGCGCACGCTCGACGTAGTCGAGCATCTCGGCGCGGTCGCGCGGCACGGGCGCGAGCTCGAACGTCGCGCGATCGCGGGTCGCGGCCCCGACCAGCGCGTCGACGTGGTCGAGGGCGAGCGGCTCGAGGCGCACGGCGCCGTTCTCGAGCGCAGCACGACTCATCGCAGGTTCGCCGCGAGCGTCCCCGTGCCGGTCTGCCACGCCGCCGCCATCTCCTCGACCATCGGCCCTGCGTCCAGCGCCCGCTTGGCGTTGACGGCGCGCGCCGCCTTGAGAATGAACGCCTTCGCGGTCTGGCTGATGGTCGCGAACGCCGCCGCCGCCGGCGCGAGCGCCGGGTCGTCGAGCCACTCGACGTGCAGGGCGGCGAGCTCGGAGGCGGCGCCGAGCTGGCGCACGGTCGCGAACGCCCACGCGTGGTAGGTGGCCAGGCCCTCCTTGGTGATCCAGGACAAGTCGGCCGCGAAGCGCTCCCCGAACCGGGTTACCGGGTTGTCGGTCGGGCGCCGTCCGAGATGCCGCGCGAGCAGCGCCCGCGCCATCGCGCGCAGCTCGGCGACGGGGCGGCGCTCGACCCGGTCGACGCGCAGGAGCTCGGCGAAGAGCGGCAGGAACGTTGGGTCGGCGGGCACGCCGATGCGGAACAGGTGTTCGAAGTCCGTGCCTTGCAGCGCGAAGTAACCTGCGTTGTGAAAGTAACCGAGTCGGCGGCCCTCGAGGTCGAAGTCCTGGATGATGATCGTCGTCTTCGTGTGCTGGTGCTGGTAGTCCGTGCCCGCCGTGTCGGGCAGGTAGAAGGCGTCGGCCTCGGTGCTCACCAGCTTGCCGGCCGCGAGGTGCGTCTGCACGTGCTCGGCGAGCGGGCGCCAGACGTTGAGCTCCTGGACGTCGAGGCCGTAGAGCTCGCGCAGCTCTTCGTGCGGCGGCTTGAAGAACGTCCACTGGTCGCCTTCGAAGTCGATCGCAGCGACGAAACCCAGCATCGCGAGGGGCTCGAGGCCGAGCGCGTGCACGACCTCGATGAAGACGTCGATGTAGCAGTTCTTCTCGACCCACACGCGGTCCTCGGCGTGCAGCGCGTGACGCTGGTAGATCGTCGCATCGAGCGCGGGGAGGACGGCGACGCGGCTCACGGCCCGGCGCTCACGGCCAAAGCAGCGCGCGCACGGGCGCGGGCCACGCGTCGACGACGAAGCCGTGCGTCTTGAACAGCGCCATGACGACGCGCTCGAGGCCGAAGCCGAGGCACGCCGTGTGGGCGTCCTTGCCGTCGGGCGTCTTGATGCCGAACACGTGCCCGAAGTGGTCCTGGTGGTAATTGAACGAGCACACGGCCGTCGGATCCTCGAGCGAGATCACGGGCACGAGCACCTCGAACTTGAGCTTCTGCTCCTTCTGGCCGGCCGCGAGGATCTTGCCGCCTCGCCCGAAGAACGGGTCCGACGCGACGTCCGACCGCGCGGGCAGCCGCAGCGACGTGAGCAGCGCGAGACCGCGTTCCAGCCACTGGTCGCGCCACGCGACCACCATTTCGGGTGTCCCGGCGCGCACGAACTCGCGCACGCGGAACGACTGCATGCGCGTGGGCTCCGGCGACGGCTCGTGCCGGTAGACCCAGTTCGTCATCGTGATCGTGCGGCCGCCCTCGGGCAGCGGGCCCTGTCCGGCGATCACCGGATAGACCGGGTAGCACGCGGCCGGGTTGAGGCAGACGTCGGTCATGCCCTGCGTGTCGCTCCACGGTTCGTGCGCGTGCACCTTCGCCGACAGCACCTTCGCGTCCTTCTCCTTGCCGAAGAAACTGAAGACCGTGCCCGCGAGGTTGGGGAACGAGTCGAGGTAGTCCGTCTTCTCGATGATGGTCCGATCGATCACGGGCGGGAACGTGTAGACCTCGGCGCGATCGTCGACCGAGGCCTTGGCCACGAGCGCGTTGAAGCGCTCGAGCACGTCCTCGAACACGGCGCCGCGGCCGAACGCGCCCTGCACGCGTACGGGAACGATGAGTCCGTGATCGACGAGCCCGCGGTAAAAGGTCTCCAGGTCGTAGCTGACGTCCGGCACGGCCGCTATTCGTCCTTGTGCACGAGCAGCAGCGACGCGGTCTTGCCGAAGATCCGGTCGTTGGAGATCATGAGCGACGCCGAGAGCGAATCGCGGTACTGGCGCCCCACCGACAGCTTGGAGTCGTTCTTGTAGGCGGCGATGCCGATGATCTGGAGCGCGTCGTGGACGATCCGCGGCGCCATCTCCGACGACGCCACCTTGATGTTGTTCATCTTGAGCGCCCAGCCCACCGTGAGCAGGTCCTCCATGCCCGTCGGGCGCGACATGATCTCGTCGAACTCCGCGGCCTGGCCGTGCACGCTGTTGCGCAGGAGCTGCACGTCGGCCGCGAGCCGCGCGAGGTGCGTCGCCCTCGGCGGCACGACGCCGGGCGTCTTGCGCGCCTCGGCGCGGACGTGGGCGGCCGCGCGCGCGAAGGCGTCGCTCGCGATGCCCAGCCACACGGCCGACCACAGGATGTGCGAGTACGAGACCATCGTCTGCGCCGACGCGTCGGCGAACGAGCCCGGCAGCACCTGCGCCTCGGGACCCGATGACGTCATCTTGAATCCCGGGCTGCACGTGCCGCGCATCCCCATCGTGTTCCAGGTCGTCGTCCGCGTCAGCGTGCGGTCCGGCTTGCGCACCAGCACCAGGACCTGATCGCTCGGCGGCGCGTCCGCGTCGCGGCGCGCGGTCACGAGCAGGTCGTCGGCTTGCTCCGCGTACGAGGCCGTCGTCGCGTCCTTGTCGAGCTTGAAGCGGCCGCCGTCGCGCAGGCAGGCACAGATGCTGGTGCGGGTATCCCCCCACACCCCGACCTCCGAGGTGATCGAGCCGATGAGCAGCTGCCTCTCCACGACCTCCTTGAGGTAGTCGCGAAAGAACGGCGACGACAGCCCGTGGCGCGCGATGCACGCGACCTGGATGTGATGCATCGCCAGCACCATGCCGCTCGATCCGCAGCCGTGGGCGAGCGCCGTGCACATGTCGGCGAGCTCCTGCATGCTCGCGCCGCGACCGCCGAGCTCGACCGGAACGGCTACCGAGAGCAGCTTCGCGCGCCGCAGCGCCTCGAACGCCTCGTCAGGGAAACGCGCCTTGGCGTCTACGTCGTCGGCGTTCGCAACGGCGACCTCCTGCGCGATGGCGCGGGTCAGGCTCACGATTTCAGGTTGGGAAGACACGGGCGGCTACTCTAAAGTCGGCGCCCCGGCAAGTCCAGGGTCACGCCGAGGATCCGGGCAACGTCGGGGCGCAACGGGTGCAGGCGTGGGGCTCCATGGCCAGGATGACCACCGGGCACCTTTACCGGCTCGGCCAGCGTGAGGGATCCGCTCATCGGCGCGCGCCGCTAATAGGCGTTGCGGCTCGTCTTGCCGCCGAAGACCGTCAGCAGGACGATCTTGAGATCGAAGAAGACGGTCCAGCGGTTCATGTACTCGAGGTCGAACTCGATGCGCCGCTTCATCCAGCTGACGTCGGGCGTCTCGCCGCGCCATCCATTGACCTGGGCCCAGCCCGTGATGCCGGGCTTGACCTTGTGGCGGAGCATGTAGCCCGGGATGAGCGAGCGATACGACTCGTTGTGGGCGACGGCGTGCGGGCGAGGACCGACGATCGACATCTGACCCGCGAGCACCTGCAGGAACTGGGGGAGCTCGTCCATCGACGTCCGTCGCAGGTACGCGCCGAAGCGGGTGACGCGCGGATCATTCTTCGTCGCCTGCACGACGCTGGGACCATCCTCGGTCACCGTCATCGTGCGGAACTTGAGAATACGGATCTCCTTGCCGTTCAGGCCATAGCGCCGCTGCATGAAGAAGACCGGCCCCGACGAGGTCAGCTTGAGGATGATCGCGATGACGACCATGGGGAGCGCGATCATGAGGAGGATCATCGAGCCGACGACGATGTCCTCGAGCCGCTTGAGCCAGCTGTTGAGGCCGTGGAAGGGTGTCCCGTGGACGCTCAGCAACGGCACGCGGCCGATCGAGCTCATCTCGGCGTGCACGATGGGCAGCTTGAAGAAGTCGGCGACGAGGTAGACGGTCGCCGTCGTGTCGGCGAGATCGCGCATGACCTCGGCGATGCGAGGCTCAGCCCGCAGGGGCAGCGCGATGTAGACGACGTCGATCTTGCCTTCGCGGCACGCGACGACGAGATCGGCGAGCTTGCCGAGGAAGTTGCAGTTCAAGTCGCTGAGATCGGTCCGGCGGTCGGCCGCGCGATCGTCGAACACGCCGAGCACGTGAATCCCCATCCAGGGAAGCTCGGCGATCTGCGTGCAGAGGTCGCGGGCTTGCCCCGTCGCGCCCACGATGGCGACCTGCTTCGTGTTCCAGCCCTTCGCGCGCATGCCCCGGAGGATCGACCGCACCAGCAGTCGCCACGCGCTCAGCACCAACGGCGCGAGCGCGAACCACCCGAAGGAGACGACGCGCGAGTGCTCGCTCGAGGTCTTCGTCGCGAAGGCGATGAGGACGAGCACGCCGACCGTCATGGTCCAGGCGAGGAACACGGTCCTGATCTCGACGCGAAATCGCTCGATGCGCCACGGCCGGTAGAGGCTGGAGAGCTCGGCCGCGACGCTGAACGCGAGCACGGCGATGAGGGTTACGGTGCTCGACTCCGGCGTCCACGGCTGGCGATACACCGCATTCAGCAGCGGATGAACGAGGGCGATGAGGACGAGGTCGATGAGCCGCTGGAGCGTGTGGATCGCGTGCGAGTTCTCGCGAACGAGACCGAGCGTCTTCGGAGGAGGCCTTTGCGGCTCGGGAGCTTGCGGTGTCGGAGATGTGCTCATGAGGTTCTTCTACAAGGAGATAGTTTCTCGAAGTCTTCGAGGCGCCAGGGTAAATTGATTGTTCGTTTCCTGTTAACGATGCTGACCGGGAACATTCCCCTGCTCCGATCGCCGCGAAGCCATCGGATGAAGCCATCGGACGAAGCCGTCGGACGAAGCCGTCGGACGAAGCCGTCGCACGGAAGCCGTCGCACGAAGCCGTCGCACGGAAGCCGTCGCACGGAAGCCATCGGCAGAAACTCTAGTTCTCGGAGTCGTTCGTGGGAAGAGAAAGGTCGCCGTCGGCCGGCGCCGCGGGCTGTTCCGCGGGCGGCGGGGAGGGTGCGACGGCGGGTCGCGTCCTCACGCGAACGGGCGTGAGCGCTGTCCCTGTCGGGGGGCCGACCGGTTTCGATACGTCCGCGCGGGGAGCGACGACCGGCGCCGCGGGCGGAGGCCCCGGCGCGACGAGCGTTCGCTGCGGTGAGACGGCGCTCGGCGCCAGGATTCCGTCACCCACGCCGGCTTCGGGCGCGGCCAACGTCGGAGGCGGAGTTGGCGGCGTTCCGACGGGCGCTTCCTTGGCGGGGACGGGCGCTTCCTTCGTGACGAGCGCGTGGGAGATCGGAGGATCTCCAAGAATCTCCTGGCTCAGGCTTCGGACGACGATGACGAAGGCGATCCCGAGCGCGACCGAGCCCGCGACCCCCAGGCTGAGGGTCAGCAGAAACGCCTTCCGCCGGGCGGGGCCCGAGTCGCCTCCGTCCGGAAAGCCCGACATCGTGTTGTATCCGCTGGTTTCCAGCGGGGGTCGTCCTGGTGGCGTAGGCTCTGCCATTTGGCGGGGATGTTAGCAAAGACGCACCGAGCCGCGATGGCCAGCACCCGCAGGTCGTATATATAATGGCGAGCAGTGGAAAAGGGGTCTCCTTCTCCGTCTGACGGGCCCGCCACCGCGGGCGACGGGGCGGCGCGCGTGAACGGCGGCGCTGAGACCCCCGCGGCGCCCAAAGCGTCCGAGGCTCCCGTCGTCGTCCTCCCGTCGTCCGAGAACCGCATGACGATTCGAACGCCGGGTCCGCCCGTGAGCAAGAGACTGGCTACGAAGCCGCTCGCGGCGCCCGCCGTGGGCCACACCTCGCTGGCGGATCTGGCCGCGCCCCCCGCGTCGGCGCCCGTCCCCGCCGTCGCGTCGACCGCGTCGACACGACCGGCGTCGGCGCCGACCGTCTTCGGCACGTCGATCCATCACGCGGTCGTGGTCGCGACCGCCTCCGCGAAGCCGGCGAACGTCACCGCCGACGACGGCAAGCCGCCGGTCGTCACGATCAGAGCCGGCAACGCGGCGACGTCGAGCGCGGCGAACGCGTCGTCCGATCCGAGCTTCATCGAAGCCGCGCACGCTCCCTTTCGCGTCGGGGCCTACGAGGTCGCGGCGCGCATCGCGCGCGGCGGGATGGGCTCCCTCTACGTCTGCCGCAACGCAGGCTCGGGCCAGCGCCGGCTCATGACGTTGAAGGTCGTGCGCCAATACGCGGTCCAGCACGATCTCGCCGCGGCGTCGTTCCGTCACGAGGCCCTCATCGGGTCGATGTTTCGCCATCCGAACGCGCAGACGGTGGTCGACGCGGGCGTCCACGAGGGCCAACCCTTCCTCATCTTCGACTACCTCGACGGCGGGTCCCTCGCCGACATGATGCTCGAGGAGACGTGGCCCACGCCCGGAGTCGTCGTCTCGATCGTGCTCGACGTGCTCGCGGCGCTGCACGCCATGCACCAGGCGAAGGACCGATCGGGCCGTCCGCTCGGGCTCGTTCACTGCGACGTCTCGCCGGAGAACGTCCTCGTCGGCGTCGACGGCGTCGCGCGGCTGGCCGACTTCGGCAGCGCGCGCTTCACGGCCGTCAAGAACGAGAGCCAGCCATTCGCGGTCTCGAAGCCGCCCTACATGCCGCCCGAGCAGTTTCGTGGCGACAAGCTCGATTCGCGCTCCGACATCTACTCGACGGGCGTGTTGCTGTGGACCGCGCTCGCGCGCCAGCAGCCGTTCGCCGCCGAGGGCTACGACGAGACCGTCATCAACGTCATGCGGAAGAAGATCAAGCCGCCGAGCGCCCACGGCGCGCCCCGCGCCCTCGACGACATCTGCATGCAGGCCCTCAGCCGTTCTCCCGACGGACGCTTCGTCGTCGCGGGTGGCATGGCGGCGGCGCTGCGCAGAGAGGCGGAGGCGCAGAACCTCATCGAGACGCGCGAGCAGATTGGCCAGTGGGTGCGGCGCGCGATGGGCGACGAGCTGGCGCTCCGTCACCGCTTGATCGAAAGCATGTTCAGCAGAAGCCGCGTCCCGACCGCCAAGGGCGGGACGTTCGTGCGCGGGACGACGCTGCCGACGACCCGGGCGGCCGATGCCCCGCGCGAGCGCACGCCCACGCCGCCGCAGGGCCAGCGCGTCGCGTCGGCGCGCCGGAAGACCGGCCGGCACGCGCACCGAAAGCCGAGGCTCACGGAGCAGCAGCGGACGATCATCGCCCTCGCGTGCGCCTTTGCGTTCGCCGTGACCGTGACGATCGGGTTCGGAATCTCGCGCGGGTCGCGCGCCGATTCGGTACGAGCCTCGCGCCCGGCCTCGGCGGCGCTCCAGGGCTCGGTCGGCTCGACCGAGAATGATCAGCCTGAGGGAATGAAGTAGTGGCGGGGCGTCAGTTCAACGAGGGCGGTGCAGGGGACGACGGCTCCGGCGAGGCGGACGGCGGCGGCCTCGACGCCAAGCTCGATCGCGCCGTCCCGAGCAGCGAGGCCGAGGCCTTCCTCGTCGGCGTGGGGGGCGAGAACGGCGGGCGCGTCTATCCGCTCAGCCACAACACTGTCTTCATCGGACGCTCGGAGCTCGCCGACGTCCTGGTCTCGGACCCGTCGGTTTCCGCGCAGCACGCGCGGATCATCAATGGCAGCCAGGGGTTCGAGATCGAGGATCTCGGCTCGAAGAACGGGACGCTCGTCGAGGGGCAGCAGGTCACGCGGGCGCGGCTCCGGAGCGGCGATCGGATCACCGTCGGTCAGATCGAGTTCAAGTTCCTCGTCGACCGTCGCGTCGACGCGACGATGACGATCATCCCAGCGGGCCTGCCCGCGGGCCCGCGTCGCGACGCTGCAATGATGCTCTATCGGCCGCCGGGCGCGCGGCCGCCGACGCCGAGCAACTTCCCTCGCTTCGTCCAGACGCGGCCCGCCGACCAGCCGCGCCTGGCGGACCCCGACGACGGTCCCTCGCTCGAAGAGATCATCAGTCGCCTCGCGGCGACCTATCGGTTCCTCGAGCGGAACATCCGGCTCATCGCGTTCTTCGCCGCGTTCGGGGCGGTCATCGGCCTGCTCTCGGTCGCCGCCCTCCCGGCGCCGGGCGAGGCCGTCTGCGTGCTCAAGCTCCAGCCGGCCGTCAAGGCGAACCCCGTCGACGCGCAGTGGAACCGCGCGCCTTCGGAGGAGCAAGAGGTGCGCTTCTTCGCGGGCGCCGAGACCGCGTTCGTTCAACCGGCCCTCATCGCGGAGACGCTCAAGAAGGTGACCGGCCGCCAGCCGACCGACGCGACGGTGGCGTCGTACGGCGAGCGCCTGCGCCTCGATCCCGAGGCCGACAACACCTACGTCGCGAAGTTCCGCGAGAAGCTCATCGACGACGGCAAGCCTCCGGCGAACGAATTCCTTGAGGCGCACCTGCAGAACTACCTGCACAAGGAGATCAGCCGCGCCATTCGCGTCTTCTCGGCGCAGGCCGACTTCCTGCGCGACCAGCTCAAGACCGTCGAGACCGACATGAAGCGCATCAGCGACGAGAAGATGCAGTTCAGGCAGAAGAACTCGGATCGGCTCCCCGAGGAAGCGAGCCAGATGCTGGGCAGCCGGTTCGAGCTCGAGACCCGCCGCGCCGATCTCCTCGCCCAGGTCCGCAAGCTCCAGGGCGACCTCGACGCTCAGCGCCGCGCGCTCGCGCAGGAGGGCCCGCTCGCCTCGAACAAGCTGCAGAACTCACAGGCGTATCGAACGTCGGTGGCCGAGGTGAATCGGAAGCTGAGCGAGGCGTACGGGAAAGGCCTCGCCGACGGACATCCCGAGATCATCGCGCTCAAGAGCGAGAAGACGCGGCTCGAAGGGCTCATCCAGGAACAGATGGCCACGCAGACGAGCGCGGCCGACCGTCAGTCGAGCGCCGGGTACCAGGAGATCCAGACGCGCGTGGCCTTGCTCCAGGGGCAGCTGTCCGCGGCGCGCAGCGATCTGGCCGACACCGAGAAGAACCTCGGCCGTCTCACGACCGTCGTCGGGGATCTCCCGCGCGTGCAGGCGGGCGTTCAGCAGCTCACGCACATGCAGGACGCGACGACGCAGCTCCACGGCCAGCTCTTCGACCAGCTCAAGAAGGCCGAGCTGCAGGTGAACCTCGAGCGCGTGTCCGCCGAGTCGCGCTACGAGGTCGTCGTTCCCACGCACCTCATCAAGACGAGCCAGCTCCGGACGACCGCGATCCGTACGGGCGCGGGCTTCTTCCTGGGATTGTTCCTCGCCTTCGCGACGCTCCTCGTCCGGAAGGCCCGCGAGATGGTCTCGGACGCTCTGTTCAAGCTCGACGCGCGCCCCGTGCGCTCCCGCCGCTGAGCGCCGGTCGCTGACTACCGGCCCGTCCAACGCGGCCGCTCGCGCGTGTCGGCCGTCAGCGAGACGTATCCCCACAGTTGCTGCGCGTGAAATCCGAAGTTGGATGCGGCGAGCGCGGGCGCCCGCTCGCTCCAGCGTCCGCCGACCTCGACGATCAAGTTGTCGTTGACGCGGTGACGGATGTGCATGACGAGGGAGAAGGCGGTCTCGTCGAACCCCGAGGGGGCGGCGGAGGTCCGCAGGCTCGTCACGAAGTCTCCTTGGACACCGAACGACCAGTCCGGCGCCTGGACGAGCGTGAGCTGTCCCGCGACGAGCCCGCGTGGATAGACCTGCGCGAGGATGGGATCGACGAACTCGTCGACGGCGGCGCGGAGCCGCACGAAGAGACCGTATTCGTCTTCGCCGACGAGGTGGACGAGCGCCTCGACGCGGCCCGTGGGCGAGACGTCTCGTCCGCTCGGCAGCGCCGAGACCTCTCCGAGATCGCGGGCGCCCGTGACGCCCAGGTCGAGCCGATATTCGTCGCTGCCCGCGCGGCGCGCCCGCCAGGATAGCGTCGTGCTCACGAGGCCGAGCTCGATTCCGGTCGAGTAGGTGGCGTACGTCGCGCCCACGATGAGCGCGAGATCGTCGTGCGCCGTGAGGCGATGAATGACGCCCGGCGAGGCCGTCACGGCCGTCTGTTTGATGAGGCCGACGAACATCCCGGCGGGCGGCGGCAGGTTCGGGTCCGAGGGAGCTGCGATGGGCCGGAAATGAGACGCGTCGAGCCCGAGCGAGAGCGCCCACCGACGCGTCACCGCGGTCTCGCCGAGCACCCCGACGGAGAAGGTCAGGATCTTCTGCACCTGCGGCACCTGAGCCTGGCCGGAGCCAACGGGCACCATGCCCTGACCGGCCCCGATGAGCTGCGGCAGGATCGTGTAGTCGGGCTCGCCGTAGGATCCGAAAGCGTGGGCGCCGAGCTCGCTCGTCGCCGTCGGGCGCGAGCTCAACGAGAGGGCCGCTTGGTTGAGAAGCAGCGGCCTGACCGTTCGCCCGAGGGTGTTCGGCGACTGCCACACGAAGCGTGGAAAATAGGAGAGGCGCACGTCTGTCTGACGGTCCCGGAGCGCAGCTTCGAGCCTGGGCGTCGCAACCATCGCCATGAACGCCTGTGAGTCCTGGCTCGCGAGGACGGGGGACTGGCCCGCGCGCGCCTCGGTCGTGATGCCCGCGTTCAGCTCGAACGGATCGGCCAACAACGTGGCCAGGAGCGGCAGGATCGTCAGCGCCAAGGGGCGCTATTCCACCACGACGACGTCCCCGTCGCGGAGTCGGAAGCGGGCGGCGCTCGTCTCGGGGCTCGTGAGATCCTCGGCGCGGAATCGGATCCTCTGCGGGACCTCGGACGGCGCGCTCGCGAGAACCTTCCGCACGACGAACACGCGATCGCGCCGCGCGAACTCCGTCAGCCACCCCGCCGCGGCGAGCGCGTTGATGACGCCGCGATCGCGGGACAGCTCGTAGGCGCCGGGAGCCTTCACCTCGCCGACGACGGAGACGCGCGCGGGCGCCAGCTTGACGATCGCGACGCTGACTTCGGGGTCGACCACCATGCCGCGCAACCTCGTCTGCAGCTCCGCCGCGAGCGCCGCCGGCGGTTTCCCCGCCGCCTCGACGTTGCCGAGCGGCGGTTGCAGATACCCGCCGTCGTCTCGCACGGGGAACTCGCCCGACATCGACGTCTGGTTGCGGACGACGACGAGCAGCGTGTCCCGCGGTGCGATCGACGGCTGCGCTTCGGGCGTGGCGGGCACGCTGCTCACCCAGACGAACGGTCTCTCGACGCAGCCGAGAACGGCGACGAAGGCCACCAGCAAGGCGGCCCCTGGCCAGGCGAAGCCGTGGCGGCGACGGGTGCCGGTCATCGGCGCGCTCCAACAGGTTCGAGGGTCAACGCGGCGCAAGATATCCCAGGAAAGGGGAGCCTTCAATCCCCCTTGGCGCTCGTCGACCGGTACGGAGAATCTCTTAACCCATTGGTTTCGTTCGGTCTACGAACGAAACTGGCCACCCTGGGGTCGTCCGGGCTGGTACTTCTTGATGCAACGAGGCGTAAAGGCCGGGTCCGAGAACAGTACTGTCGCTTCCAGTTCTGGAACAAACCGTTGAGCGTTTCATGTACTCTCATCTGCGCGCGTGGACGACATCGGGAAGGGCGGAGGGTTGCGAGGAGCGTATCCGAACGTTTTCGGAAGTTTCGGCTCGATCGACGTTTGAACACCGAGGGGAATCGAGGGGAATTGATGACTCGTTGTGGTTCGATCTTGGATTGTGCCAGTCGCTGTTTTCATCGCGGTCGGCCTTATATACGGACGTGAAAATGATCATGCGGACCCGTTTTGAGCGATTGGCGCTTGGCCGGACTCTCGCGCTGACCGCGGCGATGACCTCGTTGACGGCCCTCGTGGGCGTGGGCTGCCAGAAGTCCACGACGTCGATCCTCATCGAACGAACGAACGCGCAGAAGAACGCGCTGACCTCGACGGCCGACGATCTGCGGACGGGCTGGTATCCGAACCAGCCGGCCCTCGATCCCGTCCTCGTCGGCAGCCCTGGCTTCGGTCGCCTGTGGCAGACGACGCTTCCGTTGTTCCCCGGCGAGCAGGTCTACGCGCAGCCTCTCGTCAAGGGCAACACCGTCTTCGTCGTCACCGAGGGGAACAGCCTCTATGCCCTCGACGCTGACACCGGTGCCATCAAGGCGTCGCGCAACCTGGGAGCGCCGTTCCGCGCCGTCGACGTCGGGGCCACCGACCTCGTGCCCTATATCGGCATCACTGGCACGCCCGTCATCGACGACGCGACGAACACGGCCTACTTCTGCTCGAAGCGCTACCTGCAGAACCTGCCGATGGTCGACCCCACGAACGTCGCCTGGTACATGCACGCCGTCGACGTCGACACGCTCGTCGAGCGGCCCGGCTTCCCGGTCACCATGGCTGGACGGGCCGCCAACGATCCCACGGTGGCCTTCAATCTGTTCACCCACCTCCAGCGGACGGCGTTGCTCCTCATGAACGGCGTCGTCTACGCGGGCTTCGGCAGCCACGGCGACCAGGGCGACTGGCGCGGGTGGGTCATCGGCGTCGGCGTCGACGGACAGGTCAAGACGCTGTTCGCGACGCTCGTCGGCGCGAATCGCGGCGCCGGCATCTGGGGCTCGGGCGGCGGCTTGGTGTCGGACGGCCCGGGTCGGATCCTGTTCGTGACGGCCAACGCGCCGGACCTCCCCGGTGACGACACGCCGCAGTCGGGGCCCACCTGGCAGCTGTCCGAGGCCGTCGTTCGTCTTCAGGTCCAGCCCGAAGGGTGGCTCTTGCCGGTCGACTTCTTCTCGCCGTATGACCGCTCGACACTGGACCGCACCGACGCCGACTTCGGCTCGGGCAGCGCGGTCGGCCTGCCGTCGCCATACTTCGGCACGGTCGCGAGCCCGAACCTGCTCATCACGGGCGGCAAGACGGGTCACCTCTACCTCCTCGACCGCGATCGGCTGGGCGGCTTCAAGCAGGGCCCCGGCGGCGGTGACTCGATGCTGAGCGAGGTCTGGTCGGGCGGCGCTCTCTACTCCCGCGTGGGCGTCTGGCCGGGCGACGGAGGCTACGTCTACGCCGTCCCCGTCGGTGCGACCTTCAACGCCTTCAAGTACGGCCTGTCGTCGGCCGGCGTGCCGATCTTCAGCTCGGCGGGCAGTTCCACCGAGGTCTACAACTTCTCGTCGGGCTCGCCGATCGTGACCTCCGACGGCGTCAACTCCGGCAGCGCCGTCGTGTGGATCACCAACACGACGGAGGCGACGGGGCCGGGCACGCTCGCGGCCTACGACGCGGTGCCGGTCTCGGGTCACCTCAACCTTCTCTACTCGGACACCTACGGTCCGCACACGAAGTTCTCCGTGCCGGGCGTCGGCAACGGGCGCGTCTACGTCGGGTCGGCCGACGGCAAGATGTTCGGTTACGGCGCCGCCGCGAACCCCCCCGTGACGATCGCGACGCAGGCCTTTGGGCAGGTCGTCGTGGGCGGCACGAAGACGCTGAACCTGGTCGTGACCGCCCAGCGAGCCGTGACGATCTCGTCCCTCAGCACGGGCTCGACCGCGTTCGCCGTGGGGACGCCGACGCCGGGATTGCCGGCGTCGCTCGCGGCCGGCGCAACGATGACGATCCCCGTGACCTTCTCGCCGACGGCCGCCAAGATGTTCGCGGCGGCTTTGACGGTGACGACGTCGGACGGAAACGTCGCCGGCTCGCTCCGCGGCACGGGACAGCCTGCGGGGCCGCTGCTCACCGTGGCGACGCCCGTCGTCAGCTTCGGCGGCATCGCGCGCAACACCTCGCGCACGCTCAACGTGACGTTCACGAACACGGGCGCTCAGGCGCTGACGTGGAACGGATTCACGCAGCCGAGCGCGCCGTTCTCCGTCAGCGGTCTTCCCGGCGTCGGTCAGTCGTTGGCCTCGGGGGCCTCGGTCACCGTGACCGTGGTCTTCGCGCCGACGGCCAACGGCAGCTACAGCAGCTCTTTCACGGCGCAGAGCACGGGCGGCAACGTCAGCGTCGCGACCGCGGGTTCGGCCGGCGATCCGCAGGCCCTCACGATTCAGCCGGGGTCGCTCTCGTGCTTCTCGGTCGTGGGGCAGACCCAGACGATGGGATTCTCCGTCCAGAACTCGGGCGGGTCGCCACTGACGATCACGAAGTCGAAGCCCCCCGTGGGCGTAATCAGCGCGCAGTCGCACCTCGACGAGGGCACGGTCCTGGCGCCAGGGGAGACCCGCTTCCAGATCGTCACCTTCACGCCGCAGACGACGGGTACGTTCACCGATTCGTGGATCATCACGGGCAACGACAGCTCGGGGATGCAGACCGTCACGTTCACCGGAACCTCGGTGGCGGGCGGCGACGGCCTGCTCGCGACCTACTTCAGCACCCCCGATCTCACGGGGAGCACGGTCGTGCGGGTCGACCCGACGGTCAACTTCGACTGGGGCCAGGGATCGCCCGCGGCGGGCATCCCCTTCGACAACTTCAGCGTCCGCTGGACGGGCCAGGTGCTCCCCTCGAAGTCGGAGGCCTACACTTTCTACGCGTCGAGCGATGACGGCGTCCGCCTGTGGGTGAACGACGTCCTCATCATCGACGGGTGGAAGGATCAGCCGACGACGCTCTACACGGGCACTATCTCGCTCGTCGCGGGCCAGCTCTACCCGATCAAGTTGGAGTACTACGAGCGCGTGGGCGGGGCGACCGTGGTTCTGTCGTGGGCCAGCCCCTCGAACTCGCTCCAGGTCATTCCGCGCGAGCAACTCTTCTCGAGCTCGTCGGGCGGCGGCACGGCGGGGACCGGCGGCGGCGCGGCGGGCGCTCCTGGCACGGCGGGAACTTCCGGCACGGCGGGCGCGAGCGGCACCGCCGGCGCTCCGGGAACGGCCGGCGCGAGCGGCACCGCCGGCGCGGTGGGCACGGGCAGCGGGCTGACGGCGACCTACTACGATCGCATCGATCTCACCGGGAACACGATCGTGCGCATCGATCCGACGGTGAACTTCGACTGGGGCGGCGGCCCTCCCGATCCGCGCCTCCCGGTAGACAACTTCAGCGCGCGCTGGACGGGCCAAGTGCTCGCTCCGACGACGGGGATGTACACGTTCTACGCCACGGGCGACGACGGTGTTCGGCTGTGGGTCAATGGCGTGCTGCTCGTCGACGGCTGGAAGATCCAGGCGCCGACGGAGTACAGCGGCTCGATCAGCCTCGTCGGCGGCCAGCTCTACGACATTCGCTTCGAGTACTACGAGAGCGAGTGGGGCGCCGTCGCGAAGCTCTCCTGGAGCGGCCCCTCGACTACGAAGCAGGTCATTCCGCAATCGCAGCTGTTCCCGACCTCGGGCGGTGGCGGCGGCGGCACGGCGGGCGCTCCTGGTACGGCGGGCGCTCCTGGTACGGCGGGCGCTCCTGGTACGGCGGGCGCGAGCGGCACCGCCGGCGCTCCGGGAACGGCCGGCGCGAGCGGCACCGCCGGCGCGGTGGGCACGGGCAGTGGGCTGACGGCGACCTACTACGATCGCGTCGACCTCACCGGGAGCACGGTCGTGCGCGTCGACCCGACGGTGAACTTCGACTGGGGCGGCGGCTCGCCCGATCCGCGCATCCCGTACAACAACTTCAGCGCGAAGTGGACCGGCCAGGTCCTCGCGCCCGCGACGGAGACCTACACGTTCTACGCGACGGGTGACGACGGCGTCCGGTTGTGGGTGAACGGCGTGCAGCTCATCAACGGATGGGTGGTGCAGTCGCCCACGGAGTACAGCGGCT
>WNGA01001933.1_pt1 | contig 50591 bp, 52 predicted proteins | sample 5400061 | NCBI WGS metagenome assembly WNGA01 (sample SAMN13153366, study PRJNA577476) | soil metagenome | isolation source: 100 cm soil or saprolite under grassland replicate 2 | place: USA:California | collected 2016-06-15
GGGATATCGTGTAATGTAGGAGAGCAAAAATGAAAAAACCAATCTTGCGCACAATATTCACGCTGGCCTTGATGTTCGTGCTGATTCCTCAATCTTTTGTGGGGTATGCCAAACCAATCGCTGCTGAAAAGGAGAATATAGCTGAATATAACGAAAATACTAGATTTCTAGTTATCAATTCGAAGAGTTGTAAGGCAAACACCGATCCCGACGCCCCTTGTGTTGTTGAAGTTTTCTCAAGTTCAACAGACGTCACGGAATCGGCGACCAGCATATCGCAAGTCTTAACTTGTGGAGTCAACGTATATACCTACGCGGGACTCTTGGTGGCAAAGTTGTGGGAAAATGTTCCAAACACCTGGGATCAGTATGGCTACCACTTTTCTGGAGCAACACGCGGAACGTGGGCGGCGACATCTTATGGCTGGATAAACCTCAGTGGTCCAAATCCTACGAGTGGTAGCGGGAATGTATATTGGACCACTGTTTCTTCGGGCGGCACGGTTACCTGGCTGGGCGCGCCCTATGGCAATCACGCTGTTTACATGCATGTTTGGGGCAACCAAAGTGATCCCCACTGGGATTGCAATGGATCGTATTGATTAAGTTGCGCCCTTATCGCCCAAGCCTGTACGGAGATAGAAATGTTGCAATTAAAGTCAGCATTCAAAAGCCGTCGGTTCATTTTCGGATGGGTGGTCAGCATCGTATTGGGATGGACGTTAATTACTTATCCCGGCCTGGCCCTTCGGAATACAGTACTGTCTTCCTGGAAAATGCTACTGCCAATCGCTTTCGACCTATTGGTTTTCGCCTTTTTTTTGGGTGGGATAATTGGCCTGTTACAATATCTGTTTTGTCGTGCTGATGTTGTCATACCTTGGCAATGGATATTTATCTCTGCTTTCAGTTACGGGGTGGGGTCATCGGGAGCTTTTCTATTTTCGTCTGCCATAATAGGCCTAACACATCCGGAAATCTTTTCGAGCGGCGGGGCAAGTTTTTTATCTATGCCACTTGATTTTACAATGTTATTTGGAGGAGGATTGACGACCCTGATCGAAGTGTCTGCCATGAGAGACGCTTTTTTTCGCAATTCAAAAGAAATCCTAGCGTGGATATCAGGCGTGGCATTAAGTTGGGGAATTGGGTTCTTTCTTTCGGCTTATGGATGGGGAGCAAATCTATCCCTCTTTATACAAAGTGGCTTAGCTGGGCTGGCTATAGGCCTGGGAACAGCATTGCTCCTAAGTATCCAAATGAAGACCATTCAGCAAGTATATAGCTAATGAAAGTGGAAAAGCATCTACTAGAAACTAAACACCAAATCGAGATCAGAAGCTGTTCTCTGGTGGCTGGAAAAAGGTACGGATTTCCGTAATTGAAATAGAGCATCAAAGGTGTCATACTAATCATGTAGATAAAGACATTCTTATTGTCATATAGTATAAGGAGGTGATTATTGACAATTATTTTTTACTTTTGCCCATTAGCTCAAATTTTCAAAACTCTTTCTAAGGAGGTCTGATATGCGCTCAAAATATACGAAAGCGTTATATGTCTTTTGCGCTTTCGTTCTAGTTTTTGCGCTAAATGTAGTGCCAAAAGACAGGGTATTTGCAGTAACTTGTTCGGGCACTGGCTGCAATGACACAGATCCAGGCACTACAGGATGTGGCGACAGCAGCCCATCTACGCTGGCAATAAACTATCCAGCCAGTTCTATGGTTGAATTGCGAAAGTCGGGCGGATGTAAAACGTATTGGTCAAGGATCACTAATATAGATCAACTGGGAAGATCTTTCTATGCCAATGCAACCATTTGGCCGCCGGCCTATAGCACATCGACTCCAGGACCAATTGCAGTATATACTTTGGTATATTCACATCAACAATATAAAGGCACGGGCTCTGGAACAAATGGTTTTAATGCCTGCGGTTATGTGAGTTTCTCATATATTTATGGACCTGTTCCAAAATCTGCCTCGTGTGCTCCGCCAGGGTAAGAAACGCCTTGCTATTTCTAGGAGTAGACTATGATCAACAAAATCACCCTTCTGAAGGTAACTGCCTTTTTAGCTACGATAGCGATAGTTTTCGCCTTGTTTCTCTACAGCAATCAGCCTGTGGAGGCGAGTCAATCATCGGATTCAACAGCAAAATCTATTTCTGTGAATCAAGTCATTCAAGACAATCTGCCAATTGCGAAACCTCCGGTTGAAAATAAAATTCAATCTATAAATGGTATTCAAATTCAGCTTACCGGGGTGAAAGTCTCTCAAAATTTGCTGCAAGCAGATGTTTGTTTCGAGCTTCCTAGCGATGCAGACTGGTTGGTGAGCAGCTCGCCAGATAGTGTTTTTATGACTGTTGGAGAAAAAACCATATTGCATTCAGGATTTGCAGAAACAGAAGAAAAATTTGATGCAAATGGGAAACGAACCCAGCGCTGCGACCGATTAGATTTTCCAATAACCCCAGACGACGATTTAAGCAGCTTCACTATTACGATCAATCAACTAGTAACTTCCATTTCGGAGCAGCCCGATTGTGATAAAGCACAGAAGAAGCTGGATTCGGAGAATACAGATATCAAAATCAAATGTGATTCCGCTGAGGGTGGTTTTAACTTTAGTATTGATAGCAAGCCTAGTAAGATGAGCGACCTTGACGCTCGTAAGAAGGCTTATGCTGCCTTCAGTGATACCTTTACTGGTCCGTGGGTTTTCACTACAGGCTTGAAATAAGAAATAAGGCTGAAGGTAAAACAAAGTCACACCATCTTTGAGTTCGGATGGTGTGACTTTTGATGTTACATTGGAGCAAGGCTTACAAATCAGAAATCTAGACTGTTACTATTGTCTAATTCTTGGATGTTTTCTTCGCAAGTTTCTTCACCATATCTTTCTTTACGCTTTTCATGACAATCTTTTTAGCGGGCTTGGCTGCTTTCTTTGCCACAACCTTCTCTGACTCAGGAATCCTGTCCATCCACTTGACGATTGCATTAGCGAACTCTGAGCATTTCACTTCTTTCGCACCATCCATCAAACGCGCAAAATCATAAGTGACTGTCTTTGCTGCGACCGCGCCTTCCATACCTTTGACGATCAAATCAGCAGCTTCGGTCCAACCCATGTAGCGAAGCATCATCTCGCCAGAGAGAATGACTGAGCCAGGGTTCACTTTATCGAGGTCGGCGTACTTCGGCGCAGTGCCGTGGGTCGCTTCGAAGATGGCGTGACCGGTCACATAGTTAATGTTCGCGCCTGGTGCGATGCCGATTCCGCCCACCTGCGCGGCTAGCGCGTCCGAGAGGTAATCGCCATTCAGGTTCATCGTGGCGATCACATCGTAGTCCCTTGGGCGGATGATTACGAATTGAAGCGTCACATCTGCAATGGAATCTTTGATCAGGAGTTTGTTCTTCCATTTGCCATCGCCATGTGTGTCCCATAGCTTCAATGCATCTTCAACTTCCTGCTTGATACTATCCTGTTGCGAGGGTGACATCATCTCGAAGCCAGGGTCAATCATTTTGGCATTATCTTCGGCAGACAAATTTGGGTTTGCCTCTTTATTGCCAAGAATCCAAGTCTCGCGCTCGGTGACGATCTGATCACGAAATTCACGCTTGGCCAGGGCGTAACCCCAGTCCTTGAATGAGCCTTCTGTGAACTTCATGATGTTGCCTTTATGAACTAAGTTCAAGCTCTTGCGGTTATTCTGCAATGCCCAGTTGATCGCGGCGCGGACGAGACGCTCGGTCCCTTCGACAGAAACAGGCTTGAGACCGATGCCCGCGGTATCCGGGAAACGCATTTTGGTGTATTCGTTCGGGAAAGTTTCTTTGAATAACTCTTTGAATCTCTTGTTATCTTCAGTGCCGTATTGGAACTCGATCCCCGTGTAAATATCTTCGGTGTTCTCGCGGAAAATAATCATATTCACATATTCGGGGTGTTTAACAGGAGAAGGCACCCCGGTGTAATATCTCACAGGGCGTTGGCAGACGTAAAGGTCCAGTAGTTTGCGAAGCGCTACATTCAACGAACGGATGCCTCCGCCGATTGGAGTCGTGAGCGGGCCCTTGATTCCTACAATGAATTCCTTGAATGCTTCGGTCGTTTCATCGGGCAGCCAGTTCTGGAACATCTTGAATGATTTCTCACCCGCGTACACTTCCATCCAGTGAATCTTGCGTTTGCCGCCGTAGGCTTTCTCTACTGCCGCATCGAACACACGCACAGACGCACGCCATATATCGCGTCCTGTGCCATCGCCCTCGACAAACGGGATAATTGGATTATCGGGAACGTGTAACTTTCCGTCCTGAATTGAAATCTTTGCTCCCTCCGCGGGGACTTGAACGTTTTTGTAATCCATCTGATGCTGCCTCTCTTTGCGAAAAATGTCTGCGGGATTATATCACCGTGAACTGACCCAACTCAGTGACGAATATCTTAAACTAACTCTACATCGTCTCAATATCATTCAGCGCATCTTTCTTGACCTTTTACCTTATTCCGTTTTGTAGGTCGGGATGGTACATCGTACTCGCAGAGTATCCCGACCTACTCTTGACACATCTCCAAATATGCGTAAAATTCGGCGGAATATGTATGTAATGAGTCGTTTAAGGAGATTGTTGCATCAAATCTACTTTGAAGTGGTTTTTGTTGATTTCAATATTTAGAGAGTCGCTTTTAGCGGCTCTTTTTTTATGTCCGCTTAAGGTGCAACGCATTGCCTGACCTTTGGAACCTGACACATGATTAGACTACCTGGCTTGATTGACCCCCATGTCCATTTGCGCGAACCTGGCGCTACTTATAAAGAAGACTTTGACTCCGGAACCTGCGCAGCACTGGCAGGTGGAATCACCATGGTTTTGGCTATGCCTAACACCAAGCCTCCCATCTTCGATCCCGACACTCTCGATTTGGTGCTCAATGCCGCGAAACAGAAAGCGCGCTGTGACTACGCCCAATTCGTCGGCGCAGGGCCGGATAATGCGGATAAAGTTGCCGCGCTGGCAGATAAAGCCGCCGCCCTCAAAATGTACCTCGATATGACCTTCGGCCAACTTCGCCTAGATGACATGACCCTCTGGATGCCACATTTCGAAAACTATCCGAAGCAATATCCTATCGTCGTTCATGCTGAAAGCCGGAGCATGGCCGCCGCAATTTTATTCGCCGCCATCTACGATAGACCTATACACATCGCACACATTTCTTTGAAAGAAGAAGTCCTGCTGATTAAAGCCGCAAAAGAAAAAGGAATTAAGGTGACATGCGAAGTCTGTCCACATCATTTGTTTCTTACTCAGCTCCCTCCCAGCCCTCCTCCATTTTCGGAGAAAATAGGGGAGGGTAAGGGAGGGGGCCGCATGGAAGTCCGTCCGCGCCTTGCCACCCAATCGTTTTCCAGGTCTTGAAACCATCTTGCCCCTTCTGCTAACCGCTGTTTCCGAATCCCGACTTACAATTCCCGATATTATCCAAAAAATGCACATCAATCCCAAAAGAATATTCAATCTCCCCGACCAGCCCGAAACATGGATCGAAGTTGACGAGAACGCCTCCTATGAAATCCATGCTTCTGAGCAATTCACCCGTTGTGGCTGGACTCCGTTCGAGGGCTGGAGAGTAAAAGGCAAAGTGAGAAAAGTTGTGTTGCGCGGGAAAACAGCATTTGAAGATGGAAAGATAATAGTGGAGGCAGGTTACGGCAGAAACATTCGGGAATGACATCATGAAACTCGAAACAGAAAGATTAATTTTGCGGGATTTTGTGAAGGACGATTGGCAACGGGTTTTAGAATATCAGTCCGATCCACTTTATTTGCGTTATTACGAGTGGATGAATAGAACACCCGAGGCAGTGCAAGAGTTTGTCGGCTGGTTTCTGAATCATCAAGTACAAGAGCCGCGCATCAAATATCAACTGGAAGTTGTGCTGAAATCGAACAACCAACTCATTGGGAATTGTGGCATCCGCATGGATAAAGCAAATGCCTTCGAGGCAGATATCGGTTACGAGCTGGATCCCAAACATTGGAATCACGGTTATGCTACTGAAGCCGCATCGGCTATTGTGGATTTTGGGTTCAGCAACTTCGGTTTGCACCGCGTTTGGTCATGGTGCGTTGCTGACAATGTCCGCTCGGCGCATGTACTGGAGAAATTGGGGATGCGACTAGAAGGGCGTTTACGCGAAAACCAATACTATAAAAGCAGGTGGTGGGACACTCTGATGTACGCCATTCTAGCCGATGAATGGCAGATGCATAAACAGCGTCATCTAATACAATGGAAGGAGATTAAAGACTAGCATCATGCAAAATTTTACGGACGTAAAACTTGAAATCTTTGTCCCTCAGGAATATGCTCTGAAAATTCGCGATGAATTAGCAAAAATAGGTGTAGGAGTAATCGGAAATTACGATCATTGTGTCGCTCTCACTGCTGTTCGTGGATTTTTTCGTCCTTTGCAGGGAGCAAATCCATTTGAAGGAGAAGTAGGAAGCATCAGTGAAGTGGCAGAATATAAAGTTGAGGTCAATTGCAGAAGGGAATTAGTTGAAGAAGCGATAAAGGTTATCAGAAGTGTTCATCCATATGAAGAACCTTTGATCAACGCTATACCGCTGGCGAATCATCTTTTTGAAATAAGGAAGTGAGGATGCGTCGCACCATGTTAAATGAGACGAATCACCTCGATGAGATTCTGCCGCTTAAACAGATTTGTCTGTCCGTAAGGTGCGACGCACTCGTGCTGGCAGAAAAGGGTTTTATGAGGAATGCGAAAGGTTACTAAATGAACAAGGATTTTCATATTGTCTTTATAGATGAAGTGGGATTTATGATTGAACCATTAGTCCTTACTACCTGGGCACGTCGTGGACATCGACCTGCAATTAAGATATCTGAGAATCATCATGACCGCATCTCGGTTATTGGTGCTATGACAATTGATATGGAAACAAAAAGGTTTGGTTTTTTATTTCGCCTTTCAGCAGATAACACAAATTTTCGCGGACACACTGTTGCTTCCTTTCTTGACCATTTATACAACAAACTTCATGGACGTATTAACTTAGTGTGGGACTCAATAAAAATTCACACCGCAGAGCCTGTTAATATTTTTCTTGCTCTTCACCCAGCAATTAAGGTTTTTTTCTTTCCGCCCTATGCTCCAGAATTAAATCCCGTTGACAATGTTTGGGGATACATCAAACGGCATCGATTAGCTAATTATTGTCCTTATAACCTTGCCGAGCTACGCAAGCGAGTTAGAACCGAGTTGTTTAGGATTCAAAAGAGACCAGATTTGCTGGAGTCCATGTTTCGTCATACAGGTATGAATCTTGATTAACACTAACATCAGATTGAGAAACCATAAGGTTCGGGATGAAATTCATAACGGCATCAACCTTTCCTGTCGCGCGAGTCCGAGTGGAGAAATATGACAGCGTAGAAAAATGTGATTAAACAGGATTCGCCCTCAGCCGGCAGCAGATCTCGATATGCCCCTCCAAAACCATTCGGGGCTACTCGACCACCAATCTCTAGTCTCCAATTACTAATCTCTAATTACCAAGGAGTAAACAAATGCCCACCAATTCCTCATCCCCTCACCTGCCGTTCGGCGAGAACAAAACCGCTGACTGGTATGGCAAGGACATTATTTCCGTCAAGCAGTTCGGGCGCGACGACCTGGAGTACATTTTCGGGGTAGCCCACGAGATGCGTGGCATGGTCGAGCGCGTTGGCACATTCGACCTACTGAAAGGCAAGATTTTGGCGAACCTGTTTTACGAGCCCTCGACGCGTACTTCGTCATCGTTCACTGCTGCAATGGAACGGTTGGGCGGCTCGGTTATCCCGATCAATGAGGTGAGATACTCGTCGGTGTCCAAGGGTGAGAGCCTGCCCGATACCGTGCGAACTCTCGAATGCTATGCTGACGTCATCGTGCTTCGCCATCCCGAAACGGGTTCAGCGGCGATTGCGGCAAAGGCAGCGCACAAGCCTGTTATCAACGCGGGCGATGGCATTGGCGAACACCCCACTCAGGCTTTGCTCGATACATTCACCATTATGGAAGAGTTGGGGCGCCTCGACAATTTGAACGTCACCATGCTCGGCGATTTGAAATATGGACGCACGGTCCATTCGCTGGCGCGCCTGCTCTCGACGTTCAACGGGATCAAGCTCAATTACGTCTCGCCTGAAATTTTGCGGATGCCCAAAGAAGTGATGGACGAAGTTGCCGAAAAGAAAGTGCCGCAAGCTGAATATTCATCGCTCGAAAATGTTCTGCCTGAATCCGACGTTCTGTATGTGACGCGCGTCCAGAAAGAGCGCTTCGAAGACGCCTCCGAATACGAGCAGGTCAAGGGCGCGTACGTGATTGACCCCACGGTGATGAAAGCGGCGAAAGAGGATATGATTGTGATGCACCCGCTCCCACGTGTCACCGAGATCAGCATGGACTTTGATGAAGACCCGCGTGCGGCGTATTTCAGACAAATGGAATACGGTCTGTACGTGAGAATGGCATTGTTAGCGATGGTGTTGGGTAAGGCGTAAATAGGAAACACGTAAACAGGTACACACGTAAACACGTGTCTATTTGTATACCTGTTTACCTGTATATTACAACCATGGAAACATTTTTTACTTTCCTCGAAAAACGCGTCGACGACTGTTCCTCGCTTCTATGCATTGGACTTGATCCGCATATTCCCGACCTCAAGGAGCCATCCGCCGCCTCGGCCCTGGACTTTTGCCTGAATCTCGTTAAACAGACCGCTCCTTACGCTGCGGCATTCAAGCCCAACGCGGCGTTCTTCGAAGTCTTTGGTGCCGAAGGCTGGACTGTGCTCAAGCAGGTCATCGAAGCGATTAACGATGAGTCGAACCGACTTGGCTCGCGCATCCCAATCATTCTCGATGCCAAACGCGGTGACATCGCCTCTACTGCCGAAGCATACGCTAGATCTGCATTTGAGACTCTCGGCGTAGATTGCATTACCTTGAGTCCCTATCTTGGCAAAGACTCGATTGAGCCGTTTATCCGAAACCCAGAGAAGGGCGTATTCTTGTTGTGCAAAACCTCCAACGCGGGTTCGATGGACTTGCAGAATTTACTCGTCCTGCCTCCCACCGCGGATAGCGCCGGTCCTTTATACATTTATGTTGCACACCTCGCAGCACAATGGAATGTCAACAACAACGTCGGCATTGTAGTCGGCGCGACACACCCGCAGATCATGTCCAATATCCGCGCCGCCGCACCTGACCTGTGGTTCCTTGCTCCAGGCGTTGGGACTCAAGGCGGAGAGTTGGAATCCACTTTGAAATCAGGTCTGCGCGCAGATGGCAAAGGACTGTTGATTCCTATCTCACGTAGTATCTCGCGCGCGGAGAGCCCCGCCAGAGCCGCAGCGGAAATCCGTGACCAGATTGTGAATATCAAATTGCAAATGAGACACGCATAAACATTGACTCACGCTGATGTTTGAATCAGCGTCCAAAACAGGGAATGATCCATGACACCACTTGACTCTCATCTCTCGCCTGCCTTGAGCGATAGCGAAGGGTCGCTCGCTGATGGTCTTTTGGAAGCAGGCTGTATCAAATTTGGCTCCTTCACCCTCAAATCAGGACTCCAATCCCCCATCTACATTGACCTGCGGCAGATCATCTCACGCCCAAGACTTCTTGCCGAGATTGCCCAAGCCTACCTCCCCATAGTCTCCAGTCTCCAGTTCTCTCGAATCGCTGGCTTACCTTACGCGGCTATTCCTATCGCCACCGCTATTAGTCTCGCAGGAAACTATCCTATGATCTACCCACGCAAGGAAGCTAAAATCTATGGCACCAAAGCCGAAATCGAAGGTGAATATCACGCCGGCGAGACAGTTGTTGTCATTGACGATCTCGCTACGACCGGTGGTAGCAAATTCGAAGCCATCGAAAAGTTGACAGGCGCAGGCTTGATCGTGAAAGACGTTGTTGTGTTAGTGGATCGTCAATCGGGTGCGAAGGAGTCGCTGGCACAGGCAGGCTATTCCATGCACGCAGTGTTGACTATCACTCAATTATTAGATTATTGGGAAAAGGCAAGTAAAGTGGAAAAGGATAAAATCGAAGAGACAAGGAAGTTTCTAAAAAGGAATCAGTAGGGAAAACCGTGTTATAAAGGTGCGTATGAGAAGAAATTTTGTGGAACGCAAAGGCAAGTTGAAGGACTTAGACAGATCATTTGATCTGAAATTTTGGCAGGCGCAATCCCCAAAGGCCCGCTTTGACGCCTCGTGGGAATTGGTCGTTCATTACATGAAAGTCAAAGGGCGCGATGTTCGTCAACTCAGACTTCAGCGATCTGTTACGCATTTTCAACGACCACAACATTAAATATATTGAAGGTCATTTTCATTTCAAAACAGGATTTGATCGACGCAGATTTGCTTTCGCAAGACTAGGAAGATTAACTAGAATAGGTGGGATTTAACTTCACGCAGTGTGTTAATTATCACGCAGCTATTGAATTACTGGGAGAAATCGGGCAAAATTGAAAGAGAAAAGATTGCGGCCACACGCGAATTCTTGAAAGAGAGTAATTGAATATGTCATACAAACTTCCCTCGCCTAAATTTGCAGAAACTATCCCCATTGGAATTGTTGCAATAATATGTGGAATAGGCGCGATAACCATTCTTTTTCAAAATCTGATAATCGCGTGCTTAATGTGGATAGTAGGAATTGCAATAGGAATTGCAAAATTGAGAGTACATACTGAAAAATTAGATAAAATTTCTGCAATCATTGGAATAATTTTGTGTCTGGTTCCAATCATTTATGCAATAGTTATTTTGGTTAAGAAATAAAAACTCAGATATCGAGGAGACTCATTTATTCTACATAACTCGGGATGAGAAAGATGGGTAACCATAGCAAGATAAGTCAATACGATTTAGTCGAAATTATCCAAGTACCAGAAAAACTTAAGGGTGTGATAGACATTGGCGATATTGGAGTTGTGGTCAAAAAATTTGATGATAAAAACTTTGAGATAGAGTGTATCCAACCCGGTGGTACTTACAAGTGGCTGAAACTGTTAAATATTAAATATATCAGGTTGAAGAGCAAAGATCCGTTCAGCATCTGGGCAAAAAAGTCACTTCCTGATAAATCAATAACACGGACAAGTATCGACTTGGGTGCTTTAATCGGCGCAATCTTTGGCGCATTGATCGGAGCGGGGCTTGGTGCTATTACAAAGAGTCTGAATGGCATTCTCATTGGATTGGTTATTGGTCTTATTCTTGGAGTTATTACAGGCGCCATTACCGCCGCGTTGACCGTCAAAACGGCTGGCACGACGGGCGGTATCGGCGTTGGATATTTTACGGGCATGCTATTTGGCGGAGTTTTCGGCATGGTCCTCGGCGCGCTGATTCCCACGTCCTTGCGGATGAGTGCCGATACAGAAGGCTTGCCCGTGCTGGATGCGCTCATGATGGGGCGCTTTGAAACGGCTATATTGACCAGTTTCCTGCTTTCCATTTTAGCTACAATTGTCGGCATATGGATCGGCGGGAAAAATCTTGTTCCGAGAAATTTGAAAGAAAGATATAGACCATGACGAAAAAACACTCTTTCCCGCCATTTTCAAAACGCGGGCAAGTGTATTCTTAGGAATAGGTAGGGTGTACAGGGTAGGAGAGAATTGAATAGTTGCAAAGGACTTAGCTCATCACTTGGTCTTTTTATTCGATCGACACTGCTATTTTTATTACTTCTTCCTCGCTCACCGTATCACTGGAGGGAATCTCATCCCAAGAAAATTGGACCGCTAATTCATTGAGAAGTTTGGAGATATTATGGCTAAACAACAAATCTTCAAAGCAACTAGCAATAGACTAGGCCGATTTGCCTTGTCTATTCCCTTACTTGATTGATTCTGCAATCTTTATCAACTCATCTTCGCTAAGTACTTTTACAGCTAAAATAGGGTTTTGAGTGCTGAGGTTGTAAATCAAACCATCTTTGCGCCAGGATAACTGAAGCACTCCCAGGTTTTGATCCCATTTGCCGTTTCTTTCCCACCAGCCATGAATTAATAAAGCTGGTTGCCCGTTGATACTTATTGCCTCAGCACTGTCCATACCAGCTTGAAATATCACTTCCCAATTTCGTGCAACCATCAGATTAATTTCTCCTTGGTGTTTATCAACCCAACTCATTGATATCCAGGATTTCGTTTTGAAGACATTATTCGTGAATACAAAGCGTTCAGGGATATAAGTAGGCAGGCTAATAGTAAACGGTAAATCTTTCAACGCAGTGGATAAGGGTTGCGGAGTGTCATCGGAGACGTAGACTGTTACCTGCGACTCATCAATCACAGGTGCTGAAGTGCTTTCTTCAACAGTGAAACCCGCAATATGTTTTATCCAGTCCAAAACGCTGGCTCGCACAGGGTTAGAGAGGGTAAAAAACAAGGCAAACATGAGCAGACATACCAGTGCAAATCTGAAGACAAACTTGAATGTCTTAGTCGATTCTCGTTTTTGCAGTGGCAAGTTCGAGAGCCGCGCATATAAATTTTCACTAAAGCCTGGTCTTACAGGCGGGCGGTTCTGATAGAGAAATTTATTGTCCATATTATTTCTCCCATTGCTCGCGCAGCTTTATCACTGCACGGAAAAGGATCGTTCCAACATTCGATTCGCTCAAACCAGTTTGTCTGGCGATCTCGCGGTTATTCAACTCCGCTCCGTATTTCAACGCGATCAACAGTCTTTCACGATCAGCAAGTGTACTAAGAATGGATGCAAGCCTTTCGAAGTCCATTTGGGAGTCAACTTCTTTTTCCACATTTTGACTTGATGAGAGATTCACCGCATCCAGTGGGACCTCAAGCATGCTCTTGCGAAAATGATCGATAGCAACCTTTTGGGCAATCCCAAAAAGCCAGAATTGAAACGCGCTCACATCTCTTTTGTAGTTTTCACGATTAATCCAGGCTCTCTCAAATGTGATAGCTGTTAACTCTTCAGCAAGAAATTTATCCCCAACTTTGTAACAAAAGAAATAAAAGACCCGTGGCAGGAGATGGTCATAAATCTCCTTCCAGTTTATACTTTCTGACATTGCAATTGCCATCGAGGCTTTTTCCATGCGGAAATCTTGATTCCCAATACTTAATTCGTTCCAGCCATTAATGTATCACATAGAATAACCTTGCTTTTTATTATTTCTTTGGAGTTACTATGCCTAAAAAACAAACCTTTACAGCCACTATCCAAAACGCGGGCGGAGGCGGCGCGTTCGTGGAAGTCCCCTTCGATGTGGAAGAGGCTTTCGGCTCGAAGCGGCCCAAGGTCAAGGCGATGATCGAGGGAGTCCCATATCGGGGATTACTAGTGAGAATGGGTGGTGAACATCATATGCTTATTATCCTGAAAGGAATCCGTGAACAAGTCGGCAAGACCTTTGGGGATGAAGTGAAGGTCACTGTTGAGCCAGATATCGAGCCGCGCGTGATCGAAATTCCAAAAGACTTAATGAAGGAATTGAAGAAAGAGAAAGACGCTAAAGCTTTCTTTGACAAACTATCCTATACCCATCAAAAAGAATACGTGACCTGGGTTACTGAAGCCAAAAGAGAAGAGACGCGCCAGAATCGAATTGTGAAAACGGTTGAAATGTTGAAGAAGGGAAAGAAAACGGTTTAAAGCCTGGATGGAAGTTCACAGGCTGTATTAAGGAGGCAAAGCGTGAAGAGGCGCGGGCAAGATGTATTGCTAGAACAATTGAAACGCTCAAGCAAGGCAAATCGAAAACTGAAACCTGTTGAACCCGTACAGACCTGGATGCAGTTGCCGAGGGGAAACAAAAGAATCCTGCCGCCAAGATTCCGCCGTGACGATGTCCGTTGCCCAGACAGCCTGGTGGAATTTTGTGTGAATGAGTTTACCGAAAAGGGACAGGTTATCTTCGATCCTTTTGCTGGTTATGGAACTACCCTGCTCGTAGCTGAAGAGATGGGCAGGATTGGATATGGTATTGAATATAGTAAACCGAAAGCAGACTACGTTCAGAAGCTGCTCGAATATCCAAAGTACTTGATTCACGGTGACTCACGCAGGCTTATGGATTATGAACTGCCGCCCATTGATCTATGTTTCACGTCACCGCCATACACAAATGAGAGGGATACTGAAAATCCATTTGTAGATTATAGGCAAAAAGGATTCGACTATCCATCCTATTTACAGGAAATGGGAAATATCTTTTCACTGGTAGCTCAAAGGATGAAACCGTCCAGTCATCTAGTGATCGAAGCTTCAAACTTGAAAAAGAATGGCCAGGTCACCACATTGGCTTGGGATATTGCGCGCGAAGTGTCGCGGATTATTCACTTTGAAGGGGAAACTGTTATCTGCTGGGATGAATACGGGTATGGCTATAATCACAGCTATTGCCTGGTCTTTTCCAAAGACTAAGGAGTTTTTATGCAATTCAAGGATTACCTCCAGCATCTCTACGAATACAACTACTGGGCAAATCATCGTTATCTCGCGGTGGCAGAAACCCTTACCGAAGAACAAATCTTCCGCAAGCAGGGACATAGCTGGGATAGTGTCCATGCGGTATTCGTTCACATGATGAGCTCGGAACGCATGTGGCCGATGCGCTGGAGAGGTGAAAAAGCAACTATTCTAGATCCGAAGGTCTTTCCTACAATCGCCTCTGTACGCGAATATTGGGTGGATGTTGAGAAAAATATGCGTGCCTTCATATCTGAACAAAATGAGCAATCACTTCTACGGGATGTCACATACACAAATCCAAAAGGCGAGACGTTCACTTTGCCTTTATGGCAGATGGCCGTCCAGCCGCCGAATCACAACACGCACCACCGCGGGGAACTGGCGGCGATGTTCGCTCTAATGAATGTCTCTCATCCCGAGGAGGAAGTGGTGCAATACTTTTTGAATTTGAGTGGACAGAAGAAGTTTTAACCCTATGAATTCTCACACTCCAAAATGGATCGCATGGGCGCAGGAAATTTTTTCGCTTAGTCAATCAGGTCTCACTTATAGCGGCAATCAATATGATATAGAACGATACAAACGTTTGCAAGAGATCACCGCAGAGATCATTGCCAGCCAATCGGAGATTGAAAAAGAATTGGTGCTTGAAAGTTTTTCCATGCAGGCAGGATACATCACACCTAAAATTGATGTGCGCGGCGCGGTCGTTCAAGATGGAAAAATTCTTCTGATACAGGAAAGGGCAGATGAAAAATGGGCGATGCCAGGAGGCTGGGCAGATTTGGGAAATACGCCTGCCTCTGTAGCGGAACGTGAAGTATTGGAGGAAAGCGGTTTTCGCGTCAAGGCCGAAAAAGTGGTAGCAGTCATGGATGCTAACCGTCTCGAACCTATGGAGTTTTATCACGCTTACAAAATCATTTTTCTGTGTAAACTTTTGGGTGGTGAACCGCGCACTAATCATGAAACATTAGCGGTGGATTTCTTTGACCCAAGCAAACTACCTTCATTATCTGTATACCGCACCAACGAAAGCATGCTGAAAGAAGTTTTTGCTCATATAGAGAATCCAAATCGCCCGGCAGCATTTGATTGATATATTCCTCGTGATGTATATGCTAATGGTTTCCCCGCAGCCGGGAACAGTGTTTGATTGATGTATCCATTCTTTCGTTCCCTTCTCTTTCGTCTTGACGCAGAACGTGCGCATGCCCTCACACTTAACGCGATCCGCTTTGCCAACGCGATCCCAATTTTGAACCGTCTCATCGAGCAAATTTTGAAAGGTCCAAATAAGCCTGTTCAAGCCTTCGGATTGACTTTTAAGAATCCCGTTGGACTTGCCGCGGGCTATGATAAAGACGGCCTTGCCATTCGTGGACTTGCCATGCTCGGTTTTGGTCATATTGAGATCGGCACTGTCACACCATTACCTCAGCCTGGCAATCCAAAACCGCGCCTGTTCCGCCTGATTGAAGATGATGCTGTAATCAATCGCCTGGCTTTTCCCAGTCGCGGCTCTGAATTCGTGCAGAAACGACTCAACCCGTATCTCAGAGAAAGCTTGCTTGAAAAATATTTTGGTTTTACTCCACCCTCAAGAAAGAGAGCACCACGCATGATCACTAAGGGAGATGCGATCCTCGGCATCAATCTTGGTAAAAATAAAGATACGCCCAATCAGGAAGCAGTGTTCGATTACCTGGCATTGTTGGAAAATTTTGCTCCGTATGCAGATTATCTGACCATCAACATCAGTTCACCGAATACGGTGGGACTCCGTCAACTGCAGGGACGCAACGCATTGGAAGCATTACTGACCCAACTGCACGCACAACGTCAACTTGAAAAGAAGAAACTGGAAAAAAAACTTCCGCTTCTCGTCAAGCTCGCGCCTGATCTCACCGTATCAGAATTGGACGACGCCCTAGATGTGATTCTGCATACGCATATGGACGGGGTCATCGCCACGAATACGACTCTGGCGCGTGAGGGGCTGAAGTCAAGTTATCGAGGTGAAGCAGGTGGATTAAGCGGAAGACCGCTCAAAGTCCAGAGTGAAGCGGTTCTTCATCAAATTGTAAGACGCGTAGATGGACAAATCCCCGTTGTCAGCGTTGGCGGAATCATGAGTCCTGAAGATGCGAAAAAAAGATTGGACATGGGTGCAACATTAGTCCAGATCTATACCGGCTTGATCTTCCGCGGGCCGGGGTTTGTGAAAGAGATTTTGCGTGCATTGTAGGGCGTTCATCGTAGGGACGGCAGCTGCCGTCCCTACGATGCCATCCACAACCCGCCGGTTGATTCCATCCAATCTGCGATTTTTTCCACAGCCAATGCGACGTTATTATCTGAAATATCCAGTTCAAGCCTGGGAAGAATTGATTCGCTTGCAAGCCTGCACATCAGTTCCTGCTCTTCGATAAAGATTTGCAGATTATCGTATTGCGATGGATTCCCCGAGACCTTGAGGCGTTCGGCACGCGCGGCTTCAAATGATTCAGAGCTGCGCGTGATCAAAACGATATGAAAACCAAGTGGCTTCAGGCGTTCTTCAAGCCAGCGGAAATCATAATTCTTATTATAGGTTTTGAGTTGGTAAGCGCGGGTAGAGATATGGAATCGATCAACGATCCACGAGTAATAGCGTTGCAACTCAAATAAGCGCGCCCACGTATCATACGTTTCCATGGCGAGCGATTCTTCATCAGGCTCAAAGTTAATTGGTCCACGTCCCCACGGAAAATTGGTGAATGAGCACCACTCAGCAGAGATCAGCGGTGAATGATAGCGATATTTGCGTGGCCCAACAATGCGTGGGTGCTCGTTGAGCATGAATGCGATGTCGGTTTTGAATGTCAGGCGCGTGCCTTCGAGAATGATTTTTGGCGTAAGTTTGGGCATCTTATAATTATAAAGGCTAATAAATTTGAAATTTTTCAAACCTTGCTTTTATGGTATAGTACGCCGCATGGAAGGTAAAACTATGGAAGAAAAAATTACTATTATCGAAGGCCCGCCACCCGTTTTCGAACACGTGAACGACGGCTGGGTGATGGGTTTGAACGAAGGTCCAAGTCTTTTTGTTCCCGCGCTTACACGACTTCGCACTTTCAATGGTCCGGCGCTCGTGGAGCGTTGCTACCGTGCCTGGCACAGCCACGGCTCCATCCAATTGCACTATCGCAACGATATGGGTGTTGAGCAGACCGCTCCCATTCTTGCCGCACGCAACGTCGAAACCGAAGAGGGACACGTTTTGCTTTTATGGGTATATCTCGAAGGTGAAAGAGTCGAGTACGAAGTGGATTCGGGGGATGAAGACGCCGCAGACGATTCGGATCAATAAACTATGACCGGGCCTAGCGCCCGGTTCTTTTTATAAAGTTACCACGCATATGTCTATACTTCTTTCAGAGAATTCGATGCCGCTCAGTGCAAGCCTCAAATCTGGTTCCCTTATATTGACGGTTAACCGCCCTGAGAGAGCGAATGCCTTCAATCTCGAATTAGTCGGTGAACTACAGTCCGCATTTAAGCAAGCCGCATTGGATTCGCAAATCCGCGTCATCGTATTGACTGGTATGGGCAAGGTCTTCGGTGCAGGGCAGGATATTGAGGAGATCAAATCCTATGGCACAGATATTTCGTACCGGGAGCATCTGCTTAAAACGTATAATCCGCTGGTCTTGCAGATTCGCCAGATCGAAAAGCCTGTTATTGCGGCAATCAATGGCCCATGTGCGGGAGCATCTTTAGGAATTGCGCTTGCATGTGATATACGTCTTGCTTCTGAGGATGCCAGTTTCGTGATTGGCTTCAATGGGATCGGACTTGTACCCGATTCTGCTGTTTCGCTTCTACTTCCTGCCTTGATCGGTCTTGGTCGCGCCTCAGAATTCACATTTACGAATGAGCCAATCTCAGCACAAAAGGGACTGGAATGGGGATTGGTGAATCGCGTATACCCACCTAAAGTTCTCATGCCCGAAACGATGAAATTTGCTGCACAATTGATGGCCGGTCCAACAAGCACATACGGTCTTACAAAGCAGGCATTCGACAAAGCGATTTTGCCAAATCTCGAAGAAGTGCTGAACACCGAAGCGAATTTGCAAGAGATCGCTGGTCATCGTGAGGAACATAAAGAAGGAGTGTCCGCGTTTTTGGAAAAACGCGTTCCTAATTTTAAAGAGTCTAACAGGACAAGCTGAGGTTGGGAAAGAATCATAAAACTCTGGCCTGGCATAATTACTCAGGCGGGATTGCGAACAAAATATAATCCCCCTCTGCTGATCTCCTCATCTCGATCAACAAGTGCATTAGTTCCTCCAAACGCGTCCGATATTCAGGGACAAGGGCGTTGATCTTGGAATTGTCTGGCTCAAAAACACCTTTTGCAGCCAGCACATGGGTGTATCCCAGCGTTCTCCAGGCCTTGATCATTTCGGCATTTGTTGGATACACATGAAAATCATGTGGCAGATTGTCATTTATTGGATCAGGTTGCACGCGTCTGTTCATTCCATAACTACGCGGCTCGTTAAGTAGATAGATATAGGCATCGGGTGGAGTCTGATTCACCAGTTCCAGCGCCTGGGCATACTTCGGTTGAATTCGAGCAGTATAAGCCTCGCGCGATTCCGAGCCAATCGCAACCATGACCGGATTTCGTAACATGACCAATAGACTGAAGTCAAGAAGGAAAATAAAGACGGTCAATCCAGCAAGAGTTGAAAACATAAAACTGAGCCGGAATTGTGAGGTATCCAGTGTTTCCAATTCGATGATCCCAGCCGCCATGATTGGCAAGAGCGTGATTAATCCTGGCCAGAGCAGGCGGGCTTGCATCAAATGATCTGTTTGGATGACTCCAAAAACCCAGAAAATAATGCTTATAAAAGAGAATAGAAGCAAGATAATGAGCGTATCTTTTTGCCTGCTTTGTTCCTTCCAGATCTTCCAGCTTACCCAGAAAATCAACGGAAAGAGAATGAGATAGAATGGACCGAATCGCCCATCAAAATAATTAACATCTCGATAGCCCAGAGTTGTGACAAAGGGAAGAGAGAGTATCTGAAGGAGATCCCAACCAATCCCGCTTCCAGTTCCGGTATACCAGCTTGAGCGAAATGTATCCCAAAATGGGCCGCCAAAGACAAAGGGATAAAAAGGATTACCCATCCAAACCCAGTTCCGGAGATACCAAGGAAATCCAGTCAAAATGGCCATGCTTGAAAATTTAAGGAGCGAGCGGACGAACTGGCGCTTGTCGTGCCACAACCAGATAACCAACAATGCAAGAATCACAAATGGAAGCACGAAACTTGTGTACTTGATCCCCATGGCAAAGCCAGTCATCACCCCACAAATTAGAAGCCACTGTTTGTTGGATGACTCTTTCCAATTCGAAAAGGCAAGTAGCGCGCTGAGCGAATAAAAGATTAAACCAAAATCAGTATAGGCCCAGGAAGCTAACCAAGGGAGCGATGGCATACTCAGGAAGAGGGCGATACTCCACCAGGCCGCGCGTTTGCCAAAAAGCAGTCGGCTCCAATCCCAAACCAGCAAAACAGACAAAATCCCAAATGTCAAATGAATGAGCTGCGGTGTCGAGTCCAGCCTAAGAGAGAGTGGCCAGAGAAACATGCCTTCCATAAGCGAGGGAAACCAATAATGAGGCATGTTCACCAACTGTATACCACCATCGCGCAACCACCATGCAGGAACGACCAGGTGATAGAACAATCCATCAAAGGCTTCAACCGGAGGCGCCAAGGAAAGCAGGAAAGCGAAAATTAACTCCACGAGTGCGAACCATGCAATCCACGCAGGCGCAGAATGAGATGATGCGGTTAATTCAGTCCATAGATTATGCAGATCATTCCATGCAAGGGACAAATATCGTCTCCACCCTGACCAGATCAAGATCCCTATCAACAAAACAAGCAAAAACCAACTGTGCGCAAAACCAATCACCGCCAATCCGAAACCCAGTAAACCTAGCAGACCCAAACCGAATCCAGTAGACAAAATCAATCGTTGTGTGGGTAGAATTTCAAAATTCGAGCAAGAGAGAATAAAATATCCTAACCCCGCAGCTGCGCTAACAAATACAATATTATATAGAAGTGTCGCGATTAAAAAGGCCAAACCGCCAGCAACAGTCATCATTGCTGGTTTTTGAACGATAAAAAATGCTGTCAGAATGACAGCTAACCAAATCACAAAAATGGAGGCAATGATTATTTTGGGCTTCATTGATTGCACTAAGCTCCTATGAACATTTCATAATTATTGATTTCCTCTTCGTTTGGTAATCGGATCGAGGTCATAGACGCTATTTTCTCTAACCTTTATAATTTTGGCAATCCCTCACATGACATCGCTTGAGTAGTTATGAATAAGCAGGATTACTCGTATTGCAGATGTAAAGCGTATAACCAGTGCAGAGGAGAACTCAGCAAAGCCAGTCCAGCGGTGTTGAAAGCAGAACTGAAACTATGCTGATTTATGTCATATTGACTCGGGTTTGATTCTCGTGTAAAGTTTAAAAGAAATTAGAATTTATTGGATAAATTTATGCTTCAATGTTTCTACATAGTCGTTTTCTAAAAGCGGGCAACCCAATCCGGGATGCCCGCTTATAATTTCGTAAAAACTCAATACACTATCTCCGAGGAGAACAACATGTCTGGACAACTGAATGCCTTTGATATGGCGCAGAAACAATTCGATGGCGTCGCGAAACAGCTTAATCTGGATCCCGGCGTTGCTGAAGTCCTGCGCTGGCCGATGCGCGAATATTCCTTCCGCATCCCGATCCGCATGGACGATAGCTCACTCAAGGTCTTCCAGGGTTTCCGCGTGCAGCACAACGACGCGCGCGGCCCGAACAAAGGTGGCATTCGCTTCCACCCTGCTGAAACACTCGATACCGTGCGTGCTCTTGCCACTTGGATGACATGGAAATGTGCTGTAGCCGATATTCCGCTTGGCGGCGGTAAGGGCGGCGTGATCTGTGATCCTTCTGCGCTTTCGCCTGCCGAAAAAGAGCAAATCTGCCGCGGTTGGGTTCATGCTATGTGGAGGAATATTGGTCCACGCAACGATGTACCCGCGCCCGATGTTGGCACTACCCCTCAGATGATGGGTTGGATGATGGATGAATATTCCCGCCTAGTAGGCCAATTCACCCCTGGTGTATTTACCGGCAAGCCCCTCGGCAGCGGCGGGTCACTCGGACGTACAGAGGCTACAGGCTTTGGGGTGATATACCATGTCCGTGAAGCTATGAATTATCTCAAGCTGGATTCAGAAAAGTGTGTTGCAGCTATTGAAGGCTTCGGCAATGTGGCACAATATGCGGCTATCGGTTTTATGGATTTGCTTGGTGGCAAAGTAGCCTGCGTTTCCTGCTGGGATCGCCATGAGAAGAAATCCTTTACCTATAGCCACAAGGATTGTGTTGATCCGCATTTCTTGCTAACGATCGTGGATGAATATGGCACAATTGACAAAGCTAAGGCAGAAGCTGCCGGTTATATCGTCGAAGATGGTGAAGCATGGATCACAAAGGAAGCTGATGTGTTGATCCCCGCGGCGATTGAAGGTCATGTCAATGAGGATACTATTAAGAAGATGTCCAGCCGTGTAAAGATTGTGGCGGAAGGTGCCAACGGACCGTGCACGCCCGAAGCCGATGAGTTCTTAAAGGCGAATAAGATCTTTAATATTCCAGACTTCCTTTGCAATGCAGGTGGTGTTACCACTTCTTACTTTGAGCAGGTTCAGAACGATATGAACTATTACTGGACGAAGAAGGAAGTGCTTGACCGCCTCGACAACAAGATGACCGATGCCTTCCACGCTGTGCTCGACACCAGCGAAAAAGAAGGCGTTTACATGCGCGACGCGGCCTACATGGTTGCAATTATGCGAGTGGTCAAGGCTATGGAATTGCGTGGCTGGTTGAACGCGACCTGGTAGGTCAGTGATCAATAGACAATAATCAGTGTTCCGTAAAGACGCGTCCAACATAGGCGCGTCTTTTTTGATGGATTGCTTCCTCGCTGGAGAAGATGTTGCTTATTTCCTCGTCTGAACCAGATACTATTTAATTTCTGTTACTTTTCGCGTTGAGCGGAGTGAGCCAATAGGAAAACGCAGTCGAAACGTCCATGTCTGGCGCAAAAGTGTTTCGACTACAGGACGATATTCTTTTAGCCTATTCTTTGTGCCCTTCCAAACAAACTACTCCGTCTGCGCCGACGTGCGCATCGTGGATTATTCCTGCCGGCAAATCTAATCTGTCGCCCGCTTTCAGCGCGAGTTGTTTTCCCAATTCAGGTAAGCCAAATGTAATACTTCCTCTCACAACATAAATGACCTTGTTGTAACTGTGAGAGTGAGCAGCATAAACATCATATGCTCCATTAGACCAGGCATATGGACTTAATCCTTCATTGACCATAATCTGCCAAAGGGCGGATTGAGTCGGAGGTTCCGGACCAGGCCAAGGTGTGACAAGAGGCGTGTTTGTCATAGTGTTTTGAGAGCCTTGCGAAGGTTCTAAATCTTCGCAAGGTTCATAATTTTTCCATCAATTCGATTCGATTTCCAAATGGATCGAGTACATGTGCACGCTTATATCCATCCAGTGGAGGCTGAGTAGTGTCTACATCATAGCCTGCATTTTGCAGATGCTGGGTCAGGGCATTTAAGTCATCCACGAGTAGACCAGGATGTGCCTTCTTAAGAGGATGAAAATCTGGCTCAACACCAAGATGTAATTTCACCTGTCCTTGCTCAAACCACACACCGCCGCGTTTGAGGAGGTCAGGAGGTTTCAGTACTTCGGTAAAGCCCAATAGACCTGTATAAAACGCGCGTGCCTTATCTTCTTCACCAACCGGTATCGATAATTGAATGTGATCAATGGCAAGGATATTCATTATGGTTCAACAGGATATCCTGCATCTATCCATGCACGGAAGCCACCGAGGATTGGAGTTACATTTGTAAAACCATGGTCGAGCAAAATCTTCGCCGCACGGGCGCTCATTTCCTCGTTCGGTCAGGTACAGTATGTGATGATCCATTGTTTCTTATTAAGTTCATCCATACGGCTTTCGAGTTCAGCCACAGGGATCGAGAGCGCGCCTGGAATATGACTCTTAGCATAAGCGTCCGCGCTGCGCGCATCTACAAAAATGGCAGCACCACTGTCGAAAGCAGCTTTAGCCTTTTCAAGTTCTACACGTGGAACTTCAAGATATGGGTCCTCCGTAGCAAAAGCAGACGGAGTAGGAAAATCTTGTCCTCTTTGAGGTAATGCAAAATTGCACGCCAGAGTCGCCACAAGTAAGATAACTCCAGCGATGAAGCTGACATCTTTTTTACTTTGGCTCATGTATATACCTGTGATAGGTCACGCTTTCCCCGTACGGGGACTTTGTAAGCGTGACCTACTTATATTTCAGAAAACCGATCGATGCGTTTACCAATAATCGCGAGGCTATCATCCCAGAATTTGCGCTTGCGAATGTCAATACCGAAACGTTTGGCGAGATTCGCAGCAGTAGCTTCACCTGTAGAGGCAAGCAAGTTTTTGTAATCTTCCACAAAATCCGCGCCGCGTTGCTGGTAAATCGCATAGAGGCCTGTTGCAAAGAGCAGACCGAATGCATAAGGATAATTATAGAACGACAGAGATGGTGAATAGTAATGCGGTTTCCACGTCCACATAAATTTTTGGAGATAACGTTCATCGAGGCCATCTCCGTAGGTCGCTTTTTGTGCACGTTCCATGATCTCATTGAAATCATCAGCAGAAAGCTCGGATTGATCGCGGCGTTCAAAGACTTCCTTCTCAAACAGGTAGCGCGAGTAAATATCTACCACAACTTGTCCTGCACCTTGGATCTGTGCTTCGAGTACAGCCAGTTCTTCTTGTACGTCTTTGGTTGTGGCCAGTACAGCTTCGGTCACAATGGTTTCGCACATCGTAGAAGCGGTTTCAGCGAGAGTCATGGGTGTGAGTTGCTGTAAAGCGGTCTTCTTCGCCTGGTAGGCACATTCGTTATGGAATGCGTGTCCCAACTCGTGTGCCAATGTGCTGACCTGATCGAACGAGCCGTCAAAATTGCTCAGGATGCGGCTTTCCTTCACGCCTGCTACATTCATGCAGAACGCACCGCCGCGTTTGCCATCGCGTTGTTCGGCATCAATCCAGTTATTGTCAAAGGCGCGTTTGGCAAAAGCACACAAGTCTGGCGAGAACTTGTCGAAGTTGTCGAGGACAAAATCCCGTGCTTCTTCGAACGAATAAACCTTATCCGTTTTGCCAAGCGGAGCAAAGACATCCCACCACGCGAGTTTTTCTTTACCGATTTTCTTCGCCTTGGCCTTGAAATACTTGCGGAACATCGGGAAGGAACCTTCCATGGCGGCCAGCATGGCTTCTAGAGTCTTGCGGTCAATACGTGCAGCTTCCAATGAAGAATGGATTGCATCCTTGCGCCCGCGGCGTTTATCCAATGTATTCGCTTCGCCCTTAACTCCGTTCAGGCACGCCGCCAAGGTTTCTTTGACTTCCTTCCAGGCCTTGTTCTCAGCTTCATATGCGCGGTGGCGGGTTGCTTCATCGGGGTGTGAACGCAGGTTGATCAGCGCAGGCATCGGCATCTTCTGGACTTTGCCATCCAGTTCAAAATCTACACTGAGTTGTGAGGTAACGGTTCCCTGCAGTTTTTCAAAGGCGTTCCCACCGCTCAAGGACATTTCCGCAGCGAGTGCTTCCAACTCATTACTCATCAGGTATTTGCTCTGTTCAGCAGCTTCTTTGAGCATGAAGGCATGCGCCGCAGCGGACTTGTCCAGTGCGATGACTTTATCTAGCTTATCAGCGACCTTACCTAGCCAAGCCTTGAACTCAGTCATCAGCTTGTTCATAGGCAGGCTGGCCTGCTCGAATTCTGATAGTGACTTTGCAGCCAATTTATTGCGTGAGTCGGTTGTGAAATAAGAATAAATGAAGGGTGCGATGGTTGCTGAAAGCGTCTCAATCTTGTTGATGCGGTCAATGGCCTGACCGACAAGCGAGGCCAATTCTTTGAGAGGAGTCTTTGTGCCTGTTTTGTTGAGTTTATTTTTGAAGAACTTCTCGAGCGATGCAACTTGTTTTTTATAATCAGTGACAGCGGCTTTAAATTTCTCAGATTCAAGCGAGGGATAGACATTAGTCAAATCCCAGCGAGGGGCAGAAATGGTCATAGGTTTCTCCTTTAAATCAGATAATATAAGTATACCAACAAGAACGATTCATGTTCTTTGAAGACAGGGAATAATGCGAGCGAAGCAATGCTCTAGATACTATCCAAGGGTTAAATCGCCTTGCTTGCCTTTAAATCACAAAAACTATACAATGACAACATACTTCGGAGGTGATTCCATGAAACAAGATCGCTTTCTCACAGGTATTCTCATTGGCATCGGCATATTGATTATCGTTGCTCTCGGCCTGTTCTTTATCAGACAAGATAAGCGTGATTACATTGCAGATGATACCCCCGAAGGTGTGACGCATAACTACGTGCTGGCAGTGGTCAATAAGAATTATGAGAAGGCATATAGTTATCTTGCGGATCTTGAAAACAAGCCAACATACGAGCAGTTCCGCCAGTCCTTTTTCAACGGCGCCGTGAATCCTGGGAATGTGGGTGTAGATGTGGGTACAGCAGAAATCAATGATGATGAAGCCATTGTGGAGATAACGCTTGTCTATTCGCAGAGTGATCCCTTCTCCAGCGGTTACCAGAACACGGACCGAGCGTTGCTTATAAAACAGGGAGGCAAATGGAAACTCTCCGCAATGCCTACCTATTCTTTCTGGGATTACAACTGGTACCAGAAACCATTCAAGCCATAATCATTCACGCTCCCAGCGCCGTCTTCGGCGCTGGGCTAGCTGCCGGGGACGGCGGCTAGCGCGGTCGAAAGGGTTTATTATGAAAATCGTCCGTCGCCTATACTTTTATGCCGTTGCTTTCATTAGCCTTGAAGTCGTGGTGTGGGGTGTAATCGGGCTATTGCGTTCTATTCTCAATCCCGATATCGTCACAGATAGTGCACAAAGATTAGCACAAGCCATATCGCTGGTGCTTGTTGGTGTGCCTATCTTTTTGTTCCATTGGTTATGGAGTCAACGCGCTGCAGCCCGTGAAGAGGAAGAAAAGAGCGCCAGTGTGCGCGCGGTATTTCTTTATGGAATTTTGCTTGCTACGCTCATTCCTGTTGTTCAAAACTTGCTTGCATTGATCAATCGTACCTTCCTCTCCATAGCAAATCTCTCTCCTTCTCGTGCAGTCATCGGGGGTTCACAGACATGGGTGGATAACATAATCGCCATTGTTATCAACGGTGTAGTCGCTTTTTACTTCTTGAACATCATTCGCACCGAATGGCAGACTCTCAATGAAAAAGAAAACTTCACCGAAATTCGCCGGCTGTATCGTTTTCTATGGGTGCTCTATAGTTTAATTCTAGTAGTCTTTGGTGCACAGCAGGCGATTCGGTATATGTTTATCATTCCAGCAAATTTGTTAGGAGGAATTGGACGCGAGACAGCCGTCAACGCGATCGCGCTGCTCGTGGTTGGGACTCCGATTTGGGTTTACACCTGGCGCGTCGCTCAGGACGCTTTAGGTGATCCCGCAGAAAAAGAGTCGAATCTACGCCTTGGCATTCTTTACCTGCTCTCCCTGGGTGGAGTCATTACCTTGTTGACCGCGACGGGAAATCTGCTGTATATAGTGTTCAATCAGTTGCTTGGCGAATCCCTGCCATGGACAGAGTTCTATAACAAAATCGGCGGACCAATCTCGGTGGGTATTCCATTTGCTGTGTTGTGGGCGTATTACGGGCATTGGTTGAATAAACAGATCGAATATGAAGAACTCGAGCCGCGCCGGGCAGGCAAGAAGCGATTGTATTACTATATTCTCTCTGCAATAGGTCTCACCGCATCTTTCGTAGGAACAACCTTGCTCTTGCGCCTTATCATAGACATCATTACAGGCCAATCTATGCTAGGTGCATACGGCTTCCGTGAACGTCTGTCAGGTTCTCTCGCTACTATCGTCGTTGGATTACCGCTGTGGCTTCTCACGTGGCGACCAATGCAGCAAGAAGCACTGAACGAAGGCGATGCAGGTGACCATGCGCGGCGCTCGATAGTTCGCAAGGTGTATTTATATCTTGTGCTGTTTGCCTCAGTGATTGGCGGAATGATCGCAGCAGTGACCTTGATATTCAAGTTAATTAATGCCGCGCTCAGCGGTAGTACGGGCGATAATTTTGTCAACTCAGTATTGAATTCTTCGCAATACCTTGTATCTTTCGTTGTTCTGCTTCTATATCACCTCTCGGCATTGCGAAAAGATGCTGCCGCACGCCTAGACTTGCTAGAGGCAAAACAATCGGAATATAACGTACTTGTCTTTGACTCAAGTGATGGCAGATTCGGCGACTCTGTCCGTAGTGCGTTCGCGAGACACGCGCCTAAGGTTCCTGTGACGGTTGTCAATGCATTCGAGAAGATCCCTGCAGATTTGAAAGCCAACGCGGTGGTCTTGCCTGGGTCGCTGGCTGTGAATACACCCGATCCGGTTGAGAATTGGATACGCTCTTTTGACGGAAGCAGGCTTATCGTTCCGGATGAAGCGGCGGGCGTTTATTGGCTGGATGATTATGGGCAGGCAGCACTATCAGCGCGCGCGCTGGCTGAAGGGCAGGAAGTCCGCCCGCAATCTGCAAAGAAAACATCCGCGTGGACAATCGTAGCTTATGTTTTTGCAGCGTTGTTCGCGTTAGAATTATTATTCACTCTGTTGGCGTTGGGCGTATCGCTAGCAACTAATTTTTAATGATATACTCCTTACAAGCCACATAATCTATTGCATTTTGAGGGTCAAACTATGAGAGTGACCGTCCTACAAGAGAATCTTGCACGCGGCTTGAGCATTGTTTCGCGCGCTGTATCGCCGCGCAGCACACTTCCTGTTTTATCGAATATTCTGATCGCGACGGATGAAGGACGTCTGCGTCTTTCCGCGACCAACCTGGAGTTGGGGATTACTTGTTGGATTGCGGCGCGTATCGATGAAGAGGGCTCAACGACCGTGCCTGCGCGCACATTCGGCGATTTGGTAAATACTTTGCCTGGCGACCAGGTGCAATTGACTCTCGACGTAAAATCGCAAACCCTGCATGTGAAGGGCGGTACCTCCAATAACGATATCAAGGGCATTGACGCGCAAGAGTTCCCGCCTATGCCCGTGCCTGAGATGGACGGCGCGATCCAATTGAATGTTGTTGATTTTAAAGAGATGATCCAGCAGGTGGCATTTGCCGCTTCCACTGATGAGGCGCGCCCTGTGTTGATGGGTGTGCTGGTGCATGTGGACAAAGATAAAGTGACAATGGCTGCGGCAGATGGCTTCCGTCTTTCGGTGCGCAGAGCTTTGCTTTCCAATCCCGCGCAACAACCGTTGAATGTCATCATCCCCGCGCGCGCATTGAATGAACTTGCGCGTGTTGCCACTGATGGCGAAGAACCGATTTACATGGTGGTGCCGAAGAATCGCGGCCAGGTGATCTTCCGTGTGAAAGATGTGGAAGTTGTCTCGCAACTGATTGATGGCACTTTTCCCGATTATCAGCAAATTATCCCGCGCAGTTACAAGTCGCGCACGCTGGTCTCCACTTCTTCCTTGCTCAAGGCATGTAAGCAAGCCGAGATCTTTGCACGCGATGGCTCGAACGTGGCGCGGCTTGACATCAAACAATCCAAAGGCGAGATGCAGCCGAGCGAAGTAGAAATCTCTGCTATCTCCGAAGAGACAGGCAAGAACGAAACTATTGTCGAAGCCACAGTAGATGGTGGCAGCCTGTTGATCGCGTTCAACGTCAAGTTCTTGCGTGAGGCGCTGGAGGTTATCAAAACTCCAAATGTTGCCTTGGAAACATCCGCGGCGAATGCACCAGGTGTTGTGCGGCCAGTTGGTGATGATAATTTCCTGCATGTCATTATGCCAATGCATTTGGGTTAGTGGTTGCAAACTGAAAGTTGAGCGAGTCCGCCGGACAACGATGTTTGGCGGACTTTTTTTATCCGCAGATTTGGCGCACCTGCCCCCTGGACGGACAGTCCAGGGGATTACACAGATAAAAATCTGCTAAATCTGCGCAATCTGTGGATGGCTTTTTCTAAACCTAAAAATCTCTCTGGGACTACGTGCGGTAGGCATAAATGTGGTTAAATAAAGCGTCTTCTCGTTTGAAATCAGGCTTCAACTATGGCTCTCCCTAGCTACTCTCTCGACAACGTTTTGAAGATTTACCTCGCGCTCAATCAATATCCTATCTTGAGCGGAAAAATCCGTTCGCGTATGCGACATGAGTTGTTCGCGCGCGGGATCATCACAAGAGCCGCATTTGATGCCGAGGCGCGCAGCAAGGCGATTGAGTCACAAGAACGCGAGGGATTGCACGATCCCTTCACCGAGGAGAGAGCAGACATCTGGGAAACCCGCCTGCTTCGCGTGCGCGATTTTCTCACCGATTTTTACTTTGCTTACAACCTGCCGTACTCGGAATTCGAGCGTATTGTCCGCCAGATGTTGGCTGAGCGTGGAAGCAGCGACATGGAGTTTGTCTGGTTCAATCCCGAACTTGCCCCACAGGATGCGCTTTTTGAACAAGCGGAATTTATTGAGTCCATGCCAGCGGAGGACCGCAAAAAATACCAGGCGCGCCTTCAGGAAATTGAAGTCGTACTCATCCGTACACTAGTCAGCGACCAGTTGAAATATATTAAGTTGGCACGACAATGGTTTAACGCGGCAGACTTGAAGGAAATCCGCAGCCGCAAGATTGGTGGTGGAAAAGTGGGAGGCAAGGCCGCGGGCATGTTGCTTGCCATGCGCATTCTCAAAGAAACCGCTCCTCCTGAATTGCGTGACAGTTTCAGGACGCCAGTCTCATTTTATCTCGGCTCGGACGTGTTCTACAATTTCATGTCTATCAATGGGTTAATGCACTGGAATGACCAGAAGTATAAAACTGAGGAGCAAATGCGGGCGGACTATCCTATGCTCCGTGCTGAGTTTTTGGAGGGTCAATTCCCGCCTGAAATCATGGAAGGTCTGGAGGACATCCTTGCTCAGGCCGAAAAAACACCTCTTATTGTTCGTTCCTCCAGTTTGCTTGAAGATAATTTCGGTACATCCTTTGCTGGAAAATATGAAAGTATTTTCTGTCCCAACCAGGGCACGCACGAGGAAAATCTAGCTGCTCTGACCAACGCCATTGCCCGAGTCTATGCCAGCGTACTGGATCCTGATGCATTAATCTATCGTCATCACAAAGAGCTAGCCGATTACGATGAGCGTATCGGTATTCTCATCCAGTTTGTGGAAGGCGAACCGATGGGACGGTATTACCTGCCGCATGCCGCAGGCGTCGCTTTCAGCCACAACCTGTTCCGCTGGTCACCCCAAATCAAACAAGATCACGGATTTCTCCGTCTCGTCTGGGGGCTTGGCACACGTGCTGTCAACTTGATCGCTGACGATTATCCACGTCTCGTCGCGCTTAGTCACCCGCGCCTATATCCAACAGGTGACGTTCGCAACATCCGCCGTTACTCTCAGCGCAATGTAGATGTGATTGACCTCGAAGCCAACGAATTTCGTAGTATTCCTGTTCACGAGATCATCAATGCCAGATATCCGCCTTTGCGTTACGTCGCTCAACTCGAACAGGATGGCTATATCGGTTCTATCCTGACCAACGTCGCCGCACCTGAAAAAGTAGTTATTACCTTTGATGGATTGTTGTCGCGCACGCCCTTCGCCGCACGTATTCGAGAGGCCCTGCAGTTGCTAGAAACTCATTATGGTTCACCAGTGGATACAGAGTTCACCGTTGAAATCATCGAGCCGTATTCTCAACATCCCGATGTCCGCATTACTCTCTTGCAATGCCGTCCACAAAGTCACATTCAGGATGCAAACGAGATTCAAATGCCACATGATTTGCAGGATGAGGACATCATCTTTTCCACATATCGGATGGTTCCTCAAGGCCTGGTCGAAAATATTCGTTATGTTCTCTTTGTCACATCCGAAGGTTATTTCAAACTATCCACAGAAGCCGAACGCACACAACTCGAACGCGCCATTGGTCGACTTAACGCGGCGCTCGAGAATGAAACTTTCATCGCCGTTGGTCCTGGTCGTTGGGGTACGTCCACACCTGATCTCGGTGTCCACGTTGCGTATGCTGATATATATAACGCGCATGCCCTCGTTGAACTCGCGGGTGAAGATATAGGCGCTTCTCCCGAGCCATCATTTGGCACGCATTTCTTTCAGGATCTGATGGAAGCCGGTATTTATCCGCTCGCCGTGTTTCTTGATGAAAAAGACACCATCTTCAAACGCGATTTCTTTTACACGACTCCAAATCATTTACTAGATTTTATCGAAACCGATGAGCACATTCTCGAAGCTTTGCGATTGATTGCCGTTGAAGATTTCCGTCCTCATCATCACATGGATTTAGTCATGGACGGGGAGAAGAGTCGTGCAATCGCATATCTTGTTTCCGAAGAATCGCCTCACGCGCACATCGATATTGACCACACGATTCAACCAACTCTGATTGATTAAATTTAATGGAGACGACATTGTGTCGTCTCCAAATCTGTGTGTTTGTTAGAACATTTGTTCTAAGTGGATTTTCGTCTCTTTTCTTGGACCATCAGCCTGTCGCCGTTTCATGAGCTTGACTTTGTACGACGACATTCATGTGATCTGTAAATTTCGGCTTGAACCAAATAACGATGCCCACGCTAATTATTGCGAACACTGCAACGATTCCTTCAGCAACAAGCATGCCAGCCTGTTGACCAACATACACCGCGCTAGCATCCACGAAGGCATGCCACAATAACGCGATCCAAAACCAAATCGGCCTTTTGTTGGCAAGACTAAACAACACCATCACAGACAAAGCCACATGCAAGCACATTGCAAAAATACGTTCTACCAATCCGAGCAATGCCAGATACACGGGCGCAGACCAGTATGCCGCAACTTGTTGTTTCGCCAACTCAAGCTGTTCTACGGGAATGCTAGGTACGGTTGATAAGTCAATATTACGATATACCAACATGTTCACAAAAGCCAGCCCAGCCAATATGCCGAGAATGATGGCTTCTGTTCCACCATGTCCAAGCCCGATGAAGACACCTTCCTTCCACGTGTTTGTTTTCTTGAGAATGAACCTGAACAAGATATACCGCGCGGTCTCTTCAAAGAGCCCAGCCAGTAGGCCAAGTACGATAGCAAAGGCAATCTTTCCCCAGGATTGAAACGTGGGAGTCAACGCCAGCACAAGCGGGACATGCAAGACCTGGGATGCGATGAACGTCAATCCACCCGCGAGAAAAAGTTTCCACGAAAGTTTGAATTTCCGATTGAGATAGATTGCGGCGATAATAGGCAAAATGATCATGCCCAGAAAGCTCAGTACGTAAGCCGTTTCAAGCATTGGTTGCTCCAAAATTATTATTGAGGCATCGAACGATATCGTCGAGTTTCGCGTGTAAGCGGGCGTTTGGCAACAATGGTTACTTTGCCGCTTCCATACGGCGTGTAAACATTGATGGCTTCCCAACCTTCCATGCTCCATTCGTCTAATGTTGCTTCGATGTGTTCATCTTTAGTTCCAAAGATGCTACCAATCGTTTGCACGCGATATTCCCATTTTTGGATTTCTTCTGCCATATCATTCTCCTTCAAAATCTGGCGGAATTGAGAGTCATTTTTAGCTTAACTGCTATCACGGCCTGCTTTTGCCTTTTGTTTCATGTGAAACATAGACGTATATCTAATCTATATTGGTAATTTACAATGGGTCTTGCACAAATGCTACCCTATTTCTTGAGCTAGAGCTTCGTCTCTCTTTGATACAACACATAGGAATACACGACTAAAAACAGGGCTGAACCGAGCAATGGCAGCATGACAAACCAGATTGCATTCTTGCCAAATAGTGATCCGATCAATGCCAGTATGCCAGAGATCATGAACAAAATTGACCCGAGTTGATGGGTCTTGTCCCACACTGTCTCACTGGATAAGGTCCATGGTGTGCGGATGCCAATGAAGAAATTGCGCTTTGCTCTGCGAAACAACCAGCCAATAAATAGGAATAGGATTCCTAGCGCAGGTAGCATAGCAGAGCTCATCCTGAAGTTTGTGTATCCCAGATTCCAGGCAATCGATAGGATCCAGATATAACCCAGGAACAACAGGATAAGTACAATAAAGAGATTAAATGCCTCGCGAAACTGAGCAATATTCGCCTTCAGCGGATCAATATGTGGAATCACGAGGAATAAAACGAACATCCCGACTGCTAGAATCGGCATTAAGAATACGCCCCAGAACTTGGGCATGGTATTATCCACCTGGTCATTTACATTCCAGTGTGAGGCCATTGGATCGGGTAAAAACTTCCATGCAGCTAACCCCACTACCAAGAACACAGCAAGCAGAACGATTGTAATACTGAGGGTTAATCGAGTCGACATTTGTTTTCCTTTTTACAATATTGTTTCACGTGAAACAACCTTGGTAGGCACGAGCGGCTGCCCGTCCCTACCAAGGTATTATTTCTTTTCTTCCTTTTGCGAATAATTTTGTGCCAGCGAAACGACACCGCTGATGCCGCCCAGATTCATGGTATCTACCGCCGAACTAGGTACGATCACCAAAGCGCCTTTTTCTTTCAAGCCTTCGAACAACATATTCATGGCACGCAAATGCAAAGCTGTGGGATTATTTACATAAACTTGAGAAGCCTCGGAGAAGGATGCGGCGATCTGTCTCTCTGATTCACCGAGGATCACGCGCGCCTGTCGTTCACGTTCAGCCTGTGCCTGACGGGACATAGCATCTTCCAAATCCTGCGGGATGACGATATCGCGTATCTCGACCGATTGCACCGTCACACCCCATGGAGTGGTCCGTTCATCAATAATTCGCTGGAGCTCCTCATCAATTGCACTTCGACCTACAAGAATATCCGCCAGCATCATGCGGCCAATGATGTCGCGCAAGGCAGTCTGCGCAGCCCACGAGATCGCGGATTGGTAGTCCCTTACCTCGAGTGCAGCTTTCTCTGCATCCCAAACCACCCAAAACAACACCGCGTCCACATCCACAGGCACCGTATCTTTCGTTAGCGTTTTCTCTGCAGAGAATGGCGTGACCATTACACGGCTATCAATCCATGTAGCGACGTTGTCAACAATGGGAATGATCCAGAACCAGCCTGGCCCGCGCAATCCACGTAATTTGCCGAGTCTGAGCACAACCGCTTTTTCCCATTGAGAGGCGACCTTCAGCGCATACAAAAAGTAGGTGCCAAGCAAGGTCCAGACGAGCACCCATCCGCCAAGCAGCCAGTCTGTGAAGCGGCCATCTCCCATCAGGACGCCAACTATGGCAATGATTAAACAAACGACGAAGAGTAATCCTGCGATAGCTGGAATATGAAGATCTATTTTTGCGGGTTTACTCTTTTGACTTATGTTCTTGAGGAACCGGTTTTCCATTTTCGACATTCTCCTTTTTTTACTTATTCTTTCTCTTTGCTTTCTGTTTCATTCCAAGACTTCAACTTGTCTCTCACTATCTGATTGACTTCTCCCTTCGAGAATCCCAGCCGAATTGATTCTCCGATGAAGCGATCGGTTAAGGCTTCGAGTGATTCATGGCGTAGTTTCTCGCGGATTTCAGGCGGCGGGATCTCCATAATGTAAGTGCCGCGTCCTTGTTGTGTTGAGATAATGCGTTCCTCATCAAGCAAGCGATAGGCCCGCGCCACTGTATTGAAATTCACACGAAGTTCTTCGGCCAGCGCACGGACCGTAGGCAACTGGTCGCCAGGCTTGAGTATCCCGTTTGCCAGCTGGCTTTGAATCTGATTCACGATCTGGGTATAGATCGGCAGACCCGAGTGAAAATCAAGATAAAGGGTGAGTTTTTGATTCGGCATAATTGACAGTTATTGCAAAATTGTACTAATTGTATCATTGTAATAATTGTATTACGAATGACATTTTTGTCAAGGGATAATTAAGTCTTTACCGCAGCCAGTTGTAAGGTCTGCATCGAAGTGGTGCCCGCTTATACTCCTCTTACGACTTAAATATATGCTGCATGGTAGAATTCATTTGCAATCAATAAAGGAGTTAATCAAATGGAACAAAAGACTGGTACCTGGACCGAGAAAAAAGGTTTAGCCCAAATGTTGAAAGGCGGCGTCATCATGGATGTGGTGACTCCTGAACATGCCAGGATTGCGGAAGATGCCGGCGCGTGCGCGGTGATGGCTCTCGAACGCGTGCCTGCTGATATTCGCGCGAACGGTGGCGTGGCGCGTATGAGCGACCCTGATTTGATTTTAAAAATTATGGATAGCGTTAGTATTCCCGTCATGGCGAAATGCCGTATCGGTCATTTCGTTGAGGCGCAAATTCTCGAAGCGATTGGTGTGGATTACATTGATGAATCCGAGGTGCTGACGCCTGCGGACGAAGCCCATCACATTCTGAAGCATAACTTTAAAGTGCCGTTCGTATGTGGATGCCGCAATCTCGGCGAAGCGTTGCGTCGTGTGGGTGAAGGTGCGGCAATGATCCGCACCAAAGGTGAGGCGGGAACGGGTGACGTGGTCGAAGCCGTTCGTCATGCACGCGCCGTGCTTGGTGAGATTCGTCGCCTGACCACAATGGCTGACGAAGAGCTTATGAGTTATTCAAAGGAAATTGGTGCGCCGTATGATCTTGTGAAGGAGACCAAGGAACTCGGACGCATGCCTGTTGTCAATTTTGCGGCAGGTGGTGTAGCGACTCCTGCTGATGCGGCATTAATGATGCAACTTGGAGTAGATGGCGTGTTCGTTGGCTCCGGCATTTTCAAGAGCGGTGACCCAGCCAGACGTGCCGCAGCGATCGTCAAGGCGGTGACGTATTATCAGGACGCATCCATCCTTGCGGAAGTGAGCAAAAACCTCGGTGAGCCAATGGTGGGACGCAATATCTCGCAGATGCCTGAAGCGGAGAAAATTGCGGGACGTGGTTGGTAATTTAACGTAGACACGTAAATAGGTACATAAATAGGCACGGTTGATACTTATGTACTTGTCTACCTTATGCATAATCAATGAAAATAGGAGTTCTCGCCTTACAAGGCGATTTTGCCGAGCATATCACAATGCTCAAGCGACTTAAAGTAGATACAGCAGAAGTGCGTTTGCCTGAACAGCTTAAGGGTCTCGATGGTCTTATTATCCCAGGCGGCGAATCAACAACGATTGGTAAACTCGCAGTGGCTTATAATTTGATGGAGCCGCTCAAACAATTTCTTGATGTTCCTGCAATCAAACAGGCTACAGGAACGAAGGAAGACTATCACGCTGTGTTCATCCGGGCCCCGATCATTGAGTCGGTGGAAGGAGATGCAAAAGTTCTCGCTTCTGTCGCGGACGGGAGAATTGTCGCCGCGCAACAGGGACACTTGCTTGCTACGTCCTTTCACCCTGAATTGACGAACGATACGCGTTTTCACGAATATTTTTTATCGTTAGCTGATTAATTACTTGTTGGGACGGCAGATGCCGTCCCCTACCAAAATCATCAAATGTCCATCCGACCTTTAGATATACTCGATCTCCCCATTATTGCAAGGTACCGTAACGCTGCATTAACACTCGATAGCGCGCGTGCTCTTACACGCGGCCATCCCTTAGGTGCAGTGGGATTCCTCTCATATTTCAATCCCGCACGGCACTTGTATTCGGCAGTTGCAAACGGCAATGGTAGTGATATTCTGGGAGGGATTATTCATAGGCGCGGGGAGACGTTTGCCAAGTTGCTTTATCTCTCTCCCATGTCTCAACTTGACCATCCTGAACTTCCTGAGCTAATTGAACATCTTGCTGAGCAAGCAGGAAAGTGGGGAACATTCCATGTTATCGCAGAGTTGGACGAGACAAGCCATGTATTCACTGCCCTTCGCAGGTCGGGATTTTCCGTGTACGCGTGGCAGAGGGTTTGGAATGTCACTCATATATCAAGAGCAGATTCGAGTCCTGGGTGGAGGCGAGTGAGATCTGTAGATTTACCTGCCATTCAGAGCCTCTATCATCAGATTGTTCCGCCTTTAATGCATCCGGTTGAGCCTGCGCCAAGCCGCGCGGTGGGTTTTGTTTGTGCGGACGGAATGAAAGGCTATGCAGGTATAACTGCCGGTGCTCAGGGAGTTTTACTTACGCCACTAATACATCCCGAAGTGACCGATGTTGAGCCACGGTTGGCCGCGCTTGTGAACGGATTGTCTGATCGTCGCGGCAAGCCGGTGTACATGTGTGTGCGGTCGTATCAAACTTGGCTTGAACCTGCCCTCGAAGATCTAGGCGCGCAAGCAGCGACGCGCCAAGCAGTCATGGTGAAGCGCTTGACACGCATGGTGCCCGAAGAACAACCTGCCCCAGCTGTGCCTTCAGGTGTGAGCATCCAGCCATCGCGTGTGAGTAGGGCGAATGTAGATGAGAAAATAGATTGTCTTTGGTAATGGCTCAAGCGTGGGGCGGGAATATTTCTATGAAAATTAGAGCACTTATTTTTGATTTCGATGGACTGATTCTTGATACTGAGACCCTGGAAGTAGATGTATGGAGTGAGATCTATTCTGAATATGGGTTTGAATTCCCGCTTGATTTATGGGCACCAATCATTGGTGGAGGTGGGATTTCAGAATTCGATCCAGCGTTGTATTTACGCCAAATCCACGGCGATTCGTTAGAGGTGGAATTACTTCGTTCTCGACATAAACACGAAAGCAATCAACGCGTCCATTCTGAATTTCTTCGGCCTGGTGTGGTGGATTATCTGAATGAGGCCCAGCGTCTGAAGCTGAGGCTCGCCATTGCTTCAAGTTCTGATCATGCGTGGGTGGATGCGCATCTTGTACGCCTTAGCCTGATCCAGTATTTTGATAAAGTCATCTGTTCTGACGATGTTTTGCCTGGCCGCACCAAACCCCATCCCGATTTGTTCTTGAAGGCGTTGGAGCAGTTACAAGTGCGTGCAGAGGAGGCAATTGTCTTCGAAGATTCGCCTAATGGGGTAGAAGCTGCTAAACGCGCGGGGATTTTCGTGGTAGCAGTTCCCAATCCGGTCACATCCAAGTTGTTCATTAAAGGTGAGAATCTTAGGTTACAATCTATGGCAGATTTAAGTCTATCTGACTTGCTTATCAATTTTGAAGTAAAATAATTTCGGCCGTATGTTTGTTGGGATCCCACAGATGGCTGCAGTAGTTTGAGCAGATATCTGTGGGATGTTTTTTGTTGGAGGTTATGCTCTGATCTATCTTGGAGGATCCTATGAGTGTTGGAAAAATACGTTGGCAAGATACCGTGAAACATTATGCCTATCCTGAAACCTGGCGCAGTTTGTGGCAGGTAATTAATTCGGTTATCCCCTTCTTCGTGCTTTGGTATCTCGCCTATCGCAGCCTAGAAGTTGGATATTGGTTAACGTTCTTGATCACGATTCCTGCCGCGGGATTCATGGTGCGCATGTTCATCATCTTTCATGATTGTTGCCACGGCTCGTTCTTCAGGACGCCGCTGGCAAACGATCGTTTGGGCTTATTGCTAGGTGTGGCTGTATTCACTCCATATTTTGAGTGGAAGCATTCGCATGCGATCCATCACGCGACCTCGGGCGACCTCGACCGCCGCGGCATTGGAGATGTATACACGATGACAGTTGAAGAGTATCTTGCCGCGCCATGGTGGAAAAAGGCCGGTTATCGCATTATGCGTAACCCTCTGATCTTGTTTACGGTTGGTGCCACGCTTGTTTTTACCATCACGCATCGCTTTTGGACTCCAAGTTCTGGCAAGCGTGAACGCAATAGCGTGGTATGGACAAATATCGCGCTGTTCGGCTTCATAGGCTGGACGATTTATCATATTGGCTGGCAGGCTTACTTACTGGTGGAATTACCTATTCTGCTTATGGCTTTTGGCGCAGGTGTGTGGTTATTCTACGTACAGCACAACTTTGACCCAACTTACTGGGAACGTCACCAGGATTGGCAGTTTTTCAATGCCGGCATGGATGGCAGCTCTTTTTATAAACTTCCGAAAGTGTTGCAATGGTTCACAGGCAATATCGGCTTCCATCACATTCATCACTTAAGCCCCAAAATACCCAATTACAAACTAGAGCAATGCCATAAAGAGAATCCCATGTTCCAGATCGAACCACTAACCTTTGGTACGAGCCTGAAATCTCTGTTTTATAGGTTGTGGGATGAAAAGCGGAAGCAGTTAGTAGGATGGAATGCTCTACGTCAATATCGCCGCAATTCTTCTGTTATCACCGATAACTGATAACTAACCTTTGCAACTCCTTCCTGTTTTACGAGATCCTCATATTGGGTGTATCTTTTCCTGCAAAATGAGATTAAAATAGCAGTGTGGAAACCGAATTATACGACCGTATTACTGGTGTATATAATCGTTCACTGCTAAATACTCGTCTTCAGCATGAGGTCAAGCGTGCGGTTCGCTCAAACCAGCCCCTCTCGCTCCTCATGCTGGATATCGACTATTTTAAAAGTATTAATGATGCGTTTGGTCATAGCCGCGGCGATCAGGCGTTGTCTGAAGTTGCAGCACGTATTCAGGCTCAGGTTCGCCTGTCGGATGAGATTTTCCGTTTTGGGGGAGATGAATTTGCCATTTTGCTACCGCAAATTAATAAACCGCAGGCCATTGTCCTTGCCCATCGTATCATGAAACATGTTGGCGAATCGCCACTTACAGGTAACCCGCCCCTAATGCTTTCTATCAGCATAGGCATTGCCAGTTATCCTGAAGACGGTGAAACTCCTCAAGGCTTGCTTGAAATGGCTGAACGTCGTCTTTATCAGAGTAAACTTCAAGGACGCGCACACGTGATATCACAAGACGTTGATACCTCCAATGCTCAAAACGCTAATGGAAATGACCACTTAATTGAACGCGATCGCGCTCTTAGCCAACTAAGGCAATTTACTGACGCGCTAGAGCTTACTACACGCGGCACTCTGCGCGTCACAGGCCCAAGGGGTATTGGACATACACGTTTTCTTGAAGAGGTTCAGAATATATTTCGCCTGCGCGGATATGGTTCGCTTTGGCTAAGTGGCCGGGCTGCTCTGCAATCGCGAGTATATGGCGTAATTACCGAAGCTTTACAAGCTTGGGATAATGCTCCCCAGACAATCACTCCTGAAACAGTCGGGATATATCTTGCAAATTTCATAAACCAAAATAACTTATATGGATTGGTCATTCTGCTAGATGACTGGCAATGCATAGATGATGCGAGCCTAGGTGTCATTAATCACTTGCATAACAGTGATCAATTTAAGCATGTGGCATTGGTATATGCTGGTGAAGATCACAGTTCTATGTCATGGATGGACATTGAAAAAGATGAGTTATCCATCATCGAACTTCACTCCCTTTCTGAAGCTGGCGTTCGGGTTTGGCTGCGCACGAGTCTTGGGCAGGAGCTTCCGGACGACTTGATCCATCTGGTGACCAGTTTAACAAGTGGCCTTCCCGCATATATCAGGCGTGTAATCCACTGGCTGGTTTCTGAAGAAAAGCGGAATCTTGAGAATCAGAATTTTGTCACAGTGCTCACTCGTTTACAAAACGAATATGAAGACATCATTGACAATGCTGCAGTGCATCCAAATAACCTGCCTCAAACCTTGCCCTTATTTATTGATCGCGAAACCGAAATCCTTCAGATTAAAGGACTCCTTCAAGAGAAACATCTTGTTACACTGCTTGGCCTAGATGGCATGGGAAAAACGCGGCTAGCGCTTCAAGTGGCAATCGAAGTTCTTGATCATTATCGAGATGGTGCTTTCTTCGTCGCGCTTGAAGCTACCTCACCACCCGAATTGACGATCAATGCCATTTCACAAGCCTTGAATTTTAAACTGGACCATAAACGTGATTCGCTCGAACAATTGCTTCAGTATCTTTCAACTAGACAGCTCTTATTGGTACTGGATAATTTCCAAGTCGCATTAGATGGCGCGAACTTGCTGAAGCAAATTATGGATCGAGCTCCTTCAGTAAAGGTTCTTGTCACCTCCCATGAGCGGTTAAATTTACTTGGCGAAACAATTGTGGAATTGGGCGGACTCCCCTTCCCTGAACTAAACTCAACCGAAATAGAACTGTATCCTGCTGTACAACTTTTCTTGCAACACGCTCGCCTCCAGCCGAACTTTGAACCAGATCTCATTTCCATTGGCCGCATCTGCCATTTAGTGGATGGTATCCCACTTGGCATCGAACTTGCCTCCACCTGGGTTTCAACGCTCTCCTGTGAACAGATTGCTCAGAGTATTGAACAAAACCTGTCATTCCTTACTTCAAATAAAGATTCTGAATCCCATCGAGGCCTGATAGCGGTTTTCGACTCGATCTGGGAACTCTTTTCTAACAATGAAATGCGCGTGCTCACGGGGCTTGGCATTTTTAAAGGCAGCTTTTCAGAGCGGGCCGCGACAAGAATTGCCGGGGCTTCACACTTTTTTCTCGATGCATTAGTTAATAAGCTGCTTATTTATCATCGAGGACCGAGTCGCTACTCTCTTCATATGTCATTTTCGCAGTATCTACTTGAGAAACTGCGTTCAGATGCTCTGCTTGCCAGCCATATAGAAGCCCAACATAATTTATTCTACCTGGGCTATGTGCGCGAATCTGAATTGGCACTACAGAGATCTTTTTCTCCATCGTTATTACAAGACATTATTGCAGAGATTGATAACATTCGAACGGCCTGGAATCAAATGGTTGCGGCAGGGAACTATAGGGCGCTTGAATCAACTCTCTCTGCATGGATGGTACTTTTGCGCAACCGTGGTTGGTTCCGTGAAGCTATTGATGATCTGGTTGAGTTGGACTCGAATCTTCCTGAGGATCCCAGTGGCATTTCCGATATTGAATTGTTTTATATTCGTATAAAAAGCCATCTGGGTGAGTTCTACTATTATGTTGGAGATTACGAAGCGGGTATTCGTGAATTGCAGAACGGCCTTGAGCGTGCCAAGGCCAATGGATATCACCGTGAAGAATCTGATATATACCGATTATTGGGTAATCACTACAGTGCACTTGGGCGTTATAGCGATGCCAAGGAAATGTACCAACTCGGCCTGGCAATCGCAGAAAAACGCCGTGACCTGTATCTCGTCTATGAACTTATCAACAGCCTTGGAGTGGAAGCCTATAAGGAGGCCGATTATGAAGGCGCGATTCCAATTGTCAAACGCGCGTTAAGAATTGCACGCAAACTCGAGAATAGAAGCAATATAGCGAAATCTGTGAACAATTTAGGTAATCTATACTATGAAACCGGAGATTTACCTCGCGCCAGGAAAATGCTGACCAAAGCGCTAACGTACCTGCCTGACGTCGAAAGCCAGACCCTTAGAGGTTCCATTTTTGATACGATGGGAAGAATCCTTACCCGTGTCAAAGAATATCCCTATGCCGCTCAGACCTTTTCGCAAGGACTTAACTTGGTTAAGGATATTGAAGACATGCTGGTAGTGCTGCAAATATTTGTAAGCGTTGCCGAATTATTAGATAGTATGGACGAAAAACCGCTTGCATTAACCCTTGTCAATCTCACCACAGATCATCCTGCCGCTTCCAATGATATCAAAGCCAGGGCAAGTCGCTTGCGCGAAAAACTCATCGCTGAAAATACTGAGCCTGTAGATCGTAACTGGCATGCAGATGAACTCGCACGAGTTGTAGATGATTTGATAAAAATACTCGATCAAAAAAGCCAAGCTTAGAAACAAATTGGGGGAAGAAACCACTTAGCTGGTAGGCTAGTGGGTCATTTTGTCGCAATTGCAGCGCTGATGCGCTTTGCTTCGAGTGCAACCTCGCGTAGCATTCCAGTCGGCGATACGTAATACCCGCAGAAATACAAACCGGGGACAGAGCTCTCGCAGCCGCTGGTGGAAGGCTTTCCCTGTTCATCGTATACATCGGAGATCGCTTGTAAGAACGTGTTGACCCGCGGACGATACCCGGTTGCCAGAATCACTGCATCAAAATTCCTCTGTTGTCCATTCGTGAACAGGACTGCCTCTTCAGTGAAGCTTTCGATCCCAGGATAAACAGTGATATGACCTTCTTTGATAAGTTGGATCGTACCAACGTCAATAAGTGGGATGCGTGCATCCTGACTGATTTGCATTAAGGGTCCGTGGGGTAGCGGACGAAGCCCATACTTCGTGATGTCACCTATCGTAGCGCGCAGTATTGGAGTGTTCAACATATCCGCGAAGCGCGGTGGCAGTTTTCTCTCCAAGATGCCGATTGTCAAGGTCGGAATGCCAAACAGCTCACGAGGGATCACGTTGACAAGGCTCCGAATGGCCAGGCTCGGTTGAGCTCCGTGTTCCCATAAGTCAATCGCGATCTCGCCGCCAGAATTGCCGAAGCCCACCACCAGTACATTTTGGTTCTTGAAGGCTTCGCCATTTCGATATTGAGAGCTATGCAGAATAGAACCCCGAAAATCCTTTTGTCCATCCCAGATAGGCAAGTATGGTTCTCGGTTGTAGCCAGCGGCGACCACTAAATTTGGCGCTTGATAGAGGCAATCTTGCGTCTGCACTTCCCAGATGTTGTTCACATAACGGGCCGAGATGACCTGTTGACCGAACCGTGGCTTCAATTGATAGTGCTGGGCATAAGATTCCAAATAAGCAATCACCTGAGCGCGTGATGGATAGCGTGGAAAATCCTTAGGGAAGGGAAGAAATGGAAGCGCGGAGTGTCCTTTGTCGGTATGGAGGTGGAGCCGGTCATAGTGGCGATGCCAAGCCGAACCAATCTTGTCGCTCTGTTCCAAGATAAGACAGCTAATACCAGCTTGCTTTAGACAAGCTCCAACTGCCAGACCAGATGGTCCTGCACCGATGATAATCGTTTGTTCCTGATTCACAGTGGGATGAGTTGAAACTGGGAAAGCCGCTACATTATTTACCATATCATCTACTCTGAGATGACGAATTACTGGAGCTAAAAGACAAATATCACCTTTTCAGGTCAATTCGCGACCATGGTTGTTATAAGTGCGTAAGCTGATTATAGTTCAATCGAAATTCGCTAGAAGGAATCTCATATGAATAAGAAAAAATTGGGCATTAAACAAAAAAGGTGGCTGCTTGCCTTGCATATTCTATGTATGGTCGTTTGGCTTGGGGGTACTCTATGTCTATTGACCTTGAACATTGTCGCCTCGAAGGCAAGTAATATCAACGAATTATATGTTACCAATTTGAACTTGAATTTGATTGACGAGTCTTTCATCAAATTCCCTGCCATGGGAACGCTTATCACGGGTTTGTTGCTTGCATTCTTTTCCAACTGGGGACTGACCAACTACTATTGGATTGTCCTAAAGCTAGTTGCAACCATGTCCATTATTGCCTTTGGCATTTTCGGCATGAACCGCTGGTCGACCGAAGCGACCAATTTGATCACCACAATTGGATCGAATGTTATGCAATTGCCAGCTTATGTATTCGACAGAAACATGCTGCTGCTTGGCGCTTCCATGAGCAGTTCTATCATGGCGATCATGGTATTTCTATCCGTTTTGAAGCCCTGGGGAAGACGAAAACAAATTAAGGAAGTTGCGGTACTATCTAACCCTGTTTCTTAAAGCACATCTTGAAAGTCTAAGAGACTGGCAAAAGCCAGTCTCTTTTTATTATCGCAAGAGCTCTAATGACTTAATTATGAAGATTTTTCTCAGTCTTACATGCCACCACCTGGAGCAGCCGGATCTGCTGGTCCGATGCGATAGGGTCGCATCATCTCGTTGTCTTCATGCTCAACGATGTGACAGTGCCAGACAAAGTACCCGGGTGTATTGAATTTAGCTCTGATGCGGGTTACTTCGCCTGGATAGGAGATGACTGTGTCCTTGAGACCATTCTCCCATGCCTCCGGTGGACGAACATCATCGGTAAGCTGGACTGGCTGTATAGGCTCCTCTGTCTCCTCATCAAGGACCAACGCCTCTCGGTTCACCACCTCAAAAGCTACCTCATGGACGTGCATGGGGTGAGCATCGGCAGTGAAGTTGTAAATCTCCCATACCTCAGTAGCACCTACAGCTGGATTCTCACTGATTGGATCAGCCCACATCTTATGCACCGCATTGCCGTTGTCATCCACATTGCCCAGCATGGCCTCGATAGGTCCATCGAATCCAATGTCTGGGTCAACATCTCCCATCTCCAGCAGTGCGAGCGGCCGCGTAACTGATTCAGCCGGAAGCGGTGCAATGACTGGAAGGACCAGGAACTGTGGGAGCGTGGTGGGATCAGCCGCAACGGCTGGCACAACATCAAAGGCCATGATTTGACCGGTTGAAGCCGGGTCTGCAATGTCGAAATCTACTCCAGGAATGCCGCCACCGAATGGCTCGTCTGGACCGACGTTGGTAAGGATATGTTGGCCTACTGGCACGTTGGTAAAGTCGACGATGACATCCGCACGTTCGGCCAGACCCATGAGAAGTCGGTTGCCGTGGTTCGCAGTGATGTTCACCGGCGCAGCCAGGAAGCCTCCCTCGTTGCCGATCTGCCAGACTTCCACGCCTGGGATCTGGTTGAAGTCCAGGATCAGGAAGCGCGACTGGCATCCGTCTAGGAAGCGGAAACGGTAGCGGCGCTGCTCAACGGTCTGGAAGGGCCAGGTATTGCCGTTGACCGTGATCATGTTGCCGAAGAACTCAGGGTTCCAGATGGGCGAGATCTCGGTGTCCGGGATGTACGGTCCACCAAATTCATCGAAGAAGGCGCGCGTGTCTGGGTAGAACAGCGAACCATCCGTATTGAACGAGCGGTCCTGGATGGCGATGGGGATCTCATAGTAAGTCTTGGTCGGCGGGAATGGGTCATCAGCTTGAGGCGCCGGGCCTGGAAGTACTGCTTGTGTGCCGTCTCGGCTGTCTGTTACAGCATCGTCTCCAGCCGGACCGCCACGCACGATGTAGAAACCGGCCGGGCCGGCATAGACGTTGAGGCGGGTCATACCCAGCGCATGGTCGTGGTACCAGATCGTCGAAGCCCGGTTATGATTTGGATACTGGAAAGTGGCAAATCCCGGTCCCCATGCAGCTCCATATCTTGCAGCGGCTTTACCAGCAAAGTAGTCGTACCAGGTGCCTCTTTTAGCATAGCCTGCAGGTATGTTCTTTGCTTTTGGCAGATACCATGCCTCCGCATACCCATCGCTTTCATCGCCAACGCCGACTGCGCCATGCACATGTGTGATGATTGGGATAGGGCCGGTGTAAGGACCGGGTGTGGCAGCGAAGGTCGGGCGTGAATCGCGGCCTCTTACACCTCCGGGTGGATTTGCCCAGTGTAAGGTCGGATCAACTGGAAGCAGATGGGGCAAGAAGTTACCATTGCCATCCACCAGTTCATTGATCCACTTTACACGCACTGGCACATTCGCCTGGGCTTCGATAGTAAGTGACGGTGCGTTGTGCAGCAGCAATCCGTTCGGGCTGGCCGACTTGACCGCGCCATAACCCCATACGGTTGTGAAGGGCATGCCAGCAGGCAGGATCTGTTCCTGGAATTGTCTCATTGAGATTTCGTAATAGTCAACAGTCTTGCCCTTCTGCTTGACCACCCCTGCCTTTGGCATGACAGGAGGGATTAGCAATGGTGTAACATATTTGGTAACATCGCCCGGATCCAAATTGCCACCAGGAATCTGTGCCAGGGCATGAAGTATGAATTTGCCACGCGAAGCAACATACAACGAAAGCATCCCCGCTCCTGAAAGTTTTAGAAAGTCTCGTCTTGAGAGCATTTTGTCCTCCAAAAAGATAATGATGTTCTTGCCCTCACATTAATGCTTATCTCCCGTAAAGAAGAAAAAGATATAATATATGAAGATATAGTTGTCTTGGATATAGATTCCTCCTTTCTTGTTAAAGACATAAAAAAACCGGCTCCATTGGGCCGGTTTCGCTATTGGCTCCTCGGTGACTTTATCCGGAAAAGGATAGAGCGACCATTCTGGTCACCGAATCTCAGCCGCCCATTATTGAACTACTCAAGCTATATTTGAACCTTGTCGAAATACCTAAAGTTGTCTACTCGATTTTTATATGTTATATATTAGTACAAAAGGGGTATATAACATAGTGTCTTTTGTCACAATTTCGACGAGCTTCATCAGAATAAGGCGCAGGCTCGGTTAAATCTCTATCGGTACTGGCTCTCCCAGTGGCAACCACCTGACTCGTTCTTTGATCCCGGCCGCGGCAAATTGTTTTTCAGCCTCTGCCTTAGGCTCTCGAAAATGCTTCCAACCTTCATAATGGATGGGCACAATGGTTCGCGGATTGAGCGCTTTGACTGCGCGCACAGCTTCCTTAGCACTGAACGTAAAGTGAATAGGTCCAGTGATTGGGAAACGGGCTTTCCCGATATGAAGGACAGCAGTGCCAACCTGAAAACGATGCGCGATCTCATGAATCCCATTGAACCAAACAGTATCACCAGAGATATAGAGTGCGCCATACTTCTGTTGTGCCCACTCCAAAATGAAACCAGTTGTTTCACCTACGATGAGATGACTCCCCAGGGAACCGTGCCGCGCCGGCACCGCTGTCACTTTGATCTCCAGACCATCTGCACGGATCGTCCTGCTTTCCCAAGATTTCAATCCAATTGCATTATTGCCCAAACGTTTTGCGCCTGCGGATGTTGTCAATACCTCTCGAGCGAGTGGTAACAAAGCGCGTCCCGCGCGATCCAGATTATCTTCGTGATGGTCATGGCTCAAAAGAATTGCATCTATCTTTCCGATATCTTCAGCCCGTATAGTTGGAGCTGTCAATTTTTGGGAGCTGGTGCCATAGCCAAAGTGATATCGCCCTCCAGGAGGATCAAATACAGGATCGGTCAAAAGACGGATTGAACCCATCTGCAGAAGTATAGTCGCTGTGCCAATGTGGGTGATGTAACAGTCCATCTGTGCTTCGTGTTAGGTCAATCCGCGCTGATCAACGTTGGGTCGCTTTCGGTAGGTACTGGCAATTTCTCTGTCAGTTCTTTGCGCGGAGTGAAAAAGGTAGTGAGCAGCCCAAGCGCGGCAGCAACAAATGCAATAACAAAGACCAGGTGAATCGCACTTGCCATTGCCAGGCGCACCCCCACGTCGCCGACCGCCTGAGGTGCAGACAAAGGATCGAGTAACTGCTCGACCAGCTTTGGGTCCAGGCCAGAGGCGGCTAAGGTCGAAGCGAGTCGAATGCTGAGCGCCGCGCCCATCACGCTCACGCCCAAAGTCCCACCAATCGAGCGGCTGAATTGAAGTGTCGAAGTGGCAGTACCGAGATAACGTCGCTCGACGCTGGTTTGTACGGCCACTAAAAATGCTGGAATAGAAAGTCCCATGCCAATGCCCATCATGGCTACGAAAATCATCATCGTGATCTGGCCGGAAGTTGCACCGAGCAACGTCATCAGAAACGCGCCGGTCGCGAAGAGGGCCGTGCCAATCAAACCCAGTCTGCGGTAGCCGACCGTCAGAAGCAGCCTCATGCCTACAATGCTAGCCGTGACCCAGCCTAACAACATCGGGGTGATAGTGATGCCAGCCTGCGTTGCGCTCGTGCCGAGCACTGACTGAACAAAGAGAGGGATAAAGGAGATGCTCCCGAACAGCGCCCAACCTGTCAGCACTCCATGTGCAATGGCTGTGGCAAATAGACGGTCACGGAAAAGAAGTAAAGGCAGGATTGGGTCTGCGGCGCGGCTTTCGACCCATAATAGCGCGATGAAAAGCGCAACAGCAATTGTAATCAAGATCCAGCTAGTAGCTGTACCGAAGTCCATGACGCCCAGCAATAATGCAACTACGCTGGACATCAATAGTACGGCCCCTGCATAATCCACTGCGGGTTTTTCGTGACTATGGGCCTGGTCCCGCCATGCGAGAGCAACCAACCCCGCGGCGAGCAGACCGGGCACGATGTTGACGTAAAAAACCCAGCGCCACGAAAGTTGATCGACGAGGAAGCCACCCAAGAGCGGCCCTACAATGGACGAGACCCCCCACACGCCGGAGAAAAATCCTTGCATGTTGGCGCGTTGTTCAAGTGTGAACATCTCGCCGATCAAAATAAAAGCCAATGGCAAGAGACCACCCGCACCAAGTCCTTGTAATGCACGCGCGAAGATGAGTTGCGTCATGCTGTTTGCCAACCCGCTCATGATGGAGCCAATGAGGAAGAGTGCCATGGCAATGACGTATAAACGACGGCGGCCGTATAAATCGGAGAGTTTGCCAAAAAGCGGAACGACAGTTGTGGAGGCTAGCATATACGCTGAAAAGACCCACGAGTAATGTTCCAACCCACCCAACTGCCCTACGATGGTAGGCATAGCGGTGGCAACGACGGTCGATTCCATCGAGGCCAAAAACAGGCTGAGCATGATCCCAGCCGTAACGAGAATGATACGGTTACGTGACATTATTTTCCTTCGGCGACCCCCACCCGACCTCCGCCAAATACGAAATCAAAATTTGAATTGACAACGGAGATTCCTATGTCGTATTTGGGGGAGGTGCCCCTATTGCGGGCGAAGGGGGGTCACAGTTCGTTTTCCTGGATGTAGTAGATTTCGGCAATCATACCCCAAGAATAAGAGGAGACTGGCATCTGACCAGTCTCCTCTTATTCAGTGTATGCGTTCAAACTCATTCAAAAACGCCAACTACCTGACGTTTT
>WNGA01006032.1_pt1 | contig 50578 bp, 44 predicted proteins | sample 5400061 | NCBI WGS metagenome assembly WNGA01 (sample SAMN13153366, study PRJNA577476) | soil metagenome | isolation source: 100 cm soil or saprolite under grassland replicate 2 | place: USA:California | collected 2016-06-15
TTCAGCGCCGGCTTTCGGGCCGACCAAAAGCCTCGATTACGAATTGGAAATGGCGTTCTTGATTGGTCCGGGTAATTCGTTAGGTGAACCGGTGCCGATCGATCGCGCGATCGATCACATATTCGGTTTTGTGCTGATGAACGACTGGAGCGCGCGCGACATTCAAGCATGGGAATACCAGCCGCTCGGCCCGTTCCTGGCCAAGAATTTTTGCACCAGCATTTCCCCTTGGGTGGTCACGCTGGAAGCGCTCGAATCATTCAGGAAATCGTTGCCGTCACAGGATCCTGAGCCGCTCCCGTACTTGCGAGCCAAGAATGATTTCACGTTCGACATTCATCTCGAAGCGCGTTTGCAAACGTCGTCAATGGATTCGTCGTCCGTTATCACCCGCACGAATTTCCAAAATCTTTACTGGAGCATTGCGCAGCAACTCGCCCATCACACCGTCAACGGTTGCAACCTTCAGCCCGGCGATTTGTTTGCGAGCGGAACAATCAGCGGATCGAACGAAGAATCGCGCGGCTGCATGTTGGAATTGACCTGGCGCGGCGCGAATCCGTTAAAGCTGCCCAATGGCGAGACCCGAAAATGGCTCGAAGACGGCGATACACTCATCATCACCGGCTGGTGCGAAGGCGACGGCTACCGCGTTGGCTTCGGGAAGGTAAGCGGAAAAATCTTATCTGCTAGATAGGTCAGTCCCGATTGATCTGTTTACCACTGAATCGGCAGATGTAGGGCCACGACCGCCGGACTGGCCGGAGAAACGAATGCTTTAATACCGCACGCGAACCAGAAATAATCCTTCCGCAGGAGCGGCAAGACGGGCTGGGCCGATCTCGGCGGAGCCCAGACGCGCAGTGGCATCTTCGATACGCATTTTACCAAGCGCGCATTTTAGCAGCGAGCCGACGATTAATCGGATCATTTTGTAGAGAAAACCGTCGCCATCGAACTCGATCGTCACGCACGGCCCCTTTTGCCGCACGCGCACAGAATAAATTGTGCGAATCGTGCTTTCCTCCGCCTCGCCACCGGACGAGTCCGTCCGACCGGCGGACTTGCCGCGATTAGCAGCGAAGCCGGCAAAATCATGCGTGCCGGCGAAATGTTTTGCCCCCTTCTTTAGGACTTTGAGATCGAGATTGTGCGCGATGTGCCAGGCGCGACGATATTCAAATGGAGGCAAAACAGGCGCTGACCAGATTCGGTAGCGATAGATTTTTCGTTTTGCGGAGAGACGCGCGTGAAAATCGTTCGATACGTACTGGCACCGCATTATACGTATTGCTGAAGGTAACAAGGCATTGAGCGCTTCGATCCAACGAGACGCTGGTAAATTCCCGTTCGGGAGATCGACGTGTGCGCATTGCGCGAGCGCGTGAACGCCTGCATCCGTTCGCCCGGCTCCGTGGACGCGCACGAGTGTGCCGGTGACGCGCTCAAACGCGTGCTCCAGATGATCCTGAATAGTGTTGCGATGAGATTGGCTTTGCCACCCGGAGAACGCCGCGCCGTCGTACGCTATGATCATTTTAAGTCTTCGGGACATGGGCAGTGTGGCAATCGTGGTCGATGATCAGCGAACGGTGATCAGGGCAAAATTACTAATCACTCATCACCGATCACGTTTCCATTCCGCCTGCACGGCGCGTTTGTCGAGATAGCTTTGCAAAATCATTTGCGCCGCGACCTGGTCCACGTACCTGCGTGTGTCCCGAGTTTTTTTGCCTGCATCTCGCAATGCGCGGTGCGCTGCGGCGGTGGTTAACCGTTCATCCCAAGTGACAACCGGGCACGGCAGAATCGCGCGCAGCTTTTCTACAAACTGGAGGACTTCAGTCGCGGCTGCACCGATCTGACCATCCATTCGCCTGGGTAACCCCGCGACGACGTGGTCGACCTTCTTTTCGCGGACGATCTCCGCGATGCGGGACGGCGCCTGCTCATCCGCAGGAATGGTTTCCAGGGGATGCGCCAACGCTTGTAATTCATCGGACAGCGCTGTGCCGATGCGCGCCCGGCCAAAATCGAGAGCCAAAATTCGATTCATTGCGCGTCACATCATTGCAGCTCCGGCGGAATTTTGCCGATAAGATCCTTGATCCTTTCGGCTTGGTGTCGGTGGCAAATCAGAAGTGCATCTGGCGTTCGCACGACGATGAGATCATTCACTCCAAGCAACGCGATGCTTGTGGCGTCTTCCTCGAAAACTATGTTATTGCTGGAATCGAGCGCGGTGATGGCGCGGTTCGCGGCGTTTCCATGCTTGTCCTTCTCAAAGTAATTTGCTACCGCTCTCCAGCTTCCGATGTCGTCCCAGTCGAAGCTGGCCTCCACTACAAGGACGCGGTCTGCTTTTTCCATGATTGCGTAGTCGAATGAGATACGTGGCAGTTTACTGAAGCGCTCGCGCAAAGCCTTCTCAAAGTTCTCCGGAGCTCGAATTTGGGAAATGAAATCCGCCAGCTCCGGTGCGTGACGGTTGAATTCGCGGAGCACTGTAGGGACCGACCAGACGAACATCCCCGCATTCCACCGGAAATTTCCCTTTCGCAAAAATGATTCAGCTAGATCTAGGTTTGGTTTTTCACGAAAGCGCAGGACCCGATGAATCGCATCGTTGTCTGCGCCTTTGCGCAGGTGGACCGGCTTCCCTTGCTCGATGTAACCGAATCCGGGACACGCCCATGTCGGTTTGATGCCGATCGTTACAAGCTCGCTTGTTTCCTCGGCCGCGTCGCACGCTAAAGCGAGCGTTTCCTGAAAAGCCGCTCGGTTTGTAATCACGTGATCGGCGGGAAGCACGAGCATGATGGCTGCGTGATCGCGAGCCGCCACCCAACCGGTGCCGAGCGCGACTGCGGCAGCGGTGTCGCGCTTGGCCGGCTCGGCCACAATGTTCTCGTTGGGAAAATCCCCGAGCAATTTGCGAACTGCGCCTTCCTGTTCTGTGTTCGTCAGGATCAGAATGCGCTCGGCCGGAATAAGACCGTCAAGCCGCGCCAAAGTTTCTTCGAGAAGAGTTTTGTTTGAGACCAGCCGCAGCAGTTGTTTGGGACGCGCCCGCCTGCTTAAAGGCCAAAACCGTTCACCGCTGCCACCGGCGAGGATCAGCGCGTAGATCGAATTAGGCATGTCGATGCGAAAATGGGAGGGATCTTTCTGGTCGCGAAAATTGCCGTTTCTTTTTCCGAAACGCGACGTATATGGTAGGCGATGTCTTTCCCCATATCCATTTCAAAAACCGCCGAACAGCTTCCCGTTGATCCGTTGCTTGTCGTTACGCGGACCGCTATTGGTCTTGGCCTAGGCCTGTTAATGGCCGATAAAATCAAACCTTCGATCCGACAAGCGGCAGCGATTGCCCTTGTTGCAATTGGCGCTTTGGCGGCGGCGCCCTGGCTCGTAAAAATCACCTTGGGGCAGATCAATCGCTCCGAATGGGGCAGCCGCGCCCGTTTACGTTCCATTCGCGGTGATTCTGGATACAACGACGATTCAGAATTCTATTAGCCATCTGTAGCCGGGCTTGGTGATGGCGGCTTGTCGGCTACAGAAATGCTTCGGCGACGGAATCCGCCAGCGCTTTGCCTTTTCGAGTTAGCACGAAATTTCCGTTCGATTCTCGAAGTAGGTCGAGTGCGATAAACTCATTCGTTTGTGGCGCGAAATGCTTCAGGTCCGAAGCAGAAACCCCGTCGCGCGTGCGCAGCGTAAGCGCGATTCGCTCCATGCGTTTCATTTCGTCCGTTAGGGTTTCCCCCGGTCCACGCGGTGATTGGGCGGAAAGAACGCGGTCAATGTAGATTCGATAATCACAGACGTTCTGCCAGCGCCGCGTACCGACTGTCGAAACGGCACTTGGCCCGATGCCCAGATAATCTTCGCCCAACCAATAGGCGCGATTGTGAACTGACGAAAACCCAGGACGCGCATAGTTTGAGATTTCGTAATGTTCGTAGCCAGCGTTTTCCAGGATGGACATCGCCATGTCGAAGAACTCAGCGTCCCCGTCTGCGTCCTGTCGAAATTCACCACTGGCGTGCCGGACAAAGAATTCCGTATCCTCCTCATAAGTCAGACAATAAGCAGAGACATGCTCCGGCTGGAGAGCGACGGTTGTTCCCAGCGTCGCTCTCCACTGTTCGATTGTCTGACCTGGTAATCCGAACATGAGATCGACATTGATGTTCGAGAACCCTGCTGCACGCAGGCTTCGAAACGATTCTTCCGCCTGTCGCCCGTTGTGCTCGCGTCCGAGCAGCTTGAGCAGTTCGTCCTCCCATGATTGAACACCGAGACTGATTCGAGTTACTCCCAGCTTGCGAAGAAGCGCTGCCTTCCGCATGGATACGCTCCCGGGGTTCGCCTCGATCGTCCACTCTTCGAGAAATGACAGATCGAGCCGTTCGCGAAAGCCCCCCAACAGAAATTCCAATTGCGCAGTGGTAAGCGCTGTCGGCGTGCCACCACCGAAGTAGATGGTTTCAGGCGATATCACAAAACTTCTGCACGTCTGGTCGAGCTCGCGCAATATCGCTTCACAAAATCGCCACGTCTGCGAACGATCGAGCAAATCTTTGTAGAATGCGCAATACGGGCAGATGCGCGCGCAGAAGGGGATGTGAACGTAAAGGTGGCGGATTGAGGCGTCTGTTGCGCCAGGCATGTCGCCTGACTTGGCGCGCGGTTCCGAGGCCGACACGGCTGCCACCACAGCGCCAGGGTTGTGATTCGTGCTGTTACTCATAGAATCCGTTCGCCACTGTGAAGCGATCTTGCTGATGCGAAACGTAGCTCTCGTTCTCTTTTGCGCCGTTAATTCTGCAGTGGCGCAGACACCTCGGACCGCTCCAACGCCTTCGATTGTGTATGCTGTGCACAATCCTGCTGCAATCAAAGATTACAAGACTAACCCGCGCGTTGTGTATGAGATGGTGAACCGGCTTGTTCTCACCGCTACCGGACAGTCTGACGTGTCGAAGGCGTGGGCGTCGTTGGTTTCCCCAAACGACAGGATTGGAATTAAAATTTGCGCAGCAGGCGGCGACCTTTTCACCACGCACCACGATATCGTAAATGCGGTTGTCGATGGTCTTGTGGCAGCTGGCCACCCCCGCAGCAGCATAATTGTTTGGGATCGTTCTCTTGGGGGAATCAAGGGAGCCGGTTATCGGCCGGGAATTGATGGGTACCAGCTACAAGCAATTGCGCCGCACGACGGATATGATCCAAAAGCCGTACTGTCGGCTCCTTTACTTGGGAAACTGGTTTGGGGCGATTTCGATTACGCCGGTGACATGACGAAAGTGCCCATTCTTTCTGATACTGAGAACACCAGTAATTTGAGTCATTTTTCGAAGATCCTGTCGACCGGAGTTACCAAGGTTATCAACCTCCCGGTGATGAGTATCAGTGAAACGAATGGAATCGCCGGTTGCATTTACAACATGACAATCCCGAACATTGACAATTGGCGTCGTTTTGCGCAGGGCTCGCGTTTTGGCGCGGAAAGCCTTGCAGAAATTTATTCTAATCCACTCATCGCAAAGAAGGTGGTCTTAAATTTGATGGATGGCTTGATTGCGCAATACGCAGGCGGGCCGCAACCGCAACCGAATTACGCCGTTCATAATGCCACGCTGTACGCAAGCAAGGACCCGGTCGCTTTGGATGCTATCGCCCTGAAGCGTTTGGAAGAATGGCGCACGCGCGCGAGTCTGCCTGCAATAGGGCAACAAGCGGCTTATGTGGGCTTTGCCAGCCAGCTCGGTCTCGGCAACTCAGCGCCCAATCGCATCGAGCTAAAAAATATCGCACGATGAATTTTCCGTTGTAGCCGGGGTCGTTGACCCCGGCCATTGCTGATGATCGCATCATTACCAATTTCCCATACCGGCATCACCGATGCCGGCTACAGGCGATGAGCGTGGTGCCCTCCATTGCTATTCGAGCACTACAGACAGTGATTCTGCGCTCGGTCTCCCGCTCGTTTTATCTTTCCATTCGATTTTTACCGGCGCAATTGCGTGAACCGATTGCGCTGGCGTATCTGCTCGCGCGGACCACAGACAGCGTCGCCGACACGCCCGAAATTTCTAACCTCGTGCGGATCGAGACTTTGAAGATGCTCTCCGACGGCGTGCAAAGTAAAGCTTCGCGCGATGTTGTTATCAACCTGATCGCGTCATTTATCCCGCTACAGTCGAACAAGAGCGAACGGCAATTGCTTGAGTCCTTGCCTGATTGCCTGGATTGGCTTGAGCAACTCGAGGAAGCTGATCGCAACGACATTCGGCTGGTGCTTGAGAAAATCACGCGCGGTCAAATGCTCGATCTGCAGCGTTTCAATAACCCGCAGGAAATTCGCGCGCTCGGCACGGCTGCCGACTTGGATGAATACACGTATCTGGTTGCCGGTTGTGTAGGTGAATTTTGGACGCGACTAGGTTTTCGGCATGTTCGGAACTTCGCCGGCTTAAGCGAGGACCAGATGCTGGCGCTCGGCAAGCGCTATGGGATGGCGCTCCAGCTAATTAATGTGCTGCGCGATGCCGGGTCCGATCTTCGAGCCGGCAGATGTTATTTCCCGGAATACGAATTAAACGCCGCGCATCTGATCCCGTCGCAGATTCTTTCCGAATCAGAACGCTTTCAGCCGGTTTACCAAAGTTGGCTCAAGAAGGCAGAGAACAGCCTTGAATCCGGTTTGCAATATTCGCGCGCGATCCAAAATGGCCGTGTCCGTGCAGCGACGGTTCTGCCGGCCTTGATCGGTGCACGCACGCTTGCGCTTTTACACGCGGCTGGTCCCATGGCGTTGCAGCACACCGTGAAAGTTCCGCGCAGCGAAGTGCGCGCGATGATTATGTCGTTAGCCCTCACTCTTGCATCGCGTAGACAGATCAACACGATGTTTAAACAATTATCCAGGTAGGGCGATTGGCCCAACCGCCCGCAGCGCGATCCGTTCAGTGTGTCGGGCAATTCAGGTGAACCGCCCAACCGACAGAAAATAATTTTGCTGTCGCTCGGTGATCGGTCGCTCGAGCCGCTCCAGCACCAGGAGCATGTCTTCCCAAACTTTGCGTTTCTCCGAAGGCGCCTGATTTCGAAGAAGATACGCAGGATGATACGTGATCATGAGAGGAATGCCGTTGTAAGCGTGCCAGTGGCCCCGCAGTTGCCGCATTGTCCCACGCATCCCCAGCAGCCCTTCCACCGCGACTGCGCCGAGCGCGACCAATACTTTGGGCTGAATAATTTCGATCTGTTCCACCAAATACGGTCGGCAGGTCTGCATTTCAATCGGCGTGGGTGCGCGATTTCCAAATGCGCCCGCCGGCGTATCCGGTCGGCACTTAAGGATGTTTGCGATGTAGACGTCTTCGCGCGCGAAGTTCATCGCCTTGAGAATTTTCGTCAGCAATTGTCCGGCACGTCCGACAAATGGTTCACCTTGTTTGTCCTCGTCGATGCCTGGCGCCTCGCCGATGAACATCAAATCAGCGTCCGGATTTCCCACGCCGAATACGGTTTGTGTGCGCGAACAGGCGAGATGCGCGCATTTCGTACAAGCGCGAACACGCGCGCGTATCGGCTCGAGTAATTCCGCTTTGTTGGACGCCGGTTGTAGCTGTGGCTCGGTAGGCCACGGGACGCCTCTAGTGTTAGCGGTTTGAAGTTGCGCGAGCATAATTCTCGATGCTCGCGGCAAATGATCATTCGTCTGGCGAATTTTTGCCAGCGCTGCGATCACGAAATCGAGAGCTGGCTGCGTCATTTGCGCGAATCATGCGAAATTTTGCACGCAGACGCAATCTCTTTGATGATGGACCGATGACCGCGCGCCTAAGCGATTATGACTACGATCTCCCAACGGAATTGATCGCGCAGCGCCCGCTTCAGCGCCGCGAAGATTCTCGCATGATGGTGCTTCATCGCGATCGGCAGACAATCGACCATTGCCAATTTCACGAACTAAAAAAGTTTCTGCGGTCGAGTGATCTGCTTGTCTTAAACGACACTCGCGTTCTCCCAGCGCGACGATTCTCGGACGATGGCATTGTTGAATTTTTGTTTCTTGAACACCTCGGTCCGAAGCGCTGGAAGTGCCTAGTCAAACCGGGCCGCAAAATGCGCGTTGGCGCGGCAGCGAGGATCAACGGAGTCACTCTGCGGGTTGAGGAGATCACAGATGGCGGCGCGCGCATCGTAACATTGGATGAAGATATCGATCCTTATGCCGGTGGCTCGATGCCGTTGCCGCCGTATATCAACCGGTTGAGCGATGAGAAGGATGCAGCGCGGTACCAGACTGTCTTTGCGAATGCGGCTGGCGCGATTGCCGCGCCCACGGCCGGTCTTCATTTTACTCCGGAAATATTGAGCGAACTTCCGCACACCTTCGTAACTCTGCACGTCGGATCGGGAACATTTCTGCCAGTGGGATCGGATAACATCGCCGAGCATCGCATGCATTCCGAGCGCTTCTCCATTTCGCCAGAAGTCGCACGCAGGATCAACGATGCGCGCCGGATCATCGCGGTTGGAACGACAACGGTGCGCACGCTCGAATCAGCACGGGGCGCGGACGGAAAAGTTCAAGCGCAAGAGGGCGCGACAGATTTGTTTATTTATCCGCCTTATCATTTCCGCGTTGTCAGTCTTCTGTTGACGAATTTTCACCTGCCGCGATCGACTCTACTGATGCTGGTAAGCGCATTTGCCGGTCGCGAGTTCTTGCTGTGCGCGTATGAGAAAGCAATTCGCCAACACTATCGCTTCTATAGCTACGGCGATTGCATGCTGATTCTGTAACCTCCCTCTTCCTTCCTCTGAATCTTCTAGAACAAAGAGAGCAAAAGCTGAGGAAGAGGAAGATTGCGCTGTCGCAGATTGTGCTATTTTCCGGTCCAATGTCCGATCAACCCAGAGGGGAGCTGGTGATTCAAACGATTGCCATGCCGAAGGACACAAATCCGAACGGTGACATTTTCGGCGGATGGTTGACCTCGCAAATGGACCTTGGCAGCGGGATTCTTGCTGCGAAAACCGCACAAGCGCGAGTCGTCACCGTGGCGATGGAAGGGATGTCGTTTCTCGAACCGGTGCGGGTAGGGGACACCGTGCGGTGTTATGCGCGAGTCGAGAAAATCGGGCGGACGTCGATGACGATTCCGGTAGAGGTATGGGTAACACGTTACATGACTGGAGAGGAACGTCGCGTTACACACGGCGTCTTTACTTTAGTGGCTGTTGACGAATTTGGGAAACCAATCCCGGTGAAGCGCGGCAGCGCGTAAGAGAAATGCCGAATGCGGACTGTCGAAGCTCGAAGGAACAACTGGAGCCCTAATGACGAAAGATTCATTGATTTCGCGCTTCGGATTTCGCGCTTTGTCATTCATTCGTCATTCGTCATTCGTGCTTCGTCATTTTACGGCCAGCTGTTAGTTCGAACCGATGGCCAATTTCGCCTATCTTTTCGAGCGATTCCCGTCATTCGGACAAACATTTTGCTACCGCGAAGTGGCTGAACTCGCGCAGCAAGAGATCACGCCGCCAATTTTCTCGATCCGCGATCCGAAAGATGAGCCGCCGCAGGATTGGGACAAGGACATCGTCCAACGTGTCCATTATCTACCTGAGGAGAAGGAACTGCTGGATAATGTTTGCCGTGCTCGGAAAAAGGGAAAACTCACGGCGAATATCGTGGCTGGTCTCGATGAATGGGGCCGGCGCACGGATTTCCTTAGGCTCTATCAGGCTGTATACGTCGGGCTGCGCCTGCAAGAACTGGGGATTCGGCACGTTCACGCGCACTTTGCGGGGATGGCGGCGCGCACCGCTTTCTGGATTCACAGATTTTTTCCAGTCACGTTTAGCTTTACCGCGCACGCCAACGACGTTTTTGTGCCGCGGCCGTTCGAGATTGGACTTGATAAGCTCGTGGATGCAGCGCGCGTAATCATCACCGAGACCGATTACGCTGCACAATTTTTGCGTGAGCAATTTCCGAAACGTGCCGATATCGTTCATCGCATTTACAATGGGCTGGATCTCGCCGAATTCGGACGAGCCGATTTTTCCGGTACACCGCCGCTGATCGTGGCAATCGGTCGCTTGATTGCAAAAAAAGGATTCGCCAACTTGATCCGCGCCTGCGGATTGCTTGTGCAGAGCGGAAAAGCGTTCCAGTGCGAGATCATTGGTGAAGGTCTGCTCGAAAATGAATTCCGCGCACAAATCGAGAAGCTGAATCTGCAAGATCGCGTCACACTGTCCGGCGCTAAACCGCAGCGGGAGCTCCGGCAGCGTCTGGCGACCGCAAACGTTTTTGTATTGCCAAGTGTTGTCGACGCACAGGGGGGGATGGACAATCTTCCTACAGTTATCATGGAAGCAATGGCGGCCGGGTTGCCGGTCATCTCGACCGATGTCGGGGGCATTTCAGAAATGGTCGTTCAAAACGAAACAGGTTTTTTAGTGCGACCAGGCGATGCAGCGGAGCTCACCGGCGCGATCGAAAAAGTAATTGATGACCGTCAGTTAGCGCAAAGACTTGGCCAGGCTGGATACGAGCGTGCTCGCGAGCTTTTTTCGATTGAGAAGAACGCGCGCGAGCTATTCGCGTTAATTAATATAGGTAGCGGCGATTAACCTCAATCGCCGAAGTTCCCGGGCGGTTCAGATGAACGGCTCCCAAGGCGCGCCTTACAACAACTCACGAACACAATTGACCGCGTGCAGGTAAACGTGGTGCGGGCCGCCGCGCATCAGCTCTTCGCTCATCAAACTCACCGGATCATTTTTTGCGGCGGGCATTAGCTGTGGCATGCGTTTTTCGCCGGGCTTTCCACGTGAAACTTCAAGCAGATCGCCGCACTTCGCGTGAGTCACCAGAAATTCTACCTCGGCGGTTTCCATCGCTACTTCGCCAATTGGCTCCCCAGGCCGTTCGCGCAGCTCGACATCGATTTTTCGGCCGGAGGGACCGATGAATCGCAGCTCGTTCGCTACATCTGCCTTCTCACTTCTCCAGCTCAATTGCGCCGCAAGCCACCCGGCAAAAAGGACAGCCGTTGATCGGAATCGAGGGGCGAAATCGATTCGAACGCTCCTGATTTTGCCGAAATGATGATGCGATGCGGGGTGATCGAAGAATTGTGCGATCGCAAAACGCACATTATCCAACCGCGTCCAGTTTAAGTCGCAAAACACCATCCGCTGTTTCGCCTCCTCTTCTGCGGACTCCACCAAACGCATTTGCGCGCGAAAATCTTCCCAGTCCCGGCTGTCGTAGATTATACGATCTACCCACGCCCAAAGTTGCGGGTTCATCGGTTCACGAAATTCCTCCTGCCACCAGAGATAGAACGGAAGGTCCGAGTCAAGGTGCGAGAAAACTATGCTCGGGAGCAGAGTCGTACAACCGCCTTTGAGCAGAAACGAGATTTGTTCGGAGCAGATTTGTTTGCTCCCTGCGCCGCTAACGTGGCAATGCGCGCTAATCCACGCGTCGACGCCATTCTCCGTTGCGTTGCAATCCGCTTCGATCACGATGGCGCGACAGGCGTGGTTCTCAGTAATTTTCGCCATAAGCTGTGTGTTCTTGTTCAGTGAGCCTGGTTCTTCGCTATAAACGGCAAGGTTCATAAGCGAAGCGCGCGTCATCGCGCCGGCGCTGTCCTGCCAAAGTTTTTTCAGCTCCTGGTCGATTCTGCTGATTTCAACCGGAACTCCCATCGAATACGTTTCAGTTACGGTAGGCATCGCTTAGAGTCTCCTCCACGCCCCGCCGTCGCGAGCAAGCAAGTCGTCCGCTGCCTCTGGTCCCCACGATCCTGCAGGATAAAAGAACAATTCGGGCGCACCCTTTTTCGCGTGCCATGCTTCCTCGATAGGATCGATGAAAGCCCAGGCTTGCTCGACCTCGTCGCGGCGGGCAAAGAGGGTGGCGTCGCCGCTCATCGCATCCAGCAGCAGACGTTCGTACGCTTCCGGGCTGGCTTTCCCGAAAGACGTTCCGTAATGAAAGTCCATCTTTACCGGCTCGATGCGGAAGCTTGTGCCAGGCACCTTGGCATGAATCCGTAACGAGATCCCTTCGTCCGGTTGAATTCGAATGACAAGAACATTCAGATCATGCAAATCCTTATTGAACAGAACCGCCGGCGCTTTCTTGAAGTGAATGGAAATTTCTGTTGCTGATTTCGGAAGCCGTTTCCCAACGCGCATATAAACAGGCACGTCCGCCCAGCGCCAGTCATCGATAAATAAACGCAACGCGACGAAGGTCTCCGTTTGCGAATCGGGATTGACGTTTTGTTCCTGGCGATAACCAACGACCGGATCGCCGTGAATGGCGCCTTTGGTGTATTGGCCCCGCACAACGTTGGCTGCGATTTCATTGCGCGACGAACGGCGCAGCGATCGCACCACTTTCACCTTTTCATCGCGAATACTGTCCGCAGCCAGATCCGTAGGCGGTTCCATCGCCACAAGACAAAGAAGCTGCAGCAAATGATTCTGCACCATGTCGCGCAACGCGCCTGCGCGTTCGTAAAACCCTGCGCGCGTCCCGACACCGAGCGTTTCGGCCGCTGTGATCTGCACATGGTCGACGTAGTGCGTGTTCCACAGCGGAGAGAAAATTGCATTCCGATCACGCGAGCCCAGCTACCTTTGCATGTTTCATTCAAGCCGGCGGCTTTCAAGTGCTTGAGGATCGGTTCAAACTGATCTGGAGCGACGGCAAGATAAAAAAGGCGATTGCCGCGGGTGCCGTAGTTTTTGTCGGTCTCATCAAGGCGTTTGGCCAGGCTTTTGTAACCAGACTCGTTGCCGAACTCGCTCTCGTGGTAAAAAATCGATTGAGCAAACGTCTTCCAAATCTCGTTGCGCACGGCCTGGCGAGAAAATTTGCGCGTGGCTTCTTCAAGATCGCTCCGGAATTCGTCATCACTTTTCTTGCGCCGAGCGAATCCAACAATTGCTACAGAGGGAGGCAGATCACCATCAGCTGCAAGGTTATACAGAGCGGGGATGAGTTTGCGGTGGGTGAGATCGCCCGTAGCGCCGAAGATCACAATAGTACACGGCTGCGGCACAAGCCGAGTGGAAAGCCCTTCCCGGAGCGGGTTTGGTTCCGGCTGCTCAGCCGCTCGATTCATTTGTCCACAGATTACGCAGATTTCGGCAGATTGGATAGCGCTGAAGGTCCAAGCACGCATTGCTCAAACGCATTGGCTGCGTAACAGGTGCTGCACAATATGCCGCAGTCATTTCGCGCTGTGATCTTCGATCTCGATGGCGTGCTCGCCGATTCCGAGCCGTGGTGGAATGAGATCGACGCGAAGCTACTCGCCCAATACGGCGTGAAATATCGCGGCGAATACCATCGGAACGTGCTCGGAGTGAGCTATCGGCTCGCGGTCGAGTTTTTCAAAAAAGCATTTGGCCTCTCCGCCTCCACTGACGAATTGATACAGCGGCGAGGAGAGATAGCGACCGAATTTTTTGCCAATCGCGTTGGGCTCTTCCCTTCCGCAAAAGAGGTCCTGCAAGAGTTGCGGCGGATGAACCTGCGTCTCGCAGTCGCGACGAGTTCGGTCAGTGCATCTGCAAGGCCATTCTTAGATCGACATCAACTGACGGCGTTCTTCGATGTCATCGTTACCGGTGACGAGATCGAACACGGCAAACCACATCCCGATATCTACCTGCGCGCAGCGGCAAAACTCAATGTCGCTGCCGACGCGTGCCTCGTCATCGAGGACGCCCTTGCTGGCATCGCCGCCGCCAAAGCCGCAAAAATGCGCGTCGCCGCGATTCCGGACAGACGCTTTGTCGATCCACACGAGTACGAAAAGGAAGCTGACTACTTGCTCGGCAGCCTTTCTGAAATCCCGTCGTTCATCAGGCGCGTTGCCAGAGATTAACGACGAAATTGGTACTACGACAGCAGCGGAAAACGCCGTGTCAGGTCGCGCACTTTCTCGCGGACGCTGTTGAGAGCGGATTCGTCGGTGCGGTTTTGGAGCGCTTCGGCAATGAGATCGGCGATTTCGAGCATTTCTTCTTCTTTCATCCCGCGTGTCGTTACGGCGGGAGTGCCAACGCGGATGCCGCCGGGTTTGAAGATCGGGTAGGTGTCGAACGGAATACCGTTTTTGTTCACTGTGATCCCGGCGCGATCGAGAACTTCCTGCGCTTCTTTCCCGTTAATTTCTTTCGGGCGGAGATCAACAAGCATAAGATGATTGTCGGTGCCGCCGGAAACAATGCGGTAACCGTGCTTGGCCAAACCGGCGGCGAGCGCTTTAGCGTTTAGCACAACTTGCCGTTGATATTCTCGGAATTGCGGTTGCAACGCTTCGTGGAAACAAACCGCTTTGGCTGCGATGACGTGCATGAGTGGTCCACCCTGAACGCCCGGGAAAACCGTCGCGTCAATCTGCTTCGCGAATTGTTGCTGGCACATGACGATGCCGCCGCGCGGGCCGCGCAGACTTTTATGCGTCGTCGTAGTGACAAACTGCGCGTGCGGAATGGGACTGGGATGCTGACCTCCTGCAACGAGGCCGGCGATGTGCGCCATATCGATAAAAAGAATCGCGCCGACTGAATCAGCGATTTGACGCAGCCGCGGGAAATCGATGATCCTCGGATAGGCTGAAGCGCCCGCGGTGATCATCGCCGGCTTCACTTCCTCGGCTTGTTTCTGCAACGCGTCGTAATCGATTTGTTCCGTCTTGTCGCTCACGCCGTATTGCGATACCGCGTAGAATTTGCCGGAGAAATTCGCCGGATGTCCGTGGGTGAGATGGCCGCCGTGCGCGAGATTCATTGCGAGAATTTTGTCGCCCGGTTTCAGCATCGAGAAATAAACGGCCATGTTCGCCTGTGCGCCGCTGTGCGGCTGCACATTCACGTGCTCGCATCCAAAGAGTCGTTTGGCGCGATCGATCGCCAGTTGCTCGGCAGTATCGACATTCTCGCAGCCGCCGTACCAGCGCTTTCGCGGATAACCTTCGGCGTATTTGTTCGTGAGAACGCTGCCTTGTGCTTCCATGACTGCGCGGCTGGTGAAATTTTCGGAGGCAATCAATTCGATGTTTTCCCGCTGACGTTTTTCTTCCGCCATGATCGCGTCAAAAATTTCCGGATCTGTCCGGCGCAATGCTTCACTGTAAATGCGAGACGAAGACGTCAATCTTTCCGGTTCCATAGGATGAGAAATATCACCGCCGCCATAAACGTCGCCAGTGCGAGCTGCACCTGGCGGGACGAGCGCGCTTTGTTCGACAAATGTGAGAACGCTGGGAAGAGCGTTGCTGATGATGCGCGCGCAATCCTCGTACACTTCGCGGCCTAAACCGATTGGATCGGGCACGTCGCGCCAGACCGTTGTGCCTGGCTCTTCGAATTCCCGGAGCAAAAACGATTTTTCAGCGCCTTGAGGAAACACTGTTTGGATTGTCTCGAGGTGCGCGCCGGTCATTGCAAAAATGTGCGTGGCGCGATCGACCAGCGCCGCCGTCAGCGGCTGACTGCGCAGGTCGCCAATGTCTGCGCCTTCTTCCGCGCAGACTTGCACCGCATACAGACTTGGCGGCTGGCCGCGCACTGCATGCACGCCGGCCGAAAGAACTTCGATGTCGTTGCGGTTGCCAATCAGACGACGAAAAAGCCCTTCCGCGATCGGGCTGCGACAAATATTACCTGTGCAGACAAAGAGGACGCTTTTCACGGTTCGCACGGCGCGAGCGAGCGCCAACCAACCTAAAAGCAAACACGTTTAAGTCAATCTGGGCGAACTTGGAACAGCTTCACAACTTGTCTAGAATCCTTAACCGGAGACGTTTCCAGAAGCTCCAAATCCCACTTCCCAAATCCCAGGCAAAACTCAATGGCCAAATCCAAAAAAGGACAGCGTCATTATCCGTTCTTCGAAATAATTGATGAAAAAATCAGCGTCAGCTCGCGTGCTTCGGCTGCTAATGTCTCGCGTGCGGCAACACTGTTCTTAGACAAACCCGCATCGACCAATCGCAAAAACAGACGACTTTCTTTCGCTTCCTTGCGGCAGATTTTCACACGCATGAGAAAATCCTTCTTGCTCAGAGCTTCATCGGCTTCGATCCAATTGGCCGCTACCGAGCCCGATGCTCGCACCAATTGTCGGACATCTTCAGTGTTGCTTACTGTTCGCGGCAATTGCTTAACAAACGTTCGCACTGATCGTGCAAACTCGAACGTTCGATCCGCCAGATCGCGTGGTTTAGCGCCATCCTCCATTTTGGAACTTGGGATTTGATCCTTTATTTGGGATCTGGAGCTTGGGATTTGGAACTTGCACCCTCCGTTTCCTCTTCATGCGTTAGTCCAGATTCTATCCGCGAGGCACCTGCAGTCTGAACTTGTGCCAGAGATAAAGGACTAAAATCGCCCCGAGGATCGAAACGATTAAACCGCCGGGATGAAATCGGCCTCCTGCGCTTGGTGGATAAAACAGATGCGTTACCGCTCCGCCGATAATCGAGCCGACAATTCCAAGCACCACTGTCCATGTGATCGACAAATGGGTATGCATAAGCGCTTTCGCGACACAGCCCGCGAGGAACCCGACAATGACATACCAGATAAGATGAAGCATGATTTTCTCCTAATGAGACGCGAGATCCGACATTGAAGGGCAGCAATAGCAGAATGGCCCGATCAATGTCATGCGAAATTTTTTTGCTCATCCATCGCGTGACAAAAACGGCAGAAGATTGTCACACTCCAAAACGTCCCGTCGTTGCGCGCGCATTGCATACTTTGCATTATGGAGTGCGGCGTTGTGGCGCCGCTTTGGATCAAGCCAATAGAGTCACATGTAAGTCAGCCCAGCGAGCCGTCCGCTGAGACAGCGGACACTACAGAACCGATAATTGGAGCTTCTCCGCAGGGTGAATTGCCGTTATTCTACCGGGCATTCCGTTGCTTTTCCGCAAATGACCATCGACACACTGCGTCAGGTGCCATTATTTGAATCGCTCGACAATGAGGCGGCTGCGAAGTTATGCGACTTGCTGGAGACACTCGATTGCAGAGCGGACACGTTCTTATTTCACGCCGGCGAGCCTGGCAACGCGATGTATCTGATCGAGCGTGGGAAAGTGCGCATCTGCGTTCAAGCCATCGATGGGCACGAAGTGACACTGACTGAATTGGGCCGCGGTGATTTCTTTGGCGAACTGGTGCTGCTCGACGGCCAGCGGCGGTCGGCGGACGCGCGGGTGGCGGAGGACGCACGGCTCGCTGTGCTCTCGCGTGACCATTTCCTTTCGTTCATGCGGAGCAATCCCAATGTCGCACTAGAGATGCTCACCGCGCTTGCCAACCGCTTGCGGCGGACCGATGAACTCTTGCGGCATAGCGTTACGCGCAACGTCAATGTGGAGGAAGCCGCGCAGTTGACACTTGCTGATCGCGCGGCGGACCTGATCGCCGAATTCGGCGGGAGTTGGAAATTCATCCTTGCGGCGGTGCTCTTTTTTAATTTGTGGGTATTGATAAACACTTTTACTAATAGTCGTTTTGATGTGTTCCCCTACTTGCTGCTGAGCACTGTGATTAACATGCTCACGCTAATACAGGCGCCCATCATTTTGATGTCCCAAAACCGGCAGTCTCACAAAGATCGGCTGCGCGCCGAAATCGATTACCAAATAAATTTAAGAAACGAACTGGCCTTAGCTGAAATTAACGAACGGCTGAAAGCTCTCGAACGCGATTATCTGCGGCTGGCAACGGAGAAACAACTCGAATAATGAAGAGCGTTCGCGACATTAAATCGTTGAAGCGCTGAAACGTTGAATCGGAGATCCGCTGTAATGATTTAAGGAATCACGCCGCTTCCGAAGTTGCCGCACCAATCAGCTTGATTATCGTTGCTCTCCCTATGAAAAAGCTGGTAACCACCGTGCTTCTCATCGCGGCGCTTATTGTTGTACTCTCCGGTTGTGCCTCCCAGGGGCCGAGCCCGGAGCAACAGACACGTGATGCAGCGCGGGAGAAAGAAGCTGAACGTCAGCAGGCGGAGTTTCGCAAGGGCCTGCCTCCGGTAAGCAATCCCGGGCAGGGTTGGTAAGAAATCGCTCAGCGATTTCCTATTCGTGCTCATGCTCGTAATCGTACTCGAATAAGCGATCAGGAGCTGGAGCACGATCACGGGTGAGGGAATCCTTTCGTCATTAGACATTCGTGCTTCGTCATTCAGAATGAGCAATGCCTTCGCAATGGAAGCGAATCCGGTATCGCCTGGAGTGGGTAGGGCTTCTCCTTGCCACAAAGCTGATTCCATTGTGTTCGCGAAGGGTCTGCCATCATCTTGCCCGGATCGCTGGGGCACTACTGAGCTTCCTCGATCGGCATCGTTACCACGTGGCTATGAGCAATCTGGAGGCCGCGTTTGGCGATCGATTCTCCCCCGATAAGCGACGAAAAATTATCCAGGAATCGTTTCAATATTTCGCTCGGACCATGGTCGATCTGCTATGGAGCCCACGTCTGACACTGCAAAATTTCTCTCGCTACATCGAGTGGCAAAATTTTGAGGAAACAGCGCGAGGCACAGGGCCGGAGCGCAGTATGATCATCGCTTGCTATCACTACGGTAATTTTGAATGGCTCAGTCTGGCGTGTGGTTTCCTCGATCTGAAAGGCACAATCATCTCGCAGGAATTTAAAAATTCGCTGCTCGATCCAATTTTCAAAAAATTGCGCGAGCAATCTGGCCACGAACTGATTCCACGCGAGCGCGGCATCATCCGGCTTTACAAGGTGCTCCGCCGAAAAGGGCGCACCGCGCTGCTGGTCGATCTTACGGTGCCGCCGGCTCAGGGTGCCGTGGCCATTGATTGCTTTGGATTAGAAACAAGCGTCACTTCCGCGCACGCATGGCTCCATAAGCAGACCGGCGTCCCGATTATCCCGGCGCATTGCGAGCCGCTGCCGGATGGCCGCTATAGGCTGATCTTTCATCCCAAGATCGACTGCGCCGCTGAGGCGACTCATCAGCAAATCGCGCAGGCCTGTTGGAATTCGTTCGAACCTTACGTGCGAAAAAACCCAGCGCCCTGGCTCTGGATGTACAAACACTGGCGCTACTTACCCGCAAAGTCGGACCGGTCTTATCCGTTTTACGCGAATTTTTACCGACCGTTCGAAGACCTGCTTCAACACGACAAAGCTGGGAGTCTCACAGAAGGTAATGAAGAAAACGAAGCCTGAATTTGGGATGAATGCCGATAGCTTCGTTCCTTCGTTTGCTTCACTTAATCTGTTTTGGGTTGCACTTGTAGCCGCCTCGCTGCCTGCCTCGCCGAAGCTGCGCGCAGGCGGGTGTCGAGGCGCTTTTGGCAACAGACTCCCCGACACGGCGACACAGCGCCGTGGCTACAACATCGCTATTCGTGTTGATTAAAAAGGCGTTCGCCGTAGCGAACGCCTTTCCAATTTGCCTCGGTGCTTTGGCATACGAGGCCGCTCAATATCGGAGCTTTACTCTTTGTTCACGACCACTTGTGGTGCTTGCTTGTTCATCTCAACCTGCGCGCTCACTTTTTGGATTTGCGCCGCCTGCTCGTCGAGACGCGCAGTAAGCTGCGCAATCGTTGCGCCGAAGTGTTTCTTTAGCTGCGTGATCGTCGCCTGTTGTTCCTGCACTTTGCGATGCTCTTTGAGGAACTCGTTGAGCAACATCGCGTTGATTGAGTCTCGCCGCAGGGCCTCAGGCTTTCCTTCCAAGTTGTAAACAACCAGATCGGGATCGACAGTCGCGACCTCCTCAGCAATGAGACCGTACTGTTTAACGTGGGCTGGGTCCGTATTCCCTTTAGCCCGGAAGGTGACGGGTTTGAGCGCGAACAAGGTCTCACTGGCCTTATCCATGGGCTTGATGTCCTCCTTGTAGCGTCCCGACGAGGCGTCGTGGCCAAGCCTCACGAAACCATTGCCCCCGGGAGCGGAGATCACATCGATGGTAACGTTTATGCCGCTCAATTGCGGGGTGCTGCCAATATCGCGCGTTCGGAAGGTGTTGCTTTCATCACCAGGACCGCCCGCGTCTTTGCCGATATAGACGTTACCGGAACCTGCGATTACGTTAGCACCGGCTAGGTCGCCCAAAGCCGTGTTCACCGTACCGCTCACGTTGTTCACGAGCGCGGCCCTGCCGACAGCCGTGTTGAAGCCGCCGTTGGTGTTAAAGAGCGCGCTTTGACCAATGGCCGTGTTGCCGTCCTGGTTGCTGTTGTGAAAGAGCGCCTGAAAGCCGACGGCCGTGTTGTTGAAACCCTCGGTATTGTTAAAGAGCGCTTCAACACCCATGGCTTGGTTGAACCTACCAGCGGTGTTACTAGCGAGCGCGGAATCGCCGACGGCGGTGTTTGAAACGCCATCAGTGTTACTGAAGAGCGCCTCAATGCCAACTGCCGTGTTTCGCCTTCCATTGGGCGGAGCACCGTTATTATGCTGGAGCGCGGAGTCGCCGACGGCGGTGTTTCTTTCGCCGGTAGTGTTGTCAAGTAGCGCGTTAGCACCAACCGCCGTGTTCCCGACGCCGGTGCTGTTGTTACCGAGCGCACGAAAACCAACGGCGGTGAGCAAGTCCGCCTGGTTCGAAGCGAGCGCCGCAACGCCGACGGCAGTGTTTCCAAACCCATTAACATTTAAGGCGAGCGCCGAATCGCCAACTCCCGTGTTGAAGACCCCCGTGCCGAGTCCGCTCGAGTCATTATTCAAGAGCGCAAAAGCACCAATGGCAGTGTTTGCAGCGGCATCAATGTTAAAAACGAGCGCCCCAGCCCCAACGGCCGTGTTATCGTCGCCGGAGCGATTTTCAAAAAGCGCGCTATCGCCAATGGCAGTGTTATCGTCGCCGGAGCGATTTTCAAAAAGCGCGCGATTGCCAAATGCGTTGTTGGCGTCTCCAGCAAGGTTGTTATACAGCGCAAATGCGCCGACAGCATTGTTTGCGCCGCCGCTGTCGTTGAAGACGAGCGCGTTAGTTCCAACGGCCACGTTCTCTGAGCCAGCGGTGTTGAGCAACATCGCCGCAGTGCCAACTGCGGTATTTGAATCCGAACCGAGACCATTGGTGAGGGCCAGCGCTCCAGCGCCAACACCGGTGTTGAAGCTGGCGTCACCGGCTAAAAAGAGCGAATACCAACCGACTGCTGTGTCTCCTATGCCACCCCCGACGAGAGCGAGGGCGTTGCACCCTTCCGCCGTGTTGAACGCCGGATAGCACCCGTCCGGATTCCCAGGTATTCCGGGGGATCCGGGTATTATCTCTGGAGGTAATACTGCCTGCATTTGTGGCAAAATCCCAAAGCAGACAAACACGGACAGGATCATCGTGAATATTTTGAGGAGGCTGCGATTTTTCATGAGTTTAACTTTTCTTTGATTGTTTTGGCCTTCCCTGATTTCCCTGGCGCGCCGTAGCCTTCGGCGAAGGCGGCTCCCTCGAGAACTCATTTCCGGCCGTTATTGCCTTCGCTTGCCCTAAGCAAAAACTTGACCCAAAAGCCTTTTTGCCAAAAATGCAGATGCTGTGTCAAGAAGGAAACTTAAAAGAAGAACGCCGTAAAAGCTGCTGCGCAATCTCCTCATGCTGAGGTAGGCCGGCAGGATCCGCGACGTTGTAGCCACGGCGCTGTGTCGCCGTGCGGGTGGAAACGCCCTGAGCGCCTCGACACAGCGAGGCGACTACAACGACGCTAAACAGATACGCGGCCCTAGACCGCCGCTACAAGTTTTCGCAAGAGCAAGAGTAGGAAAAGCTCAGCTTGATTCAATCACCTTCGCGGATTAAGCGTGCTTCGCGTCATGTCTCGTTCATCGGTATCCGGCACTAGTGAAGTATTGCGCGCGCATTGCGCGGCGATTGCGAAGGAGGAAGCTGCACTCCGTGAAGGTGGAGGCAAGGCGGGGCATGAGCGGCAGCGCAAGATGGGAAGGTTGCCCGTGCGCGAGCGCCTTAGTCATCTGCTGGATAAGGATGCACAATTTTTCGAGATCGGTCTGTGGGCTGCTTACAAAATGTACGAGCAATGGGGAAAAATTCCGGCAGCCGGAGTTGTGACAGGTATCGGCAACGTGACTGGTATTCCATGCATGATCATTGCCAACGACGCAACCGTTAAGGCCGGAGCGTTCTTTCCACAGACAACAAAGAAAGTCATCCGGGCTCAGCGAATCGCATTCGAGTGCTCACTCCCCATCATTTACCTCGTCGATTCTGCGGGCGTGTTCCTGCCGATGCAGGATGAAATTTTTCCAGATGAAGATGATTTCGGCCGAATCTTTCGCAATAACTCCGTGATTTCGGCATCTGGGATTCCGCAGTTTGCCGCGATCATGGGCAATTGTGTCGCCGGCGGTGCTTACCTGCCGGTGTTATGCGACAAGATCTTAATGACCAAAGGCAGCGGGCTTTATCTGGCAGGGCCTTCTTTGGTGAAAGCAGCTATTGGTCAGGTTATCGATGCGGAAGAACTAGGCGGCGCGCAGATGCATGCTGAAATAAGCGGAACAGTGGACTTTTTTGAAAAGGATGATGCGTCCTGTCTCAAGCGCCTTCGTTCGCTGGTGGCGCTTCTGCCCGAGGCAGAAGCAACTGGAAGCGCGCAACCGGTCCGATCTGGACAGACGGGTAGCGCGCCGAAGCCCGCCAAGGAGCCGAATACGATTTATGATCTGATCAGTTTTGATGGCCAGAAGAATTACGATGCGCGCGATCTGCTCGCCACGATCATTGATGCAGACTCAATGAACGAGTACAAGGCCGATTACGGCAAAACCATCGTCACTCTGTATGCCCGCATCAATGGGCGTCCCGTGGGAATTGTTGCCAACCAACGCTTACAGGTCAGGACCAAGAAGGAAGGCATCCAGATGGGCGGTGTCATTTATGCCGATAGCGCCGATAAGGCGGCGCGCTTTGTCATGGATTGTAATCAGACGAGTTTGCCGATTATTTTTTTCCAGGACGTTACTGGTTTCATGGTTGGCCGTGACGCGGAAGAGAGCGGGATCATACGCAGTGGCGCGAAGCTCGTGAACGCCGTCAGCAATTCGATCGTGCCGAAGATCACCGTCGTTGTGGGCGGATCATTCGGCGCCGGGAACTACGCGATGTGCGGCAAGGCGTACGATCCACGATTTATCGTGGCCTGGCCGACTGCGCGCTACGCCGTAATGGGCGCCGCTCAAGCATCGGACACTGTGTTTGCAATTCTCGCCCGCGCTCGCGAACGAGGTGACAAAAAAGCGACGCATGAAGAGCTCGAGGATCTTCGCGCAAAAGTGAAGCAGAGCTATGAAGAACAAACGGACATTCGCTACGGCGCTGCTCGCGGGTGGGTGGATGCCATCACTCAGCCGCACGAAACGCGGGACGTGTTGATTCGCTTGTTGGAATACGTGTCGCGCCCGATGCCGAAAGCGCATCTCCACACCGGAGTCATCCAAGTCTAAATTCGTCATTCGGAGTTCGTCATTCATCTTATGCCTCTGGTTCTTATCGAGAAACAAACACCCCAAATAACTATAGTCACTCTTAATCGCCCTGAACGCCGTAACGCGCTGACTCTCGAGCTACTCACCCAACTGCGCGCCGCGATCAAAGTGGCTTCTGATGAATCGCTTATTTTGCGCGGGGCGGGCGTGGCGTTTTGCACCGGTCTCGATTTAAAGGAAGCAGCCGACCAGGAGAAGGCGCACGCAACCGCGGAGATGGTGGCGAATACTTTAATTGCTGTTAGTCAAACACGTCTTATCACCATCGCGGCAGTCCACGGCGCGGCGGTGGCAGGCGGAGCAGGCATCATGTCCGCATGCGACTTCGTTGTGGCGGCACAGGGAACGAAAATTGGATATCCCGAGGTGCGTCGCGGGCTGGTGGCCGGATTGGTCATGACTTTTCTGCGCCGGCAGGTAGGGGAACGATACATGCGCGAGCTGTTGTTAGGCTCGGAGCTAATCGATGCCGAACGCGCTAAAGAGATCGGCCTGGTAAATCGGGTTGTCGCGCCAGACAGCGTGATGAGTGAAGCGCAAGGATTTGCCGAGTCAGTTCTGCAAGGAGCACCCGGTGCGCTGGAACAAACGAAGCGATTGATTGACGAACTCTGGTGGCGTTCAGTGAAACAAGATGTCCATCTTGCGCTCAAGTATCACATGCAAGCCCGGGAATCGGTCGAAGCCCGCGAAGGCATCTCCGCCTTTAACGAAAAGCGACGACCGAAATGGGTAGCGTAGACGCGGCGCTGTGCGACGCGAACTTGGCCACTGACCGGCTGCTACATCTTTTAGATTGCCGGCCGAGCAGCGGCAGGCCCTTGATATTGCGCGCTGCCGAAACCAAGGATCGGCCAAAAGATAATTCCCAGTAAAGCGAGGCCAATTCCGAAGCCTGCACCTTTACCGAAGCTCTTCGCCGTATCGATGCAAAGAATAATCAGAATGATGAAGTTAACGAAGGGAATCAGCATCAGGAGGATCCACCACCAGGGTCGACCGACAATCTTGCACCAAATATAAAGATTGTAGATCGGGATGATGCTGGCCCAACCGGGCTGGCCGGCTTTGGTAAATACTTTCCACATCGCCACGATCAGGAACAGCGCGATGAGCAGTCCAACGATCGTCGAGACTGGGCTGGGAGCCTTGCCCTCACTGCTGTAGCTGTAATCGACTTGCGCGAGCAGGGAGACGCTGTGGAAAAAGAGATTCTGCGAGAGTTGGATGAATGCTGTCATAGGAGTTAAGGCGTTGAATCTTCGCGTTTAATGGATTGCATCCTTAAGCGCAAGAAAAATCTATCGACCCTTTGTCTATCGCCCTTCCGCGAAGTAATCTCGAAAGCGTTCGGGCCAAACGAACACGTTTAATCGCCTTCGTCACCGCCACCATTATCGCCGCCATCGTCTCCTCCGCCATCGCCACCATCATCACCGCCTCCGTCGTCATCGCTACCACTATCGTCATCACTCATGTTCTCACCTTCGTCGTCGTCCGAGGCATCCTCCATACTATCGTCGTCAGCTTTAATCATTGCTGCCAGCGCCTTATTGGCGTCATTTAGCAAGGTTTTGGCATCGGCTTTTTGGCCTGTTGGTTTTTCCTGATCAATTTTCGCGACCGCAGCGAGCGTGTGCCCCGGCTTCATCGCGCGTGCGACAGTGAAAATGCTGAGCGAGAGGCAGAGCGAGAGAGCAACGAAATTTTTCATGGTGGCGCGCAGCCTGTCAGGCGGCAGGCTAAGTGTCAATCATGCAAGAAGCACAAGGTGCGACCTCGCTTTACGAATCACGGCTGAGACGCGATGGTCGCGCGCTGATGAAAACGAAAATCCCAAGGCTGAAACACAGTTGGCAGCCTAAAGCTGGCTGGGGCGTGCCCCTGGCTTGGTTGACGCTTTGCGTCGTTTGGAGCTCGACGTGGCTTGTCATCAAAGTCGGTTTGCAAGATTTGCCGCCGATTTCTTATGCTGCAATCCGTTTCGTAATCGCAGTGATTGTTCTATTGGCGATCTCATTGGGAAGAGTGCGCTTGTTACCGCGGCGCGGCTCAGACTACGTGATACTGGCTTTCACCGGCGTTCTGATGTTCGCTGTCAACTATGGCCTTTTGTTTTGGGGCGAACTGCACGTTTCATCCGGTCTAGCGGCCGTGTTACAGGCGACCATCCCGATCTTTGGGATGCTTTCCGCGCATCTGATGCTTCCCGACGAACCGCTGCGACTGCAGAAACTTTTAGGCGCACTGCTCGCGGTTGGCGGTGTAGCGATGATCTGTGAACGCCTGCTCGGTTTCAGTGGCTTAATGGCGTTCTGGGGTGGACTCGGCATTGTGCTTGGAGCTGCCTGCGCGGCGTTCTCCAATGTCTTACTCAAAGCTCGCGTGATTCAGCTTGCACCCTCGATGATCGCAGGCTGGCAAATGATCTTCGGCGCGGCGCCATTGCTTGTTACCGGATTTATCGTGGAAGGAAATCCAGCACGGTTTCACTGGAGCGCATTGTCTCTTTTTTGCTTGCTTTATCTGGCAGTGATCGGCTCGGCCCTAACCTTTCTGTTGCTTTACTGGCTGTTGCCACGCATGACGGTGGCAAGGCTACAAGCAATCTCACTGATTACCCCGCCTGGTGCAGTCATGCTCGGATGGGCAATTGGAGGCGAGACTTTTTCCCTCGTCTCGCTTGTTGGCGCTTGTTTCGTCCTGGCAGGCGTGTGGATGATTTTCCGAAGAGCAGAGATGCGGGAGCCGGTGATTCAAGAAGGTTAGATGGTGGGTGGTGGTCAGCGCATAACTGAGCTTCCGAAGGACTACAAAATCCACGGTGGAAAGGGGAGAGCGGGCGCGCGGGTAAACAAATATCTTGCAATTGTATTTGCGATTTAGTGAGGTAGGAACGCGCGATTAGCGTAAACCCCCGTCATGAACGAGGATCGTAACCCCAGCGCAGAAACGCCGCCCGACGTGACCACGAGTCAGGCAGCTGCTGGCCCGGCTCCGGGGGAGGTGGCAGGGGCTGGCAAAAAAGGCATTAGGGTCCTGTCCGATCAAGCCCTCGGATGCTTTGCGCTTTTGGTGTTTTGGCTGGTAGTGATCCTCGCGGCGGCATCTATATTCTCTGTCCCTGCGCGCAGGTTTCTCTACCATTGGTGGTGGGCCATCGGCGTTGGCGTTATCGTTTTTCCAACACTTGTCTGGTCGATAGGACTACTCAAGAGTTGGTACCCCAAAGCCGCCGAATCAGCGCGCACGGGCGTCATCGTGTTCGTTGTTCTTCCACTTCTTATCGTCGGCTTCGGGGCAATTTTTCTGATCCCGCCTGATTACGAGCACTACCGAATCACCGTTGTGAGATCGGTCTTTCTAGTCGCTGTCTGCCTTTTACCCGCGATGCTTTATTACCTCTTTATCGCCGCCCGGAGGTTCAGCCTCTTGAATGATTATTTTGTCAATTTGGAGCGGTTGGGTCTATTACAAGAACGTCCCGGATTGTCGACCGATTTGGCAAAGAGCGAGCGCAGAGTTCGCCTAGGTTACTATGTTCAGAAATTTGAAGCGCTCTACGGTCCAGTGCCAAGGAATCTTCGGGAGGCGATGTTGGATTGGCACGAAGGCCCGCTCGCCGTTCTGGCTATGCCGGCCACAGCAACGTATGACAAAAAACCAATCTGGGATTCGGGTTCTTCAGGCAGTCTACCTATTTTTAATGCGGAGACGGCGATTCCCGTCGTGCTTGCTACCATTCTCGTCGCTATTGGTTGGCTGATGGCCCTGCCGCCGATCGGCTTTGAGAAGGTGCAGCAAGAAACGACGACTTCACAGGCGTCGAGGGAGAAAGGAGAAAAATCGTCGCCTACTCCCGGGCTGGCGTCGCCCACACCAGCTCCAACGCCGGAGCAAGGCAACAAACAGTTATCGCCCACCCCGGCGAAAGGTGAAGGCGTTATACTATCAGCAACACCTACGGCTCCGACCCAGCTCAGGAGTGCTGCGCAGGATGCCCCTACTGCTGGGCCGGGCTCACCGACCCCAGCTCCAACACCGAAGCAAAGCAAGAAGAAAAAGTTATCGCCCGCCCCAGTGAAAGGTGAAGGCGTTACACCATCACCAACACCTGCGTTTTGGAGCGTGGCCTTTCAAGTCACCCCAGATTCGATTATCTACGCGTTCCTCGGCGCTTATTTCTTCTCCTTGCAAATGCTGTTCCGCCGCTATGTGAGAGAGGATCTTCGGAAGGCGGCCTATCTTGCAGTGTCTTTGCGGATCGTGCTCGCAGTTATTGGCACGTGGGCTGCCATCGCGGCAATGAAGGCCATATGGGAAGGCGTAGGCAAGGAGTGGTTGCTAGTTGTCGGATTTGTCATCGGGGTCTTTCCAAGGATCGCATGGCAATTCGTTCAGGGAGCCTGGAAAGCATTGATGCAAAAATCTGGGCTCTCCGCGGCGTTGCCGAGCATGGAAAGTCGAATGCCAGTAAGCAACCTGGATGGGTTGACCGTGTGGCATGAAGCGCGGCTGGAGGAAGAGGACATCGAAAACATCCCTAACATGGCGACCGCGGAGATTGTTGACTTGATGCTCAGGACGCGCTTTCCGCCGGACCGGATTATCGATTGGGTCGATCAAGCGATCCTGCTCACGCACCTTGGTCCCGATGAGAAAGGCGAGAAAAATGAGGCCGGCGAGAAAGATCAGGGCGGCGGGAAAATACCGGATGCCGAGAAAAGCCCAGATGCCGAGAAAAAGGCAGACGCCGAGAAAAGCCCAGATGCCGAGAAAAAGGCAGACGCCGAGAAAAAGCCGGATGCCGAAAAAAAACCAGATGTCGAGAAAAAGCCAGATGCCGAGAAAAAGGCAGACGCCGAGAAAAAGCCAGATGCCGAAAAAAAACCAGACGCCGGAAAGAAACCGGACGCCGAAAAAAAACATCATGCCGAAAAAGAGGGCAAAACGCGCAGAGAATTGCTCGGCTTGTGCGGGATTCGCACGGCTACATCCTTAATCAAAGTCTTTGACGCGGCTCATAATAAAAATAGGGAGGACGCCAAAGAGGTTGAAGAAATGCTATCCAAGGCGTTGGGCAGTCACGTCCCCTCGTTTTTGGACGCAATCAAGACAGAGCCGAATCTAGACCTGATCCTCGCGTGGCGAGGCATGTTAGTTGGCTCCTCAAGCAAGCCTTCAAGTTCTCATTGATGGTTTGGTCGGAATTTTCGTGAACGCCACGCCTCGTCGAATGTACTGGGCACTTGCCCTCCCGCGCTCGCGCCAGCTACGTAGCTGCACTCCTCCCCAGCCGCGGCAGTTGCGCGATCGCGCTAGGTTGGGCAATTGGAGGCGAGACATTTTCCCTCTGGTCGCTTGTTGGCGCTTGTTTCGTCCTGGCAGGCGTGTGGATGATTTTCCGAAAGGCAGAAGTGCAGGAGCTTGCAGGTCAACAAGATGAGAGAGGCATGCAATTTCCAGAGGGCTAGTCAGAGTAACAAGGAAGCGCGTACGCGCTAGTCGCGTGCGGAAAACAGATTTAACACTCGGTGGCGAGGGTTAGCTCACCCCGCGTAACTTGTTGAACAACGCAAAGGCGCGTTCTTTCACCTTCGCCTCCAGGTTCTGGAGCGTAAAATCGTCATCGAATGCCGAGCCCGGATAGACAAAGAAGAGCACATCCTCTTCGATGCTTGCGTTCAGGATTCTTTTGCAACTGCCATCCGGATTTCGCAGCGAGCAAGGATCGGGAGCAGGCGGGTGAAGCGCTTCATGCAAACGAATCGAACCTTCTCCGATTTTTTTTGATGGTCCCATATCGCCGCAAATCGCGGCGGTGGCCTTGTCCTTAAAAACCACCGTCGCAATGTCGCCTAACGCCAGACCGGTATTTTTGCGGAACGTTCCGCCTGGAAGAACGACATAGGGAATTAGCTCACTCGGCAACCCTTTGCCTGAACCAGGAAAATGGAAGGACGTATCATCCTGCCCCGAATCGATATCGAGCTGAGAACCGGATAGGCGATTTGGTCCGGCCACAGGACCATCGGCATCGATGGCCATTTTTGAACTCCAGAAAATCGTGCCGTCAGGAAACTTGAGAATCGCTTTGCATTTGCTTGGATCATTCCTCGCCCGTGTCCGATCGAAATCATCGAACATTTCTTTGTTTTCTTGTGCGACATTGATGGCGTCAGCGAAAGGTACGCCATTACATTGCGCGGCTGAAGCGGAGGGAGGCTTGAATGAGGACATGTGGATCTACCTTTCTATTTTACCATATGGGTTGAGGTCTGTCGGGTTCCTTATCCCGGAAATTTTATCGCTCATCGTTACCGCTGAACGTAACGAGGAGCTCTTCATCTTGTAAAGACAATTGTTGGACAATCAGCCCCCAGGTTGCTTAGGGGTAGGAACTTCCTTGGGGGACTTCGGCTCTTCCTCTGGTGCTTTTCCGGACGCACGAACATTCACGAATCTGTTCAGTAGATCAAACCAGAATGGCGCGCCCAGCGTAGCCGCCAGGGCAGTAACAAGCCAGCCAAGAATAGTAGTTGGCCCAAAGCCCCCGTGAACCCAGCCAATGGGCAATGCGAGATTTCCAATTGCCTCCGTCGCCGCACTTAGTTGTGTTTGCGCGTTCTCCTGCTGCAGGTTCTTCTCGATAAACGAATGCGCTGCATCCTTAATAGAATCGCGAAGTGGAGAGTTAACCCCGGAAAGGCTTCTGGCGATTCGAACGCTGTCTATGTTGGCGAGCACGACGATAAGGAGAGCTAACACCAGCTGGAGAGCCTGTGTTTTTCGCTTGTACCAGCCGGATACGCGCTCCATGGTACTATTAAACCAAATTTCCAGTTGGACTTTAAACTGTTCAACGTCATGTCCAGCTTCATCGAGAAGTACGCGGAACGTAACCTGAAGACGACCGGGAAGTTTCTCAATCCCTGTCTTTAAATCCTCCAGAGTTCTGTTACTCTCAGGCGTTGCAGGCGAAACTATATCGAGCAATGCCAAGGCAAACGTTCGGGACGGAATATAGGATGGTTTCTTCCCCTTGGACGACAGGCCGTCAATGAGGGGATGTTCATAGAAACGAGTGACCAGTCCTGTTACGGAGGGGTCTTGCAACAATTGCCGAATGCCGAGGAAGAGATTGTTAGCGCGCCATTTGAACAATGCAGCCAGCAATTCATTGGCGGCGCTAACGACCAGGCTTACAACGAGAAAGACGAAAATCAATCCGATCGCCGTATCGAGAATCGCTGATCCAAACATGTTATTGGTTCGCTATAAGGCCTCAGGAACCTTTGCCGCTCGCGTTTTCTAACCACCTTCTAATGCGAGCTGTTAATGCAACTTTCATTAACTCCATTGCAAGTCCGGAAAACAGGCTTTTGCCTTATCCAGTCCTCCCCATTTTGAAAAAAGCTGCGCTCCATACTGATCGATCTCCGGCTGCGAAAGCGGCCACTTCTGAGTGCTACCTGGAAAAACGATGTAGGCTATGCCATGTCCAATCCCGCCGCTCTTTGGACTCGACGGAACTCCCAGAGCTGCTGCAAGCGCGATTGATGCTTCCCCAATCTTGCTCGCAGGTCCCACATCTGCATAAACCGCATAATCATAAGCTCCGGTAGACGGGCGGAGCACCACTGCGAAATCACCAAGCTTGGCGCCCAAACCCAGCCTGCCAGGTAGCACGATGAAGTTCACAGCCTCTGCGTTCACGTAGCGGCGCGGATCCTTTCGGTCACAATTAGGGTCCTCCAACGTCGTCGTTGAAATGTAAAAACCCGGAGCCGGATCAGAGGCCGTCTGAATCAGCGGCCTGCCGTTAGGCTGACCATTGTCGGTGACTAGCGCCCACCAATTGCCGGGATGGCCGGCATTGCCGAGGTAATCGAGCCCGGATCTCCCGTCCGGGTGATAGGCGTGATAGGCACCATCAGCATCTATCATTAGCCCCGACTGGTAAAAAAAGGCGGAGTTGTCGTCGTCAAGCGTATTTATGTTCGAGTAGCCGATGCGTTTTAGGAATTTTAAATTAGCCATATCTTCATTTGTTCTGTTGATTGTTGGTAACTCATTTTAAATCGTTAATTGCTTGCTGGTATATTCCATTTTCTTCGCGCTCAATCATCGCAACGGTCCTAGGATGATGGGAGCCATCATCTTACACTCACGTTTTGTTAAAACCAAATCCCGGTTGGGGGGAGGGCATTTATAGTCGTACCAACATGTCAGGCGATCTGAAAGACCTGATAGGATTTCCCTGACTATGATTTCGTTGGGGAGCACGACGACTTCGATGTTCGTAGTTTTGTCTGAGAAATGTACGGTGCAGGTATAGCCCCTGGGATCGCCGCGCCCGTCAACTCGTTTCGAACGTAGAACTCAGCGGCCCGCTTGCTCGTGCTTTCGGCATCGGCGAACCATCCGGAGCAGTCGTCACTAGTTTGTGCAACGCCGGCGTCTCCAGCTGACTGGACGTCACTTGCTTGGTCACTCTCACTCTGGGCGTCAGTTGTTTGCCCAATGTTCTCGTTAGTTACTTGGTCGTGTAAAGCCTGCTGATCAGATTCGGCCGCTTCCGCGGTTGACTGGTCGTCGGCTGTCTGTTGGTCGTCCTGATCGTTTGGCATGGGTTGTAATCCTTTCAGATTACCCAGTGTTCATGACCTAATCTAGCTCAAAGAAATTGATCCGGTCGTTTTAGGTGGGGTCTGCGCATCACGCAAGGAACTTGTCCATCGTTCGCTGAAAGATCTCCGCGATCATGTGGAAGTGTCGTTCGCCGGCGACGTTGATGTTCTGGAACATCGTCACGAATTGGTGTCCGGAAGTGTGCTGCAGGATCGAAACTTCGGAGGTCACGCATCGGAAGTCGGGACAGACGCCGCCTCCTTTCAGCTCTCCAAGACCGATCTTGCAGTTCAGTACCGTGAACGCCGGCAGAGGGACGGCCCGCGTGAAACGGGACGGTGCACCGGCGCCGGTCACGGCGTCGGCGGTCATCTTCAACATCTCCGCGTTGGCAGTGTCGTCGCTGTCGTGCGGGTTGCTGACCAGCTCCTCATTGGCTAGGAGCACGAACATCTTGACCGGGTCGATGCACGTGGTGATCTGCTTCACCGGTCCGTCATTGAGGCTGTTGATGGTCACAACATTGCCGCCGACCAAGCCAAGTGCGCGTTCCTCCACAAATTCGTCAAAGTCGGTGTTTGGGATCGGATTCGGCAGGTAATCACCCGCCAGCCACATGCCTGTGCTGTTGTTCCGGAAGAATCCGCCCTTCTCCAGCACACCGTTAATCAAGTTATAGCCAAGCGATTGGATGACTAACCCAGCCGAGGGATTGTGGCTATTCACGACCATTTCTTGCAAGTGATGTTGAAAATCGAACTTCGGATTCGCGTCACTCCGGAAGGCGACCGTGTACTTGCCGTCACCTCCTAGCGTAGGTGTAAAAATTGTCTCGTATTTCGGAACCTGATGGAAGCCACGATCGGTCAGGAGCTTGACGGCATTCTTAATCTGGGGATCGAACGTGTCTCGCACTTTCTTGAAGAAATCGGGTATCGACAGATTGGGGTCCAATGTGGCCGCCAGATCGTTCACCGCATGGCGGAGTTGAAAGGCGGCGTACATCGCGGCGATCTTAAGCAGACTGCCCGAGAAGAACATTTCCGTGACGTCGTGCTGTCCAATCACAGACGTCGTCCCATCCAGATTCAGGGAGGCGATCGCCATCGGAATCTTTTCCACATCCAGGGGCTTGCCGTCCACGTCAACCAGGCCCCCCATGAGCGACGGATCGGCTTTGACTTCGCTCTTGGCTGCGGTGAACGCGTCCTTGAGCTTGCCGGCATCCCTCACGAGGTCGGGGAATGGGGCGGCGGGAAATGGCGACATCGCCGTTCCGGCACTTTTAGTGCTGACGCTAACGTTCGTAGTGCTACTACCACTTTCGCCGCCTGTCGACGCATCTCCTTCGGCAAACGCATCGGTGTCGTCCATGCTTCCGGACGTCGACGGCTGATCACTATCTGCGACTTGTTCTCTTGCTTGCTCAGATGGCTGATCGCTGTCAGCGGGTTGTTCTTCCGATTGCTCCGCTGCCTGATCGCTGTCAGTTGGTTGTTCTTCCGTTTGCTCGGATGGCTGATCGCTGTCGGCGGGTTGTTCTTCTGCCTGCCCGGCTGCCTGATCGCTGTCAGTCGCCTGTTCGTCTGCTTGCTGTTCTGAATTGTCGGTAGGTTCGTCTTTCGGTTCGTCATCGCTCATAAACATCTTTTCTGTCAGGTCAGTGAAGTTCCTTTCAAGAATTTCTGTTTAACTAGTTCGCTCTATAGATTTGTTATCCCGTTAATCACATTACTGATTCTGGTTCTCACCTAAACTTTGCCGATGAAGTAAGTGCTCACTGGTTGATACGTTGTCCGAGTGAAGACTTGATTTCGCCGGTATAAAACTTCCCTGTTACACGAAACTGCTGGTTTCCAACGGACTGAGCATCCAGATCAAAGACAACGTGGCCCTTAAGCGGGGGTGATTGACTAACTGTGGCTTTCGCTTCGTTTGCATCAGGCGCATTAACCGTCTTCTCCACTTCTCCTACGTCCACATCGAACGCAACCTGCAGCGTATCTCCACTTGGCATCGGGATCGCAAAGCCCCAATCCATATTCTGAGAGTTAGTGCCATCTGATGCGCGAGTCTGAGCCCACACAATAACTTCCGAGCTCGCCACGCCACGAATCAGCGGCGTGGTGATAATGTTCCCTTTTGAAGTAGTGCCTTGCCAAAACTGACCGCCGGTTGGGAACAGGAAGCGGCCCTGTTGGCCGCTATCGGATTCGAAGACCTTGATCATAATATCGCCAATGAATTTTTGGTCCCCCTCCTGCGTGAACTCCGCGACCACTTTCAGATTGCGTTTCGACCCACTGCCGCTGTCAGCTGCGACCGCGTCGTCCGCCGCTCCGCCACCGCCAAATCCTTCTTCACTTCCTCCACCGTCACCACCATTACCTCCCGCAGCGGATGCAGCGTCATCGGCAAACGCCAGCGTGTCGTCCGCGGTCTCAGATGCGACCGTTTGGTCGTTTTCAACGGGTTGCTCTTCTGATTGTTGCTCTGAAGCGTCAGTAGAGTCATCTTGACGTTCGTCGTCGCTCATAAGCATCCTTTCTGTTGGGGTAGTAAGGTTCCTCTTAGGAATCTCAGTTTAGCTATGTGTTAGTGCGTTCTACATGGGTGCTATTTTTTAATGTCCTCGCCAAAACGGCCATTGGTTAGCATCGGTTGATGCATCATTGAGAAATGATCCCACCAATCAAGTGTCAATGTTCTTGATCGACATAATACAAGTGAGTCGGGTCCTCGGCCAGCTCATGCACATGATCCAAAAATTCGGCCACCAGCCCTTCAGTTGTGCCGCCTCCGACGTTATGGATTTGTACCATGTCCAACCAGGAGGTATGGATTTGGTCCAACTGATTTATCAGCCAATTTTTTAGGTAGGTATCCGAACAATCATTAGGATTGAGGGCACAAAAACGGAGTATGTCGCGAAAGGGGTAAAGCTTCCAATTGCCAAAATTCACGCCTGCGTCGCCATCAAATGGAAATTGTCCATTAGTGTCCTTTGTCATCTCTTGCCGCTCGGAGTCTTTCGTTCGCAGTTGGATATATTTGAACACGGCCTGGCCGTTGTAGTACCATAGCTGTTCGTCTGCTGGTGAACCCACCTTGGCGGCTATGTCCAGCCGCTCGCGAATCCTTATCCCCTCGTTCCCGGGAATGGTCTTGGCGATCTCCCGGAGACGGTCCATAAGGCTCCTTGTGTCCACGGGGGGGACCTCGAAGGGCTCCATATCGATGACTTCCGAGGGAGGTATGTAAACAATGCCTGGATCGGCGCTGGAACTGAACGCCCAGTTTCGATCGCCATCTTTGGACACATTGCATCCGGTGTTGCGGCGCAGGTACCAATTGACTTCTTCGGGAACGTTAGTGTGAAAGTTAAAATAGATTAAGTCTTTCACGTTTACGTTATATTGCGCGGCCACTGATGCCCAATCTTCGCCATCACTGACACGATGGTCCGCAACCTTTCCATCGGGCACAAAATCGGCCGGCAGCGGATCGTCTGGTTCACGTTCGTTAGCCATAATATTAACAGTTATATTTTGTTGTTTTGGTGCTATTCATTGTGATTCGACTGCTGTCGAATCTTCGCCTTCAGCTGTAGAGCTACTCGCGCTTGTATCATCGCTATCACCACCAGAACCAGAGTTGCTCGTCGATTCTGTGTTGATAGTGAACTCGAACGATCCTGCACAATTGATCGGCTTCTCCGGCGCTGAACTGGAGTAAATGCAGGCTTCGAGATTATATGTGGCGAATTTGTTGGGAAACGTCCCAAAGTGCACGACAGCTTTGACGGTGGCTCCCGCATCCAATCCGGCATCCTGCGTAAAATCCAGATCCAGGGGTGGATCCTGATCGCCACTCAAATTGAACCGGACGAAAAAGGATCCGCTCGGAAGTTGGCCGGCGTTGGCAACGTCAACACAAAAGTCGTATTCGACGTTTGGCTTCGGAAATGCCTCGTCGGTGGTTCCACCATCCGGGCTAACATAGACCGTGTCGGTCGTAACTAACTTCGAATCATCGGTTTTGGTGTCTGAAGTGCTCATAACTAGATAGCTTGGGTTGCTTGTAGAAGTAATTTAGGAAGAAGAGAAGATTAATTGCGTAAATTCAGGCGAAAAAGCGCCCTGAACGGGACTAGGTAGATCTTTAATGTCGGCCGTGACGATAAACTGAAAAAGGCGCTTGTGCGGCATTATTGGTTACCAGATAAGCGAGGAACCCAGGTATGGGCTCTTCGGGAAAGATTTGCAGATAAGCGCGAGAATAGAGATTTCGTCACGAGTTCCTTGCTGGTTGACCCTCCATCCAGCTTTGGCTCTTTGTGACTTCAATCCTTACGTCTCCGTCGTTGTTTGATCGGCACTGCTGGCTCCCGTGTCGGTCGAAGCCGCATTGTCGCCGCTAACAGAGGCCGAATCGCTCGGTGATCCCGTACTGATGGCAATTGGTTTTCTGGGTATCCTTCTGCATTTAACTGCCACAATTTTGAATACAGAATCGGAATTTTCTATAATCTTCCTGTTTGGATCTTGCCCATCTGCTCTTGCTCTTTCCCAATGCGCCGGCACTCCGTCATGTTCCAATACCCAAATGAACGAACCAGAACCGGCGGGAGCGGTGGGTGGCTGAACAAATGCTTGTGCCGGGGGCGCAAAACTACCTTTACTTAATACTTCCAACTTACTCGCCAATAACTGATTTCTTATTATCGTTCTTTGTGAGACTTCCATGTTGGTGTCCATAATTTAGTGCCTATGATCGCGAACTTGCCCTGAAGGCCGCGGCTGCGACCTATGGTCGCGAACTTCTATCCCACCTTGCGGCATAAAAATTGTAGTCTCCGGGGTTGCATTATGTTGCTTGGGCGTTCCGGAATAGTTCCTTATCACATACAACCGCGTCGCGTATAACAGATTGACGTTATTCTCATCAAAAGAGCTGTTGCCTTCCCCGTACAAAATATCACCATCAGCAGCAAAGCTCCAGTGATTACTTTCGAACAGCTCCGGATCGGCCCAGTCTCTGACGACATCGAAAAACCCGAAGTCATATTGGATTTGTGAATAACACAAGGAAACCGACTTAATATCTGCGACTAACGCATCCAGAACAGGACTCTGAATTCCTAAATTCCCATAAACATCCAGTGCTTTCTGTTGAAGCCTAGCGATGTCGTTTTCATTAAGAGCTTGCCGACTCCATTGTATTGGCGAATAATACGTGTATACAAAATCAATATTGCCGAGGTCGCCAACGGTGGTTCGCTTACTCTTTAGAAACGAGCCTTTTTTAGCAGAAAACCTTTCACGGAAATCCGCACTGTCCGGTGAATCTTTAGGTACAGCTTGCGAATAGAATTTCTGGCACACCCTGGATAATCGATATTCCTCAGTAGGTATTCCATAACTGAAATCTAAGACTAGATTATCCGTCCTAAGAAAATATTCATTCGCCTTCGAGGTATCACGTATCGCGGATTGTGAGTCAGTTTCAGGATCCGCAAATTCCAAATCGTCTTTGTTGAAGTCCAAAAACTCATTCCCTTCCGGGGGAAATGGGGTGATTATTTTGTGATGCTCGCTCTCCGTTACGCCCATTTGAAGGTCGGCCAGTTCCCTGGCGTGCTGAAATATAATTGGCAGGATTATGTCCATAAGTTAAACAGGAAGCATCCGATCAAATCCATTTTTGTACTGCCGAATCCGGGTTTGGGCTTAGGGGTAAGATATGATTTCTAAAGCCAATTATTTGCATGCCGGGCGCCACCATCTTGTCTCCTACCTGGTTAACCTCAACCTTTCTATCTGTTTTATTATAGCTTGCACTTCCACCAATCGAGAATGGTCCAAGACTGAAGCCGCCACTAGCTCCGCCAGTTTGTTCTACTTCAGAGGAGACTTTATCATAAATAGACTTCGTGACGCTTATATTTCTGGCAAAGATCATGACAGTGGGATAGGCAAACAGTTTCCCCTGCGGTTTGTTAGGGTCGCCGTTACTTAACAATTCACCGGTGCCTGCTCCTGCCTGTGTTTTCCATCTCCATTTATTACTCATTAAGAAATCTTCCCGCAGCCACGATCTGAATAGCGGGACCTGAGTAAGTTCAAACCCCACTGTAAGGTTTTCCAAGCTAATATTGCTCGAACGATCTAGTTTAGAATAGTTTCCTCTAGCTCCTCCGATAAATCCCCACATACCGCCGGCACTGCCCTTTACCGCTCTGCTACTGTCGGTACTTTGCAATTTTGAAGAGGAAAATGAATATCCGGTCCACCCCGCTGATTCGTAGAACCCAGCCGGAACAAGGCGGGCAACATTATAATCCATACCGTCCAATAACGAAGTACGTTTAGATCTTCTGAATATCTCCCGGTATTCTTTTACGAGAAGACTCATACTTATACCTTCCAACTGCTCCAGTTCAGCCACTATGCTTTCGTATTCCGACTTTCGTCCCTGTGATTCCCACATATCCCATGCCGCAGTTACATCGTTATAGTATGTCGGGCCAAGCATAGATGCCTTTTGAACATCTGCGGCATTACCTGTAAGCGCCTTACTCATGAGGTCCGTATATTTCTCATAAGCATCTGCGTATGCTTTCTGATATTTGAGGTAATTAGCAACCAGTAGAGTTGGCCGTTCCTCTGTGAATTTTTCACCCGTGTCTGCGTCTGTTCTGTCGACGGACTGGACGAGCTTATCACGGTTGTCCTTTATACGCTTTTCCGCCTCAGGGGAACTAATAGTGTCTGCAACCTCACAAAAGTTCAGGGCACTCTCGTAAATATTTGAAATGCGTTGTTGAGGCTCCCACACCTGTACCTTAGACTTGTCAGGGTTTGGAACGGTCGAGATGACCTGATCTTTGCTTGGCACCGTGTCCACCAGCAATGAAAAATTGTCCATGGCGACTGTTAATGCGTAAGCCTCGTCGCCTTGTCTGGCTTGCTTTTCTGCCTCGGGAAGATCTTTAAATGCAGGATCGGTGATAGGTTTTCTTAAGCCTTTGAGAAATGAAAAGTCGTCAGGCGTAACCGGAATTCCCGGGGTACACCAGGTAAAAAAGTTTGCGTTCCCGAATGGCTTTTTACCTTGTAATTGCTGTTGCTGATCTGGTGGGGCTGCCTTCTGACCTTCAACAATCTGATAAATTAGTTCTCCTAGCATATTACTAAGAAAAGTGTCCGGGTTCAGGGTATCAGCCATATGTTTTCCTTTCTTTGATTTATCTTTTCTGTGTAACTCTGGGTTTTAATAAAAGAGCTAGCAATGCATTATTTAAAGCTTTCAGCCCGTTAGGTCGGCCATTGCTTCATATTTACTGGCCATCGATGTTCGCTGAGCGATTGCAGGCATGTCGCCTTCGACATTAAAACGAGTACTTGTGCCTGATGCGAAGTCTCTTGCTTAGAACGCTTCGTGTTTTGACCCGAGCTTTGATCGTCGCCCATAGCTCCTCCGGAGGAACCTTACTCTTAAGGCCAGAAAAAATACCAAGTCAAGAAGAAAACACGAAGGTTTTGAAAAACCTTGAGGCCGTGGATTTCGGAATTTATGCCGCCGGAAATTTTTTCGTGCGAATGCGGCGAGCGAATGTAGATCATTATTATGAATCTTGATCAAATTATTCGCGCAGTTCAGGAAGCAGTTGGCGTCAATGCCGACGGAAAGCCGGGTCCCGAGACGTGGCAAGCGATGTACAATCGCATTTGTCCAGACGCGCAGCCGCCAGAGCCATCGGGCGATAAGGTGGATGATCGTAGTGAGAGAGTTATTGCGACGCTCCTCCCAGAGGTGCAGCCATACGCGCGTGCACTCATCGCAAAAGCCGCTGCCAGCGGCATCGTCATCAAAGTACTCAGTGGCCTTCGTACCTACGATGAGCAGAACGATCTCTACGCGCAAGGAAGAACGAAACCAGGCAGTATCGTGACTAATGCGCGTGGTGGTTACTCCAACCCCAACTTTGGAGTTGCCTTCGACATTGGCGTGTTCGAAGGAAGCAAATACCTCGACGAGTCGCCCAAGTATAAAGCGGTCGGTGTTCTTGGAACGGACCTGGGGCTTGAGTGGGGTGGGAACTGGAAAACTATTCAAGACGAACCGCATTTTCAGCTTCGACCAAAATGGGCGTCCGATCTGACCGAGCGAGATATGCTCGCGGAACTGCGGTCGAGAAAGGACTCAGGCGAAGGTGTGTATGTGTGACGAACAGTCCATTTGGAAGAAACTGGTGACAATTCTTAGCTGAAGCAATGCGACGGAAGTGTCAGTCGCTCCGAACCAACAACTATTGGCTTGATGTCGTCCTGGCCCGCGCGCAGGAAAAGCCCGAAGTCCTCGACTGGGCGCGAACGCGTTTAGCCGATGTGAAAGCGATTACGACTGGCCGAACTTAGCGCGCTCGCAAAAGAATATCTTGGCCACGCCCGCGCCTCGCGCGCGACTGTCCTTCCGACTGTCGAGAAAAAGGGAAGTCGGGAGACTAAGTAGAGCCGATCTGGCGATCGGCTATTTCAATTGCGTGCGCTCTAAATGCGAATCATCCTGAGCGCAGCGAAGAACCGCAAATTTTCTTTTTACCAGAGGTTGAAATCGAAGTTCAGCACTTCTATTTCACATACATCTAAAGGTTCGCTCATCGCAAATTTCGTTTCCCGTTCACACTCGTGTAAGAGGGGCGTTGTGCCTCAAGCGCCATTACGCAACCATGAAAACACTTCGTGAGGTCTCGCCTTGCCGATAAACGTCCTGCCCGCGAACCAATAAATTTCACCCACATCGCCATCGGTTTTTGCCAGTAATGGAATTGTTTTATCGAGAGGCAACATGATTTTCTGGCCCGCACCGGGTGTCGTGATTCGTGGCGGATTTCCCGTGCGCGCGGCAACCTCCGGATCCGTACCCGGCAAAAAGGGCGGGGGGAGTTTTCGCGGAACGCCCGCTCGCTGAAAGATCGACAACATCTCAGTCGGCCAAAACTCATAGATTTCATGCCGCAGCTGGCGTGTTCCGTCATCCCTGGCGACGCGCAGTCCACTCGCTGCATCGACGAGTACTTCCTGATGCACATCGCACTGTTTGATCGGGGAAATTCCAGGAATGAACCATCCCTCAAGCTGCTGTGTGCAATGCTGCCTTGGTAAATCACCCGAGACAGCGCAAAACGAGACACGTTTCAAGTTTGCACCCGGAGGCGGAAGATGCCGTTCGTTAGGTTCCGGCCAAGTCGTCCGCAAACTGTCGATGATTTGAAACAATAGGGGAGCGGCTGCAGTTCGCCCCACAAAAGCGCCGTTGGCTCGCCCATCAAAATTTCCAATCCAAATCGCGAGCACATAATGGTTGAACACAGCAATCGACCATGCGTCATGAAAACCGTGGGACGTTCCAGTCTTCCAAAAAACCGGCGCGGCCTGGTCCGAATATGCGGGACTAATTTCAGGCCGCGGCTGGTTGAGCATTTCCAGAGTGAGAAATGCCGCTTCCAAGCTGATAACCGAGCGACCTCGCGACGCAAGTGGATCGCGTGACGTCCGGCGAAGCGGACGCAGCTCTCCGTTGTTAGCCAGAGCAGCATAAAGTCGCACCAGATCTTCCATTGTGACTTCGGCGCCGCCGAGCGGAAGAGCCAAGCCATAAAGTGATTCTGCGCGCGGCAATTTGACGCCAGCGCCGCGTAGAAATTCGTAGAGCGTGGGATGGCGCAGTTGCGCTGCGAGTTCAACCGCCGGAAGATTGCGGCTGCGCGCCAGCGCATCGCACGCGCGGATCGGTCCGAGGAATTCGCGATCGAAATTCTCCGGATTGTATTCGCCAAAGGTGCGGGGTGCATCTGCCAGGATGGATAGCGGATGAATCAATCCTTGCTCGAGTGCGAGCGCATATACGAAAGGTTTCAAGGTGGAACCGGGCGAGCGCGGCGCACGTGTTCCATCCACTTGCCCCTGTATTTCGGCGTTGAAGAAGTCGGCCGATCCGACTTGTGCAAGCACCTCCATGCTGCGCGTATCGATCAACAGCGCGGCGGCATTCTGAATTCCACGACCGCGATTTGTTCGAATATAATCGGCGATTCGCCGCTCGATTAATTGCTGCTTCGAAAGATCGAGCGTGGTGACAATTTCGTCGCGACCTTTCTCGGTCGTCACGACCTGCTGGACAAAGTGCGGCGCGAGAAATTTCCGTTCCGTTTGCGCGCGAGCGCTGAACAAGCGCACGGAGAATTGCCGGTCGATTTTCGCGCGATCGTACCAGCTGCTCTGAGCTGCGTCGAGTGAGCGGTTATCGCGGTCGACAAACAACGCGCGTCGGGTCGGGCTTTGTGGAATGACACTCAGCGAAATGGATTCCGGTTTCGTCAAATGCGCTGCGGTCTTGCCGAAATAGATCTGGCTGGCCGCGCCCACGCCTTCGATGTTTCGGCCGTAAGGCGCAAGATTCAGGTAAGCTTCAAGAATTTCGTCTTTCGAGTAATGCCGCTCGAGTTCGAGGGCGCGAATAATTTGAACGAACTTTCCGCTCAGTGTCCGGGTCGCCAGATGGTAGCGCAAGCGGGCCACTTGCATCGTGATGGTCGAGGCGCCGCTGTGCGCGCCGCCCGGCCGCAGATTAAAAGCCGAGCGCACCAATGCGACCGGGTTAACTCCCGGGTGATGCCGATAATATTTGTCTTCAAATTGGAGGGTCGCATCGATCAGCGCGGGCGAAATGTTTGGCAAAGAAGTCCACACTCGGAATTTCTGATCGGCAGTCAAAGTGACGCGAAGCAGTTTCCCGTTGCGATCGCGAACGCATTGGGAAAACGCAACGCCTTCGAGAAGTGGCGGCTTTGGGAGCGCAAGCCAAATTGCAGCAACAACCGCGCAGAAAAGCAGTAGATTGCGAATTGCGGAACGCGGATTGCGGATAGAAAGGAAGCGTCGTCGCGGCAGCGAAATGTTTCCGCAATCGACAATCGGATCTCCGCAATTCTTGTTCATTGGGTGACTATGATTTTTCCACCAACGCCGCAGCCTTTGATGGCGCGCTCGTACATCGATTCCGCGAAAAGGGGCGGCACCGTAAACTCGCCGCGATTAGATGATTTAATCTGATAATTGATCTCGAGTACGCTGCCGGAAACGGTGGCATAAAAGACGGCGCGGTCTTCACGAACATCGACATAATCAACGCCAGTAATTGTCGAGACGCCCGGTTTCAACGATGCCCCTGCAACTTCGAACCCGCCGGGCAGAAGATCGATAATGGCAACATTGGTGACAGATTCATCGCCCACGCTTCGCGCTTTCAGGCGGACATGAATCGGCTCACCCAGTTTCGTCCGCGTCACCGGCTGATCATTTTTGTCGAGTAACTCGCGATGAACCTCCAATCCGGCGGTAACCGGCTTCACCGGCACATGTTGATCAAATCCAGCTTCTACTACCTGGGAAAATGCGCCCGGGCCGCTCAGCGCTCCGGCACTCTTAAACCGGACCGCAGTCGCGTCTTTCGAAAAAGCAGTCCGTTGCAGCAACTTTGCGCCGCTCGTTAGCGCAACCTCGCGCTTATCTCGGTGAATCTCGGCAATGCTGAGCACAGGCAGCGTTTGCGCAATGGCGTGCGAGTACGACTTCAGGGCCGACACGGCATAAGCGGCCGAGAGCGTGTTGAATTCGCCCTGGCCGATCGGCTGAAGAATGCCCTCGAATTCCGCCGCCGAGATTTTTCTAAGTCGGTCCGGAAACGCGCGCGCAAGTATGGCAATATATTGCGCGTTCGATCCGAGCGGCTGGCAGAAGTCGTTGTAATCTCGATTAGCCGCCTTATCGATCTTGTAGGCAGCGATCAAATCATCTGCATCTTTGTCTTTGTGGAGAAGTTTGAGCGCACCTGCCAGATAAACGCCGGTCACATCGTTCTGCCACGCGTCGGCGTGATGGTTATCGAGGTAATCGCGCAGATTAAGGATGTAATTGGTGGTGACAACGCCTTCACGCGTGAGCACGTAAATCCCATAGGCCAGCGTTCTTGCTTCGGATAGATTCGATGGTTCGCGACCGACCATTTTTTGCAGGTAGCGCAAGCCACTCGCGAACATGTCCGCGGGTGGAGCAAATCCGGCAGTTTTCGCAGCGCTCAGAAAATCCATCACGTAAGCAGAATTGAAGCTGATCTTCTCTTCACTGTCTGGCGCCCAGTAACCGAAGGCGCCCTGATCGTTTTGCCTGCGTCGTAGAGTCGCGAACGTTTTTTCAAGCTGTGTGTTTACCTCAGCTCGGCTTAGTCCGAAGTCGGCTTCATCGGAAAGCACAAGCCGGGAGAATGCGCCGCTCGTGATCTGCTCGCTGCAACCGTGAGGAAAATCTTTTAGAAAAACATAAAGACCATGCGCGAGTCCGAGCGGCACGGCCGCGACAGCGGCCTCGCGTTTGGCGAACTCGGAATAGATCGCCCTTGTAATTTGTACGTCCGCGTGTCCTTTTTTGAAATTGCCGCTGCGAACATCGGTCGCGTAGGGAACGGGCGGCCGAATACTCAGCGTAGCGCGGCGGCGCGTCTCGATCCCATTTCGGCTCGCGACGAACTTGATTTCGGCGGAGCCCAGCTTGTCATTGACACGGAAGCGAAACTTCGCGCTTTGTTCGCGGCCTTCGGCGATCCGCAATTTTTGCCTCGGCTCGGCTAGGACCGCCAATTGCGAAGATATGTCGGCGCGCAGATCTACTTCCGCGTCTGCGCCGGACCCTTCGACATTGTTCGCGACGGTCACCCCAGCTTCGAATTCGTCTCCAGGCGCTGCGAGCACAGGTACGCTCGGAGTGATCACAAATGGCCCGCGAATAAGCGCGGCGCAATCGGCGGATCCAGCTGTTTCATTTGAAATGCCGACCGCCATTATCTTCAGCGTGCCGTCGAAAAAGTCGGGTACGTCGTAGACAACATCACGAGCTGTCGAATCGGCGTCGATAATGCCAGACCAAAACACAACCGGTTTTTCTGTGACGCGCTTGAACGGATTCAATCTTTGAACTTCGCCGCCGTCGCCACCGAACGCGGAGACAGAACGCAGCAACGAAAATTCCGGAATTATGAGATCGACAATCTGCGCCGTCTCCACGCCGAGAGCGCATTTGCGAAAGAGATAGGTGAGCGGGTTCGGCGTCCTGTAATCGGTAACTTGCAGAATTCCCTGGTCGACCGCGAAGATGACGATCCTGGCAGGCCGATCGGTTTTGTAGCCGATGTGCAACGGTTCGCCCGGTTTCGATTTCTCCGGGGTTTGAAGATCGATCTTAAGTCGGCGCTTTTCGACGTTGGCAGTGAACGGGACGACGCCGTAACTGAGCGGACTGATAAAAATCTCTTTGGAATCGAGCGCCCGCACAAACGCGACATTGACGTAACCGCTGCCCTCAAAATTCTCCGGAATGCGAATGTGCTGGATGCTGCTGGCGGTGTTGGTTTGGAACCAGCTGTAGGCGTAAACTTTTTCCCGTTCGATTGTGATAAGACCGTAGCCGCTATAAGGCGCGGTCACGCTTAACTCAATTTGATCACCGGCGCGATATTCCTTGGCGTTGAGCTTGATCTCCAGCTCGGCGTTTTTCTCGAGGCCACCAGCCATTGCGGCGTGACCCACCACTGAGAACCGCAGCTTGCTCAGGGTACGATTCTGATCGTCGCGCAGTTCGAGCACATAATTGCCGGGCTCCCCGGTCGGAAGAGCGTAATGATAACCGGTTGCCGCCACCGAGATTTTTTCCGATTTGGCGGGGCGCTCTTTTAAAACTGACTCGTAAACGTAATTGCCATTTTCCTGCTTCTTCAGCACGGAAACATATTCCTGGGCGATGAGGTTGAGAGTGACGTTTTCGATCGCGATGCGGTTGAGTTGTGGATCGACTGCGACCAGATCGACGCCGCGCGGTTTGCTCATCTCGATGTAACGCAGATCGCCGTCAGCTTTGTAGCCGATCACGTAAGGCAGAGCGGAAACAAGTGCGCCGACATCTCCTGTGACACTGCGCCCGCCTTCGCCTTCGAAGCCTTCGGCGATGAATCGCATCGCGTAGGTCGCGTCGGCAAAGCGTTCCAGCTGCAAATCAAAATCCGCGTAACCTTCGCCATCGGTTTTTTGTTCGCCGAGATCGACAGTTTGCTCCTGTCGCTCCTTGTTTTCATCAACCAGCGGGTCGAAAAAAGTGAAGTCGCGAAACTCTGGAAATGAAAATGCCGTCGGCGCGAGATCAACCTTGCCGGTCACACGCCGATCGGTCGCGGCGGTGCCGTAAAGATTCGCCAGCGCAACGGACGCGTGCATTTCCTTGGGATGAATCCAGCCGCGCGGCGCACCTTTGGAAAGGCGCGTCTCGATCTTCATACGATCGGGCAGAAACTCTTTCACCTGCGCGGTTGCGGAACCGATCAAACTCTCGCGCTTGTTGTTTTTGACCAGATAAACATTGAACGTGTAAAGACCAGTCGACGATTCGTTGGCGGTTTGATAGCTGAGTTCGGTAAAGCCAGTCTCCGGCAAGGTGAGTTTCCTTGTCTGGACCGGCAGGTCGCGCGCATCCACAACTTCGGTTTCAATGGGCAAACCTTTGAGATTGCCGCCCCAGCTTCGCTGTTTCACCACCAGCCCGATGTGAATTTCGTCTCCGGGCCGGTAAACACCGCGCTCGGTAAAAACGAATGCGTCGAGACCTTCCGGCGCGATGTTCTGCGCCCCTTCAATCTCGAAGCGCGAAAAATTCAGGACGCGGTCTTCACGCGCGAAGGGCATGAACGCAATGTCGTCGCCGTAGCGCGCGACAAACGCCACGGGTAATTTTTCGCGCTCTGATTTTTCAACGGAAGGGAAAGCGCAGTGACCATCCGCGGCCGTTTGGGCAGTCTGGATCGGCACCCCGTTCTTGCCCAGAATTTCCACCGTGGCGCCGTTGATCGGTTGACCACTTTTGATCGACATCAAAAAAACATCGCTGCCGCCGTCGATATTTTTCTTCGTTAAAATCCCGATGTCAGTGACGAGCAGAAATCTGCTGTCCCTGGCCGAGTTGATTGGCTTCTTTTTCGCCGGGTCCCAACCGCGCGCGGTCAGGAAGAAAAGGCCCCGCTCGCTGCCGCCATCTGCTGGTTTGCGAAGGTGCTCCGCGAAATCGAACGCGGAGTAATTGGCCTTCCATTTGTTATCCACTGCGATCGGCTGATGCTCAATCGCAATGCGAGAGATGTTTTCCTTGTTAAAGTACTGCGGCGCACGGAACTCCGGGTCCTCGAATTTGCCTTCGGTCTGGCTAACGAGATGGTTGATTTGAGTTGTAGCAATGCGCGCAACTTCAAATTCGATCGCCCGCAGAGCGCGTGAACGGATCGACAATTTCCTGTCGCCGTTCAGCGCCAGCAGACCGCCTTGACCTTCAATCTGCACTTCGCGTGGAAGCTGCGGTACTGCAATGACGGCGTTGTAATCCTCCGCCAAAGGATAATCACCGAAAGCGCGCACTCCTTTTGGTATGCGAACGTAGAGCTCGCCTTCCGATTCGAGGCGCATCTTAAAAACATGTTGTCGATCTTGCGCTTTTTCCGAGGGAACGATCGTGAATTCAATTCGCTTGGCTTGCTCGAAGACGTCGTCCGGGACATCGGTCGGGCTTTGCCATTTCGACGCATTATCAGATTTTGTCGTCTCCCCGGACTCGTCCTCTTCCGACTCGGCGCTTTGCCTGTTTTCGTCGCTTTCGCTACTTTGAGCGGCGGATTCTGAATCAGAACTTTCGGTATCGCTTCCTTCGGTCTTTTCAGACTCACGCTTCGGCAGCAGCCGGATCTGAATAGCCTTGGCCAGCTCGCTGCTGCTGATGTCCGCCGTCGTGTTTAGAATCAGGACCTGCTCTGGCTCGCCAGCCTTATTCCGGGCGATGGTTCCCTCGATGGATTTGATTTGAAATGCGGTCCCATTGGAAGGAATGAGCAGCTTTTGTTCGGCCGCATCGCGAGTTAGCGCTCCGCCTTGCGCGGTCTTAACACCTTTGCTCAGCTCAATCTTCATAAAATCTTCCTTGTCCGGCAGCGTCACGTTTGAGCTGCGCAAATAGGCAATGCGCCGGTGCAATCCGTAACTAAGCGTAAAATGTGGTGCCGGATCGGACGGCGGGAACACCGCTGACCCGCCGATCATCAGTAGTTGGAGATGTCGATCTAACTCACCTGGATCAACCGCATGCGTGAGCTCGAGCGTCGCCGTTAACTGCCTTTGTGTGGGGTTCGTCGGGTCCTGATACAGCTCGAGGTCTTTGATTGCGATTTCGAACGGCGGCGTCTGGAATTCGTAAGTCAATCGCTCCAACACGATGTGCGGCGGAAAAAATTTCTTGTCGAAGATGATCTTGAATTTTTTATCGGCTGGCCAGTCCTCCGTTGGTTGGAAAAATAAGTGTTTGTCGCCAGCCCACATCCATTTGCCGGCCAACGGAGGGTCCAGCCGGACGCCTTGCAGAGCTGTTTTGTCCTTATCTTCCAGGCGCGCCGCGGAATCACTGAACCGAATATCAAGCGTTGAAAACTTTAAGTCCTTCTCCAACTTCGTCACCGGAACCGCCTCGATCACAACTTTTACGTAGCGCGGCTTCGGTCGATGTTGATACCAATGCAACGTCCAGGCTGCCCCGCAAGAGAGCAGAAAGATCGCGATAATTCCGAAAGTTGTGGTGAAGGGATGTGCGCGATTGAAATTGGAGAAGGCGGCGCGGCTTCGCGAAAGCCAGCGCGGCGGACTCCATTGCAATCGGCCGAAGACTGCGAGAGCGACCTTCTTCAGAAACGCGAAGAGAAGCAGAAACGGTCGAGCAGCCAGTTGAAGTGCTTGGGTGATGAGGATGCTTGTATTCATAGGCAGGATACGCAAGTTGAGCAGGAATCTTTCAATAAATCGATAATAATTTTGTCCACGGGCAAAGCTGCGTTAGAAGATCGACGTGAAGAATAGTGGGTTGATTGCCACGCGACGCAGCCTGGTCGAGCGCCTGGCCGACTGGGAGGATCAACGGCGTTGGCAGGAATTTTTCGACACCTACTGGAACCTAATCTACTCAGTTGCACGCCAGTCCGGCCTGACCGATTCCGAAGCACAGGAAGTTGTGCAGGAAACGGTTATCACCGTGGCCAAGAACATCGACAAGTTGAAATACGATCCGGCAATTGGCTCGTTTAAAGGTTGGCTATTGCAGATCACTCGCTGGCGAACCGCCGATCAATTTCGCAAACGTGAGTCGGGCAACGCAAGACCCCCTCGTTCACCGGATGATCGGCTTACAGCAACAATCGAACGCGTCCCTGATTCGCGGATCGCCGATTTTGACGCGGTTTGGGAAGCGAGCTGGAAAGAGAATTTATTCGAAGCTGCGATCGCGCGCGTGAAAAAGAAAGTCGAGCCGAAGCAGTTTCAAATTTTCGACTGTTATGTACGTAAAGAATGGCCGGCACAAAAAGTTGCCGAGCGATTGCGCGTAAATGTCGGCCAAGTGTATTTGGCGCGACATCGCGTTAGCGCATTACTCAAAAAAGAAATCAGAGCCCTGGAAAAAATGGAGAGTCACGCTCCGTCGTGACCTCTGGATCCGTGTGGGTCGCCTCTCCTTTGTAGGGAGAGGGGAGGGTGAGGGTTTACAGGCGCAACTAACGACTGCAGACGGCAATCTCCTCACTCAGTCCTCTCCCCTTAACCAAGGGGAGAGGCGGACGACGAACCTAGACCCGTTCGCGCCAACAGCGGCACATTCCACACGACAATCGATGAATACACATGCGACCATCGCGTCGCTCCCCAGAATTGCTTCGGTCTCGCGGCTTGTGTAAAATCGGTCATTCCCGACCGAGTTACCGCTCAGACTCCGATTATTCCCGATCACGAATTGTTACGCGTGATCGGCCGCGGTGCCTACGGGGAGATTTGGCTGGCGCGGACGGTGACGGGTGCGTTTCGCGCGGTCAAAGTCGTTTACCGCAGCACGTTTGAAACTGAGCGTGCATTTCTTCGGGAATTCGAAGGCATGTCCGCATTCGAGCCGATCTCGCGGGCGCATGCCGGGTTTATGAACATTCTGCACGTCGGCCGGACTGCCGAGTATCTCTATTACAGCATGGAGCTGGCCGACGATCATCTGGCTGGGCGCAGAATCAATGTCGAGACTTACGAGCCGCGCACGTTGAAGACCGATCTGGCGCGGCACAAACGCCTCTCCGCTGATGACTCGATTCGGGTTGGGCTCTCGTTAACGGAAGCGCTCGAAGCATTGCACGCGCGCGGGTTGAGCCATCGCGATATCAAACCATCGAACATCATTTTCATCGAGGGCGT
>WNGA01000747.1_pt1 | contig 50565 bp, 50 predicted proteins | sample 5400061 | NCBI WGS metagenome assembly WNGA01 (sample SAMN13153366, study PRJNA577476) | soil metagenome | isolation source: 100 cm soil or saprolite under grassland replicate 2 | place: USA:California | collected 2016-06-15
GAAGGACCGACATGGATTCGACGCCCAGCTGGGACCAGACGAACCGAATCGGCGTGAACCGCCGCGTCGCGCTGCTGAGACTGGGGGGTGTGGTGATTGGCGTCGCCGGAGCCGGTGCGTTGGGCTCGCTTCTGTCGGCGTCAGAGGCGCTTGCCAAGAAGAGCAACTGCCGCCGCAAGGACGACGACGAGGCGGAGCGGCAGTGCAAGTCGAAGCAGCGGGCGAAGGGCAAGGACAGGCATAAGAAGGAAGGGTAACGCTCGCCGCCGGGATCACACGGAACTCCGGGCTCGGTGCCTGCGCTGCCCGGCAGCCTCAGGTTAGCCGCTCGATCCAGAGGTTGCGGTAGCGCACACGCTGGTCGTGGTCCTGGAGCAGGATGAAGACAGCCCCGTGCTGGGCCTTCCCCGTTCCCCGCGTTCGCCGAGGCCCAGGCCCAACAGCAGAGCATGCTGGAAAAGGGCTCCTTCGACCTGCTGATCGAGCGCGTCGAGGCGATCGAGCAGGCCCCCGCCGAGCAAAGCGCCCCGAGGTCACGACGTCGCTGGCCGCGTGAGGCCGAGTCCCGCTACCTTGAACCGTACACGCGACACACCGCCTTGCGGGGAGGCTTACCATGCTCGTTACCGACGCGCAGGTCCACCTCTGGGAAGATGACCGGCCGGACCGGCCCTGGCCGCGAGAGACCCGCGCCCGGCCGCATCGGCCTCATGCCTTCAGCGCCGAGGACATGCTCGCCGAGATGGACCTGGCTGGCGTCGACCGCGCCGTGATAGTGCCCCCCTCCTGGATCGGTGAGAACAACGCGACGGCGCTCGAAGCGGCCGCCAGGTACCCGGAGCGCTTCGCCGTCATGGGCCGCTTCGATCCTGAAGCCCCGGACGCCCAGAGCCAGCTCGAAGGCTGGCGGCAGCAGCCCGGCATGCTGGGGGTCCGCCTCACGTTCAACGCGCCGCGCTTCGTGAGCTGGCTCGAGGATGGCACGCTTGACTGGTTCTGGGCTGCCGCCGAGCGGTTGGGCATCCCCCTGATGGCTCTGTTCTCGGGGATGCTCGACAAGGTCCACCCGATCGCCGAGCGCCACGCCGGCCTGACGCTGATCATCGACCACATGGGTCGGGTCTCGGGATCGCACGGCCCGGCGGCCTTCGCCGACCTCGACGACCTGCTCGCGTTGGCGCGCTATCCCAACGTGCTGGTCAAGGTGACTTCGGCTCCCTCGTATTCCGACGAGCCGTACCCCTTCCGGGACCTGCACCCCTTCCTCCGGCGCAACTACGAGACGTTTGGCCCGCGCCGGCTGCTCTGGGGCTCCGACATCACGCGCCTGCGCGGCACCTACCGCGAGTGCCTGGCCCTCTTCCAGGAAGCCCTCGACTTCCTCTCCGCGGAGGACAAGGAGTGGATCCTCGCCAAGGCGGCCGCGGAGGCGCTCGAATGGCCCGAGGCGGGCGGCTAATCCGGCTACCCGGCAACCGGGCAAGCCGACCGCAAGGGAACCCGGCCGCCGCGCCGTGACCAGGCGGTCACAGCGCGGGTCCGGAAATTTGCGTGACGATCAGGCGTCCTTGACCTGGATGTCCTCGTAGGGAGCGACCCAGATGAACTGCGGAATCGCGCCGCTGATGTCTTCCAGCTTGTTGGCCACGCGCGGGCCGAAGGCAGTGACCGTCACGCCCCGAGGAAGCGTGACGAAGATGTACTGGTCCAGCAGGAAGGCCTGGACCTCGTCGAGCAGCTTCTTGCGAACCGCTGGGTCGGTCGAGGCGTCGTAGGCCTTCATGCGGTCGTCGATCTCCGGTAGGCACAGGCCCGAGAACGTCCCGTTGCAGACCGCGCTCTCCCGAAGCCGGGAGGCCGCGTCGCCCGGCCCAGCCGAGAACACTAGGACCAGGCCCTTCAGCCGATTCGGGCCGGGGGCCAGCTTTTCGTAGAACGCCGCCCGCTCCATGGTGTTGAGCTGCGTCTTGATGTTGACCGTCCGCAGCTGGGTGATCACCCGTTCGCCCCAGGAGAAAAAGGGCGGCAGCGGGGTGAGCAGCGAGACGTCGAAGCCATCGGCCACCCCGGCCTCGGCCAGCAGCTTTCTCGCCTGGGCGACGTCGGTCGGCGACACCGGTCGCTTGAGCGCACCCTGATAGTCCTCCGGGATCCAGTTGCCCTCGATCGGCGACAGGCCGCCCATCTCGGCCTCGTTGATCGCCTGGCGGTCGATCGCCAGGCTGACCGCCTGGCGCACCCGGATGTCCTTCAGCGGATGGTCCGGCCGGTCCAGCGCCATCAGCTCCAGCCAACGCGTCCCGGATTTGGTGGCGGTCAGCCGAACGCCGGGGTCCCTCTTCAAGCTTTCGAGCAACTCGCCCTCGATGCTTACCGACGCGTCGACCTCGCCGGTCTTGGCTAGCGCCACCCGGGACGCGGTCTCGGGGATCCCTTTGAAGATGATCGTCTTGACGCTGGGGACCTTGCGCCAGTAGTCGGTGAACGCCTCGAGCTCGACCTCGACGCCGGCCTGCTGCCGCACGAAGCGATAGGGCCCGGCTCCGATCGGCGCCTGCTTGAAGAGGTCCTTGCCGACCTTCTCGTAGTAGGCCTTCGGCACGATCCAGCCGGCCCCGCTGGCCGGGCTGCCGTATAGCATCAGGAAGTCAAGGAACGGCTCCTTGAAGAAGAACTTGACGGTCCGGTCATCGGGCAGGTCGATCCGATCCAGCTTCGCCTTGAGGATGGGAGCGCTGGCCCCGCGGTAGTTCTCGTAGGTGAACTTGACGTCCTCGGGGGTGACCTTCGAGCCGTCGTGGAACTTGATGCCCGGGCGGAGCTTGAACGTCGCCGACTTATAGTCCGGGGCGATGTCGTACGACTCGGCCAGGCTGGGGGCGAACTCCTTGCCCGGCATGTGCTTGACCAGCGCGTCGTGCAGCGCGTAGTCAAAGTTGTACGGGGTGACCTGAGGTGGGTTCTCCTGCGGATCGAGCCAGGCCGGCGGGATCGAGGCGTTGAAGGCCTCGGTGAACCTGCCCCTGGGCTCGCCGCGGCTGACCGCCGGCGCGGCAGTCAGCTCGGGCTTCGCGGCCGCCGGGGCGGCGGTCGGCTGGCTGACCGGCGCCATCGTCCGCGCCGCCAGCGGGGCCTGCGTGGCCTCCGGCGGGGATGGCGGCGCGCTAGCGCGCTGGCAGGCGACCAGTAAAACGAGGCTGCTGGTGCTGCCTGCTAGCATCAGGAACCTGCGCCGCGAAATGACCCGCGCCTCCCCGTGGTGCGGGGTCGCCTCGACCTGTGACACGGGAGACCTCCCCCTCGCGCCCCGACCGGTTGGGACGCTTCCGTCCACTTCCACAAGCCGACTGGGCATCTTCGGATGATGCCGCGCTGAGGTCGATGTGGGGGTCTACTCCCTTCTCGCGATACCTCCCGCGGGACGAGCCCATGGCGTCGGCGAAACTTGATAGGTCTGCATTATCCGACGCGCGTGCCTGGCCGTCAACGATGCCCTGAACTGGCCGAGATCCGGGACCGCGGCGAGTATCGAGCGCGGGCATCGGCCGGCTAGCAGCCCGGGCTCGCGAGGATCGTCTCGGACACCGTGCGGCTCAGGCGCTGGCCCCCGCTCGGCTCGGCGTTCAGACGGCCATCTTCCACGACGACCTTGCCGCGCAGGATGGTCGTCGTCGGCCAGCCGGCGATCTCCCAGCCTTCCCAGGGGCTGTAGTCGGTCTCGTGGAGATCCTCCTTGCGGATCGCCTTCTTGATCGTCGGGTCGATGATCGCCAGGTCGGCGTCGCTGCCGGCCGCGATGGCGCCCTTGCGCGGGTAGAGCCCCAGGATCCGGGCGGCGTTGGCCGAGGTCAGGTTGACGAACCGCTCCAGCGAGAAGCCGCGCCGCACCACCCCCTCGGTGTAGACGATACTCATCCGCGGCTCCACGCCGGAGTTGCCGCCGGTCGTGTCGTCGATCCGGCTGCCCTGGGTCTTGACCTTGAGCGTCGTGCAGACCTCGTCGGTCGCCACGGTCGAGATCGTCCCGCGGGCCATTCCGTCCCAGAGGGCGCGGTTGTCCTCCTCGCCCTTCAGCGACGGGTAGGTGTGGTAGATCTGGCCGTTCGGCCGCCGGTAATCGTTGCTGCTGTAATTGGCGTACTGGTGCAGCGTCTCGCCGTAGATCGGCAGGCCCCGACCGCGCGCCTCGGCGATCGCCTGAACGCCGCTGGCCGCGCTGACGTGGACGAAGTAGACCGCCGTGCCACAGAGCTCGGCCAACCGGATCACGCGGCGGAACGAGAGATCCTCCGAGAGGGTATTGTGGACCTCCGCCAGGTGCTCGAAGCCGCCCCGCCCCTCGCGGGTCAGCTTCTCGTACATGTACATGACCACGTCGTCGTCCTCGGCGTGGATGGTCGCGATGCCACCGCCCTTCGCCAGCCGCTGGAACACCTCCCAGATGTGGCCGAAGAGCACCCGCCGACCGCGGCGGCTCGGCGTGATGTCGGTGGTGAACATCTTGAAGCTCGGGAAGCCGGCCTGGATCGTCTCCGGGATCTCATCCAGCACCTCCGGCGGGATGGCGGCGTGCAGCATGACGTGGAAGGCGTAGTCGGTGTAGCACTGCCCCTTCCAGTCGGCGTCCCGCTTCTCGATCGTCTCCTGGATGCTCTCGCCCGCCTGATTGGAGGCGAAGTCCATCAGCGTCGTCGTCCCGCCGAACAGCGCCGCTCGGCTCACCTGCTGCGGGCCGGCTGAGAGCGTCGTCTCGCCGCCGGGGAACGGCACCGGCCACTTGCAGTGGGTGTGCGGGTCGATCCCGCCCGGGACGACGATCTTGCCGGTCGCCTCGATCGGGCGCGCCACATCGTCGGTCAGCGTCCCCGGCTCGGCGACCGCCACGATCCGCTCGCCCTGAACCGCCACGTCCCACGCCCCCACGCCGTGCGGGGTGACTACCTGGTCGCTACGAATGACGAGATCAAGCACGGTCCTCCCTCCTTCGGCTCCGATCAGTAATCATCGAACATCCGCTGAATCTCGAATGGATAGTCGGTCAGCGTGAGTGTGAGCATCGCCAGAACCCGCCCGTTCTGCGGGTTGAGGTTGTCGGCCGCGACGACCCCCTGCTCACGCAGACGGCGCCGCTCGATTACCCGCCACTGCCGGCCCGGCTGCTCTGGACCCACAGGATACCCTGGCGGCCGGCCTCCTCCAGCGCGGTCTCGGCCGGGGGTGCTACGGGTACATCTACAAGTCGAGCGAGCTGAACGACCAAGGTATCCCCGCGCACCGCTGCGGGCGCTGGTACCCGCTGACCATCCGCAACATGCTGCACAACGAGTCGTATGCCGGGTGGCTGCGCTTCAATCGCACCCGCTAGGGGACACGCCGCAACGGGGCGAACGGCAGGCGTCGGCGCCGGCCCGTCGCCCGACCCATCGACGAGTGGGTCGAGATCGAAGGGGCCAGGCCGCGCATCATCGACGAGGGCCTTTGGCAACGCGTACAGGAGATCCTCCAAGACCTCTCGCGTCGGCCCAAGCGCACCGCGCTCCGGGTCTACCCGCTGCGGGGGCGGCTCAAGTGCGGGGCGTATGGCTCGGCGGTGGTCGGACGGACGATGACCTCGAAAGGCCGCGAGCAGCGCTACTACGCAAATTGACGACCCGCTGCTGGCCCGATCCAGTCACCTCCAACCCATCCACCCGGATCTCGCCGCTTGTCGGCTGTTCGAGCAGGTTGATGCAGCGCAAGAGCGTGCTCTTGCCCGAGCCGCTCGGGCCGCACAGCACGACCACCTCCCCGGCCGAGACCGAGCAGTTTACCCCGCAGTACGTGCAATTTCCCGAACCACTTGTGCAGATCGGCGACGCGGATCATCGGGTCCGACATGGCAGCTTTGTGCCTCGCAACGCTCGCTTGCCATCCGCGGCCCAGATCTGCTCGAGGTGGGAGTCGACCTCCACGACGAAGTCGGTCGGAGCAGCCGGCGCGCCCAGGCGGGCGGAGACGATTCGAGCCCCTGCTCGCAGGATCAGCTCAATGCGCCGCATATGTTCGGGCTGGGCCCGATGCTGCGGAACGAGCACGTCCAGCGCGGCGACGACCTGTGGGTCATGGCCGATGACGGGCACGGCGATCGCTTCGACGCCCTCGTTGATCTCGCCGTGGGCGTACGCGACGCCCGACCGACGGCTGGCGAGCAGCTCCTGCCGCAGCTGCTCGACCGTCCGGATGGTGCGCCGAGTGAAGGGCGGCAGGTCGGGAGCCGGGAACAGCTCTTCCAGCCTCTCGTCCGGCAACGAGGCGAGAATGACCTTGCCGCTGGCCGTGGCATGCGCCGCGAACGGCATGCCGATGCGCGTGACCACCCGGATCGGCTGCTGTCCCGCTTCACGGGCGATGGTGATCATCGAGGACCCGTGCGGGATGTCGAGCGTGACCGCCTCTTCCGTGAGCCGAGCGATGGCGACCATGACTGGGCGAGCGGCCTGGTGGAGGTCGAATCCGTCCAGGTAGGAGTTGGCCAACCCGAGGACACGGGGCCCGAGCCGATAGCTTCGGGAATCGGGGCTGGGGTCCACGTAGCCGCGGTTGACGAGGAGCCGCAGCAGGCCGTGGAGGCTGCTCTTGGGGATGCCGAGTTGCCTGGCGAGCTCGGCCAAAGAGGCCTGCTGATGCCGGCGATCGGCCAGCACCTCGAGGATGTCGAGCACTCGCTGCGCCGATTTGATGCTGGCCGAGGAGGTTGCCGCGGGCATGCGTTCAGGTAGGTAAATAGAGTTCAGAAGGGAGAACAGGCCTCGCCATGATACGCCCGTTCCCTGTCGCTGTCAACACGCTGTACTCCCTGGACCAGCTCGAGGCGGCCGTCGCGGAAGTGGTGCGGGACGCCGGCCGGGCTTGCTAGCGGCCGGCTGTGAGGCGATCGAAATCCAAGCTGTGGCACGGGCGGGAAGCCAGCTGCGCGATGTGCCCGCGATTCCGCATTTAACGTTGACAGTGCCCCGCCGGGGCCGTAGAATGGGGCCGCTTGTTCGCAAATATGATCGCCGTTCAGACTTCTGAACGCGTGTGAGGGCCGAGCCGAGGGCGTGGTTGCTTACCTCCAGTTGCCGCGAGCCGGCTCGCCGCGTTGATTGAGCCGCGGAAGGGCAGGCATGGGTGAGGAGAGCGCTAGTTCGAAAGTTTTGGTCAGCGGGGTTGGCCATGGCCGTGGCGATGAGCGTCCGGTCCGGCCGCTCATCGAGATTGAGCAGGTAAGCAAGCGTTTCCCGATCCGTGGTGGCTTCACCGAGGCGCTCCAGGATGTCTCGTTCGACATCGCCCGCGACGAGCTCCTCTCGCTGATCGGTCCCTCAGGATGCGGCAAGACGACTATCCTCAAACTCATCGGCGACATCCTGCCTGTCAGCTCCGGGCGCATTCTCGTCAATGGCAAGACCCCCTCCCAGGCGCGCAGGCAGCGCGGCTTCGGGTTTGTCTTCCAAGACCCCGTGCTGCTGCCGTGGCGCACGGTTGAGCAGAACGTGCGACTCTTCCACGAAGTCATCGGCGATGGCAGACGGTCCGAGGTGCACCAGCACGTGCAGGACCTGATCGAGCTCGTCGGCCTCCAAGGCTTCGAGCATCATTATCCGGCCGAGCTCTCCGGTGGAATGCAGCAGCGCGTCTCAATCGCTCGTGCGCTCTCGTTCGACCCGCAGATTTTGCTGATGGACGAGCCGTTCGGCGCCCTCGACCTGATCACCCGCGACAAGATGGGTCTCGAGCTGCTGCGGATCTGGGAGCGGGCCAGAAAGACCGTCCTACTGGTGACGCACAGCATCACGGAAGCGGTCTACCTTTCGGACCGCGTGGTGGTCTTCTCACCGCGGCCTGCGCGCGTCCTGCGGATTGTCGAAGTCGAGCTGCCCCGCCCGCGGCCGCCAGAGATCCGCGACGAGCCGGTGTTCCACGCATACGTGCGCGACCTGCGCGCACTACTCGAATAGCGAAAGTTCCCGATGCAAGAGACGGCTGAGCCGATCGCCCGGGGGCCTATTCCGAGTCAGCCTGCCTGGAGCAGGAATCTCGACGGCTTACGCACCTTCCTGGCGGAATACACGATCACAATCGCGGCGATGATCGCGACGGTGGTCGCTTGGGAGGTTGCAGTCGTCGTCCTATCCGTTCCGCGGTTTATCTTGCCGGCGCCGAGCGCGATTCTCCAGGCGCTCATCCGTTTCTGGGAGATCCTGCTCGTTGACACGGGGGTGACCCTATTCGAGACAGTGGTCGGCTTCATAGCCGGGAGTCTGGTCGGTTTGATCTTCGCGATTGGAATCGTCTTCTCGCGACTTCTCGAGAAGATCATCTACCCACCGGCTATTGTCACCCAAGTGGTTCCGAAGCTAGCCATCGCGCCATTGTTCGTGATCTGGTTCGGGATTGGCTTGTTGCCCAAGATCATGATCGGCATCGTGATCTGCCTCTTCCCGGTCCTGGTCAATGCGGTCGCTGGTATGCGCGCAGTGGACCCACGAATGCTCGACCTGATGCACTCAGTAAACGCCAGCCGTTGGCAGGTATTCTGGAAGGTGCAGTTTCCCAACTCGGCGCCGCACATCTTCGCCGGCCTCAAGATCGGCATCACCCTGGCCGTCGTCGGCGCGGTCGTCGGCGAATGGCTGGGGTCGAACGTCGGGCTCGGCCACCAGATTCTTATCGCTAACAGCCAGCTTCGGGGTGACCTGCTCTTTGCGGCGCTCTTCATGCTCAGCGTGATCGGGATCGCTCTCTTTGGACTGGTCGTGTTGCTGGAGTCAGTGATGCTACCACGGCAGCGCCAGATCAGCGCCCTCGACAAACTGTTGTAAGAGGCTCAGCCATGCTGTTTTCAAACCGGGCCGCCGTCTCGCGGCGAAGGGAGGCGATTCACGCGTTCAGTTCGGCCTAGGTCTGACCTGAAGTAGAAAGGACGGCCTAATGTTTCCAGCGCCTCAGCGAAACCTCGTAACCGGCGCCCTGCTGGCCATGGCGCTGGTTCTGGCCGCGTGTGCGCCGGCCGGAGAACCCTCACCGGTAGCTCCTGCCCAGCCCACCGCTGCGCCGGCGAAGCCTACGGCGGCCGTGCAGCCGGCCGGGCAACCGACAGCCGTCGCGGCCCAAAAGGCCGAGCCTGCCGCCAAACCGGCTGCCGCAAAGGCACCGACGCGCGTCGAGTTTCTCATGCCCTTCGTTCCGCCGACTGAGTACCCGTACTTCGTCGTGGCCCAGGAGAAGGGCTTTTTCGCGGCCGAGGGCCTCGACGTGCTCATCCAGGAGGGAACCGGCTCTGGTAACACGGTGAAAACCGTCGGCGCCGGATCCGTTCCGATCGGCCTAGCCGACGCGAATCGAATCCTCGCCGGTCGGATCGAGGGGGCTCCGGTCACCGCGGTCGGGTCCCTGTATTACACCAGCCCGACGCTGGTCGTCTCGCTCAAGGAAAACAACATCACTAAGCTCGAGGATCTGATTGGTAAAAAGCTCGGTGACTCACCCGCCTCGGCAGTGCTGCTGACCTGGCGAGTAGGGATGGCCCGCGCTGGGCTCGACTACAACAAGGTCGACTTTGTCGCAGTGGAACCAGCCTCCAAGATACCAGCCCTGATCAGCCGACAGGTCGATGCGATCACTGGTCAGAGCCAGGCTGCTGATCTCCTCGCCGAAGGAGTCGACGTCAACGTAATCAACATCGAGCTAGATGCTGTAGCTGACTCGTTCATCGTCAACGACAGCTTTCTGCAGAAAGACCCGGAGACCGTTCGGGCCTTCTTGCGGGCCGCCCTCAAAGGCGTGGACTACGTGAAGAACAACCAGTCCGAGGCCCTGGAGTACATGGTCAAGCGGTTCCCGACTGTGGACCGCAAGAAGCTGGAGATGCGGCTGCAGTTCGAGTTGGGATGGATCTATACGAAGAACACCCCGGCGGACAGGCTGGGCTGGCAAGATCTAAAGCTCTGGCGGAACCTCCAGGATCTCATGCTGGAGACCAACCAGATCGACAAAAAGCTCGAGCTTGAGACATTCGTGAAGAACGACTATCTGCCATTCAAGTAGGCGGTGCGTGGCCCGCCCCTACGACGAGGCAGGACTTCGCGGATGGACCGGCGAAAGGGCACCGACCTGAAGGAGTAAACCATGGGTGAAAGAATGGCCTATGTCAACGGGAAGATCGTGCCTGACAGCCAGGCCAGCGTTTCGATTTACGATCGCGGCTACCTGTCCGGGATTGGCGTCTTCGAGCGGACCCGCACCTTCCATGGCGAGCCGTTCCGGCTGGACGAGCACCTGAAGCGGCTCGACCTGTCGATGCGGATAACCCGCCTCTCGCCGGGCATGACGCTCGACGAGCTCAAGGATGCCACCCTGAAGTTGCTGGAGATCAATCGCGACCTACTCGGACCGAACGATGATTACAGCATCGGCCATTACGTCAGCCTGGGTCCAGGCGGGAAGCCGACTGTGGTGATCTTCTGCGAGCCGATCCCGTTCAAGAGCTACGCGCGTCAGTATCTGACCGGGGCGCACGTGGTGACTCCGTCGATCCGCCAGGTACCGACACAGGTGCTGGACCCGAAAATGAAGACGACCAGCCGCATGTACTTTCACCTCGCCGAGTGCGAGGCGAAGCTGGTCGATCGCGAAGCTTACGCGCTGGTCCTGGATCTAGACGGCAACGTCTGCGAACTTAGCCCCGGCGCGAACTTCTGGATCATCCGCGACGGCACGGTCATCACGCCGCCGGGCCGCTCGATGCTGCGCGGCATCACCCGCGACGCGCTGTTCGAGGTGGCCGCAAGTCTTGACATCTCGGTCAAGACGATGGACTTCCAGGTGTACGACGTGATGGCCGCCGAGGAGGCGTTTCTCACCGTCACCAGCCGCTGCGTCCTGCCCGTCACCAAGGTCAACGGTTCCCCGATCCGCGACGGTAAGCCCGGTCCGACGGTCGCCCGGCTCCAGAACGGCTGGTCCGAGATGTTCGGCATGGACTTCGTCGCCCAAGCGCTGGCGCATCTCGAACCGGAAGTCGCTCGCGAGCAGGCCAGCTAGGGCGCCAGGGCTTAACGGGCAATTTTTGTCCCCGTGGGCAGCGGCGGCCGGTCTGCGCGCCACAGCGCGATCGGGCTGCCACCGGCCGCCGCGCTTCCTAACCTAATGGAAGCGAGAGAACCGCCCGCCGGCATCAAGTCGGTCGAGCGGGCGCGCAGCTTCAGTCTGAGGAGTCCATGAGCGAACCAACTCGAATCGTCCACATTGGCCTGGGCCCTATCGGTGCGTCGTTGGCGCGCCTAGCCTCCGAGCGGCGAAATCTGAAAATCGTCGGTGCGGTCGACGTTGACGCGGACAAAGTGGGCCGGGATCTGGGTGACGTGGCGGGCCTCTCCAGGTCCCTGGGCGTTATGGTCGCCTCGGACTTCGCGGCCGTGCTATCGGAGACGCGACCGCAGATCGTCGTGCACGCGACTTCGTCGGCGCTCGAGCGCGTGGCGGCCCAGCTCGAAACGGCGATTCGGGCAGGAGCGCGTGTGGTCTCGACCTGCGAGGAGCTGGCCTTCCCGTACCGGCGCCACCCGGAGCTGGCCGAGTTCTTAGATGCTCTGGCCAAGGAGCACCGGGTTGCCCTGCTCGGGACCGGTGTCAATCCGGGATTCGCCATGGACACCCTGCCGTTGGCGCTCAGCGCCATGTGCCAGGGGGTTGAGCACGTGACGGTGAGGCGGGTTCAAGAGGCTGCCACCCGGCGCCTGCCTCTGCAGCTAAAGATCGGCGCCGGCACAACAGTCGATGAGTTCCGCCAGCGCGCTGACGAGGGCACCGTCGGCCACGTGGGCCTGACCGAGTCCGCGCTGATGATCGCCGACACGCTCGGGTGGGAGCTTGAGGAGATCGACGAGATGATCGATCCGGTCGTTGCCAAACAGACCGTGCGCAGCCGAGATCTGGAGGTGCCGCCGGGACGAGTGACGGGCGTTCACCAGGTTTTGACCGGGCAGAGCCGCGGCCGTGAGGTCATCCGCCTGGAACTGCTGATGCACTTGGGCACCGATAATCCGCGCGACGAGGTGCACATTCGCGGTGTACCGCCGCTGCACGTGGTGGCTGAAGGTGGTCTGCCCGGTGACCCAGCCACCGCAGCGATCGTGACCAACGCGATCCCACGGGTCCTGGCAGCGCCGCCCGGCCTCCACACTATGCGCGACATCCCCATCGTCCATAGCATGGCAACCAACACCTGAGCGATGCCCCATGGTTCGTGACCCCACTGTGGTCGCCTCAAGTTGGGACTCCGAGTCTTAGCTGGTCCTGATTCATTCCGGTGAGTTCGTCGCCTCGATGGGCTGGGCACGGCCATAAGCACCACTGCGAGCTGCCGCTGCTGCAGTCCTTCTTGTAGTCACGATGGGGAAGTTTGTCGGACCGCTTCGGCCAAGTAAGAGCTTTGCTTGCCGGGTTGCGATGAGCGTGCGGTCGTGCCAGCTTGGGGCGGTTACCCTGACGCTCAACTCTTCAACAGTGGGTCAAGCGCATCGCGCAGGCCGTCTCCCAGAAAGTTGAAAGCCAGCAGCGTCAGGCTGACGGCAGCGCAGGGGGCGATGATGGCGTGCGGGTATGAGCGAATTGCGGCCACCCCCTCCGAGACCATCGTCCCCCAGCTCGGCACCGGCGGGCTCACGCCCAGCCCGATGAAGCTCAGACCGGCCTCCAGCATGATGGCGGCTGGTACGCCCAGGCTGGCCGCGACGATGACTGGCGCTAGGCAGTTCGGCGCCAGGTGTGTCCACAGAATGCGGCCGGTCCCCGCTCCAACCGCCCGAGCAGCGAGGACGAACTCGCGCTCCTTCAACGATAGGACTTGCGCCCGAACCAGCCGGCAGACCGTCAGCCAGTACGTCACCCCGATGCCAATGAACACCCCGGTCAGGCCGCCGGTCGCCTTGTCCAGCCAGGCCAGCGGGGCCAGGATACCCGGGTTGCTCTGGGCCAACACCTGCTTGATGAACGCCATGAAGACGATGATGATCAGCACGTCAGGAACGGAATAGAGGGCGTCGACCAGCCGCATGATGGCGTCGTCGATTCGGCGTCCGGTGTAGCCAGAGACCAGGCCCAGGGGCACGCCCAGCAGCAGAATGATGATCTGCGCCATAAGCGCAACCGTCAGCGAAACCCGGGCTCCGTAGATCAGGCGGCTGAAGATGTCACGCCCGAAGGCGTCCGTTCCCAGAAAGTGCTGCACGCTCGGCCCCTGCCAGGTTCGATCGAGGTGCTGGGCGTCGTAGGCGTAGGGCGCGATCCACGGCGCGAAGAGGGCAACCACCAGTAATAGGCCAATGAAGACCAGGCTTACCGCCGCTGCTCGAATCTTGAACAACCGCGCCGCGGCATCCGACCAGAGACCCTGAGGCTGGCGTGGCCTGGCGAGAACGAGCGTGCGCTCGCCGGTGACACTCGAGCCACCCACAACATCGGTTACGCTCATCGTATAGCCTCCCGCCTCGCGTCTCGGTCCGAGCCTTCGCCTGTCGGCCGGCTCTCAGGATCGCAACTTGGCTGGAGGCACCGCTTAGCTCAATCGGATCCGCGGGTCCAGATAGGCGTACGAAGTGTCGACGATCAGGTTGATCACGCTAATCACCAGCGCCATTAGCAGCACGGTCCCCATGATCAGCGGGTAATCGCGCCCGGTCACGCTCAGCACGAAGTAGCGCCCGATGCCGGGCACTCCGTACACAACCTCGACGAAGAACGAGCCCATGAGCACGAAGGCGAGTTGGACGCCAGCGACGGTGCTGACCGGGATCAGGGCGTTCTTCATTACATGCCGAGCGGTAATCACTCGCTCGACCAACCCTTTGGCGCGCGCCGTTCGCACGTAATCCTGTCGAACGACCTCAAGTGTGCTGGCCCGCGTGTAGCGAGCTAGTCGGGCCGCAGGACCGAGGGCCAACGCCAGGGCCGGGACGATCGCCTGGCTGCTGAATACCCCCTCCCAGCCGCTCGTTGGCACCAGACCAAGCCACGACGCCAGGATGAGCACCAGCAGCGATGCCATGACGTAGTTGGGGATAGAGATTCCGGCGATGGCGACGAGCATGGCTGCGTGGTCGACCCAGGTGTTGTGGTGGATGGCGGCCAGGATGCCTAGCGGGATGCCGATGGCCAGAGCAAGCACCATCGCCGCCGCGCCGAGCTGCAGGGAGACCGGCACGAAGTCCGCGAAGATCTCGTTCACGGTACGCGAGGCGTTGCGGTAGGAGGGGCCGAAGTCGAAGCGCGTAACGACGCCGACCAAGTAGTCGGCGTACTGTTTCCAGAGCGGGTCGTTGGCGCGGTACTTCTCTTTGATATTTTCGATGACGGCTGGCGGGAGCGGCCGCTCGGCCTCCTCCCACGGCCCGCCGGGCATGGCTCGCATCAGAAAGAAGACGGCCGTGTAGATCGCAAGAAACAGCGGAATCAGGCCAAGGACCCTTCTAATGAGATAGAGAGTCATGCATTGACCCCCTCGGGCGGATGACGAACAACGAACGACCGAACGAGGATCAATAACGGGTCGATGGAGGACGGGCGAAAGACGAAGGACGAACGTCCATCGTCGTTCGTCCTATTGGCCCACGATCCTCGTCCAGTCGAGCCGAAGCTGGCCGAGCTCCGGCGTGTACACCAGGCCTTCCACGTTCGACTTGACCACCACCATGTAGCCCCGGAAGTAGAACGGCGCGACCGGCGCCTCGCCGACGATCAGCGCCTCGGCCTGCTCGTAGATCTGCTTGCGCTTCGCCGCATCCAACTCTCCTTCACCGCGCGCGATCAATTCGTCGAAGCTCGCGCTCTTCCAGTGAACGTTGTAGTAGTCGCTCTTCGACTCGAACAGGAAGTTGTGCCAGTTGTAGGGATCGCTATAGTCGTTGGACCAGCCGCCCAGGTAGGCGTGGTAGGGCTGATCTTTGCGGCTGCGCCGCCAGTTCACGAAGGCGGTCGATTCCATCAAGTTGATCTTGGTGTTGACGCCGAGCACGTTCTTCCACATCTGCTGAAGCGCCTCGGCGATTAGTTTGAACTCGCCCGTCTGGGCCGAGACCAGCTCGATCTCCGGGAAGCCCTGGCCGTTCGGGAACCCGGCCTCGGCCAGCAGCCGCTTGGCATCCTCCGGGCCGCCCGGGATCCTCGCCTGTGGGTCGTAGCCGTCAACGCCCGGCGGGAGAATCGTCCACGCAGGAATGGGCACGCCCTTGAAGACGACGTCCGTGATCGTCTGGCGGTCGATCGCAAGGTAGAACGCCTTCCGCACGCGCATGTCGTTGAACGGCGGGTTGGCGTTGTCGAAGTTGACCCAGCGGTCTCCCCCGTAGGTGACGCGCTTCATCTGCTTGCCGAGCTGCGGGTCGTTTTTCACTCGGTCGATGTCGGTCGGCGGCACGTAAGCGAAGTCCAGCTCGCCTCCCTCGTAGGGTACGAGGCTCTGCCCGTTGGGGTCGCCCATCAGCTTGATCACGACCCTCTGCAGGGCCGGCTTTGGTCCCCAGTAGCTCGGGTTGGGGACGAGCACCATCTCTTCGTCGTGCTTCCACGACTGCATCATGAATGGGCCGTTTGAGACGATGTTTCCCGGCTCGGTCCACTTGTCGCCGTTCTTTTCGATGGCGTCGCGCTTGAGCGGATAGGTCGTCCACGTGCTCGCCATCAGGGACAGGAAGTAGGCGGCCGGCTTGTCGGTAGTGATCTGCAGTGTGTAGTCGTCGAGCGCCTTCACGCCCACCGCGTCCCGATCTTTGACGTCACCGCGGTTGAACTCCTTGGCGTTCTTGATCGGGTACAGCGACTGGGCGTATTTCGAGCCGCTGGCCGGGTCGAGGTTCCGCTTGATCGTCCATTCGTAGTCGCGGGCAGTGATCGGAGAGCCGTCCGAGAACTTTGCCTCCTTGCGCAGCTTGAAGGTAAAGACCGTGGCGTCCTTCGAGACGTCGTAGCTCTCGGCACCCAGCGGCCGCAGCTTGCCCTCCTGGTCGCGGCCGATCAGCCCCTCCCACAGCAGGTAAAAGAACTGCAGCGTGGTGAAATCACCGCTCAGGCCCGGGTCGATCGAGGTTGGCTCGGTGGCGGCGAAGCGGAAGACCTGCTTGTCAGCGGGAGCGGCCGGCTTCTGGCTGGCTTGAGGCTGGGCCGGGGCGGGCTGTGCCGGGGCCACCTGCGGTGGCGCTGCTTGAGCCGGGGCGGCTTGCGTCGGAGCCGCTGGCGGTGGGACCGGGGGCGGGGACGGCGCGCAGCCGGCCGCCAGCGGGATCAGCAGCGCGAGCAGGACCAAGACGTGCGCCACGACCGGCAACTTGATCGACTTCATCGCGACCCTCCAATCGTTCTTGCTTGGTGAGGGTCAGGCGCCGTGAATTTCGCCCCTACGTTCCCTCGCCGTCAGGCTCGAAGATCTGGATCCCCAACCGGTGCGGAACCGGGCCGCTCGAGCGGCCCGGACATGCCGAGATGGCAACCAGGCAATCAATCTCCGCGCGCAGCTCAACGTAATCGCCTGCCTGCGCATCCGGGTCCTCGTAGAATGGCCGGCCCCACTCGTCGAGGCCGCTCTTCATGAAGATGTTGAAGGGGTCGTGGACGTAGTCAGGAGTCAGGCCGAACTCGGCGATCGCCTCGGCCAGGTTCTCCTGGCAGCCACTGACAACGGCCAAGCCGTGGCGCTGCAGCTGCCCCATCCGGCTGCACCTCCCGAAGAGCAGGTCGTGGGACAGCGTGCCGCGCGGCGAAGGACGATGTTGGACCGTATCGGCTGTGATGCTCATCATGACCCGTTCGCCGGGCGGAGTCGAGATCAGAGTGTGGCCGGTGGTCAGGTGGACGCTGTGGTCGCAGCGGGTGCGCGATGACGAGAAGGTCTCGCGCGGGTTCTCGAGGTTGAAGACGTCCAAGTCGGCGGCCTGCGGCCCGTCCGGCGTCATGACGCGCAAGTACCTCCCCGCTCGCACGATGAACGCCTTGCCGGTCTTGGGTGGGATCGTCAACTCCTGTCTTAGCATCAGGTATCCCTCTCCCGTCTCTGATGTGCTGCATTGTAGGTTAGGTAGGGCTCCGTTGGCTGTCAATTATTTGGGAGTGTACACTTGACACAAGGCCCGCGCCGCGGTGACCTCGCGCAGCGCCTGCAGGAAGCCCGGCCGCAGCGGGACGGTCGACCAGGAGCCGCCGGATGGCTCCAGGATGACCGAGCCGATCTGTGGGTCGGCATCCAGCGTGCGGGCCACCAGTTCTGGATCGTTGGCAGGGATGGCCACGTAATTGCTCGCCCTTGCCGCTCCTGCTGGCGGCTCGATACCGGGCTCGCGGAAGGTCCACCAACTCGCGCACCGCGGCTCGCGTCACCGTCGCCTCCTCCTACTTTTCGGTAACCGTATTTATGAGGCAACGTGTCTGCCCGGGTAACCAAATTTATGAGGTGGCGCGCACGCTTGACTGCTCTACGCCGCTCATGCCCTATGTCCTCGTTGGAATGCCCGAAAACGCAGCCGCACGGAAGAATGGGCGCTCCCTAGCTCGCAAGCTGTGTGCCCTTCAATTTTGGGTCACAGGCGCGTGTTTCTTTGTCGTCCGACAGGTCCATCCGCTCGCCTGCCAGGCCTGGACGACCTCGTCGGAGGAGGCCACCAGTCCGAAGTTGCTGCGCACGTTCGCCAGGGTGCCCTGGTGCAGCTCCTCAGAATCGGTCCCCGTGCAGTCGTCCACCAGCACGATGTAGAGGTCGCGCTGGAACGCGTCGCGGAGGGTGCTCTCCACGCAGATGTTGGTGGCCGTGCCCGTCATGACCAGGGTCTGGATGCCGAGGGCCCGCAGCCTCAGCTCTAAAGACGTGCCAACGAACGCGCTGTAGCGGTGCTTGACCACGTCGATGTCGCCCGCCTCCGGGCGGAAGTCGGGATGGTAGTCGGCGCCGGGCGTACCGGTGCGGCAGATGCTGCGGCGGTAGGGCCGCACCGCGTACCGACTGGTCCACACCGGGGAATCCGTCGTCTCATCGTGGAGGACCCGAGTGAACACCAGCCGGGCGCCGGCCCGGCGTGCCTCGCCGATAAAGGCACGCAGGCGCGGCATCAACCGGTCCGCGTTCGGGAGCAGGGCCGGCGTACAGAAGTCGTTCTGCATGTCCACGACGACCACAGCGGTGTGGCGTGGGTCTACGAGCTGGGCGAGCTCCAGAGACGCATCAGACATGTGCCGCCTCCTTATGTAGCAGCCACTCGGGCACCGGAGACGGCGGCGTCTCCGGTGCCACGACGCGTTGTCGGCTGGCTTCAGCCAGGAAACAGGTCTGGACGCTCTTCGCGCACTGCCTTGAGGGCACCTTCGAACTTGACTAGCGTCTCTTCGATGTCCGCCTTGGAGTGCACGGCGGAGACCATGCCGCCAGTTCCAGACATCAGGTCCACACCGACGTTCTGCAGGGCTCGGCGCAGGCCATCGACCAGTTCCTGGGGCATACCCTTGAGCCTCGCCGCGTCGTCGGTCCACAGGTGCTCGCCGGCGCTGACCCCGGCCGGACGCTCACCGATATAGATGTGGAAGGTGGACGACTCGCCGTAGGCTACCGCCGAGATGTCCACACGCTTGATGATCTCATTGATGCCCGCCCGCAGCCGCTCCGCAAGCGCGTCCGCGTGCCGCTGCGGCTCGCCCGTTGAGGCGATCCGCAGGGTGGCGATGCCGGCCGCCGCAGAGAGCGGATTCCCGTTGAACGTCCCGCCCTGGGCGACCCGGCGCTTCGGATCGGGACCCACCAGCCCGGCCATGATGTCGGCGCGGCCGCCCACCGCCCCGCCCGGCATGCCGCCGGAGACGATCTTGGCCATGGTGGTTAGGTCCGGCGTGATGCCGAAGCGCACCTGGGCGCCGCCGCTGGACCAGCGGAAGCCAGTGATGACCTCATCGAAGATCAGCACCACCCCCCGCGCCGCCGTGACCTCGCGCACCGCCTGCAGGAAGCCCGGCCGCAGCGGGATGGTCGACCAGGAGCCGCCGGACGGCTCCAGGATGACGGTGCCGATCTGTGGGTCGGCGTCCAGCGTGCGGGCCACCAGCTCCGGGTCGTTGGCCGGGAGCATCACGACGTCCTGCGTCTCTCCGGGCGTCACGCCCGCCGACTCGAGCGGCAGGAACGGCGCGTTCAGGCCCAGTATGCCCAGCGTCCACCAGCCGTGGTAATGCCCCTCGAAGCGCAACACCTTGGGCTTGCCGGTGTAGGCACGGGCCAGGCGCACCGCCAGCATGTCGGCCTCGGAGCCGGAATTGATGAAGCGGACGTGCTCCACGCTGGGCACCAGGCGCTGGACCCACTCTCCCCACTCCGCCTCTAGGAGGTGCGGCTGCGCGAAATGCCAGCCGCGCCGCAACTGGTCCTGAATGGCGGCCATCACCTCCCGATGGGCGTGGCCCAGCAGCAGCGCGCCGCTGCCGAAGTGGTAGTCGATGTACTCATTCCCATCCACATCCCATTTGCGCGCGCCGGATGCACGCGCGATGGCGATTGGGAACGGCCGCATCGAGCGCATGTGCTGCGCCACTCCGCCCGCCAGCACGCGTCGCGCTCGCTCGAACGCCTCCCGCGAGCGCGGCCGCTTCTGCACGAACTGCTCGACTTCGCCCGGCTCCACCAATGTGACGCTCATAGTGAACTCCCAATCTAGTTCCGCAAGAGCTTCGGCTCTTCCTCGCGCAGCGCCTTGAGCGCCGCCTCGAAGGCCACGATCGACCGTTCGACGTCGTCGCTCGTGTGCGCCATTGAGAGCACCCCGCCGATGCCGGACATCAGGTCCAACCCGCGGTTCTGCACCGCACGGCGGAGCCCGTCCACCAGCTCGGGCGACATGCCCCGGAGGGCGGACGCGTCCTCGGTCCAAAGCGTTTCGCCAACAGGCGTGCCGGCCGGGCGCTCGCCGAAGTAGACGTGGAAGGTCGACGACTCGCCGTAGGCCACCGCCGAGAGGCCCAGGCGCTTGATGACCTCATTTAGGCCGGCCCGCAACTGGGCGGCAAGCGCGTCGGCGTGGCGCTGCGGCTCGCCCGTTGAGGCGATCCGCAGGGTGGCGACGGCCGCCGCCGCGGAGAGCGGGTTCCCGTTGAACGTCCCACCCTGCTGCACCCGGCGCCCACGATCGGCCTTCGGGTCGCCACTGGGCTCCATCATGGCCATGATGTCGGCCCGCCCACCCACGACGCCGCCGGCCATGCCGCCCGCGGCGATCTTGGCCATGGTGGTCAGGTCCGGGTTGACGCCAAACTTGCCCTGCGCGCCCCCGCTGGACCAGCGGAAGCCAGTGATGACCTCGTCGAAGATCAGCACCACCCCCCGCGCCGCCGTGACCTCACGCAGCGCTAGCAGGAAGCCCGGCCGCAGCGGGATGGTCGACCAGGAGCCGCCGGATGGCTCCAGGATGACCGAGCCGATCTGTGGGTCGGCATCCAGCGTGCGGGCCACCAGCTCTGGATCGTTGGCAGGGATTGCCACGTAATTGCTCGTCTCGTTCTGCGGGATGCCGCCCGAAGCCAGCGGGGCGAAGGGCGGTCGCTGTCCCAGCACGCCGACCGGCAACCAGCCGTGGTAGTGGCCCTCGAAGCGCAACACCCTGGGCTCGCCGGTGTAGGCGCGGGCCAGGCGCAGCGCCAGCATGTTCGCCTCGGTGCCGGAGCTGGTGAACCGCAGGCGCTCGATGCTCGGCATCAACCGCTGGATCCACTCGCCCCACTCGTTCTCCATTGGATGCGCCTGGGCGTAGTGGGTGCCACGCTCGAGCTGCTCACGGACGGCGGCCACGACGTCCGGGTGCGCGTGACCCAGCAGCAGCGCGGCGCTGCCGAGGTGGAAGTCGATGTACTCGTTGCCGTCGACGTCCCACTTGCGCGCCCCGGACCCCCTGGCGATGGCGATGGGGAAGGGACGGGCGGCGCGAACGTCGTTGGCGATGCCGGACGAGAGGATCCGTCCCGCCCGTTTGTGCTCCTCCTGTGAGCGCGGCCGCTGGCGCACATACTCCGCAACCTCGCCCGACTCCAGAATGCTGACCGTCATCGCGCGTGCACCTCCGTGTCAGAGTGAGACGTGTAAAGCAAGCCTGCGTGCAAGAACGCGACTGTCTAACGCGCTTCGAACGAGGACGCCTGCCTAAGCGGGCGCTCCTCTAAGCGTGGGTGGTGATTGGCTCGGTCATCTCCGCCTTCCTGTCGAAGCAACCGTCCCAGGAAAATTCGTGTCCGCTCGTGCTGCGGCCGGGCGAAGATGACCTCCGGCGTCCCCTCCTCCACGATGACACCCTGGTCCATGAACAGCACGCGGTCGCCCACATCACGCGCGAAGTCCAGCTCGTGTGTGACCACCACCATGGTCATGCCCGAGCGAGCCAGGTCCTTCATCGTCAGGAGCACTTCGCCGACCAGCTCGGGGTCCAGGGCGGAGGTCGGCTCGTCGAACAGCATCAGCACGGGCTCCATCGAGAGGGCTCGCGCGATGGCGACCCGCTGCTGCTGGCCCCCGGACAGTTGGGACGGCAGTTTGTTCGCGTGGACGGCCAGCCCCAGCTGGTCGAGTAACATGCGCGCACGCTCCCGAGCCTCCGCCTTCGGCCGTTTCAGCACCCGCATCGGGCCGATCGCCACGTTGTCCAGGGCGGGGAGATTGGCGAACAGGTTGAACTTCTGGAACACGAACCCGATCCGCCTGCGCTTGCGGTTGAGGACCTTCCATGGATCGGGCCTCCAGGCGAAATCCGGACCCATGCTGCCGAACGGGGTACCGTCCACCTCGATGTACCCGCGGTCAGGAGACTCCAGGCAGTTGATGCAACGCAGCAGGGTGGTCTTGCCGGAGCCGCTGGCGCCCATGACGATGACGATCTCCCCCTTCTCCACGCTTAGGCAGACGTCACGCAGTACCTGCTCCCTGCCGAAAGACTTGGAGAGCTTGTCGACCATGAGTAACGCCATGGACTCCCCTTTTGGAACCCCCGCCGTCTAGTAGTTGAGGAACACCCGCTTTTCCAGGTAGTAGGAGAAGCGCGACAGCACGCCGACCAGCACCAGGTAGATCAGCGCGACGGCGATGTAGATCTCGAACGGCGTGAACGTGCGAGCGATGATGATCTGGCCGGCATGGGTCAGCTCGAGCGTTCCGATGACGGCCAGCAGTGACGACGCCTTGACCAGCGCAATCATCTCGTTGGTGATGCCAGGGATTACCCGCCGCACCGCCTGCGGCACCAGGATGAACAGCAGCGTTTCGACGCGACTGAGCCCTATCGAGTCCGCGGCATCGGTCTGCCCGGGGTCGATCGACTCCAGGCCGGCCCGTACGATCTCGGCCGAGTACGCACCCGCGTTGAGGCTCAGCGCTGTAACCCCGGCCGCGAAGGCGGTGAGGTTCAGCCCCACCCCCGCGAGACCGAAGTACACCAGGAGAATCTGCACCAGCAGCGGCGTGCCACGAAAGAACTGGACGTAGCCCCACGTGATGGATTTGAGCAGTCGCGAATGAGAGACGCTGAACAGGCCGAACAGCCAGCCCAGCACCAACCCGAGCAGGACGGCGATCACCGATATCTCGAGCGTCGTTACCGCTGCCTGCAGCAGGAAGGGAAGATTTTGCGGGATGACGCTCCACCTCAGGCCGAGCATGCGAGCCCTCCGTATGACCGCTGCCTACTGGGGCGGATTCCATGGATCAGGAAGGTTGATGATGGCCGCGTCCAGGTCGTCGCGGGACGCGCCGTACCACTTCTTGTGAATGGTCTGCAGCGTGCCATCGTTTTTCCAGGCCCGGATTCGGCCGTTGATATACTCGATGAAGGCTGTCTCACCCTTTGGGACCGCCACAGAGAAGTACGAAGGAGGACCAATTGGCATCGGAGCTCCGCCTTTCGCAAGGATCCTGAAGTCGCCGGGGCGCTCCGAAATGAGCAGCGACGAGGTCGAAAAACCCGCCACGGCCGCGTCCAGACGACCGACCCGCACGTCCTCGTACACGGTCGGGAAGTCTGTGTAGCTTCGATACTCCCCGTAGCCCGGCTGGCCCATCGTCTTCAGTTGCGCGTCCCAGTTCTGCGCGTTCCGCTCCGGGGTGCTGCCTGTCTGAGAACCTACGATCTTGCCGCTGAGGTCTTCCAGGGTGTTGATGGACGCGTTGCCCGCCTTGACGACCACGACGCTGCCAGCCGGTGAATAGGGAACGCTGAAATCAACGCTCTTCATCCGTTCCTGCGTCGCGCCGATGGCCGAGATGATCATGTCGGCCTTCCCTTGCACGAGCGAGGTGATGAGCCCAGGGAAATCGACGTCGGTGATCTTGACCTGGATACCCAGCTCCTCCTCGTACATCTTGTGAGCCAAGTCCACGTCGATCCCGACGATCTGTCCGCGCTCGTCGACGAACTCGTAGGGCTTGAACTTCGCCTCCATGAATAGGTTCACGAAGCCCCGCTGCTTGATTTCGGCCAGTTTCCCCTCGGTGGGAACGGCCAGCGCTGGCTTGGCGGGAGCCGCCGCGGGCGCCGCGGTCGGCGCAGCCGGCGCCGAGGGCGCGCACGCCGGGGTGAGCAGCAGGAAGCACAGCGTAAACACCGTGGCTCGAGCGAACATTTTTGTACCCCCTCCCGTCGCTAGAATCGTCCGCGTCTTAGCCCTTCACCAGCGCGGGAACCTCGTCCCGGACGTTGTGGGCGGCCTTCCACTTGGGCTGCTCCACGATCCTGGCCAGGAAATCGGTCACCACCTGGGCGGCCAGGTAGCTGGTGTTCCGCGCGGGAACGTCCAGCATGGGGTTCACCTCCACCAGGTCGAGCCCGACCACCTCATACCTGCTGGCCACATAGAACAGGGCTTCCGCCAGCTCGCTGTAATCTAGACCGCCCACCTCCCCGGAGCCGCAGCCCGGCACTAGAGGCATGTCCAGCACGTCGATGTCGATGCTCACGTACACCTTGCGGCTCGGGTCTACCTGCTCCAGGACTCGGTCGATGCCACGCTGCCGCAGTTCCTTCACGCTCACCACGTCGTTGCCGCGATCCCTGGAGGCCTGCAGGTCCGTCTTCCGGATCTTCGAGTTGCGGCGCATCCCCATCTGGATAATGCGGCCCACGTGCGCCAGCTTGCCGGTCAGGCGCAGTGGGTTGCTGTTGGCATACGTCGGCCCGCCGTGCTGGAACTCGCTGTAGTCGAGGTGGGCGTCGAAGTGGAGCACGTCCAACGGCTCGTTGAAGCCGCGCACCACCCCGAAGGTAATGGCGTGGTCGCCGCCGATCACCACCGGCATCGCGCCTTTCGCCACAATGGCCCTGACGCTGTCGCTGATGTTGGCGAACGTCTGCTCGACGTTGGTATGAATGATCCGCACGTCGCCGCAATCCGCGATGCGTCCCTGGGTCAGCTCGCGGTACAGGTAGTGTCGGTCCTCCTCGAAGTCGTAGTACCCCCGCTCGCGGTCGGTGGGGCTGATCAGCCGAACAGACAGCTCCCGGATCGATCGCGGGGCGAAGCGCGCCCCGGGCAGCCAGGCGTTCCCCTCGTCGGTGGGCGCGCCGAGAATGGCGATGTCGGCGTCGAGCTGCTCTAGGTCGCCACACATCGGCGCGCGCAGGAAGGAGACGATGCCGGAAAAGGCCGGGCCTTGCTGCAGACTGAACGGCATCTGGTCGTTGCCCATATCACCTCCGAGCGTTCTGAAGGTTCGACACGTTGCTCACCTTCGGTGCCAGCGCCAGGCCGCGCCGGCCTCAGGGCCATCGCACGCGAGCACGGACGGAGACGCGGCGCCGGTTGCGGCCGTACCACATGAAGAAGGCGGTCCGGAGCGCTTCCCCGTCGGATCTGCCCAGCCCGGCCTCTTTCAACCGTTGCAGCGCGTCATACTGCTCTCTATCCAGCTCAACCGGGATGCGGCGCATGGTGATCGGGAAGTTGACGAACTTCGGCTCATAGAGCGGGTCACGCCGCAGCTCGCGGTCGGCCTTGATCTCCTTCACCCGGAAGTCGGCCGGCGTGCGCGCGGTCCGTGCGTAGCGGTCCTCGTAGCTGGCCGCGAGCCGCTCCGTCTCGGGCGAGCGCTCGAACACCTGGAGCTGGATCGACCCTAGCGTAAAGTTGCTGGTAGGACCGAGGTCGCCGGAGCCGCAGATGCAGGCCACTGCCAAAGCGTCGAACAGGGCCAGCAGGTCGACGTGGTCGCCGGGCAACCCGGTGTTGCGCTCGGTCCAGTAACGCCCGGCCGTATCCCACTCGGAGTTCATCCACAGGTTGAAAGAGTCGTGCACGTCGTCCGGGGTCAGCCCGTACTCCCCGATGGCCGCGGCCAGGGTGTCCTGACAGTTGGTGTGGATGCCGAAGGCGTCCGGGCTGAATCCATCCTGGTAGTTGAGCGACGCCTTGCAGCGTCCGCCGAGCAGGTCGCTGGCGCAGCTCTCCGGCATCTCCAGGATGGCGTACATCGGACGGTTCCGGCTGTGGACGCTCCACATCAGGTCGCCCTGCTTGGGTCGGAAACCGTGGTACGAGCGGGTGTTGCTGACGCCGAGATACTCCTTATAGTCGTGCAGGTTGAAGGCGTTGAAGTCCACGCACTGGCCACCCTCTACCTGGGTGATCCGCAGCACCTCGCCCCTGTAGACCGGCAGCCCCTTGCCCGAGACGGGCGGCAGGGTGACGTCCTCGCGCAGCGACCCGTAGGCAGTCATGGCGCGCTCCAACACGCGCGTCAGACCTGCGTCTGACGCAGAAACTCCTGGAAGACGGCGCGGACGATCTCGGCGTCGGTGGCGCCGTAGCCGCCCTCGCTCCTCAGCCGCTCCAGGATCACGTCCTGCTGCTGGGTGAACTCCACTTCCACGATGTGCCGATCGCCATCAGGTTTGCCGTCGGCCATGCGCGTGCCCCTCCGTCGGCTCTGGCGGTTCGCATCTCGAAGGACTCAAGGCGGCGAGCGCTCCTAACGCGAGTAGAACACCTCGTTGGGCAAGCCTGCTACCTCTTCCAGAATGGACGGCGCGAAATCGCCGAACCACTTCCGGTGGACAGCCAGCAGGCTCCCGTCGGCCTTCCACTCGCGGATCTTGGCGTTCACGTAGTCCCCGAGCGACTGCTCCCCCTTGGGCATGACCATGGCGTAGTAGCTCTCCCCACCGATTCTGGAGGCAATCCTGAAATCATCGGGCCGCTCCTTGATCAGCAACACCGCGTTCGAAAAACCCACCGGCGCGGCATCCAGACGTCCCACGCGAACGTCTTCCCATACCGTGGGGGCGGAGTCGTAGCTGCGCAGCTCTTTGAAACCCGGCAGACCGCGGGCTTGCAGATCGGCGTTTAAGACCTCGGCCCGCCTGAGCGGCGTACTCCCCGTCTCACCGCCGACGATCTTCCCGCTGAGATCGTCGAGACTATTGATGGATGTGTTGTCCTTGCGGACTATGACCACGGTGCCGGCCGGCGAGTACGGGATGCTGAAGTCCACGCTCTGTGCCCGCTCCTCCGTGGCCCCCATCGCCGAGATGACGAAGTCCGCCTTCCCGGTTGCCAGCGCCGGCACCAGACCCTGGAACGTCGAGTCGGTGAACTCGATCCGGAGGTCCAGCCCATCCTCGAACAACATCTTCGCTATGTCGACGTCCAACCCGACGAACTGTCCGGACGCGGGGTCGATAGTCTCGTAGGGAATAAAGCCGGCGTTCATCCAGATGTTCACCGAGCCGCGCTGGAGGATCTCTTTGAGCTTGCCTTGGGGCTCGACGCCGGGCGGGAGCTGTGGCTGGGCTGCCGCAGGCACGGAAACGAGGGCCGCCGCGCACAGCGCCCCGACCATTACCAGAGAACGAGTCAGCCAGCGAAGTCGCACGCACATGGTTGAGCTCCTCCTCGTCGTGTCAGCTCTTCACCTTGCCGTTGGCCGTGGCCCTGGCCTCGCGCGCGGCCTTCCAGTGGGGTTGCTCCACGATCCTGGCCAGGAACTCCATCATCAGCCGAGCCGCCAACAGGCTGGTGTGCTTGGCCGGAACGTCCAGGAGCGGGTTTACCTCCACCAGGTCAAAACCCACCACCTCGAACCGCTCCGCCACGCACGTGAGCAGGTCCCTGAACTCGTGGTAGTCGAACCCGCCCAACTCGGCGGAAGAGCAGCCCGGCACCAGCGGCATGTCCAGCACGTCGATGTCGATGCTCACGTACACCTTGCCGCCCGGCGCCAGGTGCTCCAGCAGCGATTCCATCCCGCGCTGGCGCGTCTGCCTCACGGTGGCGATGTTGTTGCCGCGCACTCTGGCATCCTCGATGTTCGACTCGTTGGTGCTCAGGCTGCGAATGCCCACCTGGACCATGTTGCCCACGTGGGGCAGCTCGGCCATCAGGCGAAACGGCTGGCCGTTGGTCCCCCAGGTCCCGTGCAGGAAGGGCGAGAAGTCCAGGTGGGCGTCGAAGTGGACGACGTCCACGTGGTCGCTCAGGCCCCGCACCACCGGGAAGCTGATGGCGTGGTCGCCGCCGATCACCACCGGCATGGCGCCAGCCGCCACGATGCCTTTGACGGTCTCGGTGATGTTGGCGAAGGTCTGCTCGACGTTGGTGTAGATCACGTCCACGTCGCCGCAGTCTACGATCCGCCGCTGCGACGTTTCATACTCGAGGTACCGGTGGTCCTCGTCGATGTCGTAGTAGCCGGGCCGCTTGCTGCTGAAGCTCCGCCCTTTCATTGACTGTTCCCTGACCGCCCGAGGCGCGAAACGAGCGCCGGGGATCCAGGGACTGCCCTCGTCGGTCGGCGCACCGATCACCGCGATGTCGGCGTCCAGCGTGGCCAGATCGTTGCAGACCGGTGAGCGCAGGAACGAGACGAGACCGGTGAACGGAAGCCCTAGCCGATCGGATGTGCCGTTAAGCTCGAACATCAGTCCCCCTTTCTCTGGAACCGCTCCGCCGTCGGCATACTGCGGTTGGCTGAACAGCCCTGGGTCTGCGCCCGGTCGGCCGGCGAGAGCTGTGCCGGCCGTCCCGATTAGCTTTTCAGGCGATCATTCCGCCGCGTCCGCAGTCGAATGGCCCAATTCCGATCCTCTCGATGGGGATTGCCGAGTATAGCAGCGCTGAATCCGATGGAAGCATCACGATTGTGGCGGTCCGTATGCGTTTGACTAATACAGATCGCGGGGGCACCAATAATCTTCTTCCACTGGTGCGCGCCGGCCGGCCCGGCGAGGTGGGCACACAGTCACGGGAGTTGGGGCAGGGAGCCGGACGGGCTGGCGGACTGGGCGGCGCTGCCTCTGGCTACCGGGGGTTGTTCACGATCCAGACCGGCTTCTCGCCCCTGCACACCCTGGCGACGTTCTCGAGGCCGGCGCGGTGGCGTTCGACCATCGCCTCGTACAGGGAACCGATGTGGCAGGAGAGGCTGGTGCGGTTGGATTTGAGGAGGCTCTGCACCCACCACTCGTTGGCATCCGGCGGCTCCACGGGCCAGACGTCGATGCCGGCTCCGTAAAGCCTGCCCTCCTCCAGCGCACGGGCCAGGGCGGGCATGTCGATGACGTTGCCTCGGGCGTCGTTCACCAGGATGGCCGTGGGCTTCATCAGTCCCAGCTCGCGCGGGCCGAGCAGCCGGGCGCTGTCGTCGGTCAGGGCGGTGTGGATGGTGATCACGTCCGACTCCCGGAGCAGGGTGTCCAGCTCGACGAGCCGGACCCCGATCATCTCAGCGTCGGCGGGCTCGACGTAGGGGTCGTAGGCGATCACCCGCATGTTGAAGCCCAGTCGGCCGATCAGGGCGCTCCGCTTGCCGATCCGCCCCAGGCCGATCACGCCCAGCGTCCTGCCCCAAAGGACCGGCCCGCCTCGGAAGTACAAGAGATCGGCATCGCTGTTGGCCCGGAAGCGCGCGGGATGCAGCAGCTCGCCCGAGCGCATGCCCGCGTCGGCCTGGGGGATGCGCCGGGCGAGGGCCAGGATGTGCGCCCAGGCCAGTTCGGCCACGGACTGGGAGGACACGCCAACACCGCCCAGGTTGGAGACGACGACGCCGCGCTCATTGGCGGCCCTGACGTCGACGATGTCGTAGCCGATGTTGAAGAGCTGGATGAACTCCAGGCTCTCGCAGGCGTCCATGAACTCGCCGATGATGGCGTAGCGCTCGGAGACCTTGTCGAAGCCCGACCCGGCGATAACGTGGGGCCTGAGCTCGTGGAGTAACCCGGGGGACAAGGTGACCCGCTCGGGGATGTATTCGACGTCGGCGAGCTCCTTCAGAAACTCCCAGGGCGAGAGCAGCGTTCCGGCGTAAACCAGCAGGACTCGCTTCTTGTCGACAGTCATTCGATCGTCCTCAGAGTGTTAGAGTTGCCCTCGTCTGCCGGAACTCACCCAGTGGCGGGCGACGCGTGTGCCAATCTGCCACGGCCTGGTAGCTACGAGCGGCGTTCAGCACCGCCTGATCGGCGAACCAGGGCCCGACGATCTGCAAGCCGATCGGCAGACCCCCAGGATCGCTGCCACATGGTGTCGAACAAGCCGGCAGCCCGAGCACGCTGGGCAGTCGCAACAGGTTCGCCTGGTTGTAGCCGACTCGGAACGTCTCGTCGCCGTTGCCCTGGGGTCCTGCCGAGATCAACGGCGCTGTCCGATTGGTCGTCGGGGACGCTAACAGATCGACCTGCTCGAACGCGGCGTGGACCGCCTCGCGGATGCGATGCCGCGCGCGTTGCACGGTCAGATACTCGGACGCTGCGATGCCCAGCCCACTCATCAGGCGACGGCGCACCTGCGGCTGGAAATCCTGCGCTCGCTCGCGCAGCCATCGCAGATTGTTCGCGGCGCCCTCGGCTGCGCTGGTCATCATCGAGGTCATCGCCGCGTACGTCAGCTCTTGGACGTTCAGCTCTCGAGTTGCAGCTCCCAGGCCGGCGAGCCTGTCGAGCGCCTGCTCGAATGCCCGGCGCACCGGTGCCTCCGCGCCCTCCAAAAAGCGGGGCAGGACGCCAATCCTGAGCCCACCGAGGCCAGCCGACAGGCCAGCGGCGTACTGAGCCGGCTCCTGGCGTACGCTGGCCGGATCACGCGGATCGTACCCCGCCACCGCGTCCAGGCCGAAGGCCGCGTCCTCCACCGAGCGGGCGAAAACCCCGACGTGGTCCATGCTCCAGGCACCCCGGAACGATCCGTGTCGACTGACGATGCCGAAGGTCGGCTTGAAGCCGAAGATCCCGCAGTACGACGCCGGACGGCGGACCGACGAGCCGGTCTCCGTGCCGTAGGATAGCGGTCCGATGCCCACGGCGACCGCGGCTGCCGATCCGCCGCTCGAGCCGCCGGCGACGCGCTCTAGGTCCCAGGGATTGTGAACGGGTCCGAAGTGAGACAACGTGGACGTGCCTCCGTGGCCAAACTCGTCCAGGTTCGTCTTGCCCAGAATAACTGCACCGGATACGCGCAGTCGCTCGACCAGCGCCGAGTCCGCTTTCGGCTTCCATTCGGCCAGGATTTTCGAGCCGCCAGTCGTCAACACGCCGGCCATCTCGAACATGTCCTTGACGGTGACCGGAACGCCGTGAAGCGGCCCACGGTTGAGGCCGGCGGCGATCTCTCCGTCTGCTCGCCTGGCTGTTTCGATCGCCTCGTCTGCCAGCACGGTGATGAAGGCGTTGAGCTGGCGTTCCAGTTGATCGAGGCGCGCAAGCGCGGCGCTGACAGCATCCAGGGAGGACACCTCGCGGCTGGCGATCAGCCGAGAAAGCTGCGCCAGACTCTTTTCGCACAAATCACCTGGCATGGTGGGTGTCCTGTTCAGATGGTTGTGCCGGCAGCGCCAGCCAGTCGACTCCATCACTGAACGCCTCGAGCTCGGCCAACACGCGGTCGAAGGCCTCGAACTCCTCGATGATCGCTTCGCGATCAGCCGGTCCGAGGTTGACGCCTTCGAGCGAAGAGAGCCGTCGGGCGAGGCTCTTGAGGTTCTTGACTTCGACGATCTTCACCGGCTGCCCCTGGCTCCGAAATGGAGCTCGCCCACCGTCCCATCCTTCCTCCACTGTCGAATCTTTCCGCTCAGGTAGTCGGCAAACTCCTTCTCACCCTTAGGAACGGCCATGGCGAAGAACGAAGGCGGGCCAAATTTCGACAGGATCTTGAACTGACCCGGGCGCTCCTTAACGAGTAGCGCTGCGATCGAATAGCCCGCGACAACCGCGTCGATGCGCCCGACGCGCAGATCCTCGAAGGTGGACGGAAAGTCGGCGTAGCGCCTCAGCTCACTGTAACCCGGTTTGCCCCTCGCCTTCAGATCGTTCTCGTACGCTTCAGCGTTTTGCAGGGGCACGCTTCCTCTCTGGGAGGCAACCACCTTGCCGGTGAGATCCTCAGGGCTCCTGATGGAGGTGTCATCGGGGTGAACGAGCACCACACCGCCTGCTGGCGCGTAGGGGATGGTGAAATCGACTCGTTCAGCCCGTTCCTTCGTAGCGCTGATGGCTGAGGCGATCATGTCCGCCTTGCCGGTCGCCAGCGAGGTGATGAGGCCTGGGAAGTCCACGTCGGTGATCTTCACCGTGATACCGAGCTCTTCCTCGAAGAACTTCTTCATCAGGTCCACGTCTATTCCGACGATCTGGCCATTCTGTTCCACGTACTCGTATGGTCTGTACTTCGCCTCCATGTACACGTTGACGGAGCCACACTGCTTGATCTCGGCCAGTTCATCCACAGGTTGAAGGAGTCGTGCGCGTCGTCGGGCGTTAGCCGGTACTCCCCGACGGCGGCGGCCGGGGTGTCCTGGCAGTTGGTATGGACGCCGAAGGCCTCCGGGCTGAAGCCATCCGCGTAGGTCAGCGACGCCTTGCACCGACCCCCGAGCAGGTCGCTAGCGCACGTCCCGGGCATCTCCAAGATGGCGTACATCGGGCGGTTGCGGCTATGGACGCTCCACATGAGGTCGCCCTGCTTGGGTCGGAAGCCGTAGTATGATCTGGTGTTGCTCACGCCCAGATATTCCTTGTAGTCGTGCAGGTTGAAGGCGTTGAAGTCGACGCACTGTCCGCCCTCTACCTGGGCGATTCGCACCTCCCCCCTGTAGACCGGCAGCCCCTTGCCCGAGACGGGCGCCAGGGTGACGTTCTCGCGCGCGGGCCCGTAGGCGGTCATGGCTCACTCCGACATTCGCATCAGATCTGCGTCTGGCGCAGGAGCTCCAGAAGACGTTGCGGATGATCTCGGCGTCGGTGGCGCCGTAGCGGCCCTCCCGTCTCAGCCGTTCCAGGATCACGTCCTGTTGCTGGGTGAACTCCACTTCGATGGTGTGCCGCTCACCATCAGGCTTGCTCTCGGTCATCGGACTTCACTCCGTCGGCGCGCCTTCTGAATCGTTTCACCTCATGGCTATGGGCGAAGTCGGGGAGCTCCTTCAGAAACTCCCAGGGCGAGAGCAGCGTTCCGGCGTAAACCAGGCGCCCCCTGCTTGGGTTGGCTGACGATGACCTCCGCCTTGCGCCGAATATAGCATCGCTGTACGCTGTGGGCTCATCAAGAATGCTCTCGTGTGTATGCGTTTGACTAATGGCGCCCGGCCGGAATCGATATGTATCTAGAACAGGTCCGCAGTTTCTGCGCCGTGGTGGAGCACGGTAGCTATACGCGCGCCGCGCGCGAGCTGCACCTGACCCAGCCCGCCGTGAGCCAGCACGTGCGGAGTCTCGAACTCGCGTTCAGAGTGCCTCTCCTCAGTCGGGTCGGCGGTCGCATGGTGCCGACCGAGGCGGGGGAGCTGCTCCTCAGCCATGGCGCCGAGATCCTGGTCCGCATGGATGCGATTCGAAAGGGGATCGACGCGCTGAAGGGGCTCTCGGGCGGACGGGCGGTTGTAGGCGCTAGCTACACCGCCGGTAGCTATGTATTGCCGAAAATCGTCGCCCGTTTCCGCCGCCAGTGTCCGGACGTGCAGGTGGTCTTGCACGTGGACCGGGCGCGAGTGATTCAGGACCAAGTCGTGCGGGGCATTGTCGATTTCGGCGTCACCGTCGGGCATGGGCTTCCGGTTGGCGTTGTGGTCGAGCCGCTGTATCGGGACCCGATGGTGCTGGTTGTGTCACCCGAGCACGACGTAGCGAGGGAGTCGGCAAGGCCGCTCTCCCTGCGCGATCTCGCGCGCCTGCCGTTGTTGGCGCTGGAACGGGCGAGCCTCACGAGACAGGTCTGCGACGAGTGGCTCACCTCACTGGGAATCTGCCCGCCCATCGACATGGAGTTCGACAGCATCGCCGCGATGAAGCGTGTCATCGCGGAGGGCCTAGGCGCCGGGCTACTGTACTACAGCAGCGTGTTGGCCGAGGTAGCGACAGGGCAGTTGAGGATCGTCGAGGTGGACGCCCCGCCACTTCACGCCCAGTTTGTGCTCGTACGTCGCTCCCCGGAGCGCTTTTCTCCCGCCGCGCGCGAGCTGCTCCGTGCGCTTGTTCGCGACCTCGGCGAGTACCCGCATCTCAGCGACGTGAATCGAGAAGCGGCGCGTCGCTTCATGGGACGCCTGAGCCGCTCACATGACGCGAAGGGCCCGGCGATCCAACACGGCGTCCAACCCGTCCATTAGTCATACCCATACGAATCGCAGCAATCGTGATGAGACCGTAGGCCACGGCGCTGCTATACTCGCCGCAATCCCCCAATCGAACAGATCGGAATTGAGCCATTCGGCCGTTGCCAGCTGAACACAGCACGTCGACCCGAATGAGTTTTCCCGAGGCGTTTTTCCCAGCAGGCGGCCTCGGGCCTCGGGTTCATCCGAGACCTGAGACCCGAGACGGTCTGAGACCTGCGAAAGGAGGCTAACGCATGCCGCAACGCCCGCCTGTCATCGACGCCGATGGCCACTACCTCGAACGCGCAGAGGACATTCACAAGTACCTGCCGGATCCCTGGAGCAAGCGCAAGACCCCGCTGTGGCCCTCGGACCAGCCCTGGGACTCCCAGCTGTTCGACACCCGCGGCGGCGAACACCAGTGGCGCCAGATCACGCCCAGGGAACAGGTGGAGCGCTGGGCGCGACTGTGCGAACGCCAGAACTTCGAGGCCGCGGTGCTGTTCCCGACCGGCTCCGGCGGCGTCGCCAAGCTCCAGGAGAAGGACTTCGCCATCGCCGTCTCCCAGGCGGTGAACGACTACGTCGCGAACGAGTTGAATGGGATCGACCCGCGCGTCACCGCTGTGGGCGTCCTGCCCTTGCGCACCCCCGAAGCCGCCGCCCAGGAGATGCGCCGCGCGGTCAAGGATCTGGGGCTGGTCAGCTTCGAGCTGCTGACCTCCGGCGTGCCGGTCGCGCTGGGCGACCCGATGTACGACCCGATCTACGCCGAGGCGGAGGCGCTGGGCATCCCGTTGTGCATCCACAGCACCCGTACCAATTCGTACGAGGTCGGGGCGGATCGGCTGCGGAACTTCAGCGAGGTGCACGTTTACGCGTTCACCGCCAGCATGCTGCTGCAGTTCACCAGCATCATCATGAACGCCGTGCCGCTTAAGTTCCCGAAGCTCAAGCTGGCCTTCCTGGAGATCGGCGTCACCTGGCTGCCGTACTACCTGGACCGCCTGGACGACCACTGGGACATCCGCGGCGAGAAGGAGACGCCCTGGCTCACCAGGAAGCCGAGCGAGGTGGTGCGCGACTCGCAGATCTTCTTCAGCATCGAGGCGGAGGAGACCCTGCTGCCCGAGACCTTCCGCTCCGTGGGCGACGAGCACTTCCTGTACGCCTCGGACGTGCCGCACTGGGACAGCGACTTCCCCCGTACGTTGGAGCACTTCTGGGCCAGGGACGACATCGCGCAGGAATCCAAGGAGAAGGTCCTGCTGTACAACCCCAGGCGACTCTATGGTCTCAAGGTGCGCGAGGCCGCCGCGGTCTAGCGCAGGAGGTCTACAAGCCGGCGTGGTGAGGGGCAGCGGTGCCGCTGTCCTCACCGACCCGTCCGTCGTCCTCCACGAGCTGCGCCGCCAGCACCAGCCCGAGGCCGATCCCGCGGAGCTGCAGCATGTCGAGCGACTACTGGCATCGCTGATGGACCGCGAGCGGCGCCTGGTCAAGCTCTTCAGCTTCGGCGAGGTGGACGAGGAGGTCGTCCGCGAGCAGATGGCCGAGATCTGCCGCGAGAGGGGCATGCTCGAGGAGCGGCTGCGGTCGCTACGCCCCGTCCCGACTCCGCGCCACGACACGATCGATGAGGACTTGCTAGCCCGAGCGTGCCGGGCGGTCGAGCGCTGGCTCTCGAGGCGCTCCAGATCGCCATCGTTGCGACGCGCGAGGAGGCCACGGTGCAGGGCGTAATCCCTGCCGACGTGCCGGAGTTTTTCATCTTGCAACGTGCATCGGCATGATCACGTGCAGGTAGGCGTTAGGGCCGCCGGCGGGGCGGATGACGCCGGGGCTGGACGGGCCGCTGATCTCCAGGTGCGCTTGTTGGGCGTCGAGCGCCTCCAGCGCGTCGCGCAGATAGCGCCCGTTGAAGGCGATCTGCTGCGCGTCGCCCTCGATGCTGGCATCGACATCGCCAGTGTTGTCGCCCACCTCGGCCGACGTGGCGGTGACTGTCACCTTGCCGAGCGCCATGCCCTCGCCGCCCTCTGGCGGGACGAACTCCAACCGCACGATCATCGAGTTGTCGCGCGCGAATACCTGGGCCGCTTTGGTGGCGCGTAGGAAATCGGCCGTCTGCAGGGTCACCTTCGTCCTGGCGTCGGTCGGGATGATCCGGTGGTAGTCAGGGAACTGGCCCTCGATCAGGCGCGAGACCACCTCGGCTTGTTTGTGCTTGAACAGGATTTGGTTCTGATCGGGCGTGGCGGCTATCTCGACCTCGGCCTCTTCGTCGTCGGGCAGACCGCGAGCCACCTCGCTCAGCGAGCGGGCCGGGACGATCACGCTGAGATCTGGCGCCTCGGAGTTGCCTAGCTCCACCGTCCGAACAGCGAGCCGGAACCCGTCGGCGGCCGCCAGAGTGAGGTTACCCTGCTGGAGCGTCATCAGGACGCCTGCCAGCACCGGACGACTGTCGTCCGGCGCCGCCGCGAACACCACCTGCTGGATCGCTTCCTTGAGAGCAGCGGCTCGGATAGAGAACGTCGCCCCGCCACTGACCGTCGGGATCGGCGGAAAGTCCTCGGCATCGATCCCGCTGATGTTCGCCTCGAAGCGCCCACAGGCAAGATGGGCCTTCTTTCCTTTGAGCTCCAGGTGCAGCGGCTCGCCCGGATTGAGTAGCGCCACGTAGTCGATGAACAGTCGCGCCGGCAAGGTGATCGCGCCCTCTTCCTCGATCTTCGCGCCCACCCAGCATCTCACCGCCAGCTCCAGGTTTGTTGCTGCCAGCTTGAGCTGGCCGCCCTCGGTTTGCAGCAAGACGTTACTCAGGACCGGCAGGGTGCTCTTGGCTGACACGACCCGGCCGACGATCGCGAGCCCCTCGGCGAGCTTCTCGGGCAGACAGGTGAGTTTCATGGCAAGAGCTTCCTCCCAACCTGGTAGCCATGCCGCCCGGGCGATGACGAACGCTGCGTCCCCATCATAACGACGGCTCGAGCAGACGACCAAGCACTGGACCTCCCGCTTAGGCCGTCTTTGGGCGCAGAAACGGAGTTGGGGCTTATTCGCACGATCTGTGCTCGATCTGTCATGATGAACTCTGCGCGCTGAATTTCTGAAGGCCGCGGGGCGCGAGGCGCGGCCGGTTCGGAGACCTGGATGCACCCACGCTCGTTCTGGCGATATGCCCAATCACTGCTGCTGGTGGCGGCCCTGGTGGTTGCAGTTGCCAGCCTTGCAAGCTCGCTCTCGGCTTCCCTCATGTCCGTCGCACTCGCCGACGTCGTGGCCGGCAAGAACGACAACAACAGGGCCAAGAACAAGGGCAACGACAACGACGAGGACCATCAGCTGCGCGGGCAGGTGCTCTCGATCGACAAGGACAAGCACCCACCCGAGATGATCGTGGCCGACATCGACGGCAAGGTACTCGTCAGAGTCCTCAAGACCGACGAGATCGACAAGAACGGCGTCCGCCCGGGCGACCACGTCCACCTAGAGGGTGAGAAGATCAACGAGCTGCTCTTCGAAGCAACCAACATCGACGTGACGCGACGCTGCTGCCCCTCGCCCGACAACGACAACCGGTAGCGAGGTCGAAAGTCCAAGGTCCAACTTCCAGAGTCCGGAGCTTCGGCTCAGACTTTGGACTTTGGACTTTGGACTTTGGACCGGTGCTGGATCCGAGCGGGCGTGTCGATGAGCTCGCCCCCGTCGGCGGGCGGCGGGCTCGGCCGGCCCGATGGGTCGGCCGAGACGACGAAGTCGGCGGCCGCCGCCAGCGAGTCGTACAGGGCGATCCCGCCGGGCCCAAGGATCGATAGGGCTAGCGAATAATGGCCGGGCCGCAGAGGTGGAGAAGCAAAGGTGCATTCCACCAGTCCGGGGCCGTCCACCACCGGGGGCAGGTCTTCCAGATCTGAGGCCGCGGCGCACACGGTCACGCCCCGGGCGGGTGAGACGATCGCGAAACGAAAGATGGGTCGCTCGAGCGGACGGAACGCCTGGTACTCCGCCTGAACCCGAATCGGCTCGGCGGGGCCGAACAGGTTGGTGGGCCGGGCGTTGGCGTCCAACAAGCTGACCTGGGTGAAACGCGCGTCGCCTGAGCCAGCGCGGGTTTCCGTGCGGTCGCGCGCAGCCTGGTCCGCGGCCGCCCGCAGGTTGACGTCGTTCAGATAGGCGGCTACCACTTCTTCCGTCTCGCCCAGCGCCCGAACCTGGCCCTCTTCTAACCACAGCACGCGGCGGCACAGACCGCGAACGTTGCCCAGATCGTGCGACACCAAGACAACCGTCCGTCCCTCCTGCACGAACTCGCGCATCTTGTCGATCGCCTTGCGCTGGAACGCCGTGTCGCCGACCGCCAATACCTCGTCGACCAGCAGCACATCTGGATCGCTGAAGGCGGCCACGCTGAATCCGAGCCGCGCGTACATGCCCGACGAGTACCACTTGACCGGCGTGTCAACGAACTTCTCGATGGCGGCGAAAGCTACGATGTCGTCGAGGCGTTGGGCGATCTGCCTGCGAGTCAGTCCGAGGATCGCGCCGTGCAGATAGATGTTCTCGTAGCCAGTCAGCTCGGCGTGGAAGCCCGCCCCGAGCTCGATCAGCGAGATGACCTTGCCGGCCACCAGCACGCGGCCCGCGGTGGGCCAGGTCACCTGCGAGAGCAGCTTGAGGATGGTGGTCTTGCCGGCCCCGTTTGGGCCAACGATGCCCAGGCTCCCCCCGCGCTCGACCTCGAAGCTGACGTCTTTTAGGGCCCAATGCCGCGGACGCCCAGAGCTCTTCCCAACCAGCCGCCCGGCCAGGTCCGCGAAGGCAGCGGTGAAGTGCCGCTGCCGCCCGATGCGGTAGACCTTAGAGACGTTCTCGAACCGAATTGAGAATTGAGAATTGAGAATTGAGAAAGTGGACCCGCGCGCAGTCGCTCCTGACGGCTCATCCTTCCTGCCCGATCCTTGATTTCTCAATTCTCGATTCTCAATTCAAATGACGTCCGCGAAGGCTCGTTCGGCCCGCTTGAAGTAGACATACGCGACGGCCAGCAGGGCTATCGACTCGATCGTCGAGACGGCCAGCAGGTCCCAGTTTGGCGGCCGGCCCAGCCCGATCGCCGAGCGGAACCCGTCGATCAGGCCAACCATCGGGTTGAGCACGTAGAACGGGTACAGCTCGGACGGCACAACCGAGAGCGGGTACGAAACAGGGGTCACGAACAGCCAGACCTGCAGCCCCAGCGTGACGACGGGGGCCAGGTCGCGATACGACACGTGGAGGGCCGAGGTAATCAGCGACAGTCCGACGATCAGCACCAGCAAGACGAGCACGAGGGCCGGCAGCAACAGCAGCCAGACGCTGAGGCCGATGCCGTACCAGGCCATCATTCCCGCCAGGACGAGCGCGGCCGCCACGAAGTCCACGAAGCGCGCGCCGACCTGCGACAGGATGATCACTTCGCGCGGGAAATACGTCTTGGTGACCACGCTGCGCTGGCTGACCAGCCCGATCGTGGCGGTCGTCAGGGCATTCGAGAGAAAGGTCCACGGGACCAGGGCAGCATACGAAAAGATGGGGTACGGAATGCCGTCCGATGGCAAGCGCGCGAAGCGGGAGAAGACCAGGTTGAAAACGACCATGAGCGCGAGCGGCTGGGCGATGGCCCAGCCGATTCCGAGCAGCGACTGGCGGTACCGCGCCTTCACTTCGCGCTGGGTGAGCGCGTAGAGCAGCTCGCGATAGCGGAACAGTTGGAAGAGTGCCCCCGGCGCGAACCGCGCCTGGCTATCGACGATAGTGATTTCTTGCATGCCAGCCCTCACCCCCTCACCCCCTCGCCCAACCTTGGGAGAGGGGGCTGGGGGGTGAGGGCCCCAGGCAGCCCAGGACGAACTCGGCCACGCGCTCGGATGCGCGGCCGTCGACCCGGGTGCACTGCTCGGCCACGGCGCGCCGGCGGCCCTCGCGATCTCGCTCCGGCTGGGCGAGGTACTCCCTCACCAGCTCGACCATCCGCCCGCTCGTCTCCGCTACCCGAACGGCCCCGGCTTGAACGAGCGGCTTGTAGTGCGTGTACTCGTAGTATCGGCGCGCCGAGTCCAGGAACTCGCGAGCATCGTGGCCGTCGAACGCGATGTTGACGACGGGCGTGTCGGCGATGGCGGCCTCGATGGCGATCGTCGACGCGACGTTGACGATCACATCGCTGTGCTTGAGCGTGTTCGCGAGGTGGACTCGGTCCGAGAAGCTGGGATCGACGTTGGAGCCCTCGGCTACGATCGTCTCGTGAAACGGCTTCTCCACGATCACGTCGGGCTGGGTCTGGAACCGTCGATACTGGCTCACGTCGTCGCGCGGATGCACGCGCACCAGGAGCTGGGCTGGACAGCCCAGCTGGCCTCCGCCGATCGCGGCGAGGAGGTCGTCGATTACCTCGGCGTGGAAGGCGTATAGGACCGGCGGGATCGTCGTCAGGGTTACCAGCTTCTTGGCCGGGTCGGCCCCCAGCGCGCGAAGGAACTGGTCCCGAGGCTGGTAGATGGCCGGGTCGGCATACAGGTCGAACTGTGGGACGCCAGCCACGCAAACTTGTTCTGCTCGGTAACCGTGAAGCTCGATCGCCTGGCATTTCATCGTCTCGTTCCAGACTGAGAGCCCGGCCACTCGCCGCAGCGGCGCCGTCTTGGTCGTGAAATGGTCCCAGCTCAGGTCGACGGCAAGGATCGGGACACCCCGAGTGTCGGCGCGGGCCATCAGTGGGCCCTCGCCAAAGTAGATTCCGGTGGTCGGCGTTACGAGCACGTCGGGCGGCTCGCGATGGAACAGCTCACGATACCGGCCGCCCAGGGTAAGCCAATCGCTGGTCCGGAACAGCAGCGGCAGCGGGAGCGGCAAGCGCTTGAGTAGCCCCATTGCGGCGCGCCGAGCGCGCGTCGACGGCTCGCTGAGCCCACCGCGGTCCAGGTAACGCACCTCTCGGGCGGTCGCCTCCAGGCGACGCTCTCGAGCGACCCGAATCCGCATACTGTCAGTCGGCATCGTCTTGACGTACTTCTCCTGGAGGACGCGGATGATCCGTCGCTCCAGCCAGCCGGGCTGATGCGGCAGCAGCTCCTCGAAAGTGACCTTATCCGCGGCAAACTCCTCGCGGAAGCGGGCCTGCCGAACGAGCGGCGACAGGATCACCAGCCGCCCAACCTCGGGCGACTGGCGGAGCAGTCTGAGGATGGGCGTTCGCAGCACATTGGCCGCCGCTGTACCACTGGGAATGCAGAGGAAGAGGGTGCGCTCAAACCTACCCCCCCTGCCCCCCCTCCCTAAAGGGAAGAGGGAAGCCGTCCTCCCCCTTCCCTTTAGGGAGGGGGGGCAGGGAGGTAGGTCCGTCTCAGCGCGCATCGAACCGTTGCGCGGCCCGCTCCAACTCCGCCCCGGCGTGCTCGCGATACCAGGTGAAGGTCTCACGCAGACCCTCTTCGAGCGAGTAGCGCGGACTCCAGCCTAACAACTCTCGCGCGCGCCGGTTAGACAGGTGCTCATACTCGTACTTGCCCGGCCCGCCGGTCACTTGTGGTTTGAGGTCGGCACGCCCGGCCACGGCGACGATAGTCCGCACCAACTCGAGAACGCTCGTCGGACGATCCGGGTGGAAGTTGACCGCTTGGCCACGCACCTCGGGGTCAGCCGCGCGCTCGCCCAGCAGAATGTAGCCGGCGACCGTGTCCTTGATGTAGAGGTAGCCCTTGCTGGGAGTTCCGTCGCTCCGAATGTCCGGGCGCTCGCCACGCAACAGCGCCATCATCGTGCCCGGCACGATGTGGTCCAGGTGGGGGTCGAACTCGCCAAATGTATTAGTCGCGCGCGCGATCGCGATCGGCAGTCCCCAGGTCGCGGCGTAGCAGCGGGCCAGGATGTCGGTGCATGCCTTCGAGGCCGCATACGGATGGCTGGCGTTGAGCGCGAACGACTCGTCGAACGGCCAGCGCTCGTGTTCGCCATAGACCGTGTTGCTTGAGGCGACGACGATCGTCTCCAGCTCGCCGAACGCGCGACAGGCGTCGAGCACCGACCACGTGCCGCGGATGTTCGACTCGAACGCCGAGACCGGCGAGCCGCGCGCGATGCTGATACTGGACTGCGCGCCCAGGTGGTAGAGGGTCTGGATGTCACGCTCGGCCAGGGTCGCTTCGAGTCTGGGCTGATCGGTCAGGTCGCCAAGGACCAGCCCGATCCTCGGCTCGAGGCCAGGGTGCAGGTCGAGCGCGCCGCGGTCGAACTTGTCGTAGCCGATGACCCGTGCGCCGAGGTCCACGAGCGCCTCGGCCAGCCAGGCCCCGATGAATCCATTGGCTCCGGTAATCAGCACTCGGCGGTCGCGCCAGAACCCGTCAGCCACGGGCCGCCTCCATCAACTTCGACCGCGGAGGACGCAGAGGTTCACAGAGGAGCATCGGAGCGTTCCCTCTGCGTGTCTTCTGCGTCCTCCGCGGTCAAAAAGGATCACTTCACCCCTGCGCTTCGAGGATCAGCTCGCACAGCTCCCGGACGGCGCCCTGGCCGCCCCCGGCGTCGGTCACAAAATGGGCTACTGAAAGGGGCAGGGGCGTGGCATCGCGCACTGCAACAGCCAGCCCGACGTGCCGCATTGCCTCGACGTCGTTCACATCGTCGCCGATATAGGCGACCTCGTTCAGTCCGATCCCGTGGCGCTCGGCGATGCGGCGGAGGGCGGCCAGCTTGTCCCGCACGCCCAGGCAGACGTCCCCGATTTTCATCTTGGCGGCCCGCCGCGTCACGATGGGCGAGCTTTCCTGGGTCAGGATCGCGGTCCTGATACCAGCGGCGTGGACCAGCGTCACCCCCATGCCATCGCGCGTGTTGAAACGCTTCAGCTCCTCGCCGCGCTCGCCGTAGTACATCGCGGCGTCGGTCAGCACACCGTCGACGTCCATCGCCAGCAAGCGCACCCGCCGCGCCCGCTCACGAAGCTTAGAGTCCAAGGCTCACCGTATCTTGTCATCCTGAGCGCAGCGAAGGATCCGCGGCCCGGCGTGTGGGTACGGATCCTTCGCTGCGCTCAGGATGACAATACGGGGGTTCAGGATGACAATACGGGGGTTCAGGACGACCAGAGGAGTGGGTCAGGATGGCAGCCTTCGCTACGACCGGTGCCACCTGAGAGCCTCCTCTGGCACCAGCGTGTCCCGCGGGATCGGGCTCTCGGCGACCACGCCGACTAGCAGCGGCATGAAGACGGGCTTCAGGCCGTTGCCGGGTCCCTTCACCGTCAGCATGTCGGCGGTGATGACCGTACCGGCCGGGATTTCAGTCCGCGCAACGACGCTCTTCGCAAGCCGCTCGCGGACCGTCTGTTCGGAGTCGAGGATCCGCTTGTCGGACGAGCCGAGCGCCTTTTCGATGTTGCGAATGTTGCGGATCAGCCGCTGCAAACCGGTCGGCTCGAGTGACGCCGCGTGGTCGGGGCCGATCATCGTGCGGTCGATCGTGAAGTGGCGCTCGACGACCGAAGCGCCCAGAGCGACCGCCGCCTCCGAGGGCGCCAGCCCGCGTTCGTGCCCAGAATAGCCCACCACGCAGCCGAATCGCTCGCGGTAGGCGTGGATCACGCGCAGGTTGATCTGGTCATTGTCGCACGGGTAGGTCGAGGTGCACTGCATCAGGACAAGCTGGTCGTGGTGACGGCGGATGGTGGCGACCGCCTCCTCGACCTCGTTCATGTCGCTCATCCCGGTCGACAGAAGGACCGGTTTGCCTTTCTTGGCGATATGCTCGATCAGCGGCAGGTTGGTGCAGTCGGCCGACGCGATCTTGAAAGCCGAGACACCCAGGCGCTCCAGGAAGTCCGCGCTGCGCATGTCCCACGCGCTGGCTAGCATGGTAATGCCGCGTACCCGAGCGTGGTTGGCCAGCGCGAAGAAGTCATCTTCGGACAGCTCCAGCCGCTCGCGATGCTCGCCGTACGTCGCACCGAGCGAGGTCGGGACGGTGTACGGTCGCATCAGAGCCTCGGCGATCAGGATGTCGGCAACCGTTCGCTTCTGAAACTTCACTGCGTCGGCGCCGGCGTCAGCGGCGATCTCCACGAGCCGCTTGGCCAGGTCCAGGCTGCCGTTGTGGTTCACGCCAGCCTCGGCGACGATGTAGCAGGGATAGCCCTCACCGACGGGCCGCCCAGCGATCTCCACCAACGTCATATCCGGAGCGCCCCTTCCCGCCGAAGCAGCTCTAGGACGGCTTCGGCGATGGCAAAATCGTGCTCGGTATCCAAGTCCACGCAAGGAGTGGGCTCGACCAGGAACGGGACGACCACCTCCCCAACGGTCGAGCCAGCCTCGACGACCTCGCGCCGAATAGCGTCGACCAGGCCGGCTGACCAGTAAGCGGGCTCCAGGATCTGGCGCGGGCAGTCTGGGCCCACTCTGCGCCACAGCGGCGTGTCCTCATACGGCGCCAGCCGCCCATCGCGCAGGCGCCACATCTTGTGGGGATGATGTTTCTCCCAGTAAACCGACTTGACGCAATCGGCGCCCGTCTCGCGCATTAGCCTGATCACCTCGTCGATCTGGCGCGGCTCTCGAAAGGGAAGCGTGGGCCGCAGGTGAACGACCATCGACGGTTGGTAGCCCTCGTGCTCGGCTAGCCAGGCAAGGGCGTGCTGAAAGACCGGCAAGTCCGGCGTATCGTCGCGGGCATACTCGGCCGGCCTGACAAATGGGACCTCGGCGCCATGTGCGCGGGCGACCTCTGCGATCTCCTCATCATCGGTCGAGACCAGACAGCGGTCCAGTTCCTGAGATGCTCGGGCCGCCTCGATGCTCCACACGATCAGCGGCTTGCCTCCCAGCGGCTTGAGGTTCTTGCGCGGGACCGACTTGGAGCCACCGCGGGCGGGAATCACGCCAAGAGCCGCGTTCGAGCCATCAGCCATCAGCACTCAGCCTTCAGCCTGGGTCGACTCCAGGCTTCGGACGAATCTTCAGTATGCGCATGAGCTCTGATGCTGCTGATGGCTGATAGCTGACGGCTGATCACTCAACGGGCGAATAAATCATCGGCCCGGACCCACCGAACACCGGCCCGGTCCGCGTGCTCGATCAGTGCGTCCAATATGCTCGCCAGGCGCCCGTCGATCTCCCAGTAGTGGGTCGCCAGGCAAAAATCGCCGCCGAAGCGGCGCGCCTCCTCGAACGCTTCCAGGAGCTCGTCCAGCGTACTGCGCGGTACGAGCGGTTGGCAGCCGAATTCGGCGTGCCTGTTGTAGCGCAAGGGCCAGGGGTAAATCAATCGCTCGCGACGCGAGCACCCCGTCCCCCGGCGGTGGGCGACAACCAGAAAATAGTTCCGCAGCGTGTCGAGTCCCCATGGCTTCCTATCTGGCCGGAACGAGTGGAAGGAGCCGAGCACGTTGAGGCTGGCCGCGTCGACCGCCCGCAGACCCCTCCGCGAGAGGGCGTTGTGGGGCGGTACGAAGGTCCGAATCGGCACCCCGAACAACGCCTCCAGGTAGCCGTGCCCCCGCGCCAGCCGCTCCGGTAGGCGCGGGCCCGCCTCGAACTCGTGGCCGCCCGGATAGTCGCGGTGTGAGTAGCCGTGCAGCATCATCGAGATTCGACCGGTTCGGAGCTGCCGGCGCAGGAACTCGACCAGCTCCAGATTGTCCCCGAGCGGGAAGTCACGCACCCCATTCCAGTGCTGGGGCGGGATCGCCTTGGAGCGAGTGCTGGCGTGGGCAGGGACGACCGCCAGAGAGATGGGGATGCGATCCCAGTACGCCCCGTAGACGCGCTCGAGCTGCTCGGGGCGTGTGAAAAAGTTCGTGTCGTCGTCGCGAATCGCAAAGCGCATTCCAGAGCCTTCAACAGTCAGCGGTCAGCCGCCAGACCGAACAGAACCGGCGCTCAACCGAACGCTTGCCTCTTCGAGCGCCGATGGCTGATAGCTGACAGCTCATAGCTGACAGCTCTACAGTGCGACGATCTTGCCGTTCCGATAGGCCTTGAGGGCGTTGCAGGTGTCCAAAATAAGTGGCGCGTGCTCGACGACCAGATCGTAGTCCACCTCGGAGTGGGGGACGAGCATGAGGACGCAGTCGCTGGAACGGAGCGCGACCGCGTCGAGCGGCGCTGACCAGAGCGTCCGGCTGGTCTCGTCGAGCCGGTCAATGAAGGGATCGTGGTAGCTGGTCGGCCGATCCTGGGCCAGCAATCGGCGCAGCACCTCGAGGGCAGCCGACTCGCGCAGATCGGCCACGTCCCGCTTGTAGGTCACGCCGAGCACCAGGATCCGGGCCGTCGCCGGATCCTTACCCCGTTCGACCAACAGGCGGTCCATCTTTACGATCACGAACGTTGGCATCTGGTCGTTGATGCGGCCGGCGACCTGGATCAGCTCGGCCACGAGCCCATGCCGCTCGGCCAGCGCCTCCAGGTAAAAGGGGACAATGGGGATGCAGTGCCCGCCTACCCCGGGCCCCGGGTAGTGCGGCATGAACGCGAACGGCTTGGTCGCCGCGGCCGCGACGACGTCCCAAACGCTAATCCCCATCCGATCGCATAGCTGGGCTACCTCGTTGATGAAGCTTATATTGATGAAGCGGAATGTGTTCTCGACGAGCTTGGACATCTCGGCCACTTCGGGCGAGCTGACCGGCGCCAGCTCCTCGACAAAGGTGGCGTAGAACGCCTTGGCCAAGGAGGTGCACCGATCGGTGATCCCGCCAATCAGCTTCGGCGTGTTCTTGACCGAGAAGCGAGGGTTGCCTGGGTCGATTCGCTCGGGGGCGAAGACCAGGAAGTAGTCTTCGCCGACCTGAAGGCTTCCGGCCGCGAGGATCGGCAGCAGCAGCTCGCGCGTCGTGCCAGGCGAGCAGGTGCTCTGGAGCGCCACCAGCATGCCCGGATGGAGACGCGCCGCGATGTCGCGGGTGGCTGCCTCCACGTAGCTCAGGTCTGGACGCCTGGATTGGTCGAGCGGCGTCGGAACACAGATGATCACCACGTCCAGCTCGGACAGGGCATCGAAATCCGTAGTGGCTTGGAGCAGGTGGTCGTTGGCGAGCTGGCGGACGGCGGCGTTGTCGACGTCGGAGACGGGACTTCGGCCAGCATTGACCGCGTCGACGCGCGTCGGGTCGACGTCTAGCCCCGTGACCAGGAAGCCAGCCCGGGCGACCTCGACCGCCATCGGCAGCCCGGCGTAGCCAAGCCCCAGCACCCCTACGCGTGCCGAGCGCTGTTGGATCTTGCGCTCGAGCGCCAGCGCCGGAGCGTGCTGTTGAACGGCCATCTATTGCGCCCTCGCAGGCATGCCGAACTCAGGTGGGGCGGGGCTCGGGGATTCTGCCACCCGCCCGGTTTTCCTGTCAAGAAGAGACGGCGGCCGCGACGCCTGGCTCAGGCGGTGCGCTCCAGGATGTACAGGCCGCCGGCGAAGCGGTCGGTCACGTAGATCAGGCCGTCCGCGCCGACGATAAGGTCGTTGAGCTGAATAGTCGCCCGACCGGGTGGCGCCTCAGGGATAAAGTACCCCACCTCGCGCGGATGCAGCCGGTCGGCGATGTTCACCAGCCGGATGCCGGCGTTGAAGTAGGTCAGGTAGACGGTCTCGCGGTCCACGAGTGTGCCGGGTCGCATCTCGTGGAGGTTGTGGGGCCCGAATCGGCCGCCGCGCGTGCAGAAGTCGCCCTCCGGGACCGGGAACAGCGCCACCACCTTCGGATTGCGCTCGTCCGAGATATCCACCACTCGGACCTGCTTCTGGACCTCCTGGCAGCCGTTGGCCGTCGACTCGTCGGTGACGATCAGTACGTCCTTGCCCGGTATTGGCAGCGCCGTGTGGCTACAGCCGCTGACTCTCGCGCCGAAATCAAGATGGCTCGCGAGCTTCGGCCGCGACTTATCGGCGATGTCCAAGATCACCAGCCCGGCGTCCCACCAGCCGCAGTAGGCCCGATCGCCCCGCACGAGCGCGTGGTGGAGGGCGTAACGACGGCCCTCGGGCCAGGTCGGCCGCTCGCTCCCGGCGGCGTGCATGCCCGGCATCCACCAACGCCCTACCTCGCGCGGCCGGCTCGGGTCGGACACGTCGGCGATGATCAGGAACTGATCGGTGAAACCTTCGTCAGTGCCGCTGAGGTAGGCGTACGGTGGCTCCCAGTATGTCGGGCGGTGGACGCCCTTGCCCGGCGTCGGCAAAAAGCCTACCTCGCGCGGTTGGTCCGGCTTCGAGACGTCGTACAGCTTGATGCCGGCGCTCCAGCAGCTCGCGCTCGCATCCGGGCTGACCCCGTACCGCTCGTGGTTAACGATCAACACGTCGCCGACGACCTGGACTTTGTGTGAGTGCGTGCCGGCCGGCGTCTCGATCTCGGCAACGACCCGCGGTCGAGTCGGGTCGGAGACGTCGACCACCGAGGTGCCCACCTGGCTGTCGCCCATGTGGGCGACGAAGGCATAGCCGTCCTTCAGGTTGACATGCATCCCGTCGCCATGGCCGTTCAGATCGGAATGCCCGACCAAGCGCATGTTCCACGCATCCACGGCCCCAGGCCGCTCCGTCGCTGGCGTCGTACTCATCTCTTTTCCACCTCGGCGCCACTATAGGCCGTCCAAAGTCCAAATTCCAAAGTCCCACGTCCCCAGTGGGGAGTCAAGCGCTCCTCCGACATCGCGGACTTCGGACTTGGACTACGGTTCGAGGCTGGCGAACAGATTGTTGAGGCACTCCGCCAGGGTAGGGTGAGCGAAGATCGCATCTCGGAGCGCCGTGTACGGCAGGCCGCCCATCATCGCGATCTCGAGCATCGACATGATCTCGCCGCCCTCGATCCCCAGCACCGCGCATCCCAAGATCTGGCCGCTCTGCGCGTCGACGACCGCCTTGATCACGCCGCGGCTCTCGTCCACCTCGAGGGCGCGGGCCACGCGCGACATGGGCATCTTCGCCACACGGACGTCGCCGCCTTGAGCCCGAGCCTCCTGCTCGGTGAGACCGACCCGTCCGAGCTGCGGGTCAATGTAGACCGTATACGGGACCAGTCGGTCCGTCGTGGTCGCGCTGCCGCCATCGATCAGGTTCGTGCGCAGGATCCGGAAGTCATCGTACGAGATGTGCGTGAAGGCGGGCCCGGGCTTCACGTCGCCGACCGCGTAGACGCCTGGCACGTTGGTGGCGAGCCGCTCATCGACTGGGATGAAGCCACGTCGGTCCACCTCGATCCCTGCCGCCGAGAGGTTGAGCGTATCCGAGTTGGGCGTGCGCCCGATGGCGACCAGTAAATGCGAGCCCACCAGCGTGCGCTCGCCATCCTCCATCTTGGCGTCGAGCTGCAGCGCGTCGCCGGCTCGTCTCACGCGGAGCGCCTCGGTCTTTAGCAGCACCTCGATGCCATCCTCGCGCATGACGTTGGCGACCTCGTCGGCAATGTCGGGGTCCTCGCGCCCAAGCAACTGCGGCCCCCGCTGGACGATGGTCACCTGGCTGCCGAGACGCCGGAAGAGGTGGCCGAACTCGAGCCCAACGTAACCGCCGCCCAGGACCAGGAGGCGTTCGGGCACCTGGTCGAGCTCCATGATCGTCGTCGAGTCGAGCGACGGCACGTCGGCCAGGCCGTCCAGGGGCGGCCGCGTCGGCCGGGCCCCGACGTTGACGACGATCGTGTCAGCCTCGATCTCGAGCGGCTCGCCCCCGTCGCGCCGCACCTGGACCGACTCAGGCCCGCTGAAGCTGGCCGCGCCGAAGATCAGCTCCACGGCGCCGCTCTGTATGCGTCGCTGGCTGCCGTTGCGGAACAGATCGACGATGTCGCGCTTGCGTTGCCGCACCCTGGGCATGTCGATCGATATTGGCCCGCAGTTCACGCCGTAATCCATCGAGCGGCGAGCCAGATAGGCGACCCGCCCGCTGGCGACCATCGTCTTGGTCGGCGTGCAGCCCTCGTTGATGCAGGTGCCGCCGACATGCTCTCGCTCGAGGAGCGCCGTGCTGCGTCCGGCGCTGGCAAAGGCCGTCGCGAGCGGGCCGGCGGCCTGGCCCGAGCCGATGATCACGACGTCGAAGCGCTGGGCACGCCAAGGACCCCCGTTCGCTTACCAAGACATCGTAGCGGGCGCACGTGCTTGCGTGCTCCGGATCGGCTTCGTTATGGTGCGCGGGCTGCCACGAGCGATGCCGGCTTCGATCGGGCTCGATTTTCCACCCAGCGCCTCGCCCGCATAGGTTCGGGTGTTACACGATTTCGCTATACTTACACCATGGCCCTCAATGTCAAAGATCCTGAAACGGAGCGGTTGGCCAGCGAAGTCGCCGCGCTTACCGGTGAATCCAAGACCGGGGCAATCCGACAGGCCCTAACCGAGCGCAGGGAGCGCCTGGTGTTAGCTCGAAGCGGCCGCGGACGCGGCGACCGGATGGTCGACGTCCTCGAACGGCGGCTGTGGCCGTTCTTGCCGGAGGGTGTCCGCGGCCACGCGCTCACCAAAGAGCAGGAGGAGGCGATCCTCGGCTTCGGCCCGGAGGGTGCATGATCGTCGATAGCTCCGCGCTCGTGGCGATCGCTTTCGACGAGCCAGAGCGGTCATCGCGAGTGGGCCAGGATGCTGGCGAGCTGCTGTCCGAGCTGGTTGCGGCGTCCGACGCCATCGTGATCGAATTTGGCGCCGGTCATTGGCGCGAAGCCATATCGGCCTGGTGGCGGTTCGGCAAGTCGCGCCATCCCGCAAGCCTCAACTTCGGGGACTGCCTCGCCTATGCTGCGGCCCATGTGGCGGGTGAGCCGCTGCTGGCCAAGGGTGATGACTTCCCTCTAACCGACATCCAACTCGCATAGGGAATGTTTAGCTCGGGCAGCACCTGATACATGCTCCGGAGAGGTGGGAGCCGAACCGAAAACCGTTGGGGGCAACCCCGTGCGGGTTCGACTGCCACCTTCGGCAGCAGATAAGGAC
>WNGA01001060.1_pt1 | contig 50558 bp, 44 predicted proteins | sample 5400061 | NCBI WGS metagenome assembly WNGA01 (sample SAMN13153366, study PRJNA577476) | soil metagenome | isolation source: 100 cm soil or saprolite under grassland replicate 2 | place: USA:California | collected 2016-06-15
TGCGCGAGGTCGTCGTCCCATCGGCGCGCGACCGCGGCGAGCTTCGCCTCGAGCGCGCCGACGTCGACGTCGGGTATGTTGCCCGGCGTCGTGCGCACGGTGATCAGGATCCGCGCGAGCACCGATTCCGACAGGAACACACTGAATTCCGCGCTCGTGCCGTTGAACGCCTGCAGCAGCACGTTCTGCCACTTCAGTCGCAGGTCGGTCGTATAGTTCTCCCGCGGCGCGTACAACAGGCACGTGACGAAACGCTCGTACGCGTCGCGGCGCACGAACAGGCGAAAGCGCTGCCGCTCGCCCAGGTGCAGGATGCCGGTGACGATCGTGAGCAACTCTTCTTCGCCGACCTGGAACAGCTCGTCACGCGGATACGTCTCGAGGATGTTGAGCAGCGCCTTGCCGGCGTGGCTGCCAGGCGCGACGCCCGCGCGCGCGACGACGTTCACGACCTTTCGCCGCAGCAGCGGGATCGCGGCCGGGTTCGTGCTGTAAGCGGTCGACGTGTACAGCCCGAGGAATCGGTGCTCGCCGATCACCTTGCCGTGGGCGTCGAATCGCTTGACGCCGACATAGTCGAGATAGCCAGGCCGGTGCACGGTCGAGCGCGAGTTCGCCTTCGTCAACACCAGCGGGTCGGGTGCATGCGCGAGCGCACGGGCCTTCGGCGGCAATGCGGCGAAGCTGCCGGACACGCCGCTCGAAGCGCCGTCGCGCAGGATGCCGAGTCCCGAGCCGGCGACCGCCTTCAGCGCATCGCCGCCTTCGACGGCGACCAGATCGTTGCAGCGGTAGCCGAGGAAGGTGAAATGGTTGTCGGCGAGCCAGGCGGCGAACGCGGCGGCCTCGGCGAGCGCTTCGGGAGATACGGGCGGCCGATGGCGCTCGAGCTCCGCCGCGGCGGCGCGCATCGCCGCGCCCATGTTCGGCCAGTCGCTCGTCGCGCGGTGGACGTCGGAGAGCACGCGCTCGATATCGGCCGCGAGCGTTGCCCTCGTGGCGGCGTCGATGATGCGGTCGACTTCGACGTGCATGAACGATTCGCGGCGCTCGGGCGCCGGAGCTTCCCCCGGAGCGCGCGCGTCCTGCAGCGTGCCGTGCGCGTCGCGGACCACGCGCAGAATCGGGTGGATGAACAGGTGCAGCCTGAGGCCGTGCCGGTTCACCTCCATCGTCACCGAGTCGACGAGGAACGGCATGTCGTCATGCACGACCTCGATCACCGTGTGCGTCGACTGCCAGCCGTGCTCCTCGAGCGTGGGGTTGACGATGCGAACGCGCGGCTGTCCCGGATCGCGCTTGCGTGCGAAATTCCAGTGCGACAGCGCGGCGCCGTACAGGTCGGCGACCGCACGCTCGGCCAGGTCTTCGGGCGCGACCTGGCGGAAATATTCGCGGACGAAGCTTTCGATCGTTGCACGCCGTTCAGGCGGAATGCGCTCGCGCACGAGCGCGACGACGGCTTCGATGCGCTCGACGGCGCCTTGGACGTTGCCTTCCATGCGGCCTCCCCCGGCCGGCTCAAGAGAAGGAAAGGATGCCCGATTGCGGCCGCCGCGTCGAATGTGAAGGCGCCGCGCGCGGCTGTGTCAAAATCCGCGCGATGGACGCTTCCAGCTCGCTCGCCGGACGATACGCGGCGCCCCATGCCGAGGCCGCGTCCGCCCGCGCGGTCGCCGTCTGGCTCTTGATCTGCTGCGCGCTGGTGTTCGCGATGGTGGTCGTCGGCGGCGTCACGCGTCTGACGCATTCGGGCCTCTCGATCACCGAATGGCAGCCGATCGTCGGCACGCTGCCGCCGCTTACCGACGGTCAATGGCAGGAAGCGTTCGCCAAATACCAGTTGACGCCCGAATACCGTGATGTCAACCGAGGGATGGCGCTCGATGCCTTCAAGCGCATCTTCTGGCTGGAGTATTTCCACCGTCTGCTCGGCCGCGTGATCGGCATCGTCTTTTTCGTGCCGCTCATGTGGTTCATTGCGCGGCGCCGGATTCCGCGCGGTTATGCGGGGCCTCTCGCGGCCATCTTCGTGCTGGGTGCGTTGCAGGGCGCCGTCGGCTGGTACATGGTGCAAAGCGGACTCGTCGACGACCCGCGCGTGTCGCAATTCCGGCTGACCGCGCATCTGGGCATCGCATTCCTGATCTTCGGCGCGATGCTTTGGGCGGCACTGTCGCTGCTCTTTCCCGAGCGTGCGCCGATCGCGACATCTGCGCAGCGATCGGTTCGCCGATTCGCGTGGGCGCTCGCGGCGCTGGTGTTCGTCATGGTGCTGAGCGGAGGCTTCGTTGCCGGTATTCGTGCCGGTTTTGCGTACAACACGTTTCCGCTGATGAATGGCGCGCTCGTTCCGCCCGAGCTTTTCATGCTCGAGCCGCATTGGAAGAACTTCTTCTGGAACATGGCGACCGTGCAGTTCGACCACCGGCTGATCGCGCTCGCGCTCGCGCTTTGCGTTGCGGCGCTGTGGTGGAAGCTCGGCACGGCCGGCACGCCGGCGCGAGCGCGCGTCGGCGGCCATCTGCTGCTTGCGCTTGTCGCGATGCAGATCGCGCTCGGTATCGCGACGCTCGTCTACGTCGTGCCGCTGCCGCTCGCCGCTGCGCATCAGGCCGGCGCGATGCTCGTGTTCGCGGCGGCGCTCAACGTCGCCCACGCGCTGCGCTGATCGCGCCGGCGAGGCGCATGCTGCGACTCGCAGGAAAACCGCGTCGGCCCAGAAGTTGCACGACCGCCGCCAACCGGCCATCATTACCGATTAGGAGGCGAAAGCGCACCTCAAATGGCCATGACCGAAACCCGCAGCGACACCCGCGTCCTCGACGAGCCGTTGAGCGACGCCGAGCTCGACGAGCTCGAAGCGTTCCTTGCGTCCGACGCGGTGCCGCAGGACTGCATGGACCTCGAGATGCTCGACGGATACCTGACGGCGATCGTCTCGGGTCCGGAATCGATTCAGCCGTCCGAATGGCTGCCGCAAGTCTGGAGCGAGGGCGGCCGCAGCGCGTCGCCCGCGTTCGCGAGCAACGATCAGGCGCAGCGGATCATGGGGCTCGTGTTGCGTCACATGGTCGGCATCCAGCGCACGCTCGCCGAGTCGCCGACACGGTTCCGGCCGCTGCTGTACATGCCCGACGAAAACGCGCGCAAGAGCGAGCGCACCCCGCCCGAGGCGACCGCGTGGTGCGAAGGCTACATGGCGGGGGTCAAGCTGCGCGACGACGAATGGCAGCCGCTGTACGACGCGCAGGACGCGCGCGACTGGATCTTTCCGATCGAGGCGCTCGCGTTCGGCGATCGCGACGACGACTTCACCGAGTGGGTCGACAGCGATGAGAAGCGCGAGGGCCTGATCGACGAGCTGCCGGTCGCCTCCGTGCTGATCTATCGCTTCTGGCAGGAGCGGCGCACGACGAAGGATCGCGGCACCGGGGCGCGCCGCGGCGCGCTGCCCGACGCCGCACGCAAGTCACGCCAGCGGCTGCATTAGCGCGGCTACGGCGACGCCGTCGCGACCAGCACGCGGCGTCGGAAGAAGATCACGAGCGCGACCGCGACGGCCACTGCGCCGACGAGCATGGCCACGGTCGCCGCGCTGGGCGCGCGGATCGCCGCGATCGCCCGGTCGACGAAGACGACGGTGATGATCGTCGCCGGGTACATTCCCAGCATCGTGCCGAATACAAAGTCGCGCAGCCGGATATGCGACGCACCGCACACCATGTTGACGATCGAGTACGGCGCGATCGGCAGATGCCGGATGACGAACACCGCGAGCAATCCCCGCTTCGCGAGGCGGCGCGACAGCTCGTTCAGTCGTCGGCCGCCGATGCGGCGCACCGTGTCGCGACCGAGATGGCGGCCGATCAGATAGCTCGTCACGCCTGAGATGATCACCCCGGTGCACGCGTACAGAGTGCCGAGCCACGGCCCGAACAGCATGCCGGTCGCAGCGACCGTGAGCATGATCGGCACGACCAGCGCGGCACCGGCGACGTAGGCGGCGAGCACGGCGAACGGCGACCACCACGCATTGCGCAGCTCCTCGCCGAGATCGGCGATCGCAGACAGTCGCAGATAATCGGCGAGCGGCGTGAACCGCCACGCGGCCGCGATCATGCCGAGCGCGACGATCACGAGCACGAGCGCGATCACGCGTGTGCGGACCGGACCGCGGCTGTCGGCAGGAACGAGGTCGTCGACGAGCCGATCCGGGTCGATCGGCCGCTCGGGATCGATCACCGAACGGTCGGGCACCATTGCATCGGCCTCGGGCGAAAGCTCACGATGATACGGCTTGAGCGTCCGGCCTTCGCCGCGCAGCGCCTCGATCGCGCCGATCAGGCTGGCGCGCCGCGCGCTCTCCTGGGCCACGCGCGCCGGCGCGACACCGAGATGCTCGCCGAGAAGCCGATTGCGAATCCCCGCGATCGCCGCCGCGATGCGCGCATTGCCGCGCGATTCGATCGCGACGTTGCACTCGGTATCGAATCCCATCGAACGGTTGCTCAGGTTCGCCGAGCCTATCGTCGCGAGCGCGTCGTCGACGACCATCACCTTGCTGTGGACATTGATGCATTCGGGATCGGCGAGCGTCGGACAGTACGCGCGGAAATGGCCGATGCGATCGGCGGCCTTGATGTCGCGCTCGACGCGCGCCCGCAGCACGCCCATCGTCGTCGCCTCGAGCCACCCGCTTTCCTCGCGCGGCCCGACGAACACGATCTCGGGCGGGTTCTGTTCGGTGAGCCGCGACGACATCGCCTTGGCGATCGCGCTGGAGCTGAAATACTGGTTCTCCGCGAAGATCCAGCGGCGCGCGGATGCGATCGCGTCCAGATGCAGCGCCCGGATTTCCTCCACTTGCGGCCGGCCGTCATACGCCGGATCGGTGCGGGCGATCGCGACGTCGACGTTCTCGATGTCGGGCACGCAGGACGCCGGCCATGGGTCGTGCGCGAGCGGCGCGCCCGACGTGCGCAAGCCACACCCGGTCGCGCGTCGCCACCGCTCGCGCGCGAGGTCGCCGAGCGCGCGCGCTGCATCGCCATCGACGACGACCTGCACGTCGTGCATCGGTCCATACGCGAATCCGAGCGCGTTGACGCGCAGCGGGTGGCGCGTCCGGTGCTCGGGCGTGTCCCAGCGCGTGTGCGTGAGGTCGAGGCCGCCTACGAATGCGACGGCGTCGTCGACGACGACGATCTTCTGGTGATGCGACGCGCCGACCGGATGCCCGCCGTCGAGGCGGAACGCGAGCCGGCGGTGCGTCGTCGTATGCAGCTTGAAAACCGGCAGCCATTCGCGCTCGAGCGCGTAGAGCATCGCGAAATCCCACGACAACGCGTACGCGCGCAGCTCCCTGCGCGACGCGACGACCGCGTTGAGGAATTCACCGAGCGGCTGCGGAAAGCCGTCGTGCGCGCCTTCGGGCACGAGGCGCAGCCGGCTGTCGATGTCCCAGCCGACGATGAAGATCGAGTGGCGCGCTTCGGCGATCGCACGGCGCACCGCACGAAAATACGCGTCGGCGTCAATCAGCACGGCAAAGCGCCGCGCGTGCTCGACGCGCCAGCAATTGCGGCCGGGAACGAACAGCGACGGCGTGCGCTCGCCCGCCCGACGATTATCGGTCGTCGGCGGCTGCGTGGCGTCGGCTGAAAGCGGCGGATCGCGCATCGTCGTCTAGTCTGAGATGTGCACGGCGCGCCGTCTGTAGGCGCGCGGCCGACATCGCATATGGCGCTTGTCCGACAGCGACGGCGACCCGTCCGTCAGTCAGATGCGCTCAGGACACTACAGGCTGGCGCGCGAGCTGCGCTCGCTTGCGATCGAGGAAGTTGTCGTCCTCGTGCAGCTGACGCGCGTAGCGTTGCGTGTACGAGAACCAGGTCATCAGCCGCGCTTCGCGCTGCCGGGCAGGCGGGGCGGACAGCGACTGAAGATACGCCTCGATCGCGAGGTAGTAGCGCATGACATTGCGTTCGAGCGCGCCGCGGAAGTCGCCGATGTAGCGCGGATGGCCGTCGGCTGTGCGATCGACGATGGTGAAGCCAACCTTGTCGCGTCCGAACATCGCGAGATACGTCTGCATCGCGAAGCGCGCCCGCATGCCGTAGCCGTGCGAGAACGTCAGCTGCAGCATCGTGCGGCGGGCGGCGAGTGGCGCCGCTTCGAGGTCGATGCGGTAATCGGTCGTCCCGAACGGGCCGTCGGCCGCGGCAAGCTGCACATGCAGATAATCGGCGTCGGATGCGATCACGTGCCAGGAAAAGCTGACCGGCACTTGCGTCCGCCCTAGATCGACGGCGATCCACGTCTCGCCTGCTCCCGAGGCGCTCGCAATGCGGCAGTGCTCGATGTTCGGATGAAGGATCAGGATCTCGCACCAGTTGCGCGCCTCGCGCAGCGCCGTGCGCACGACGTCGAACGGAAAGTCGATCGCCGCGTGGATCTCGCCCGCAAGCGCGGCGGACGTCTCCGTCGATTCGAGCCACAGTGGCTTGCCGAACGCGCTGTGCTCGATCTCGCTTTGCATAGCGGCGTAGCTCGCGCGAAGCGCAGCGGCCGAGCCGCCGGGGTGAAGCGCCGCGGATGCGCTCGTCGTCAGCATGGCAACGACGGCAAAACAAAAGAAGAGGCGAACCATCGACCGCATCACGCAACCGAGGCTCGCGTGCGAATGCGTCATCGAGAAATTATCAGCCGGCGCGCGCCGCACGCGCGTCGGCGAGCGTCGCAAACGCGTGTCGGCCTCTCTCCGACGCGGCGAGGTCCGATCGCGTTGCGCTGTGGCATCATGACGCGGTGTTGCGCCCGCCGAGGAGACTTCAATGATCGCGAACGCCGATGCTCTGGCGTGGGGATCCCGCGCGCCCGACTTTTCGCTGCCGGGCGTGGATGGCCGTCTGCATACGCTCGCGGGCGTCGCGGGTCCCAGCGGCACGGTGATCATGTTCATCTGCAACCACTGTCCGTACGTGAAGTCCGTGGCCGAGCGCATCGCACGCGACGTGCGCGATCTTCGAGTGCACGGCATCGGAGCTGTCGCGATCAACTCGAACGACCCGGTCAATTTTCCCGAGGACTCGTTCGACAACATGAAACGATTCGCCACCGCGCACGGGTTCGACTTCCCGTACGTCTTCGACGAGACGGCCGGCTCGATGCGTCGCGCAAGGATCCGGTGCCCGACGCGCGGCGCGAGCTCTACGACGCGATGGTTGCGATCGCGCGCACTGGCAACGGTCCCGCGGTGCAGAATCCAAGCTTCGGCTGCGCGATCAAGTGGCGCATGGATTGACGCCGCGCATATCCTTCGCGGCTGCGTCGGTCAGTCGGCCTGCGGCGTGCGCTTCGGGCAGTTCGCGCAGGAGATCGCCTCGCCGTCCGGCCCGCGGATGGCCGCCCCGCCGCATGATCCTCTCAGGCACGGTCGCTTGAACATCACGCCGACCGACATCGCGGCGAGCGCCATGCCGATGACGGCAATCACGAGCAGCAGCACCGGAACGAATGCGTCGAAGTCCATCCGATCGCTCTCACGCCACCGAGCGTCCGCCGAGTGCTGCGAACGTCGGCGTCGAACGATCCGCGAAGCAGCCACCCGCCTCGCGCACGATGAAGTGCACCGCAAGGCCGCGCGCAACGGCGAGCGCGTAACCACGGTCGGGTCCGAGGACGAATAGCGCGGTGGCCCACGCGTCGGCGAGCGCGCAATCGCGCATCACGACCGACACCGATGCAAGCGCATGCGCAATGGGTGCGCCGGTCGCGGGATCGATCTCGTGGCAATAACGGCGGCCGTCCCGTTCGAAGAAGATCCGGTAGTCGCCCGACGTTGCAAGCGACGTGTCCGATACCGGTACGACGAAGTGGGCGCGCTGCGGCATCGCATCCGGCTGCTCGATCGCGATCTGCCATCCGCGACCGTCGGCGTTGAAACCGCGCGTGCGAATCTCGCCGCTGATGTCGACCATGTAACGATCGAAGCCGAGTGCGTCCAGCGCGCCCGCGGCGAGCTCGGCGCCGTATCCTTGTGCGATGCCGGAAAAGTCGGCCATCACGCCGGGCGCGCGCTTCACGACCGTTTGCGAGCGCGCATCGAGCGCGATGTTCCGGTAGCCAACGTTCGCGCGGGCCGCGCGCTGGATGTCGTCCGACGGTATGTAGCGGTGCTTGTCGGGTCCGAAACCCCACACGTTCACCGCGGGCGCGACGGTGACGTCGAATGCACCTGCCGAGCCTTCGCTCACCTCGAGCGCACGCTCGAACACGCGGAACGTGTCGGCGGACACGGCGAACGGTGCCATCGAGCGATGCTGATTGAAACGCGAAAGCTCCGACGCCGGATCGTACGTCGACATCTTGGCGACGACGCTCTCCAGCGCATTGGCGACCGCGTTGCGCGCGGTGGCGAGCCGCGCGTCGGCGAGCCCGGGCGCATAGAGCTTGACCGTATAGGTCGAGCCCATCGCAAGACCATGGAACGCGTGCAGGCCGGGTATCGCGACCGCGCCGCGAGGGTTCCCGCACGCGGCGAGAAGAGCGGCGGCACCGGCAGCCTGCAATATCGTCCGGCGTCGCGGAGAGATCAGCGCATCCATCTTGAGCCTCGCTTCAGTCTTTTGCGGCGTCTGCCGCCGCGCGCACTTCGGCCTCGAACCGTCCCTGTCCGTGATGGACGAGCTGGTAGACCAGATCGCGCATCGAGATCAATCCATGGACCTTCGGCCCGTCGATGATGAGCAGGTGCCGGCGGCGCTGTACGTACATCAGTGCGAGCGCGGCCTCGATCGGCGTCGCCGGCGACGTGAACCGTACCTCGCGCGTCATCACGAGCGAAATGGGCGTCGACTTCGGGTCGCGTCCGGCGGCGACGACGCGCGTCAGCAGGTCGCGCTCGCTGAAGATGCCGCCGACCAGCCCGTCCTCGGTCATCACGAGCACGGCGCCGATGTCGTGCCGCGTCATCGTGTCGACGGCATCGGCGACCATCGCCGACGCGGGCACCGAGTAGAGCGCATCGCTCGCCCGGTTGCGCAGCACCGCTTCGACCGTCATTTGCATCATCGCGAGCTCCAGGTCAACCGAAATCGTCGAGCATGACGTTCTCGCGATCGACGCCGAGCGAGGAGAGCATCGCGATCACGGCCTTGTTCATGACACCAGGCCCGCACATGTAGTACTCGACGTCCTCGGGCGCGGGATGCTGCTTCAGGTATTGGTCGTGCAGCACGTTGTGGATGAAGCCCGTCGGACCGGTCCATTCGTCTTCCGGGAGCGGCTCGGACAGCGCGAGATGCCATTCGAAGTTCGGATTGCCCGCCGCGAGCGCGGCGAACTCATCGACATAGAACGCTTCGCGAAGGCTGCGCGCGCCGTACCAGAACGTGATCTTTCGCTTTGTGCGAATGCGCTTGAGCTGGTCGAAGATGTGCGAGCGCATCGGCGCCATGCCGGCGCCGCCGCCGATGAAGCACATTTCGCGGTCTGTCTCGCGCGCGAAGAATTCGCCGAACGACCCGGACACCGTGACTTCGTCGCCGGGCTTCAGGTTGAACACCCACGAGCTCATGATCCCCGGCGCAACGTCGACGTCGTATCCGGGCGGAAACGCGATGCGGATCGTGAACAGCAGGATGCCTTTCTCGAGCGGATAGTTCGCCATCGAATACGCGCGCTCGACCGGGTGGTCGACGCTCGACTTGAAGCGCCACAGGTCGAACTTGTCCCAATCGCCGCGGAACGGCATGTCGATGTCGAACGTGCGGAACTCGAGCGCATGCGGCGGGCATTCGATCTGCACGTAGCCGCCGGCACGAAACGGCACTTCTTCACCTTCGGGCAACGCGAGCTTCAGCTCCTTGATGAATGTCGCGACGTTGCGGTTGCCCACGACGCGGCAGCGCCATTTGCGCACGGCGAAGATCTCCGGCGCGATCTCGATCCGCATGTCGCGCTTGACCTTCACCTGGCAGGCGAGCCGCGAGCCGCGTCTCGCCTCCTTGCGGCTGATGAAGCCGGTCTCGGTCGGCAGCAGGTCGCCGCCGCCTTCCTTGACGACGACCTCGCAGACGCCGCACGCGCCCTTGCCGCCGCACGCCGATGGAATGTAGATGCGGCGCTCGGCGAGCGTTCCGAGCAGCGTGCCGCCGGCGGCCACGCGCAGCGCGTTCGACGCGTCGTCGTTGATGACGATCGCGACGTCGCCCGCGGCGACGAGCTTGCGCTTCGCCGCCAGCAGCAACGCGACCAGCAGCAGGATCACGCCGGTGAACATCGCGACGCCCACAAGGACCTCGCTCACAGCTGGATCCCCGAGAACAGCATGAACGCGATCGACATCAGCCCCGCCGTGATGAACGTGATGCCGAGGCCTTTCAGTCCTGCCGGGACGTTCGAGTAGCGCATCTTCTCGCGCACGGCGGCCATCGCGACGATCGCGATCCCCCAGCCGAGACCGGACCCGACGCCATAGACGACACTTTCGCCGAACGTGTAGTCGCGCTCCTGCATGAACAGCGACCCGGCGAGGATCACGCAGTTGACCGCGATCAGCGGCAGGAACACGCCCAGCGTCGCATAGAGCTTCGGCGCGAAACGGTCGACCGACATCTCGACGACCTGTGTCGCCGCCGCGATCGTCGAGATGAACAGGATGAACGCGAGGAAGCCGAGGTCGACCTTGGCGAGTGACGGCGAGAGCCAGCCGAGCGCGCCTTCGGCGAGCAGGTGATGCAGGATCAGGTTGTTCAGCGGAACCGTCAGTACCTGTACGAACACGACCGCCACGCCGAGGCCGATCGCCGTCTCGACCTTGCGCGAGCACGCGAGGAACGAGCACATGCCGAGGAAGAACGCGAGCGCCATGTTCTCCAGGAACACGGACTTGACGAAGAGGTCGGCGAAGTGCTGCATGATGGCTGCCGTCATTCCCGCGAAGGCGGGAATCCAGTGTCTTGCGACGAACGCCGCTGGGTCCCCGCTTTCGCGGGGACGACATTCGTGAGGATGCCGCCGCTCGACATGTCGTTAGTCCTTTTCCTGCAGCTCGGGCTTCCACGTCCGCAGCGCCCATACGAGCAGCGCGATCAGGAACAGCGCGGAAGGCGCGATCAGCATCAGCGAGTTCGGCTCGTACCAGCCGCCGTCGGAAACCGTGCGCAGCACCGTGTGGCCGAGCACGCGGCCGGCCCCGGCGAGCTCGCGCGTGAGCGCGACCAGCAGCAGCACGAGTGCGTAGCCGAGCCCGTTGCCGATGCCGTCGAGGAACGACGCCCACGGCGGGTTCGCCATCGCGTAGCCTTCGGCGCGGCCCATCACGATGCAGTTGGTGATGATCAGTCCCACGAACACCGACAGCTCGAGCGACAGCTCGTACAGATACGCGCGCAGCACCTGGTCGACCATGATGACGAGCGACGCGATGATCGCGAGCTGGACGATGATGCGGATGCTGTTCGGGATCCAGTTGCGCACCGTGCTGATCGCGACATTCGCGCAGGCGGTGACGATCGTCACGCCGAGGCCCATGACGATCGCCTTGTCGAGGCGCGTGGTCACCGCGAGCGCCGAGCAGATGCCGAGCACCTGCACGCCGATCGGGTTGTTCGCGACGATCGGCGCGAAGAGCGTCTCGCGCTGCGCGCGGCTGAGGATCGGCGTGCCCTTCACGACGCGGCTCCCGTGCGAAACCTGGCGAGGAACGGCCCGTAGCCGTCGTTGGACAGCCAGAACGCCATCAGCCGCGCGACGCCGTTGCTCGTGATGGTGGCGCCGGACAGCGCGTCGACGCGGTGCGGATCCTGAGCCGCCGGGCCGGCGTGACCCTTGATCACCGTGAGCCTCGGCTCCCATGCCGCGTCATACGCCTTGCGTCCGACCCACAGCGCCTGCCATGTCGGATTGGCGATCTCGCCGCCCAGTCCCGGCGTCTCCTTCTGTTCGTAAAACGTCAGGCCGCGCACCGTGTTGCCGTCGCGGTCGAGCGCGAGGAATCCGTAGAGCGTTCCCCACATGCCCACGCCTTCGACCGGCAACACGACCTGGTCGACGCCGCCGCGGCTCGCGACGAGATACACGGCGCCGAGGTTCGGCAGCCGCTGCACCTGCGCGGCGTTCGGCGGTGCGGCGCGGCTTTGCACCGGATCGTTGCGCGCGCGACGCTGGTCGTAGGTGCGAGCGTCGAGCTTGCCTTCGGGTACGAGCTCGCCGCTCGCGAGATCGACCAGCCGCACCTTCACGTTGGCGTCGAGGATCGCGAGCAGCTCGCGGTCGGAAACCTCCGCGCCCGGCTTGACGAGCCCCGCGGCGAGCAGCACGTTCTTCTGCCGATAGAGCAGCGCGTTCGTCTCCTGCTTGTCGCGCAAGCCGACCGCCGATACCGCCACGAGCAGCGCACAGACGACGCACACCGCGGCGGCGAACGCGATCGTGTAGCGCGTCGAGTCAGTTCGCATGACGCTTGCGCCTTCGCGTGATGTTCGCCTTGACGAAACCGTAATCGATGACCGGCGCGATCACGTTCATGAACAGGATCACGAGCATCATCGACTCGGGGTACGCAGGATTGACCGTTCGCACGAGTATCGCCAGCCCGCCGATCATCGCGCCGTAGATCCACTTTCCGTTCTCCGCGAAGGGAGCGGTCACCGGGTCGGTCGCCATGTAGACGGTGCCGAACGCCCAGCCGCCGGCGACCATGTGCCACCAGAAAGGAACGCCGAAATAGGGATGCGCCGGCGTCGCGAGCGCGTTGAATAGCGCCGACATCGCGATCGTGCCGAGCGCGACGCCGGCCATGATTCGCCACGAGCCGATGCCGGTCGCGATGAGGATCGCCGCGCCGATTGCGCACGCGAGCGCGGACGTCTCGCCCATCGAGCCCGGCTCGAGACCGACGAACGCTTGCCACCACGAAAACGGGTGTTCGGCGAATGGGGCGCTCATCTGACGCATTTGCGCGAGCAGCGTCGCGCCGGAGAAGCCGTCGACTGCAACCGACGCCGGCACGGCCGTCCATACCTGGTCGCCCGAAATCTCGGTCGGATATGCGAAGAACAGGAACGCTCGCGCCGCGAGCGCCGGGTTGACGAAGTTCATGCCGGTGCCGCCGAACACTTCCTTCGCGAGCACGACGCCGAAGCTGATCCCGAGCGCCGCCTGCCACAGCGGCGTGGTCGGCGGCAGGATCAACGGAAACAGGATGCCGGTGACGAAGAAGCCTTCGTTCACCTCTTCCTTGCGCACCGCGGCGAACAACACCTCCCACGACAACCCCACCACCATCGTCACCGCGTACAGCGGCACGAAATACAAGGCTCCATGGACGACGTTCGCAGCGAGGCTCGCGGGCGAATAGCCGATGCCTAGAAGCCGGATCACGTCGTGGCGCCATCCCGTGAGCTGCAACGCTTTCGCCGGATCGAGCGCGAGGTTCGCCTGCAGCCCCGTGTTGTACAACGCCATCGCCACGCACGGAAGCGCGGCGACGACGACCAGCATCATCATGCGCTTCAGATCGAGCGCGTCGCGAACGTGCGCACCGCTCGTGGTCACGCGCGATGGCGTGTAGAAGAACGTGTCGGCCGCTTCGAACAGCGGCGCGAGCTTTTCGAGCCGGCCGCCTTTGTCGAACGGCTTGCCCGCGCGGTCGAGCAGGGTCCGCAGGCGGGACACTAGGCGATTTCCTTCGACATCGGCACACCGTCGTTCCCGCGAAGGCGGGAACCCAGTGTCTTCATCACGCTTCGCGGTTGCGCGCCGGACGACACCGGGCCCCCGCCTTCGCGGGGGCGACGAAGTGCGCGCCCGCGGCCGTTCAAGCCGCCTCCGCTTCGAGCGTGTCGAGCATGCGTCGCAGCAGCGGCCCATACTCGAACTTGCCGGGGCAGACCAGCGTGCACAGCGCGAGGTCGTCTTCCTCCAGCTCGAGCGCACCGAGCGCTTCCGCGCGCTCGACGTCGCCGGTGACGAGCGCGCGCAGCAGGAACGTCGGCAGGATGTCGAGCGGCATCACACGCTCGTACGCGCCGATCGGCACCATCGCGCGCGCCGATCCGTTGGTCGTCGTCGTCAGCGCGAGGCCATCGCGCGCGAACGCGCCGGCGACCACACGCCACAGCGAGAACTTGTCGCGGCCCGGCGCGAACCAGCCGAAGAGCTCGCGCTCGCGCCCTTCGGCGAGCGCCGAGACCTGAAGGTGATAGCGGCCCAGGTACCCCTGCACGTCGCCGCGCGCCGCGCGGCCGTCGAGCACCGAGCCCGAAATGACGCGCACGTCGCCGTCGGCGATCTCGCCTTCGACGAGCTCGTCGATCGACGCGCCGAGCCGCGTGCGCACGAGGCGCGGCCGCGCGACCGCCGGCCCCGCGAGCGCGACGACGCGCTCGACGTCGAGCTCACCGCTGCCGAACAGGCGCCCGATCGCAAGCGCGTCCTGATAGCCGACGTACCAGACCGTCGTCGCGGCGCCGACCGGATCGAGCATGTGGATGTGCGTGCCGGGAAGGCCGGCCGGGTGCGGCCCCGCGAACTGCTCGACGCGTACACGCGTGCCGTCCGGCGCACTCGCGCGCATCTGCGCGCCTGCGCAAACATAGACCGGCCCATCGGTCAGCTTCGACAGCGCGGCGAGCGCTCGCCTCATGTCGTCGTCGCGGCCGGCCATCACGACGTCGGGCGGCGGCGCGTGCGGACGCGTATCGATCGCGGTGACGAAGATCGACCGCGGTCGAGTGCCCGGACGCGCGACACGGCCGTACGGACGCTCGCGCAGCGCGGTCCACAATCCGGATTCGACGAGCAGCGCCTCGATGCCGACCGCGTCGAGGTCGGCAGCTTCGCCGCCGGTGTACGCGGCGAATGCAACTTGCGTGTCGCGCGAATCGTCGGAGCCGACGCCGATCACGATCGACTGGAATGCGCGCCGCTCGCCGCGGTTGATGGCGACGACGATGCCGGTTGCCGGCGCGGTGAAGCGCACGCCCGGCGACTTGCGGTCTTCGAACAACGTTTGACCGCGCCGGACGGTGTCGCCGACCGCCACGCGCAGCGTCGCCTTCAGGCCGATGTAGTCGGCCGCGACTAGCGCGACGCGCGAGACCGCGCATGAGTCGATCGACTGCACCGGGGAGCCGGCGAGCGGCAAGTCGAGACCCTTGGTGATCCGATGCAACGCCACGGCTTGCGCCCCGGTGAACGACGCGGTATCGACAGCCTAGGCGCTTGCGTTCCCCGGCGCGTTGACGGGCGTCAAGCTGCTCTTCAGGTGCCGATGTGCCCGATCACCCAGCCGGGAAAGACGATCAGCAGCACCGAAGGGACGAGGCAGATCACGCTCGCGCCGAGCGCGAGGCTTCGAGAGGCGCGCGCAACGGATACGGTTTCCTCGGCGCCCATGAACATGTACTGGATCACGCGGAGGTAGAAGTAGATGCCGAGATAGCTGCCCACAAGACCGAGCACCGCGTACAGCGTGAAGCCGGCCGCCATGACATTCTTGAAGATGAGGAACTTGGCAACGAAGCCCGGGAACGGCGGAATGCCGGCGAGCGAGAGCATCGCGATGCCGATCATCAGCGCCGCGTACGGGTCGCGGCGGAACAGTCCCTTGAGCGTGGACAGCCGGTCCTGCTCGGCGTCATCATCGCCGGTGGGCAGCGACGCGAACGCTAGCAGGTTCATCAGCGCATACGCGAGCACGTAGAACAACACGGCCTCGAAGCGGCCATCGGGCGCGCCGAGGAACGCGTAATAGAGATAGCCCGCATGCGCGATCGACGAATACGCGATCATCCGTCGGAAGCTCGGCTGGCGCATCGCAGCGAGGTTGCCCCAGACGATCGACACGAGCGGCAGCAACGCAAGGAGATCGGCGAGCGAGCCGGTGACGCTCGCCTGGCCGAACAGGCGCACCGCGGCGAGCAGCACGGCCGCCTTGATGATCGTCGCCATGTAGCCTGTCACGGGCACGCTCGCCGCTTCGTACGCGTCGGGCGCCCATGCGTGGAACGGGACGACGGCAGCCTTGAGGAAGAACGAGACGACGATCAGCACGACGGCGGCGCGCGTCATCACGTCGGAGGAGCCAAGCGCGGTCGCGAACGTCGACAGCGACATCGAGCCGCTGCCGCCGTAGAGCAGCGACACGCCCATCAGGAACGTCGCAGTCGCAGCGCCCGACAGCACGAGATACTTCAGCGCCGCTTCGACGCTTTCCGGCCGGCTGAACGCGATCAGCACGAGCACGTAGACCGGAAGCGACATCAGCTCGATGCCGAGGAACAGCGTAAGGAAGCTGTCGGCGGAAAGCATCAGGCAGACGCCGTACAGCGACGAGAGCACCAGCACGTGGAATCGCGTGCTGCTCACGTCGTCGCGCGACAACAACAGCACGGGAATCGAAAGCACCAGCACGACGGCTTTCGCGGCGAGATCGGCGGGTGTGACCGAATACTGACCTGCGAACGGCGTGTCGACGTATCCGGCCAGATGCAACCACGTTGCGGCGGCGGCCGATGCGACCACCGCGGCGAGCGAGATCGCGAGCGCTCCGCGCGGACGGCGCGTCGTCACGTCGGCGATGATGAGCACTACGATGCCGGCGAGCAGCACGTGCTCGGGCAACATTGCGAACAACACGCCTTGCCAGCTCATCGCGGCGCTCCTGTTGTTTGCGCGACGGCGTCGAGCAGGCGCGTCGGCTTCGTCGGCGCGACCGGCGCATTGGTCGCGCGGCTCGTCGCGACGAGCTCCCGGTACTGCTTCGCCGCGAGCTCGGTCTTCTTCATCGGCTCGTCGGGAAAGAGGCCGAGCCAGAAGATCGCGACGACGATCGCAGCGAGGATCGACTTCTCACGCAGGCTGAGATCGATCAGCCGCTCGTGCGGCGCTTTGGCGACGCCGAACAGGAATCGCTGCGCGAACCACAGCATGTACAGCGCGCCGAGTACGACGCCGGTCACGGCGATCCCCGAGAACACGAGCGGCAGCGACGACCCGTGCTGATGCTGCGACCACGATGAGGTGAACGAGCCCATCAGCACGAGGAATTCACCGGTGAAGCCGCTCGTCGTCGGCAGGCCGATCGAGGCGAGCGTCAGTATCATGAAGAACACGGAATACACGGGCAGCGCCTTCGCGAGGCCGCCGTAGGCTGCGAGCTCGCGCGTGTGGCAGCGCTCGTAGATCATGCCGACCATCAGAAACAGTCCGGCGGCGGTCAAACCGTGGCTCACCATCTGGATCACCGCCCCCTGGATGCCGAGGATGTCGAGGCTAACGAGTCCGAGCATCACGTAGCCCAGATGGCTGATCGACGAGTACGCGATGATCTTCTTGATATCGGTCTGCACGAGCGCGAGGCACGCGCCGTAGACGATGCTGATGACGGCAAGCGCCATGATCGCCGGTGTCGCGATCTGCGTCGCGTCCGGAAACAGCGGGAACCCGAGCTTCATGAAGCCGTACGTGCCCATCTTCAGCAGAACGCCGGCGAGGATCACCGAGCCCGCGGTCGGAGCCTCCACGTGCGCGTCCGGAAGCCACGTGTGCAGCGGCACCATCGGCACCTTGATCGCGAATGAAAGCGCGAATGCCGCGAGCAGCAGCCCTTGCGCGGAGACGGGCAGGCGCGTCTTGTAGAGATCGGTGAAGGCGAACGATGTGATGCCGGTCGCGTCGTTCACCGACCAGACGAGATAGATGACGGCGGCGAGCATCAGGATGCTGCCGAACGCCGTGTAGAGCACGAACTTCAACGTCGCGTAGATGCGCCGCTCGCCGCCCCAGATGCCGATGATCAGGAACATCGGGATCAGCATCGTCTCCCAGAACAGGTAGAAGACGAAAAGATCCTGCGCGACGAACGTGCCGAGCATCGCGAACTGGATCAGGAACACCATCGAATAGAAGAGCTTGACGTCCTTGTTGATCGCCGAGAACGCACCGGCGACGACGAGCGGACCGAGAAACGCGGTCAGCAACACCAGCAGCACGTTGAAGCCGTCGAGCCCGATGTCGTAATAGACGCCCCAGACGGGAATCCACGGGATCCGCGTCTCGAACTGCATCGCGGGATCCGTCGAGTCGAACGCGACGTACAGCATGGCGGTGAGCACGAACTGCACGAGCATCACGGCGAGTGTGAGCCAGCGCATCCGGTCCTCCTGACGCGGCGGCGTCAGGACGAGCAGCAGGATGCCGGCGAGCGGCAGGTAGAGAACGATGTTGAGCAGCGTTGCACTAGCCATGGCGCCAGCTCCATGCGAGCGAGGCGACGATGCCCAGCAGCACGAGGAATGCGTACAGGTGGAGATTGCCGGTTTGCACACGGCCGAGCGCACCCGCGCTTCGGCGCGCGAGCCCGGCGAGGCCGTCCAGCGATCCGTCGATCAGCAGCTTGTCGCCGAGGCGCAGGAACACGCGCTCGGAAATCCACGTGAGCGGACGGCCGATCACCGTTTCGTACAGCTCGTCGATGAAGTACTTGTTGTAGAGCAGCCGGTGCAGCGCCACGAGGCGTTCGCGCACGCTCGTCGCACGCGAGCCGTCGCCGGCGAAGAAGAACAGCGCGCCGCCGATGCCGGCGAGCGCGATCACGACCGAAACGGCGATGAGCGGCGTCTCGAAGTGGTGAAGCTCCTCGGCGACCGAAGGCAGCGGCAGCAGCGGCTCGAGGAAGTGCGGCAGCGCGACGAAGCCGCCCACCGCCGATGCGATCGCGAGCACGACCAGCACGCCGGTCATCGACCACGGCGATTCGTGCACGTGATCAACGACGTCGGGCTCGACGCGTGAACCGCCGAGGAACACGAGCCAGAGCAGCCGGAACATGTAGAACGCGGTCATCAGCGCCGTTGCGGCGAGCACGACCCACAGCGCCGTCGATCCGCCCTTGCTCGACGCGAACGCGAACCACAGGATCTCGTCCTTCGAGAAGAACCCGGCGAGCGGCGGGATGCCGGCGATCGCAAGCGTCGCGATGGCGAACGTGGCGAACGTGATCGGAATCTTGCGCGCGATGCCGCCCATCTTGCGGATGTCCTGCTCGCCGGAAAGCGCGTGGATCACGCTGCCGGCGCCGAGGAACAGGCAAGCCTTGAAGAACGCATGCGTGTAGACGTGGAAGATCGCCACGCCGTACGCGCCGACGCCGAGGGCGGCGAACATGAAGCCCAACTGTGAGACCGTCGAGTACGCGAGCACGCGCTTGATGTCGGTCTGCGTGATCGCGATGGTCGCGGCGAAGAATGCGGTGGCGGCGCCGATGCCGGCGACGATCGCCGACGCGTCGGGTGCATTCGCGTAGATGCCGGACATCCGTGCGACCAGATAGACGCCGGCGGTCACCATTGTCGCCGCGTGGATCAGCGCGGAAACGGGCGTCGGACCGGCCATCGCATCGGGCAGCCACACGTGCAGCGGGATCTGCGCCGACTTGCCGGTTGCGCCAACGAAGAGCAGCAGGCCGACGAGGCTTGCGGAGACCGCGGGCAACGGCGCCGTCGTGAACGCCGCGTTGATCGTGTCCATGTCGAGCGTACCGAACGTCGCCCACAGCACGAACATGCCGAGCAGGAATCCGGCGTCGCCGACGCGGTTCGTGATGAACGCCTTCTTGCCCGCCTTCGCGTTGACCGGGTCCTCGAACCAGAATCCGATCAGCAGGTACGACGCGAGGCCGACGCCTTCCCAGCCGACGAACAGCACGAGAAGCGAGCGTCCCAGCACCAGCGAAAGCATGAAGAACAGGAACAGATTGAGGTACGCGAAGAAGCGCGCGTAGCTCTTGTCTTCGTGCATGTAGCCGATCGAGTAGATGTGGATCACCGAGCCCACACCGGTGACGATCAGCGTCATCACCGCAGAGAGGCGGTCGAAGTAGAACGCGACGTCGAGCGGCTTGCCGTCGATCACCGCCCAGCTGTAGACGAAATCGATGATCGGCTTGCCGGTCGCTTGCATCTCGGCGAACGCGACGAGCGTCAGCGCGAACGCGGCGATCGGCAGCCCGCAACCGACGACGGTGACGAACCGGTTGCCGAGCCGGTTGCCCGCGAGCCCGTTCGCGAGGAACCCGGCGAGCGGCAGCAGGACGATCAGCGCGAGCAGGTGGTTCACCACTATCCTTTCAGGTCGGCGAAGGCGTCGGCGTCGAGCGTGCGCTTCTGGCGCACGAGCAGCAGCACGATCGGGATCGCGATCGCGATCTCGGCGGCGGCGACGACGAACACGAGGAACACGAGCACGGCGCCGACCGACGTGCCGGTCTGCTGCGCGAACGTGACGAGCGAAAGGTTCACGCCGTTCAGCATCACTTCCATGCACATCAGCATGACAAGGAGGTTGCGCCGTACGACGACGCCGAGGAGGCCGATCGCGAACATCGTGATCGACAGCGTGAGCAGGAGCTGCAGCTTATCCATGTTCCCTCGCGCTCCCCTTGATGACCGCGAGCGCGGCGACGACGGCTGCGACCAGCAGCACGGAGGTTACCTCGAACTGCAGCCAGTATTCGTTCAGGAACGTGGCGGAAAACTGCTGCAGCCCGAAGAAGACGGTCGAGCTCGCCGGCGCGTACAGGCCGTGCAGCAGCGCATAAGCGAGCACGCCGACGAGCAGCACGCCGAGTGCGGCGCCGGGGACGAGCAGGCTCGAAAAGCGGCGCCGGTTTGCCGAGTCGCGCGCGTCGAGCAGCATGATCACGTACACCATGAACACCATGACGGCGCCGACGTAGATCAGCACCTGGAACGCGGCGATGAAGTGCACGCCGAGAAGGCCATAGATGCCGCCGAGGAAGATCATCGTCGAGATCAGCGCCATCGCGACGCGCATCGGCTGGCGCAGCACGAGCATCAGCGCCGAGCCGGCGAGCGCGCACGCGGCGAACACGTACAGCAGCAGCGTGTCGAGGTTGGCGAGCAGCGATTCGATCATGACGAGGCGTCGTCCCCGCGGAGGCGGGGACCCAGTGTCGTTCGCCGCAAGACGCTGGATTCCCGCCCCCCGACTACCCCACTCGGGGGCAGGCTTCGCGGGAATGACACAGCCTTTGCGGCGTTGTGCAAGTTTGTCATGCGTTTCTCAGTCGGCGGCGGCGGCGCGGTGCGTGGGATAGGGCTTCGCGACGTCGCGCGTGGGATTCCAGCCGAGCAGCTCCTTGTGCCCGAGCCACATGTCGCGCCGGTCGTACGACGGCAGGCCCGGCACTTCCTTCACCATGCGGATCGCATCCTCGGGGCACGCCTCGACGCACAATCCGCAGAACACGCAGCGCGAATAGTCGATCTCGAAGCGCACCGGATACTTCGGATGCACGGGATCGGCGGGGTCGAAGCCCGCCTCGATCTCGATCACCTTCGCCGGGCAGACGGTCGCGCACATGTTGCAGGCGACGCATTGCGGGCGGCCGTCGGGGCGCTGCGTCAGCACGTGCTTGCCGCGGTTGTTCGATGCATAGTCGAAGCGCGTCTCTTCCGGGTAATACGTCGTGAGCGCGCCCTTGCGGCCGGTGATCCACTTCGTCATGTTGCGCGTGAACACGCCGCCGGTGACGAGCAGGCCGCGGATGATCTCGAACAGGTAGGCGCGCTCCCACCAGCCCATCGTCGGCTCGTTCCAGTACCGCTTGCGAACGTAGGGTCGTGTGGTTTTCATGCTGTGAGCAGCCAGACGGCGACGACGGTGACGGCGAGGTTTGCGAGCGCGAGCGGGAACATGAACTTCCACGCGAACTTCAGCACCTGGTCGTAGCGGAATCGCGGCAGCGACCAGCGGACGAGGATCTGGAAGCTGCAGAGCAGGAACACCTTGGCGAGGAACGTGACGATTTGCAGCACGACGACGACGCCGTGCGCAAGCGGGATCTCGTGCCCGCCCGGCAGCGTGAAGCCGGCGTCGGAAAGATACGGCAGGTTGTAGCCGCCGAGGAACAGTGTGGCGAACAGCGCGCCGATGATCGCGATCTCGATGAACTCGGCGAACATGAAAAGCCCCATCTTCATGCCGCTGTACTCGGTGAAGTAGCCGGAGATCAGCTCCGATTCCGCTTCCGGCAGGTCGAACGGGATGCGCTTGTTCTCGGCGATCGCTGCGGCCATGAACAGTATGGCGGCGAACGGCTGGTACACGATGCCCCACGCGGGCAGGAATCCGAGTGTGGTGCCCGACTGTTGCTGGACGATCGACGTCAGGTCGACCGTGCCGTAGACGAGGATCAGGCCGAGCACGGTGAGGCCCATCACGAGCTCGTAGCTGATCATCTGCGAGCCCGCGCGCAGCGCGCCGAGCAGCGAGTACTTGTTCGACGACGACCACCCGGCGAGCATCGCGCCGATGATGGTGAGGCCGCCGAATGCGAAGACGATCAGGAGCCCCGCGTCGAGCCGCGCGATCTGCATCGGATACGTGCGATCGCCGAACCAGCCGGCGAGCGCGGGAACGAGCTTCGCCGGAACGAGCAGACCGCCGAACGGAATCACGGCGAATACGAGCAGCACCGGGGCGAAGACGACCCACGGCGCAACCGCATACGCGTACCAGTCATACGTCTTCGGCCGGAAATCCTCCTTCAGCAGCATCTTCAGACCGTCCGCCATGCCGTGGAACAGGCCCCACCAGACGAGCTTGACTTGCGTGAATGGCAGCCGCAGGTAGGCGCGATTGGCGCCGATGCGGTCCGACATGACGGCGGCCTGCTTTCGCTCGACCCACGTCAGGATGATGCCGAACGACATCAGCACGGCGATGCCGTAGACGATGTACAGCGTGTAGATGACGAGGTCCTGGATCATGCGGCGGCCTCTTTGGAGGCGCTTCGCATTGCGACGGGTCGCGCGTCGGCCACGCTCGCATTCGCAATTGCTCTCATCCCCTTGCCTTCGGCGCGGGGCCCCTGATCGCTGCTCATGCGGCAACCCCTACAATTTGCGGCAGCGCCGCGAACAGCGCCTCGGCGTCGACGACCGACGGCTTCTTCGCGAAGCACGGCTTGAACTCGCCCACGATGCCCTCGAAGCTCGTGTAGTGGCCCGCACGTTCTGTCTGGATGCTGATCGGAAAAAACACGTCGGCATGGCCGTTCTCCGGCGCGAGCCACGCATTGAGCGAGATCACTTTCGCGCGCGCGGGCAGGCCGCTGAAGTCGAAGCCTTCGCCCCAGACCAGCACGAGGTCGGTGCCCTCGTCGAAGCGGACTGGGGCGTCACCGAACAATTTGTGTGCGCCGGCCGTATTCGGGTTCTTGTCGGCGCGGATCAGCAGGCCGTCCTCGAGCCGTTCGCCGGGCTGCGGCAATCGGTCCGGCTTGACGAACGTCTGGAACCGCGAGCCGAGCAGCGCGCGTGCGAACGCAGCGAGCTCCTCGTTCGACGCCCAGCTCGACACCAGCGCGACCGGATGCTTCGCGGCGGCGATCAGCTCGCGCGCGGCGTCGAGCGCGGTCGCGGTCGCAACCGGTCTGCCCTTGAGCATCGGTTGCTCGGCGCGTGCGCGGTCGAACAGCTTGCCCAGGTCGCGCGCCTTGTTGCAGATCCACGGGCCGTTGACGGCGTCGTTTGCGAGTGGCGTCACCCGCTCGATCCGCTCGTTGCTGCGCCCGTCGAGGGCATTGAGCTTCCACGCCTTCTTGCGATGCCACAGCTGCACGGTGCAGCCGCGCGAGCAGCCGGGACAAACCGAAGGTGTGGCCTCGAGATACCAGACGCGCGACTGGTAGTAGAACGATTTCGACAACAGCGCGCCGACGGGGCACAGGTCGACGACGTTTTCGGAGTAGGGGTCGTCTTCGAAGCTGCCGTCCTCGACCGGGCGCAGCAGCGAGTGGTCGCCGCGCTCCTGGATCGCGAGGCCGTTCGATTTCGAGATTTCGCGGGTGAAGCGCACGCAGCGCGAGCAGAAGATGCAGCGCTCGTTGTCGAGCGTGATCCGCTGCGACAGCGGATAGAACTTGGTCGCCTTCACCTTCGGCTCGTGCGACACCGACGGCTCGCCGTTGTATTCGTAGTGCGCGTCCTGCAGCATGCACTCGCCGGCCTTGTCGCAGATGCCGCAGTCGACCGGGTGGTTCAACGTGATGAACTGCAGCGTCGCCTTGCGCCGCGCCTTGACCTTTTCGGAATCGGTCAGCACGCGCATGCCTTCCGTGACCGGCATGTTGCACGCGATCTCGACCCAGCCGTCGCCTCCCTTCTCGTCTTCGACCTCGACCGCGCAAATGCGGCAGTTGCCGTGGACCGAGAGATTCGGATGCCAGCAGAAATACGGGATGTAGAAGCCGTTCGCAAGCGCCGCCTGCATCACGGTCTGGCCGTCGTCGGCATGCACCGGTTGCCCGTTGATGAAGAAGTCAGGCATGGTCGAAGGTGTGTCCGTCATTCCCGCGAAAGCGGGAATCCAGTGTCGTTGGCCGGAAAGTCACTGGGTCCCCGCCTCCGCGGCGACGACCAATCGGCCTCGAGGTTGCCGTCGCAGCGCGACCGCTTGTGCTCGATCCAGTAATCGAATTCGTCGCGGAACTTGGCGAGGATGCCGACCGTCGCGTAACCGGCGGCATCGCCCATTCCGCAGATCGTCGTGCCGTCGTTCGCCTCCGAGATCGCGATCATCCGGTCGAGGTCCTCGCGGCGGCCATCGCCGGCGACGATGCGGTCGATGATCCGGTGCAGCCAGCCCATGCCTTCGCGGCAGGGCGTGCACTGGCCGCACGACTCGTGGTGGTAGAAGCGCAGCATCACCTGCAGCAGCCGCACCATGCAGGTGCCCTCGGCGATGACGATCATGCCGCCGGAGCCGAGCTGCGATCCGGCCTTCTTGAACGATGCATGGTCGTACGTGAGCTCGCCGATTTCGGCGGCGGTCAGCACCTTGGTCGAAATGCCGCCTGGGACGATGCACTTGAGCTTGCGGCCGCCGGTGATGCCGCCGCAGTCTTCGTAGAGGAACTTCGCGAGCGGATAGCCGTGCTCGACTTCGTAGACGCCGGGCTTCGCGATGTGACCGGAGATCGACACCAGCTGCGTGCCGGGACTCTTCGGCGTGCCGACCTTCTTGAAGGCTTCGGCGCCGTTGCGGATGATGCCGGCGATGTTGGCGAGCGTCTCGACGTTGTTCACGACCGTCGGCCGCTGGTACAGACCCTTGACCGTGAGCCGCGGCGGGCGGTTGCGCGGATAACCCTTCTTGCCTTCGACCGACGACAGCAGCCCGGACGCCTCGCCGCATACATACGAGCCGGCGCCGCGATAGACGACGACGTCGCACGCGAATCTGCTGCCGAGGATGTTCTCGCCGAAATAGCCCGCTTCATAGGCTTCCTCGACTGCCGCCGCGAGGCGCCGGTACGGCAGGTCGAACTCGCCGCGGATGTAGACGAAGCTGTTGCGCACGCCGAGCGCATAGCAGGCGAGCAGCATCGATTCGAGCAGCAGATGCGGCGAGTGCTCGAGGATCCAGCGGTCCTTGAACGTGCCCGGCTCGCCTTCGTCGGCGTTCGCGCACAGGTAATGCGGCTGCCCGTCGTTCAGCTTGATGACCGCCCATTTGCGTCCAACCGGAAACGCCGCGCCGCCGTGGCCGAGAAGCCCGGAGGCGGTGACTTCCTTCGTGACGTCGGCCGGCGTCATCGACGTCAGCGCCTTGGTGAGCGCCTCGTAGCCGCCGCGCGCGCGGTAATCGGCGAGCAGATGCGAGCTCGCCGTGACCGGGAAATTCATGATGAGTTGCTGGCCGGGCATTACTTCAGCTCCGCGAGCAAAGCGTCGATCTTCTCGGCGCTCATGTTCTCGTGATACGTGTCGTTGACGACCAGCACCGGCGCGGTGCCGCACGACCCGAGGCACTCGCAGGTTGAAAGCGTGAAGCGGCCGTCGGGTGTGGTGCGGCCCGGCGCGACGCCGAGCTTGTTCGCGAGCGTGTCGATCAGCCGCTCGGCGCCGCGCATCGAGCAGCTGACGTTGCGGCAGGCCTCGATGTGCCAGCGCCCGATCGGCTCGCGGCGGAACTGCGTGTAGTAGCCGAGCACTTCCTCGATCTGGATGCGCGGCACCTTCAGGTACTTGGTCAGCTCGTCGATGTCGCTGTCGGCGACGTAGCCGCGGTCTTCCTGGATGCGACGCAGGCACGGCAGCACGAGCGAGGACTCGAAGCCGATCGGAAAGCGGGCCTTCAACTTCTCAAATTCGGGGATCAGGTGCTTCATCGATCGCACTCCCCGCCGATCATGTTGATCGAGCCGAACGTCGGCACGACGTCGGCGAGCTGGAATCCGTCGAGCATCTTGGACGCCACGCCCATGTGCACGAAGCTCGGCGCGCGGACGTGAACCTTGTACGGCGTGCCGCTTCCGGTGCTGACGAGGTAGAAGCCGAGCTCGCCGTTCGGCGACTCGTGCGCGAAGTACACTTCGCCGGCGGGCACCTTCGGCCCGTCGATCACGAGCTTGAAGTGGTTGATCAGCGACTCGATCTCGCCGTAGACGAGCTGCTTGTCGGGGAACGTGCAGCGGCGATCGTCGACCGAGATCGGGCCGTCGGGCAGCATTTCGGCGAGCTGACGCATCATGTGGATCGACTCGTCGATCTCCCGCATGCGCACGTAGTAGCGGTCGTAGTTGTCGCCCCGGATTCCGACCGGCACCTCGAAATCGAGCTCGGCATACGCGAGGTACGGCGTGTCCTTGCGCAGATCGCGCGGCACGCCGGTCGAGCGCAGCATCGGGCCCGTGCAGCCGTGGGAGATCGCGTCGGCGGTCGAGAGCGTGCCGACATCGCGCATGCGGTCGATGAAGATGCGGTTGCGATCGACGAGCTTGTGCACGCGTCCGAGGAAATCGTCGGACTGGACGAGGATCTCTTCCATCCGCGCGAGCCAGCCTGCCGGCAGGTCGCGCGCAAGCCCGCCGATGCGCCCGTACGAATGCGTGACGCGCGCACCGGTGAGATCGGCAACGTGCTCGTACATGTAGTCGCGGATCATCACCAGGTACAGGAACGCCGTCATCGCGCCGAGCTCCATCAGCCCCGCGGCAATGCACGTCAGATGGTCGATGACGCGCGAGTACTCGGACAGCAGCGTCCGGATGTACTTGCAGCGCGGCGTCATCTCGATGCCCATCAGCTTTTCGACCGCTTCGCAGTACGCGAAGTCGTTGATGAGCGCCGATACGTAGTTCAGGCGATCGACATACGGAATCAGGTTGTGCCAGGTATGGTCCTCGCACTCCTTCTCGAAGCCGCGATGCAGGTAGCCCGGGTGCACATCCGTGCGGATCACCTTCTCGCCGTCGAGCTCGGCGACGATCTGCACGGTGCCGTGCGTGGCCGGGTGCGACGGCCCGATGTTGACGATGACGCGATCGTCGCGGCTCGGCTTGTCGAACGCCGGACGGATCGGGTTCGGCAGCGACACGTGCGGCTTGAGGTCGAACGGAGCGTTCACGCCACGCCTCGCGGGATGCGGTACGGAATCAGCGGCTGCTCGCGATCCTTCGGATAGTCCTTGCGCAGCGGGTGGCCGACAAAACCTTCGTAGAGCAGGACGGGGCGCAGGTCTGCGTTGCCGCGGAACACGATGCCGTACATGTCGTGGCACTCGCGCTCCATGAAGGCCGCCGATCCGTACAGCGGCGTCAGCGAATCGACCACAGGGTCGCTTTCGGTCACGCGCGTCTTCATCCGCAGGCGGACGAAGTGTTGCGTCGAGTAGAAGTGCCAGACGACTTCGAACCGTTCCGGCTGGCCGGGCCAGTCGACGGCGGTCACGTCGAGGAACAGATCGAAGCCGAACTCGGTCTTCAAGCATTGGGCCGTGGCGAGCACGTCGCTCGAAGACACGTGGACGATGAGCGTGCCGTAACCGACGGTCATCTCGCGAGCGATGTCGGCAAGGCGTTTCTGCAGGTCTTCGAACAGGGTCGACATGGTTCAGAACGAGCGGGTGAGGATCGGATGCTTCGAGCGGGCGATGAGATCCTGCAGCTGCATGATGCCGTCGATCACGGTCTCGGGCCTCGGCGGGCAGCCGGGGATGTAGACGTCGACGGGCACGATCAGGTCGATGCCGGCGACCGCAGCGTAATTCTGGTAGAAGCCGCCCGACGTCGCGCACGCGCCGAACGCCATCACCCATTTCGGCTCGCACATCTGCTCGTAGACTTTGCGCAGGATCGGAGCCTGCTTGTGCGTGATCGTGCCGACGACCATCAGCAGGTCCGACTGGCGCGGCGAGAAGCGCGGCAGCGCCGCGCCGAAGCGATCGGTGTCGTAGGGCGAGGAGCTCACCGCCATGAACTCCATCGCGCAGCACGCGGTGACGAACGGGTAGGGGAACAGCGAGAACTTGCGCGCCCAGCCGACGAGCTCGTCCTTCTTCGTCGTCAGGTACTCGAGCGCGCCGCTCTTCGCCACCGGCGCCGACGTCTTCACCGCGATCGGAAAGGGGATCGTCGCCATCGCTACTCCGAAACCTGCTCGATCAGGCGCGACCGGTAGACGTAGAGCAGGATCAATACGAGCAGGAACACGAAGATGCCGAAGGTAGCGACCATGAAGCCCGTCATCGGCTGCGCGCCCAGCGCCCAGATGAACAGGAATACCGTTTCCAGATCGAACAGGATGAAGATGATCGCAACCGCGTAGTACTTGATCGGCACCGCCTTGACGTTGACCGGATCGATCGGCATCACACCGCATTCGAACGGCTCGAGCTTGACCGCGGTCAGCGCGGGCTTCGGACCGAGGTAACGATTCATCAGCAGCGTGACGAACACGAAGCCGAGAATGGCGAGCAGATAAAGCAGAAAGACGGCGTAGGCGCTCATCGTGTCGGGAAGGACGGCTGGCGCGGATGTCGTATCGCACCGCTCGAAGCCAAGACTATCCGGCTAGGCTGTGCGTCGAGTTGACGCAGGTCAACGGCGAAAGGGGGAGAATTGGGACGTCGCGCGCGCCCGCCGCGCCGTTGACGTGGATCAACGAACTGGGCTCAACACGCGGGACGGGGGGAATCTGGCCCCTTCCTGTCCTTCCGAGGGAATAGCAGGTTGTCATTCCGAGGGAACCGAGGAATCTGCTGTGTGGAGTGGCGGCAAACTCGAAACAGCAGATTCCTCGGCGCTTGTGCGCCTCGGAATGACAACGTTCAGGCGTAGCGGTCGTAATCCGCCTCGTACATCTGCGAGCGGACATAAGCGAGAAGGTCGTCGGGTTGCTCGATGCCCGCGTGCTCCTGCGCGAACGCGACACGCGCGACCACGACTGCGATGTGCGCCGACACGTCGCGCACCTGCGAAAGCGGCGGATAGAGACTTCCCTGCGCGAGGTCCTTCGGGCTGACCTGCTCGGCGAGCGCTTGCGCCGCGGCGAGGAACATCTCGTCGGTGATGCGCTTCGCGCGCACGGCGATCGCCGCCAGCCCCACGCCCGGGAAGATGTACGAATTGTTCCCCTGTCGCGACACGAACGTCTGTCCAGCGATCGTGACCGGATCGAACGGGCTGCCCGACGCGAACAGCGCTCGCCCGCCGCTCCATTCGTACGCCTGTTGCGCCGTGCATTCGGACTTCGATGTCGGGTTCGACAGCGAGAACACGATCGGCCGCGAATTGAGCTTCGTCATCGTTTCGATCACTTCGCGCGTGAACGTGCCGCCGACGGCCGCCACGCCGATGATCGCCGTCGGCTCGATCGCGCGGATCGCCGCGAGAAATTCATTGACCGCCGGGTGATCGTGCGCGTACGGCCGCTTGTGCGCCGTGAGCTCGCCGCGGCTCGCGACGACGAGCCCCTTCGAATCGACGAGCCAGCAGCGCTTGCGCGCCTCGGCGAGCGGCGTGCCGTGAGCGACCATCGCAGCGACCGTGAGATCGGCGATTCCCGTGGCCGCTTCGCCGGCGCCGAGGAACAGGATCTTCTGCTCGGCGAGCGAGCGTCCGGTCACGCGCAGCGCGGAATAAATGCCCGCGAGCGCGACCGCCGCCGTGCCCTGGATGTCGTCGTTGAACGTGCAGATTCTCGACCGGTACTTCTCGAGCAGCCGGAACGCGTTGTTGTTGGCGAAGTCCTCGAACTGCACGACGCAGCCGGGGAATACTTCCTGCGTCGCGGTGATGAACTCGTCGACGAGCTCGTCGTAGGCGGCGCCGGTGAGCCGCGGCGCGGGAATACCGAGGTACAGCGGGTCGTTTCGCAGCGTCTGGTTGTTGGTGCCGACGTCGAGCATCACCGGCAGGCACTGATTCGGATGCACGCCGGCGAGCGCGGTGTACAGCGAGAGCTTGCCGACCGGAATGCCCATGCCGCTCGAGCCGAGATCGCCCAGGCCCAGAATGCGCTCGCCGTCGGTGACGACGATCATCGCGACTTCGCGGTACGGCCAGTTGCGCAGGATCGTCTCGACGCGGCCGCGGTCGCGTGCGGTGATGAAGAGGCCGCGCGGCCGCTGGAAGATGTGGCCGAACTGCTGGCACGCGAGGCCGACCGTCGGCGTGTAGATGATCGGCATCATCTCGTCCGGATGGGTCGTGACTACACGGAAGAACAGCGCCTCGTTGCGGTCGTGCAGCGCGGTGAGGAAGATGTATTTCTCCAGCGGCGAGGGCAGCCGGTGGAAATTCTCGAGCACGCGCGCCATCTGCTGCTGCTGCGTGGACACGTGCGGCGGCAGCAGGCCGCGCAGCCCCAGCGCGTCGCGTTCGGCTTCGCTGAACGCCGTGCTCTTGTTCAACGTCGGATCGTGCAGCAGCGCGATCCCGCGCGGAAACCATGCCGGCACGCGCTCGCGCGCGAACAGTCCTTTTTCGTTGCTCATGGGGATTTCTCCGCAACGCTCGCGACGCGCGAGCGGATGAAATGAGGGTCAGACACTATTTTCCGCGCAACGGAACAGCGGTCTGCGACGCAAAAATCGGTGTCTGACCCTATTTGGCTAGATCGTCTCCGGCACCATCGTGATCGCGCCGCACGGGCACTCGGACACGCAGATGCCGCAGCCTTTGCAGTAGTCGTAGTTGAACTTGAAACGGTTGCCGGGGCCGAGCTTCACCACCGCGTTGTCCGGACACACGCCATAACAATTGTCGCACTCGAAGCAGTTGCCGCATGACAGGCAGCGCCTTGCCTCGAACAGCGCGTTCGACTCGTCGAGGCCCTGCACGACTTCGTCGAACGTCGACGTGCGGCGCACGAGATCGAGCGTGGGACGCACGCGCTTCGGCGCGTCGGCGTAGTACCACGGATTGAGGTTCTCGAACGTGGCGATCCCGTGCTTCGGCGGCGCGTCGTACGTGCCGCCGGCGAGCCAGGCGTCGATGTTGCGCGCCGCCTTCTTGCCGTGGCCGACCGCCACCGTCACTGTGCGTTCGGACGGCACCATGTCGCCGCCGGCGAACAATCCGGGATAACCGGTCATCATGTTCGAGCCGACCTCGACGACGCCATCCTTGACGACGAGCCCCGGCACGCCATTGAGCAGCGACAGGTCGACGTCCTGCCCGAGCGCAAGCACCAGCGAATCGGCCTCGAGCGTCTCGAACTCGCCGGTCGGCTGCGGGTAGCCCTTGTCGTCGAGCGCCATCTTCTCCACGGTGAGCGTGCCTTCGTCGGCCATGTTCTTGATCGTCGAAAGCCACTTGATCATGATGCCTTCCTGCAGCGCTTCCTCGACTTCGGATTCGTGCGCAGGCATCCTCTCGCGCGTACGGCGGTAGACGATGATCGACTCGGAGGCGCCCAGCCGCTTCGCCGTGCGCGCGACGTCGAGCGCCGTGTTGCCGCCACCGTAGACGACGACGCGGCGGCCGAGCAGCGGCTTGTCTTCGCCTTCCATGCTGCGCAGCACCGACACCGCGTCGAGCATGCGCGCGGCGGCGCCCGCCGGAATGTAGGCGCGCTTGCCGATGTGAGCGCCGACGGCGAGGAACGCCGCGTCGAAGCGGCCTGCCCTCATTTCGGCGCGGACGTCGTCGATCTTGCGGTTCAGCTCGATCTCGACGCCGAGATCGACGATCCTGCGGATCTCGCCGTCCAGCACATCACGCGGCAGCCGGTATTTCGGAATGCCGAATCGCATCATGCCGCCGGCGAACGGGCCGGCCTCGACGACCTTCACCGTGTGGCCGAGCCGGCGCAGCTGATACGCCGCGGAAAGGCCCGACGGACCCGCGCCGACGACGAGCACGCGCCGGCCGGTTTCTGCGAGCGGCGGATCGAATTTCCAGCCGAGCTTGAGCGCCTCGTCTCCGAGAAAGCGCTCGACGGAATTGATGCCGACCGCCTCGTCGACCTTGCCGCGATTGCACGAGCTCTCGCAGGGGTGATAGCAGACGCGGCCCATCACCGCGGGCAGCGGATTGTCGCGCGTGAGCTGCCGCCAGGCTGCTTCGTAGTCGCCGCCCTCGGCGTGAAAGAGCCATTGCTGGATGTTCTCGCCGGCCGGGCACGCGTTGTTGCACGGCGGCAGCCGGTCAACGTACACCGGGCGCGACGTGCGCCACGAGCCCGTCTTGTTGGCGAGCGAGCTGCCGACGTCGAGCGTGATCGCGAAGGGCTTATCCATTGCCATTGACTAATTCTCCCTGCGATTCGTCGAGCAGTCCGAACTTCTGGATATTGCGATCGGCGATCGCCTGGATGCGCGCGAGGCGCGGATCCTCCTGCTTGCCGAACAGGTGAGCGAAGCGCTTCTGCAGCTTCAGGTATTCGGTGACGGGCACCGGGCGGCGCAGCTTCGTGCGGCCGCTGATTTCGCCGTGCTCGGCTTCGAACAGCGGAAACAGGCCCGATTGCACGGCCATCCGCGCGACCTTGATCGTGTCCGCGGGCTGAGATCCCCAGCCCAGCGGGCAGGGAACGTGAATGTGGATGTAGCGCGCGCCGCGCATGCTCATCGCCTTCGATACCTTCGCCTCGAGATCGCGCAGGTTCGACACGCTCGCGGTGGCAACGTACGGAATGTTGTGCGCCATGGCGATCAGCGGCAGGTTCTTGCCGGTGCCGAACACGTTGCCCGGTTCCGGCCCGACGGCCATCGTCGTCGCCGTGCGCGCCGCCGGCGGCGTCGCGCTCGAGCGCTGCACGCCGGTGTTCATGTAGGCCTCGTTGTCGTAGCAGATGTAGAGCACGTCATCGTTGCGCTCGAACATGCCCGACAGGCAGCCGAAGCCGATGTCGGTCGTGCCGCCGTCACCGCCTTGCGCGACGACGCGAACGTCGGATCGGCCCTGCACGCGCAACGCGGCAGCCACGCCGCTCGCCACCGCGGCCGCGTTGCCGAACAGCGAGTGGATCCACGGAATCTGCCACGACGTTTCGGGATACGGCGTCGAAAACACTTCGAGGCATCCCGTGGCGTTGACGGCGACGAGCTGGTTCGCGGTCGCGCGCATCGCCGCGTCGATCGCGTAGCGCGCACCGAGTGCCTCGCCGCAACCCTGGCATGCACGGTGGCCGGAGTTGAGCGAGTTCGTCCGCTCCATGTTCGCCTGCACCGTGCGCTCGTTTTCGGCGAGCAGCCGGTTGCCGACGGTGAACGTGCCGGTCTGGTAGAACTTGACGGTCTGTTTTTCCATCAAGGCGACGACGTGGGCATCAACAGGTTTCATCGCATCACCCGATCTTCGAGCCGACCATGCCGAGCCGGCGCAGGATTGCTTCGGCCGTCGGACCCGTGCGGCGCGCCTGCTTCTCGCGCTCGAGCTCACCGGCGACAACCTCGGCGTTCAAGTCGAGGAAGGTCACCTGCTCGAGCTCGTCGGCGGCGGCGTCGAGGAAGAGCTGGCGCAGCGACGCGCGCGTGATCGCGCGCCCGCCGAGACCGGCGATGACCGTATAGCCGTTTAGCTGGACGCCGGACAGCGACTTGCGCACGCCGTCGGAGACGATGCCGCCGAGTCCGACGGCGAGGCACTTCTCCAGCACGACGACGCGCTTCGCGTTCTGCAGCGCGTCGCGCAGCGCGGCGAGCGGGAACGGCCTGAACGAGCAGATGCTGACCGCGCCGATCCTCTCGCCTTCGTCGCGCAGCTCGTCGACGACTTCCTGCACCGTTCCGTTGACCGAGCCGAGCGCGACGACGATCGTCTCGGCGTCGCTCGCGCGATAGCTGCGAATCAGCCCGCCCGATGCGCGGCCGAACTGCGCGGCGAACGCGGCGGAGAGCTGCGGAATGAGCTGCAGCGCGCGCAGCTGCTTGTGATGCGCGAGGTAGCGCACTTCGGTGAACGCCTCGGGCCCGACCATCGCGCCCATCGACACCGGCTCCTTCGGATCGAGCACCTGCCGCGGCTCGAACGGCGGCAGGAACGCGTCGACCTGAGCCTGCGTCGGGATGTCGACGCGATCGTAGGCGTGCGTGAGAATGAAGCCGTCCATGCACACCATCACCGGGCACGAAAGCTCCTCGGCGAGCCGGAACGCCTGGATGTGCAGGTCGAGGGCTTCCTGGTTGGTTTCCGCGAACAGCTGGATCCACCCGGCGTCGCGCATCGACATGCTGTCGGAGTGGTCGTTCCAGATGTTGATCGGCGCGCCGATCGCGCGATTGCCGATCGTCATCACGATGGGAAGCCCGAGTCCTGCGGCGTTGTAGACGGCCTCGGCCATGAACAGCAGGCCCTGGCTCGACGTCGCCGTGTACGTGCGCGCACCGGCTGCCGAGGCGCCGATCGCGACCGACAGCGCGGCGAACTCGGATTCGACGTTGATGTACTCGCAGCCGGCGAGCTCGCCGCCTTTGACGAGCTCGCCGAGCGCTTCGACGATGTGCGTCTGCGGCGTGATCGGATACGCGCAGATCACTTGCGGACGCGCGAGCGCGATCGCTTCGGCGACCGCGCGCGAGCCTTCGGTTTGCTTAAGCATGGGCGTGCTCCCGCAGCTTGGCGGCGGCCGCATACGCTTCGGCGGCGGCGGCGACGTTGGGCTCGGCGATCTTCGGCGGAAACTTCGTGCGAATGGCGGCGATGACGGAGTCGAGCCGCACGCATCCGCTGATCGCCGCGAATCCGCCAAGCAACGGGACGTTCGGCATCGGACGGCCGACGTGCTTCATCGCGATCTCGGTCGCGGCAAGCGTGCACAGCCGGTGGCGGCGGAACTCGCGCGTGAAATCGCCGAGGCCGAGCTCCTCGAAGCTTCGCGTCGAGTTGATCAGGATGTAGCCGGATGCATGCAGTCCGTTGAACAGATCGACCTGATGAAGAAGCGTCGGGTCCTGGATGATCAACGCGTCGGGTTCCATCACCGGCTCGCGCAGCCGGATTTCCTTGTCGTCGATCCGGCAGAACGCCATCACGGGCGCCCCCATGCGCTCGGAGCCGAAGCTCGGGAACGCCTGCGCGTAGCGGCCTTCCTGGAACGCGGCGACCGAGAGCATCTCGGCGCCTGAAACGACGCCCTGACCGCCGCGGCCGTGGATTCGAACCTGCAACATTGCGTGTCCTCGTATCAATGGCGCAACCGCGCAAATTCGTCGCGCGATTCGCAGGGAACCATGCTGCGCGTTGTGCGCTGCGAATCCCATTGATCGAAGTCAACAGTCGGGCGCGATGTCGCACCGCATCGCCGGGCCCCGGTCGTGAGAGCGCGAAAACGTGTGTCCGCGCTCGATTCGACTGCGCGAAATCGGAACAATTGACGCGCTCGCACATCACGCCGTTGACCTGCGTCAAAACGTCCCAGTGGTCGCGAGGCGAAGAATGACGCGTCTACTCGGGAGGCTCATCGGCAATGGATGCCACTTCGCAACTGCTCGTCGGCGCGCGCGCTACCGCGTCGCGCAAAAGCCGGACGCCGGCGCGACTCGACTTCCTGCAGAGCGCGAGCGGGCTCGCGCTCGCCCTTTTCATGTGGGGCCACATGTTCTTCGTGTCGACGATCCTGCTCGGCAACGACGCGATGTGGACGGTCGCACGCTTCTTCGAGGGCTATTTCTTCTTCGGCCGCGCGTATCCGGGCATCGTGTCGCTCGTCGCCGCGTGCGTGATCGCGCTGCTGGTCGTCCATGCGCTGCTCGCCGTGCGCAAGTTTCCGATCGATTACCGGCAGTTCCGCACGTTCCGCGACCACATGCACGGCATGCGTCATGAGGACACGACGCTGTGGTTCTGGCAGGTCGTCACCGGTTTCGCACTGTTCTTCCTAGCGACCGTCCACCTTTACGTGATCATGACGCGTCCGGAGCGTATCGGTCCGTTCGAATCGGCCGACCGGATGTGGACCGAATTCTACTGGCCGCTCTATCTGGTGCTGCTGTTCGTCGTCGAGCTGCACGCGGGCATCGGTCTGTACCGGCTTTGCGTGAAGTGGGGCTGGTTCGGCGTCGCCGAGCCCGACGCGACGCGCAAGCGCTTGAAGACACTCAAATGGGCACTGACGGTGTTCTTCCTCGTACTGGGACTCGCGACGTTCGCCGCATACGTCAAGCTCGGCATCGAGCACGCGCCGAAGTACGGCGAGCCGTACACGCCCGCGTGGGCGCAGCCGGCGAAAGCGGGGACGCGATGAAGATCGTCTACACGGACGTGCTGGTGATCGGCGGCGGGCTCACCGGGCTGCGGCTCGCGATCGCGGCGAAACGGCGTGGCCACGACGCGATCATCCTGTCGCTCGTGCCGCCGAAGCGCTCGCACTCCGCCGCCGCACAGGGCGGCATGCAGGCCTCGCTCGGCAACGTGATCAAGGGGCTTGGCGACAACGAGGACGTCCACTTCGAGGACACGGTGCGCGGCAGCGACTGGGGCGCCGACCAGCGCGTCGTGCGCATGTTCGTCAACACGTCACCGAAAGCGGTGCGCGAGCTCGCCGCGTGGGGCGTGCCGTGGAGCCGCGTGCGCAAAGGCGACCGCGACGTGATCATCAACGGCCAGAAGGTGACGCTCACCGAGCGCGACGAAGCGCACGGACTGGTCGCGCAGCGCGACTTCGGCGGCACGAAGAAGTGGCGCACCTGCTACGTGTCCGACGGGACCGGCCACGCGATGCTGTTCGCAGTGAGCGACCAGGCGATCGCTGCGCAGATCCCCGTGCACGAGCGCACCGAAGCGGTGGCGCTGATTCACGACGGCGGCCGCTGCTACGGCGCCGTCGTGCGCAATCTGGTGACAGGCGAGCTCTGCGCTTACGTCGCGAAGGCCACCGCCATCTGCGCCGGCGGCGCAGGACGCCTGTATCGCGCGACGACCAACGCCGTGATCTGCGAGGGCATCGGACAGGCGATCGCGCTCGAGACCGGCGCTGCCGCGCTCGGCAACATGGAAGCGATCCAGTTCCACCCGACGACGATCTTCCCGGCGGGGATTCTGCTCACCGAGGGCTGCCGCGGCGACGGAGGCTTGCTGAAGGACGTCGACGGGCATCGGTTCATGCCCGACTACGAGCCGGAAAAGAAGGAGCTCGCCTCGCGCGACGTCGTGTCGCGGCGAATGGAAGAGCACATCCGCAAAGGCAAGGGCGTGAAGACGCGCTTCGGCGAGCATCTGTGGCTCGACATCACGCTGCTCGGCCGCGCTCACATCGAGAAGAACCTGCGCGAAGTGAAGGAGATCTGCCATTACTTCCTCGGCGTCGACCCGGCCGAGAAGTGGGCCGCCGTGCGTCCGTCGCAGCACTACACGATGGGTGGCGTGCGCACGAACCACACCGGTGAGAGCCCGACGCTCAAGGGCCTGTTCGCCGCCGGCGAAGCCGCATGCTGGGACATGCACGGCTTCAACCGGCTGGGCGGCAACTCGGTCGCCGAGACCGTGGTCGCCGGCATGATCGTCGGCGAGTTCATCTCCGACTTCTGCGATCGTACCGAGAACGACGTCAACATCCCGACCGGGCTCGTCCGGGAGTTCGTGCAGCGCGAGCGCGCGGCGCTCGACGTGCTGCTCGCCGGGCGCGGCATCGAGGACGCGGCGCCGATCAAGGCCGAGATGCAGCAGCTGATGACGTCCAACGTCGGCATCTTCCGCACGGGCGAAGAGCTCGAGGCGGCGGTGGAGAAGCTCGAGCAGCTGCTCGTGCGAAGCCGCAATCTCGGCTTGAAGTCGCAGTCGCCGGGCTCGAACCCCGAGCTGGTCATGGCGTACCGGCTGCCCAAGATGCTGAAGGTCGCGCTCACCATCGCGTTCGGCGCATTGAACCGCACGGAAAGCCGCGGCGCGCATTTCCGCGAGGACTATCCGCGCCGCGACGACGCGCACTGGTTGAAGCGCACGCTCGCGAGCTGGAGCGATCCGCTCGCGACGCTGCCCTCGCTCGGCTACGAGCCGCTCGACGTGATGCAGATGGAGCTGCCGCCCGGATGGCGCGGCTACGGCGCGAAGGACTACATCGAGCATCCGGACACGGCGAGCCGGCAGGCCGAGATCGAAGCGGTCCGCGCGCGGATGGCGAACGCGAGCCGCGTCGATGTCCAGCAGGCGCTGATGGGCTACGACGACCTGCTGCCCGCGCGTTACCAGGGCCGCAACGAGCGGCTCGACGAGCTCTTTACGGAGAACGCGGCATGACCCGCGACGACACGATCACCGCGAGTGCGGCTGCCGCCGCGACCGCGACCGCGCCAGCCCGGCACCTGCGCATCCACGTGCTGCGCTACAACCCTCAGCAGCCGGCGACCGAGCCGCATGTCCAGGTCTACCCGATCGAGGAAGCGGCGGGCATGACGCTTTTCATCGCGCTCTCCGAGATCCGCGAGAAGCAGGATCCGTCGCTGCAGTTCGACTTCGTCTGCCGCGCCGGCATCTGCGGCAGCTGCGCGATGCTCGTCGACGGTCGCCCACGGCTCGCATGCCGGACGCTGACGAAGGACTTCGGCGAGGACATCACGCTCGCGCCGCTTCCGGTGTTCGAGCTGATCGGCGACCTGTCGGTCAACACCGGCAAGTGGATGCGCGCGATGAGCGAGCGGCTCGAAACGTGGGTGCATGCGAAGGAGCAGGAGGTCGACCTCGCGCGCATCGAGCAGCGGATGGATCCGACGCTCGCCGAAGACATCTACGAGCTCGATCGCTGCATCGAATGCGGATGCTGCGTGGCGGGCTGCGGCACGGCGCGCATGCGCGAGGACTTCGTCGGCGCCGTCGGCCTCAACAAGATCGCACGCTTCAGGCTCGATCCGCGCGACCCGCGCAACGACGACGATTTCTACGAGCTCGTCGGCGACGACTCCGGCGTGTTCGGCTGCATGTCGCTACTCGGCTGCCACGACGTCTGCCCGAAGCAGCTTCCGCTCGCCACCCAGATCGCGTTCGTGCGGCGCAAGATGGTGATGCAGGGATTCAAGGGCTGAACGGCGCCCATCCTGACGCCCGTCGCACGAATCGCCCGTTTGCGCGCCGGTCGGCCGGCGGGATTCCATTGCAGGTTGCGCTTCGGCGGGCCCTCGCCGAGTCATCCGTAAGTCATCGGTAAGTCGGGCGTCGCGGCGGCGGCCGCGGCGCGTCGCTTGTGCGGCGCGGATGGCGAAACGGGGCAACAGCGGCCCTCGCTGTATCGAATCTCCTTCGGTATCAATCCATTAGCTTGTCCGGCCCGATGATTCGCGCGTCGGGGCCGCGCCTGTTTGCGCGCAACCGAATGCGTCAGTGATCGGCAAGGCGGCCGCTCGCACACTGCCGCCTGCGCTGCGTCATCGTTGCCGCGAGCTTCGCCTCACCGCGCTCTCCAAGGTCCGATGACGGCAGCCTGTTCGATCGAATCGTTCGTGGCGCGCTGCGAAGCCGCGACCGACCGACTGTTACGGAGAGCACGAGATGATATTCGACGCGGTCGCATCCTGGCTCGACGAAAAGCGTCGGGCAAACCCAGCCAGCGCTGCACGATCCTCAGCGGTAGCCGAGGCCGGCTGCGTCGCAGATGATCCGGTGACGGCGAGCATGGTCGAGAACGTCGCAGTCGCGTCCCCGGCGATGCAACCTCATGACGCAACCCGCACGAAGCCGACGCTTCATCCGACAGCGTGCGCCGAGCCCGCGTTCGTTTCGACGATGCGCAGTGCGTTGCGTTGGCTCGGCAGTGCGCCGGTTGCGCGCGCCGCACTCGTTGCACTCGCCATTTGGATGCTCGCGGATTTCAGCGGTATCGCGAGCGCGATCGTTCATGAGCGTCAAGGCGCATGGATCACGATCGCCACGGCAGCGGTCGTGCTGCTGGCGGCGTTGGTGTCTGAGCATCGCAGGTTCGCGTTCGCGGCGTTGGCCGGCTGTGCGCTCGCTTACCTCGATGTCGATCCGATTCGCGCCGTGCGGACGATGGCGCTGTGCTCGATCGCGATGCAGCTTTACGCCGTGTGGAAGATACGCGAGTCGATTCGCTGGCAGGCGCTCGGCCCGATGCTCGCGGCAGGCGCCGCGACCATTCCCTTTGGCGTGTGGCTCCTCGTTCAAGTCGATGCTTCTGTCTATGCGGCGGGACTGGGAGCGTTCCTGACGAGCTACGGCTGTTACGTCGCGATGCGCCGCGAGCCCCGCGTGGTCCGCGGCAACGCGTGGCGGGATGCAACCGTCGGCGCGCTGGGCGGACTCGCCGGCGGTCTTGCCGGATTTCCGGGCTCGTTCGTCACGATCTGGTGCTCGATGCGAGGTTGGGACAAGCTCCAGCAGCGAGCCGTCTACCAGCCGTATATCCTCGTCATGCAGATCGTGACCATCGCCTGCTTGCGATGGCAGGCACCGGTCGGCACGCGCGGGGGGCAGGACTTGACCTTCGTGCCTTTCGCCCTGGTGGGAGCCATCGCGGGTTTCGCGATCTTTCAGCGGCTGACGAACAAACAGTTCCATGTCGCGGTGAGTGTGTTGCTCGTCGCTTCGGGTGTCGGGCTGCTCAGCCGCGTGCTCTGAAATCGGTGCAGCGTCTCACCGATACATCACGCGACGTCCTTCGCTGTTTGCGATCTTGCTCGTGCTGAGTCTCTCGTCTGTCCGCGGCCGCCCGGTGTAACATTGCGGCGGCCGCAGGCGGCCAGTCGCGGTCGACGCGGCCGGCCGCTTCCTTTTAGCGGCGCGCGACAGACGAGGAACGCGATGGCCAACAGTCTCTACAACGCATCGTTTTCGCTGCTGCACGACAGCGACCTCGTCTCCGACGCGACGCGCCGCATGCTCGACGACCGCGTGTCGGACCTGCCGGTTGTCGACGGCGACGGCAAGCTGGTCGGCATGTTCAAGCTCGATCGGTTGCTTGCCGGTCTGCTGCCGAAGGCGGCGCTCGTCGGCTACGGCATGGACCTCGCGTTCATCACCGACACGCTCGAGCAGCTGCGCGACAAGATGCGCCAGATCGAGACCCGCCCGGTGCGCGAGTTCACCGTGCGCGCCGACCATGTCGTGCATCCCGATACCTCGCCGATCGAGATCGTGCTGTTGATCTACCGCGGCGCGAACAGCGTGCCCGTGGTGGACCCGGCCTCGGGACGCCTCGTCGGCATGGTTTCTGCGCGCGACGTGCTCGCCGCGCTGCACGGCGAGGGTGGCGGCTGATGCACGGCGGCGCTCCCGAAGCGGCGCGAATGCTGTTCGGGCTGTCGGCGCTGTGGGTCGCGACGATCGTGCTGATTGTCGCGTACCTCGTCATCATGAGCGACAGGGTCAACCGCGCGATCGTCGCGCTGGTCGGCGCCGGCTTCCTGATCCTGATCGGCGTCATGCCGCAGCTCGAAGCGGTTCACGCGATCGACTTCAACACGCTCGGGCTGCTGCTCGGCATGATGCTGATCGTCAACATCACGCGCCGCTCGGGCCTGTTCCAGTACGTCGCGATCTGGTCGGCGAAGAAGGTCGATGCAAGGCCGTGGGGCATCCTGCTGATGATGTCGACGGTCACCGCGGTGTTTTCGGCGTTCCTCGACAACGTGACGACGGTGCTGCTGACCGTTCCGGTGACGCTGCTCATCACCGACGAGCTGCGCGTCAAGCCCTATCCCTACCTGTTCGCGCAGATCTTCGCGTCGAACATCGGCGGCACGGCGACGCTGATCGGCGACCCGCCGAACATCATGCTCGGATCGGCGGCGCATCTCACGTTCAACGACTTCGCGTTCCACCTGACGCCGGTCATCCTCGTCGTGTTCGTCGCGACGATGATCCCGCTGTACTTCTTCTGGGGGCGCCATCTGATCACCGACGAGGAGCATCGGCTTCGGGTCATGGGCTTCAGCGAGCGCGAGGCGATCACCGACCCGCGGCTGCTCAAGCACTCGCTCGCGGTGATTGCGCTCGTGATCCTCGGATTCGTGCTGCAGCGGCAGATCGACGTCGAGCCGGCTTCGGTGGCCATTTTTGGCGCCGCGGTGCTGATGCTGATCGACAACTTCGGCCGGCCCAGCGAGGAGCAGTCGAAGAACGTGCATGCGGCGCTGTCGGAGGCCGAGTGGATCACGCTGATGTTCTTTCTGGGCCTGTTCGTCATCGTCTACGGCGTGGTCAAGGTTGGCGTGATCGACATGCTCGCGAAAGCGCTGCTCGACGCGACCGGCGGCGACTTCGCCGTGACCGCGGTCGCGATCCTGTGGGCGTCCGCCGTGCTCTCGGCGTTCATCGACAACATCCCCTTTGTCGCGACGATGATTCCGCTCATCAAGGCGATGGCGCCGACATTCGGCGGCGAGCAGGCGCTGCTGCCGCTGTGGTGGGCGCTTTCGCTCGGCGCGTGCCTCGGCGGCAACGGCACGCTGATCGGCGCATCGGCGAACCTCGTCGTCGCGGGCTTGTCCGAGCGTGCAGGCATTACGTTCCGCTTCGTCGAGTTCATGAGGATCGCTTTCCCACTCATGCTCATCAGCATCGTGATCTCGCACGCGCACCTGTATATGCGGTATCTGTAGAGCGTCGAAGCGGTCGCGATGAAGATCAGGTGCATAACCGCGCATCCGCTGACCGCCCCGCTCGAGCGGCCATTCGCGTTCTCTCAGGGTGTGGTCGCGCGGCGCAGCGCGACGATCGTCGAGATCGAGACCGACGACGGCGCGATCGGATGGGGCGAAGCGTTCGCGCAAGGGCTCGAGCCGCCGCAGATCGCCGCCGCTGCCATCGAGCACGCGCTCGCGCCGCTGCTCGTCGGCGAGGATCCGCTCGCGACCGAAGTGCTGTGGCACCGGATGTACCACGCGACGCGCGATTACGGCCGCAAAGGAACCGTGGTCGCGGCGATCAGCGCCGTCGACATGGCGCTTTGGGATCTCGCCGGGAAGTCCTACGGTGTGCCGGTGCACCGGCTGCTGGGCGGCGCGTTTCGGCGTACGGTGCGCGCGTACGCCACGGGCTTCTACCGATTGCCCGACGGCGACACGACGGCGCGGCTCGTCGCCGAAGCCCGGCAACGGGCGGCCGACGGTTTTTCGGCCGTCAAGATCAAAGTCGGGTTCGGGGTCGCGGCCGACATCGAAGTCATGCGCGCGATCGCGCGCGCGCTCGAGGACACGGGCGTCACGATGCTGATGGATGCGAACCATGCGTACGGCGTCGCCGACGCGATCGCGCTCGGTCGTGGCGTCGGCGATCTCGGCATCGGCTGGTTCGAGGAGCCGGTCGCGCCCGAGGACATCGCGGGATACGGCGAAGTGCGGCGCGCGCTCACGATGCCGATCGCCGGCGGCGAGAACGAGCACACGCTGTACGGCTTTCGCGATCTCTTTGCGGCGCGAGCGGTCGACATCGCGCAGCCCGACCTCGCATCCTGCGGCGGCTTCAGCGCTGCGCGGCACATCGTTGCGCTGGCGCAGGCGAACGGCGTTCGCGTCAATCCGCACGTCTGGGGCACCGGCGTCGCCCAGGCCGCGTCGGTGCAGTTGCTCGCGGCGCTTCCGGTTGCCCATCACTCGCTTAACGCCGTCGAGCCGATGCTCGAGTACGATTGCTCGGATCACCCCTTCCGCACGGCGCTCGTGTCGCATCCGACGCTCGTCGAGAACGGTCTCGTGCAAATTCCCGATCGGCCGGGTCTTGGCATCGACATCGATCGCGCGCTGCTCGCGCGCTACCGAATGCAACAGTAGCGTCGCTGTTCAACGAGTGACGCTATTTTTCCGCTCATGTTCGACTTCGCGCTCGCGCCGCCCGATCCCGACGATTCGCTCGCGCCGTTGCGCGCGCGCATCGCCGCGCACGCACGTGCCGACGAGCCGACGGTCGTCCGTGCGCTGATCGACGAGGCGCGGCTCGCGCCGGCCGAGCTCGCGCGGACGCAGTCGCTCGCCGCGCGGCTCGCGGAAGGCGTTCGCGCCGAGCGCGTCAAAGCCGGCGGCGTCGACGCATTGATGCTCGAGTTCTCGCTCGACAGCGTCGAAGGCGTCGCGTTGATGTGTCTCGCCGAGGCGCTGCTGCGCATTCCCGATGCCGCGACACGCGACAAGCTGATCCGCGACAAGATCGCGCCCGGCGACTGGCGCGCGCACGTCGGCGCATCTCCGTCGCTGTTCGTCAACGCCGCCGCGTGGGGGCTGCTCGTCACGGGACACGTCGTCGACACTCGAGCTGAGGGGGCGCTCGAGCGCGCGATGGCGTCGCTTCTGCGCAAAGGCGGCGAGCCGCTGATCCGCAAGGGCGTCGATCTTGCGATGCGCGTGCTCGGCCGTCAGTTCGTCGCGGGTCGCACGATCGGCGAGGCGATCGCGAACGGCCGCGAGCGTCAAGCGCGCGGCTACCGGCATTCGTACGACATGCTCGGTGAAGCTGCGCTCACCGCGCCCGACGCGAAGCGCTACTTCGATGCGTACGACGGCGCGATCCGCGTGCTCGGTGGCTTCGCGCGCGGCCGTCGCGTTCGCGAAGGCCCCGGCATTTCGGTCAAATTGTCGGCGCTGCATCCGCGCTTTGCGCGCCCGCAGCGCGAGCGCGTGATGTCCGAGCTCGTGCCGCGAGTAGCCGCGCTCGCGCAGCTTTCAAAATCGCTCGGCCTCGGCTTCAACATCGATGCCGAGGAAGCCGATCGGCTCGAATTGACGCTCGATATCTTCGCGGCGCTTGCAGGCGACCCGGCGCTCGCCGATTGGGACGGGCTCGGATTCGTTGTCCAGGCGTACCAGAAGCGCGCGCGCTTCGTCGTCGACTGGCTGGTCGCGCTCGCGCGGCGCAATGGCCGCCGTTTCATGATACGACTCGTCAAGGGCGCGTACTGGGACAGCGAAGTCAAGCGCGCGCAGGTCGACGGGCTCCTCGACTACCCGGTGTTCACCCGCAAGACGCACACCGATGTCTGCTATCTCGCGTGCGCGAAGGCGCTGCTCGCGGCGCCCGATGCGGTCTATCCGCAGTTCGCGACGCACAACGCGTTCACGCTTGCGGCGATCGACACGATCGCCGGCGACGCCGACTACGAATTCCAGTGCCTGCACGGCATGGGCGAGACCCTGTACGACCAGATCGTGGGCCGCAGCGGGCTCGATCGCGCGTGCCGGATCTACGCGCCCGTGGGCTCGCACGAAACGCTGCTCGCCTATCTCGTGCGGCGGCTGCTCGAGAACGGCTCGAACACGTCGTTCGTCAATCGCGTCGTCGATCCGGATGTGCAGATCGCGGATCTCGTCGCCGATCCGGTCGCGCAGGCCGAAGCCGATCGCGGCGCGCAGCATCCGCGCATTCCCCCGCCGCTCGATCTGTATCGGCCACGCGCCAATTCGCGTGGTGTCGATCTCGCCGACGACGCGACGCTCGCGGCGCTTGCAAAGGCGATGGACGAGCCGGTCGCGCACCCGGCGTCTGCGCTCATTGCAACCGTCACTTCCACCCCTCAACACGAAGCGCACGAAGGACACGAAGAAGGACGATTGCCGATTGCACGCCGTCCGGTGCGCAATCCGGCCGATCGCGACGACATCGTCGGCCATGTCGTCGAAGCGAGCGTGGCCGATGCAGCGGAGGCCGTGCAGATTGCGGTGGAACGCGGCGCGGTGTGGTCGACAACCGCTGTCGACGAGCGCGCTGCGTCCCTCGAACGCGCGGCCGATCTATTCGACGCCGACACACCGCAGCTCTATGCGCTCGCCATCCGTGAAGCGGGCAAGACGCTCGCCGACGCGGTCGCCGAAGTGCGCGAGGCGATCGATTTCTGTCGCTATTACGCGCAGCAGGCCCGCGAGATCTGCTCCCGGCGCGGTGTGGCCGCTCGCGGACCGATCGTCTGCATTTCGCCGTGGAATTTTCCGCTGTCGATTTTCGTCGGTCAGGTGAGCGCGGCGCTTGCGACCGGCAATCCGGTTCTCGCCAAGCCCGCCGAACAGACACCGCTGATCGCCGCGGCCGCCGTCCGACTGCTGCATCGCGCTGGCGTGCCGCCGGCGGCGCTGCAGTTGCTGCCGGGTCCGGGCGAAGCCGTCGGCGCCGCGCTTGTCGCCGATCCGCGCATCGCCGGCGTCGTATTCACCGGGTCGACCGCAGTCGCGCGCGGAATCAACCGAACGCTCGCTGCGCGCGACGACGACCCGTTGCTGATCGCCGAGACCGGCGGGCAGAACGCGCTGATCGCCGACAGCTCGGCGCTGCCCGAGCAGCTCGTCGCCGACGCTCTTGTCTCCGCGTTCGACAGCGCGGGACAGCGCTGCTCGGCGCTGCGGCTGCTCTGCGTGCAAGAGGACGTCGCGCCATCGGTGATCGCGATGCTGACCGACGCGCTGGCCGAGCTGTCGGTCGGCGATCCGCGGCGGCTTGCGACCGACGTCGGGCCGGTGATCGACGACGATGCGCGTGCGGCGCTCGAAGCGCACATCGAGCGAATGCGCGCGGCGGGATTGCCGGTCGTCCGCCATCGCCTTTCGCCGGAGTGCGCGCGCGGCACGTTCGTCGCCCCGACGGTGATTCATCTCGGCGGTATCGGCGGCATCCGGCTTCTGACGCACGAAGTGTTCGGCCCGGTGCTGCACGTCGTGCGTTGGCGTGCGGACGAGCTCGACGCGCTCGTCGCGGCAATCAACGCGACCGGGTACGCGCTCACGCATGGCATCCATACGCGGATCGACGAAACAGTTGAGGCGATCCTCGCGCGCGTTCACGCCGGCAATGTATACGTCAATCGCAACATCATCGGCGCCGTCGTCGGCGTGCAGCCGTTTGGCGGCCATCGTCTTTCGGGCACCGGACCGAAAGCCGGCGGTCCGCTCTACCTTCCGCGGCTCGTGCGCGGATACGACGACGCGCCATCGTTCAACGGCGCGCAGCCGCGCGACCGTGCGTTGTGGACGCAAGCGCTACCAGGTCCCACCGGCGAATCGAACGTGCTCGAGCTGCACCCGCGAGGTGTGGTCGGCTGCATCGGCGACAGCGACGCCGCGCGCGCGCGTCAGCGAGCGATCGCGGAAGCGACGGGCAACGTCGCGCGCGAGCTTTCGCTCGACCAGGTGTCGGCGGCCAGCGATTCGATCGAAGCGCTGCTGCTCGACGTTCGGCCCGATGCTGCCCGTGGCGTGCGTGCCACGCTCGCGGCGCGCGAAGATGGTCCGTTGCTTCCGGTGATCGCGCCCGATCAGACCGGGGCCTACGACTGGACGCGTCTGGTCGTCGAGCGAACCGTTTGCGTCAACACCGCCGCGGCGGGAGGCAACGCGGCGTTGCTCGCGCAGGCGGGCGACGTGCTGTAGCGGATCGGCGTACGTGCGCCACTTCGATGCCGCCGCAATCCGCGCCGCGCTGCCGTGGCCGCGAATGCTCGATGCGCTCGACTCGGCGCTGAAGAGCGACGTCATCGCGCCCTTGCGCGCGAATCACACGATCGAAGTGCCCGCTGCGCCGGATGCGACGCTGCTGATGATGCCGGCGTGGCGCATCGGCGCGCATCTTGGCGTCAAGCTCGTCACGGTTTTCCCGGGCAACCGCGCACGCGGCGAGCAATCGGTGGCCGCCGTGTACCTGCTGTTCGACGCAACCGACGGGCGCCCGCTCGCGTTGCTCGACGGCGAGGAGATCACCGCGCGGCGCACGGCGGGCGCATCGGCGTACGCGGCGCGCATCCTCGCTCGCCGCGATGCGCGTCATCTGGTGATGGTCGGCGCCGGCCGGCAGGCGCGCGGTCTCGTGGACGCCCATCGCTCGGTACGGCCGATCGAGCGGGTGAGCGTCTGGAGCCGGACGCCGGAGCACGCGAACGCGTTCGTCGGTGAGCTGGCCGACGGCGGTGTGACGGCGGCGGTCTGCGTCGATCTCGAAGCGGCCGTACGTGCCGCAGACGTCGTGTGCTGTGCGACGCTGTCGACGTCGCCGCTTGTGCGCGGCGAATGGCTGCGGCCGGGCACGCATCTCGATCTGGTCGGCGCATTCCGGCGGCATATGCGCGAGACGGACAGTGCCGCCGTCGCTCGTGCGGACCTGATCGTCGTCGACGAGCGAACGGCTGCGCTCGCCGAAGGCGGCGATATCGTGCAGGCGATCGCGAGCGGAGCGATCGGCGCCGAGCGCATCACCGCCGATCTGCGCGACCTCGCAATCGGCGCACATCCGGGGCGCACGCGCGGCGATCAGGTCACGCTGTTCAAATCGGTCGGTTTCGCGCTCGAGGATCTCGCCGCCGCGCAGGCGGTGTACGAGAGCGTCGCGACGTAATGTTGTCGTCCCCGCGAAGGCGGGGACCCAGTGTCTTTCGGAGGGAACGACGCTGGATTCCCGCTTGCGCGGGAATGACCGTAATGGTCAGGCGAGCCCGTCGATCCCCCGCGGGCCGCGGTTGGCCAAGATCGGCCGTACGTGCGTCGAGCGCCGCGCGGTGGTTAACGCGGTCGCCTTGAGCAGCAGCGCGATCGCGATCATCAACGAGAAACCGAGGATCAGCTCGAATTGGTGAGCGGAGACGAAATCGAGCAGCGCGCTCCAGCGGATCGTCAACGGACGAAGCGTCGTCGCCGCAATGACCGGCGTGACGAACATCAGGCCGACGACGATCGCCACCGCAAGGCTTCCCGGCGTGCGCATCAACTTCGTTGAACGTCGCATGGCGCTCCCCTCGACCGTGGATTCCAGCTCCAGTGTAGGGATGCTCGTCGGGACACCCGATCGGGCGAGAGCGCATCTGCATGTGGGACAGGTCTCACACACGGCCCTGTCCGCAGCAGGGCTAACTAAAACTCGAAGCCCTCGGGCAACAAGTCGTGCGTATCCGGATGCCGCTGCATGTATGAGTGGACATACGGACAATCCGGCCTGACGTGTAACGCGTGCTCGCGCGCATAGCTCACCGCCGCGCGGACGAGCGCGCTCGCGATCCCGCGGCCTTCGAGCGCAGGCGGCACTTCGGTGTGATACATGCGCATGACACCGGCGACAAGCCGGTAGTCGGCGCGGGCGACCTGCCCGTCGACGGTCACTTCGAACCGATGCCGGTCGACGTTGTGAACGATCGTGATCGGCATGTCGAGCATATCCTATTATGTCATTCCGAGATTCTATGGTTCATGTCAAGCACGAACGAGCCTCTCGGGATCGAATGTAGTTCCATGGCGATAGATCGAGAACGCCACACGCAGCAGTTTGCGGGCGAGGATCACCGTGGCTTCGGTGGTCGACAAGGCGCGCGATAGCGTTCGTAGAGCGGATGCCATACTTTGGTCTTGCTGGCGGAGCGCGCGGCGTTGAACAACAGGCGACGCAGCTCCGCCGGCCCGCGCTTGGACAGACGTCGCCGCCCGATCAGTTCGCCGGAGTCTTTGGCGCGCGGATCGAGGCCGACAAAGGCGACCGCGGCGTTGGCGTTGCGCAGCGGCACGCGGGTAAAGGTGTTGGTGAGCGCCACGCCGACCAGTGGGCCGATGCCGAGCACGCTTTCAACGCGCTGCTCGGCTTCGGCTTGTCCGCGGGCGAGCTCGCGCAAGCGGCGGTCGAATTTGGCAATCAGGCTATCGAGCCGCTTGAGAATCGAGCGCAGATCGCTGGCGCAGTGAGCCACGCCGCGCAAGCTCAAAGAAAGCCGCGTGCGAGTATTGACCACGGTAGCACGCCGGCGCAGCAACTCATCGATCTCGCGCTGCGCCGGGGTGGCGGGCGTGTAGGGATGCAAGTGGCTGCCTTCGTGGGCGAGGTAGCGCGCGATCAGCCGCGCGTCGACGCGATCGGTCTTGCCGCGCACGCCGACGCCACGGGCATAGTGGCGCAGGTCGTAGGCATTGACCACGTACACGATCATGCCGGCGCGATGCGCCAAGTCGGCGAGCAGCTGGTGATAGCGCCCGGTGGCTTCCATCGCAATGCGGCTGCCCGCGGGCAACGTGGCCAGCCAAGCGCGGATCGCCGCGCCGTTGTTGCTCAATCGCGTTGCAGCCATCAAAGAATCTGCCTCGGCGACTTGCAGCGAGTCCTTGGCAACGTCAACTCCAAGATTCAGCGCGCTTGGCATGGCGGCGTCTCCGTAGTTAGATATGCATTGCCGGGGTGGACTCCCACCGACGTAAGCTTGTATCCAAATCGGCGGTCCGCGGACCGTAGCCGTTGGCCGCTAGATTCCTCATCGACGTTGGTGGCGGGGCGGGAGAATTCTCGGAAAGTCCGTCCATGAGCCATGGCGGATTCACAGCGATGTCCCTCCACCCCGGCGCCCTCGAGCATACGCATCCCGGCGGCGCTCACAACACCATACAAGCGCAGCGAGGAATCTGCT
>WNGA01003938.1_pt1 | contig 50520 bp, 52 predicted proteins | sample 5400061 | NCBI WGS metagenome assembly WNGA01 (sample SAMN13153366, study PRJNA577476) | soil metagenome | isolation source: 100 cm soil or saprolite under grassland replicate 2 | place: USA:California | collected 2016-06-15
GTATTGCTTCCAACGCACCAATGGTGACCATCAACGTGGCCTCCTCTCCCTGAAGGAGACTCGCCGGCTGGATGGCCAGGCGCGCGGAGTTTGGGAATCCGAAGTCCTCGTTGAAACCGCGAGCGAGGGTAGCCGCGAGATGCGCGTGACAGTTGATGAGACCCGGCAGTAAGGCCTTCCCGCGTCCGTCGTAGACGTCGGCGTCGGGATACGTTTTGAGAACCGCGTCGGTGGGACCGATCGCCGCGATCTTGTCGCCTACGACGGCGAGCGACACGTCATCATGAACGACATCGACAGTGATTACGGTTGTGTGAGAGAAGATGACGATCTTGCTAGCCGCGGGCTGACCCTGCAGGCTGCGCTGCTCGAGAAGCAGCGCTGCGGCGCCGGCCCCGGCGAGCAGCTCGCGGCGGCTGATGCCGATTGAGCCGCGGGGGCACTGCGAGGGCGGCGATGAGCGATGGAGTGGCGATCGTGACATGGCTTAGCACTTAGTGTGTAGCCTCGTCACGCTCAGGAAGCAACATTTTCTTGACACACGCGACGGACTATTATCGAAGCTATTCGCGTGCCCCTCTTCATGCAAAGCGCCCAACTCGTTCGAGGCACGTGGGCCGCGACTGCGGGCGCACAGCGAGCGTTCCAGGGCAGCTGGTCTGCCACACTTCGTCCTCAAACTCCCGATCGGGCGCAGGGCACGTGGGCGCTCTTCGGGCAATCCAACACGGTCGTGCTCGAGGGTACGTGGGCCGCGCAAAAGTCGGCGCGAGGGTGGCTGGGGACATGGTCCGCTCGCGCTGCATCGGGCGCTTCTTTCTCAGGTAGCTGGCAGGCTCGGATTCGCGCGTCTAACGTGAAGAGCTTGGTTGGGATGCTGCAACAAAGTTTGCAAGATCAGATCAGCGGCACCTGGCGAAGCGGCCGGTTTCAAGGAAACTGGTCGCTGCGTGGGGTACGCTGACACGCGAACGAGGGATCGTGAGCGGTCGATCTTGTCGGGACGGCACTAACGACAAACTTGCCCATCGCGCGGCGACACGCGTAACCAGCGACAGGGCACGGTGGAGGCGATGATGACGGGAACGATTCGAACGCTACGAGTCGACAAAGGATTTGGGTTCATCAAGGACGATACAGGGAAGGAGTATTTTTTCCACCAGAGTGCCGTGTATGGGGAGGGACTCGACAATCTGCGTGAGGGTGACAGCGTCGAGTTCGACGTCGGTACGGGACCGAAAGGTCCTCGAGCCGAGAACGTGCGGCGCACGTCCACCTAACCTTGAACAGGGATTCTGAATCCTGGCTTCTTCGATGTCCCATCAGAATGGCGCGATGGCCGATTCGGGCTCGCCGATGCTGACGCCAGCTTTTGCGCCCATCACGGGGGGATGGTTCACTATGGGCACCGAGCTCGGCCACGAGGACGAGCGCCCGTCCCATGCGGTCTTCGTCGACCGGTTCGAGTTGGCCGTGTGTCCGGTGACGCGCGCGGAGTACGCGTGCTTTGCGAACGCCACCGGACACGAGCCGCCGCGCGACTGGTCACATCGCCTGTTTGCACAACCAGATCTCCCTGTCGTGGGCGTGAGCTGGACCGATGCGGTCGCGTATTGCGCGTGGCGTTCCGAGCAAGACGGGCGCCCGATCCGGCTGCCGACAGAAGCCGAGTGGGAATTCGCCGCACGAGGTCGACAAGAGGCGCTCTTCCCGTGGGGTGATGTTATCCCGGAGTGGATTCCCAACGGCGGACGCGGTCCGCTGCAGGCACCCTGGCCGGTGACACTCGGCGAACCAACCGATTTCGGCCTTTTTGGCATCGCAACAAACGTCCACGAATGGTGCGCCGACTGGTACGACAAGGACTACTACAGCCGATCACCGGACCGGAACCCCGCGGGTCCCGACCGAGGCGTCCGACGCGCCGCGCGCGGGGGAGCATGGCGCCACGCGCACACGATTTGCCGCGTCACCCTGCGCAGTAAGCTCGATCCGTCCTTCCGCTACAACGACTTTGGGTTCCGCGTTGCTCGAAGCCTCTGAACCGCCCGCAGGACGTTCATCCAGCTGGAGCTCCGATCTCACAGCCACGGAAAAGAGCTATCATCCCTTTCTTTCCTCCCCAAGGAGCGGCAATGCGAGTCGCTACGCTCTTGCTTCTTCCCGTTGTGGGCCTCGCCGCATGCAATCAGCCCATCGCTCCGACGCCGGTCGCTGGTCCAGCTTCATCGTCCGCGCCGTCGGCGACAGGAGCACCGCCGATACCGGCAGGTTCGTACTCACTCACCGGCATCATCACCGAAAGAAGCGCGCCAGGCGACCATCCACTCGGCGATGCCAACGTCAATGCGTGGATCCAGACGGGGTCCTTTGGTTACTCGTACATGTGGGCAAATGGGCCGCGGCTCAGCGACTCGCAAGGACGCTACACGCTTACGAATCTGCCGAGCGGAGCCACCTTTCAGTTCCAGGTCTACAAGCAAGGCTATGTGCAGCAGTGTGCGGCACCCGAGCTCGTCGTCAACGGCGACCTTCATCTCGATGCGCAGCTCATTGCGCGGGCAAATGTCTCCGCGTCGCCCGAGTCCGTGCCTCCATCTCTGTCAGGATTTCGTGTGATCGCGGGTGTCCTGTACGAAATCACCGCGGAAGGACGACGCCCTGCGTCTGGTGCATTCGTTGATTACGAGCCGACCGAGGATTCTCCTGCGGCCACTACCTACACCGATCCGCAGGGCCGATTTTTGCTGTGCGGCATACCCCAGACGCGCACCGCGACGATTGGCGCGGCGCTCGGCGTCGGTCATGTAGCCTATCGCTCGGTGCCGCCCGGGCCTGACGCGAGCATCGAGATCGAAATCAAGTAATCTGCGTCGAGACGAGAGCGGATGCTGGCGGACATCACCGCGTGGGTCGACGCTTGTCTTTCCGCCGCGTGAGACCAACGATCGCATCAATGCGTAGCGGCTCGTCGCGCCCAACGCCGATTCCAGAGGAGGCGACATGAACATCCAGCAGTACAGGGAGCGGCTTCTCCAACTCGAAAGCGAGATCCGCGCGCGGCTGCAGCGTGAGACCACGCTCGGCCGAGAACAAACGCGGGACGTCAGTGGTGATGCCGCTGACGAGAGCGTCGCCGACGTAGGGGCGAGCGAAAACTTCACCGAAGTGGAGCACGATGCCACGCTTCTTCAACAGGTCGGAGACGCCTTGAAGAGGATTGACGACGGCACGTTCGGCCAATGCACCGTCGACGGTGGTCCGATCGAGCCTCAACGGCTCGATGCGATGCCGTGGACTCCCTATTGCCTGACGCACCAGCGCCTTCTCGAGGGGACCGCGGAACGCCGCATGCCGACGCTTTAGGCCGGCGCTGCGATAACAGCTACCGTACACACGACTGTCAAAGCGTGTGCGCGCCATTCATCCCGTCCAATGCCCAATAGCAATTCGGCGAATGTCTGGAGCGGCACGGTTCACTGCGGAGTATCGTCATGATCAAGCTGAAGCAACCTTCGTTGGTGCTCCACTCCTGCGATGTGCCCGGCCAGAAGTACCAGATGTGGCAAAGCTGGGTCATGCCCAAGGCGGCGAGGCCGATGGATGTCGTTTATTGGATCCTCTACGCTCGGGACCAGACGCCGGAACTGTGGCTGCGCAACGTCGTCATCAACTGCCACGGCCTTGACGGCAAGCTGTTCGTGGGCGGGGATGGGCAGCCGACCGTCAACAATTACAACGTCGGCATCTTCGACAAGCTCAGAGGCAAGGACCTCGGCACGATCTGGCTTGTCGCCTGCAAGGTGGCCAATACCGGCATCGGCAAGTATTTTTGCGAGCACATGGCCCAGCTCGCGGGTTGCAGCGTCGTGGCCGCGGATGCCTCACAGTATGTCGACGCGTACTGCCCGTGGGGTTGTGTCGACAACTACGAGGGACATACCTACGAATGGGACGCGTCGGGTAAAAGGGCGCTCGTCAGCGGAAACGGCGCCGGTATTCCCGGAGTCCAGTGAGTATTTGACGTCAGCGGCGGCGCTTCGCATAATTGAGACGGTCGGCGGTGGAGTCCGCCGTAATCGCCGCGTCTTTGGCGCGGCCAATGACTCCTACAGCAGTGGACCTGCCGTGGGAGTGCCTTTTCTGCTTCCCGGTGTGGTTGCATTCAACCGGGGAGCATGACACTTCGACACTTCCACACGAGGCGCGCACATCACCGGCGGAACGAGTCATGACGGAAGTCTGGCTCCGCGCCGCGCTTTGGCTCGGTCTCGCGCTGGCCGCGACGCTGCTTTCGATTCGGCTGCGCGTTGCGACGGCGCTTTCGGAGATCGTCGTTGGTACCGTGGCGCAGCTGGTGATCGGCATCGCGATCGGCCAGGGGCTGCTCGGGACCGGCGAAGGCTGGGTGACGTTCCTGTCCGCGACGGGTGCCGTCCTTCTCACGTTTCTCGCGGGCGCTGAACTCGACCCCGTAGTACTCCGAGCGAAGTGGCGCGAGACGGGGATCATCGGGCTGGTCAGCTTCGCGGGGCCGTTCCTCGGATGCGCCGCGTTCGCGCGATTTGTCCTGGGGTGGACGCCGCAGGCGAGCTGGCTGGCAGGCGTAGCGTTGTCGACGACCTCGGTCGCGGTCGTGTATGCCGTGATGCTGGAACTCGGACTGAATAGCACCGGCTTCGGCCAGGCGGTACTCGGCGCCTGTTTCGTCACGGATCTGGGCACCGTGATCGCTCTGGGACTGCTGTTTGCTCCGTTTACGATGCGTACAGCGATCTTTGCGGGCGTGACGCTCGTCGTGGTTGCGATTTTGCCGTGGGCAACACCGCGGTTCTTCCGGGCGTACGGCGGACGACCGTCAGAGCTCGAGGCGAAGTTTCTGCTGCTGGTGCTGTTTGCCCTTGGCGGTCTTGCGGCGTGGGCCGAGAGCGAGGCGGTGCTTCCCGCGTACCTGATCGGGATGGTCCTCGCCGGCACTGTGGGAAAGGATCACGAGCTGGTTCGCCGCTTGCGCACGGTGACGTTCGGGTTGCTCACACCCTTCTACTTCATTCGTGCCGGATCCTTCGTGTCGGTGCCGTCGCTGATCGCGGCTCCCGCCGCTGTCGGTGGCTTGCTCGTGGCCAAACTTGTCACCAAAACGGTCGGCCTCTGGCCGGTGACGCGATGGTTCCGGTATCCACGCACCGAAGCGGCCTATGCGACGCTCCTGATGTCCACGGGCCTCACGTTCGGCAGCATCTCGGCGCTCTTCGGGCTGACCCACAAGATCATCGATCAGGCGCAATACTCCTACGTGATCGCGGCGGTCATCGGAAGCGCGGTCGTGCCGACACTCGTCGCCAACGCGTTCTTCGTGCCACGATACCTGTTGCCGAAGGCAGAGACGCCATCACTGGCAGGGTCGTTGCCGCACGCCGTGGCGGCCGGCGAGCCGGAGGGATGACGATGGTTGCCACCCATGTCCTGGTCGGGCACGATGGTTCGCGAGATGCGGACACCGCCTTCGAGGACGCTCTTGATCTGGCGGCCCTCGCCCATGCACGACTCTCGGTGGTCTCGGTCGCGAGCCCGCCCGAACCCCCGACCGAGGTTGAAACCCAGGCGGCCATCGAGCTCGCCACACGTCACTACGAGAAGCTGTTCGAAACGTTGCGACGCCAAGCCCAGGAGCGACAGGTGCCTCTTCAGACGTACGTGCTTGTTGGTCATCCGGCCGATCAAATCTTGAAGACAGCCGCTGCGCATGGGGCGGATTTGATCGTCGTGGGACACCGCGGGCGGTCCGCGATCCGGGAGTGGATGTCGGGATCGACGTCGCGTCGCATCGTCACGCACGCGAACTGTCCGGTGCTCGTCGTGAGGGCGCGCTGATGTCGTCGCTGATGCCGTATCTGCTGGTGGGCGTGGGTGGGTTTCTCGGTGCCAATGCACGATTCCTGCTGGCGCGCTGGATCGGCGTGGCCGTGGACACTCGGTTTCCGCTCGGGACGTTTGTGATCAATATGAGCGGGTCGTTCCTGCTCGGCGTCATCGCCACGGTCGTCGGCCAGAAGCTGTTCCCGAATTCTGATGCCGTGCGGCTCGCGCTCGGGGTCGGGTTTCTCGGCGCCTTCACGACATTTTCGACGTTCGAGTTCGAAACGCACGCTCTGTTCGATGACGGGTCGTGGCTCACCGCGACCGCCAACATGTTTGCGAGTCTCTTCATCGGGCTCATCGCGGTTCGTGCCGGCATCCTCGCCGCGAAGACGTGGCTGCCATAGAGAGATGAAGATCGATTCTGAGCAAGTGCTCTGCCGGTTTCATCTGTCGAACTTCATTCGCCACGGTATGGAGCCGCTGTACCAGTGGATCGTCGAAACTGCCCATCGGGAAGGCCTCCAGGGCGCGACGGCCCTCAAGGGCTTCTACGGGTTGCGGCCCGACGGCTCGATTCTCCTAGAGCACACGTGGTCGGTGTCGCAGGAGTTGCCCGTGATCGTCGAGGTCGTCGATGAAGCGCCACGCATCGAACACCTCCTGTTGCGAGTGGAGCCGGCCTTTCGCGAAGGCGTGATCACGCTGGAGCGAGCGCACGTGCTCATCTATCGGGCGGGTCCCGAACCGACGAAGCCGGTACTGACGGGTCGAAGGATTGTGGAGACCGCGGCAGAGAGTCTGGCGACTGGAGTGCGCACGATGAAGGTACCCGAGAACGGTGTGCTGCTGCGAATTTTCATCGGGGAGAGTGACCGCGAGCCCGGTCGAGACCGGCCGCTGTATGAAGCAATCGTGCGGCGCGCGCGGGAAGCCCATCTCGCGGGCGCGACGGTGCTGCGCGGTCCGATGGGATTCGGCCGCCACTCGCGGATGCACGCCGCGAAGCTGCTCGAGCTCTCGACCGACCTCCCCATCGTGATCGAAATCGTCGATGCGGAAAACACGATCGAGGCCTTCCTGCCGGTCGTCGACGAGCTCGTGACGGAGGGACTCGTCACGCTGGAGGCCGTGCGGATCGTGCGGTACGTTTCGCCGGAGACCCGATGATGCCGCGAATCAGGACCCTTCCGGCCGCGCAAATCTACCCACTCCCAGCAGCCACGCCGCTGCCGCCGCAATCGGTGCACCAGCAAGACTCAGAAGTACACCCATGCTCAGCTCGGAGCGCAGTTGGCCGGGAGGCACGATGGCGGCACAAAAGAACAGGCCGACCGTGAATCCGATGGCGGCCAGGAATCCTGAGACGAGCAGCTCACGCCAGCCCACTCGATGCGGAAGGTGCAGGCCTGCCAGCACAGCGGCGCCAGCGCCGGTGAGCACACCGATCGGCTTGCCGACAAGGAGAGCCATCGGCAATGCCCATGTGCCGGCCTCCAACGCGCCCATGGGGACGCCCGCATTGACGAGGCCGAAAAGAAACAGCGCCACCTGGGCCGGATATCGACACCACACTTCGAACTGGCTCAACGTGTCCTTCGCCTTGGGCGATGCGTCGACGAAGAATCCCGGGTCGCGCGCGGCGTGCGGCAGGAACGGCATGATGGGAACGAGCGCGAGCGCCGGATGTAGACCGATCCGAAAGAAAGCGTACCAGGAGAGGCCACCCGCCCCGAGAAGGTAGGGCCAGAAACTGCGGACGTGCGATCGCCGAAGAAGAGCCGCGATCCCGAGCGCAGCCGCCAGCAACAGCGCGCCACTCCCGAGGTGAAGATCGCTCAACGGATGGAGCAGCGCCAGCACCGCGAACCCGAGGCCGTCCGAGGCAATTCCCAGAAGGAGCAGAAACGGAATCACGGGATGTTTCCGGAAAATGAGTCTCGCGACGAAATAGCTGATGGCCAGATCCGTAGCCAGGGCGATGGGCCAGCCGATTTCAAGCACGGGCTCGTCGAGCGCGTGGGCCGCACGGACCTGAATGATTGCCGGCACCGCGGCCGCGCCAATCGACGCGATAACCGGCAGCAGCGCGCGGCGCCAGGGATGGAGCACACCCCCGGGCGCGGTCGCTTCGACGATCTCTTTCGTGATCACCGCGAAAAAGAGCGCCATGGCCACGTCGTTGACGGCAAACGAGATGGCAAAGCTGAAGCGGGAGTAGCTCTCCGGCTCCGTGTTGACCCACACCAGGGCGATCAGCGCGCCGAGCGGCAGCAGGAGAAGATGCTCGACCGCGAATTGCGAGAGGCGCGGAACGGTGCTTCGCAGCACGCGATGGTGGCGAAGCCCGCGTCGCGCGGAATGTTCTGGCATGGGGTTATCTCGTTGGCGTCGCGATGCCTCTTGGCAGCTATCCCACCGCACCCGACACGAAATAGTAGATCAGCGGCATCACGCACAGGCCAGCGAAGAGGTCGGCGCCGAAACCCCACCGAAACAGCTGCTCGTGGGCGAGGATGTTGTTTGCGGTCGCCACCGCGTCGTCCGCCACGACCGGTCGCGTGGGCGTAGCGCTCGACTTATGGTCTTCGGATGCCCCGAACTGACGCGCGATGCCACAGACGTAGACACGGCGCTGTACCAGTGCTTGAATCACCCTTGAAGTTGCGCCGCGGGCGATTTGACGGTTGTGGGCGCTAGCAGCGTTCGCAACACAGACAACATGTTGAGGCAATGAGGGAGGGCGCGTTCAGTGCGAAAAGGGAAGCCAGGCGCACGCGTGACCAGATTCACCGTCGTGTTCGTCGGACTCCTGGCTAACGCGCAACCACGCATGCCACTGAACGTGCGCGTGGTCGCCGCGCCGGCCTCGCAAAAGCTGACAACGATTGCCTGGACGAAACAGCCGAAAACTGCGGGATGGCCTGGATTCACCGGATACACGACCCTGCAGTCGGATCCCGTCGGATTGACAGTCCTCTTCTACGGGATTCTCGGCGCGTCCAGCTCGATCTACTCATCCAACGTCTTCGCGTACACGACAAGCACGAACAGCTATCAGAACCTCGTCGGCACCAATCAGCTCATGACGTTCTGTAACCCGAATACTGCGACGATTCCCGGGGATCGGCATCCAGTTGGCCAAATGGCGGTCGATACGCAGCGCAATCGGCTCTGGTTGTACGGCGGCGTGTGTGGCGGCGTGAATCGCAACGACCTCTGGTATCTGACCCTACACGCTGACCCTTCGCAAAACACGTGGGTCAACGTGACGCCTCAATGTCCTGGTAACTGTCCGGAGCGGCCGAACACGAACGACAGCGCGATGGTCTATAACTCCGATCGCGATGTGCTGTTCCTCTGGGGCGATCACAACTCCTCCGGGTTCCCGCGGGCGTGGGTCTATCACATCGATACCGGTCGATGGGAAGACGTGACGCCGGCGACGAATCCTCCCGGCCTCTCGTTCCCCGGCCTGGTGTACGACACGCTCACGCGCAAGGCGATTCAATTCGGCGGCGGCAGCGCCGGCGGGATTTATTACAACCAGACCTGGGCGTTTGACTTCGCCACGAAGACTTGGAGGCGCAAAGCGCTGGCGACCGGGCCCACGATCGCCCCTCTGAATACCCCTCTGCCGCAAGCGGCCCTCGATCCGGTGAAGCATCGCATTTTCCTGCACATCCCGGCGCTCGTGCCCGAAGACTGGATGTACGACATCGCGTTGGATCTCTGGCTCGTGCTCGTCACCACGGGCGGTGGACCGGCGTGCAATCTATCGAACACGATGGCGCTGGATCGGCGCACGGGCAATACGTTAGTCGCGCACTGTCGCGATATCCTCACCTTCGATTTCGAAACATGGCGCGGGCTCATCACGAACTGAATCGCCGATGAGTGTGACGACCAATCCGATTGCGTCCCAGGGTTCGACGGCTCAATTCCTCGAATCCCGATCGTCGCGTTGATGTAGTCGCGCAGGATCGCCTTCCCCGTATCGAGATCACCCGCCAGGGACATTCCACTCCTTCCCGAGGCACTGCTCGTCGAGGCCTGGTTCTCAGAATATGACTTGACGAGAATATAAATGGTCGGCTATATGTCTATTGTGGAATCATCGTTTGCCATCGTCGCGGAGCCCAACAGACGGGCGATCTTGAGCCTCCTGCTCTCGTCTGAGCGCTCCGTTGGCGAGATCGAGCGCCTGCTTCGACTGTCGCAGCCGTCGGTCTCCAAACACCTGCGAGTGCTGCGAGAGGCTGGGTTCGTGGAATCACGAATTGAAGCGCAGCGGCGCCTGTATCGACTGAGACCGGAGCCGCTCATGGAGCTCGACGCGTGGCTCGTCCCCTTCCGGCGCTTCTGGTCAAAGCACATCGATGCCCTGGAGCAACACTTGGAAAAGATGGAGAAGGGACCTTCTGTGAAAGCAAAGAAAAGACATGAGCAGCCGTGAGCAATACGCGCCGGGTGCCGCTTCTGGCGCCGAGGTCCGAAAAGATGGAGAGAAATGGACGCTCGTTCTCGTCCGCGACCTGCCCCATCCTCCTGCAAAGGTTTGGAAGGCGCTTACGGACCCTGAGCATCTCCGCGAATGGGCTCCGTTCGATTCTGACCGGAATCTCGGTGCCGTTGGCACCGCAAAACTCTCGACAGTGGGAGCGCCGACGCCGTACGTATCCGAGACCCACGTGAAGCGGGCTGACGAGCCGAGGGCGCTCGAATATACCTGGGGTGGAGACATCCGCTGGCAACTGGAGCCGCTGGGAGGCGGCGGCACTCGGCTTACTCTTTGGCACAACATCGACCGTGGATTCATATCGATGGGCGCTGCGGGCTGGCACATCTGCCTCGATGTGCTGGATCGGCTTCTCGCCGGTCAGCCCATTGGACGCATCGTCGGCCCCGAGGCCATGAAGTTCGGCGGCTGGCAGCGATTGAACGCCGAGTACGCAAAGCAGTTCGGCGTTGAGCCCCCGGTTAGTCGCCCAACGCCCCGAAGCCTTGAAGGAGCGAGGAAGGACATCATGGAATCGACCCTGCAGAACCCGACACTCTTGCCCACGGACCTGAGCCTGCCCCGCTCCAGAGGAATCATCGGCTTCTGGATCGTCACCGCGCTCTTCTGCCTGCAGATAGGCTTCACCGCCTACGCGCAACTGCGCCTACCGCCGGTGATCTGCGATCTGAACCACGACTTCGAGCAGTGCAGCATCGGAGCGGCTCAGCAGTAACCCACCTTGTCGTCGTCCGTGATAATCCATTTGGGATGAGGCTACGAGCGAGCGCCGCTGATCCGCTCTGGTACAAGGACGCTGTGATTTACCAGCTGCACGTGCGGTCGTTTGCCGATGCCAATGGCGACGGCATCGGCGATTTCCGTGGGCTTCTGGAGCATCTCGACTACATCGAGTCGCTTGGCGCCAGCTGCCTGTGGCTGCTGCCGTTCTTTGCTTCACCGCTCCGCGATGACGGATACGATGTGGCGAATTACCGTCAGGTGCATCCGAGCTACGGGACGCTCGATGATTTCCAGACATTCCTGCAGGCCGCGCATGAGCGCCACATGCAGGTGATCATCGAGTTGGCGCTCAATCACACGTCCGACGCCCATTCGTGGTTTCAACGCGCCCGCCGCGCTCCGCCCGGAACGCGTGATCGTGACTACTACGTTTGGAGCGACACGGATCGAAAGTTCGAGCAGGTCCGCATCATCTTCGTGGACACCGAACGCTCGAATTGGACATGGGATCCCGTGGCGAGCGCGTACTATTGGCATCGCTTCTTCTCGCATCAGCCAGATCTCAATTACGACAATCCAGCCGTGCTCAAGGAGATTCTCGGCGTGATTGACTTCTGGCTCGGTCTCGGAGTTGATGGCCTTCGGCTCGATGCCATACCGTACCTCGTGGAGCGCGAGGGAACCTCGTGCGAGAACCTGCCGGAAACGCACTCCGTGATCAAGACGATCCGGCGTCATGTCGACAAACATTATGCGAACCGTTTGCTGCTCGCTGAGGCCAACCAGCCGCCGCTCGACGTCCGCGCGTATTTCGCTGACGGCGACGAGTGCCACATGGCGTATCACTTTCCATTGATGCCGCGACTCTTCATGGCCATTCATCAGGAGGATCGACAGCCAATCACAGAGGTACTCGCGCGCACGCCGCAGATTCCTGACACATGTCAATGGGCATTGTTCCTGAGGAACCATGACGAGCTCACACTCGAGATGGTCACGGAGGAGGAGCGCGATTACATGTACCTGGCCTACACGGCCGATCCGGAGGCGCGGCTGAACGTCGGCATCAGACGCCGGTTGGCGCCGTTGCTTGGAAATGATCGGCGGAGGATCGAGTTGATGACGACGTTGCTGTTCTCGATGCCCGGTACACCCATCATCTACTATGGGGATGAAATCGGCATGGGCGACAGCCTCGCGCTCGGCGATCGCAACGGTGTCCGCACGCCTATGCAATGGGACGGCGACGTCAATGCCGGCTTCTCGACCGTCCAGCCGGAGCGGCTGTACAGCCCAGTGATCACCGACCCGGTTTACGGGTATCAAGCGGTGAACGTGGCGTCGCAGCTGGCCGACTCCGCGTCGCTGCTTCACTGGATGCGCAACATGGTGAACCTGCGGCGGCTCTTTCATGTCTTCGGCCGCGGCAGCATCGAATTCCTGGAGCCCGAGAATCGCAAGATCGTCGCTCACCTCCGCCGATTCGAGCGCGACATGATTCTGTGCGTGGCGAACCTGTCGCATTTGCCGCAGCCCGTCGCGCTCGATCTCTCCGCTTTCGCCGGCGTGTCGCCGATTGAGATGCTCGGATACACCGCGTTTCCGCCGATTGGGCGCGACCCGTACTTTTTGACGCTTGGTCCCTATGGCTACTACTGGTTCGAGCTCCAGTTTCGCGACTGATCTGCCCCGGCCGATGGCTGACGTTGTCGTCGGCCTGACGACCTCCGACCATGCCGGCGACGCCGGCCAACTGGCAAAGGCCGTCCGGGCGGCGTTCGACCGGCAGCCCGAATCGATTCGATGGCATCTGCTCGTCGCGAATCTCGTCCCCGATGCGACGGCGGTTGATTCCGTCCGCGCCGAGCTGGGCACATCGGCGGAAGTCAGCGCAGTGAACGTCGGGCACCCGGCTCACCATTCGCTCGTGATGCCCTATCACGGGCTGCCCGGGCGTGCGCGCGCCGTGCACGCGATCTTCGCGGAGGCCCGCGCGCGCCAGGCCGCCGCGTGCCTGGTCCTCGACGCGCGGTCCGCGACCGGCAGTCCGGAGACCATCGCGCGCCTGCTGGAGCCGCTTCGCACGCGCGCGGTCCAGTTCGTCGCGCCAGCGTATCCGAGACATCCATTCAACGGTGCGCTGGTCCACGCAATCGTCTACCCGCTGTTCCGCGCCCTCTATGGCGCACGACTTCGGTGGCCGATCGGCACCGATTACAGCGCCTCCGCCGATTTTATGGATGCCGTGCTTCCGCATCCGATTTGGGACAGCGAGCGCGGGCAGCTCGGAATCGATCTGTGGCTGTGCACGACCGCCGTTTGCGGAGGCTTCCGCGTCGGCGAGGCGCTCGTCGAGCGCCGCGAGTTCTTCGAGCGTCACGAGCTGAGCTTGAGTACCGCTCTCGCGCAAATCGTGGGCTGGCTCTTCGAGGACATGGGCACGCGCGCGGCCGTGTGGCAACGCATTCGCGGATCAACCGACGTCGTGCGTGTGGGTGAAGCACTCCGGCTGCCACCTGCGCCGAAGATCGATCCGGCGGAGCTGGTCGAGTCGTTTCGGCGGGGCCATCGCGAGTTGCAAGAGGTGTGGGCCGAAGTCCTGCCCCCACTGGCGACCCTGCAATGGCGGAGGCTGGCGAGCGCCCCGTTCGAGACGTTTCGCGTCGAGGATGCCCTCTGGGCTCGCACGCTGTACGACTTCGCCATGGGCCATCGTCTTCGCGTGATTGCGCGGGATCACCTGTTGCGGTCGCTCGTGCCGTTGTACCTGGCGTGGCTCGCGTCCTTCGTGCGCGAAACGCGGCACGCGCCGACAGAAGAAGGCGAGCGGCGCATCGAGCAGCTGTGTCTTGTGTTCGAAACGGAGAAGCCGTATCTGATTTCGCAGTGGCGATGGCCGGAGCGTTTCAAGCCCGTCAAATTTCGACGCTGAGGGCAAGCGAGATACACAGAAGGGAGTGAGGGAGCCATGTGGGAGCAGGTCGACGCCATTCTGCGCCGGGCGATGATTCGAACCGCCGAGAACGTGGCGAATTTCCTACCAGGAATAGTGGGATTGATGCTGATTCTTCTTGTCGCGGTCGTCGTCGCCGTTGTGAGTCGCCGACTCGTTCTTCGCGCACTCCTCGGCATGCATTTCGATCAGCGTGCAGAGCGGTGAGTCTCGGTGCGCCGGGCGACTGGCAGGCCGCCGGCGGCTTGTCCGCGCTGATTGCGCGCGTCGTGATGTGGGCGATTCTGGTCATGGGACTGCTGGCCGGGTTCAGCGCGCTCGATGCGACGCTGCCCGAAGCGTTCGCGCGCACGATCTTCCGCTACATTCCGAATCTCCTCGCCGCGCTCGCGATTCTCGTGCTCGGCACGATGCTGTCCCGGTTTCTCGCGCGATCGGTGCTGATTGGCGCGGTCAATTTGAACTGGCCCTATGCGCACCTGTGGAGCACGGGCGTGAGGTGGCTGGTGCTGATCGTCAGTTGGGTCATGGCGCTCGAGCACCTCGAGATCGGGCGCCGCACCTTGCCGCTGGCGTTCGGGATCCTGTTCGGGGGCGTCGTCTTCGCAGCCGCCCTGGCCGTCGGGCTCGGCTTCAAGGACGTCGTCAGCCGATCCATCGAGCGGAAATGGCGCGACGACCGCGAAAGTGCAGACAAGCTGTCGCATGTGTGAGGTGCCATGGCCACGCGATCCGCGCGCGATTTCGACAGCGAACCCGTCGTTCTCACGGATGTGTTGCCGTTTATGCAGCTGTTGTGGGCTGTTGTTCACCGTCTCGAACGAACGTCCTCGCGTCTGACCGGCGAGTCGTAAATCGCACCTTCCCGACCAGGGTTCGATCCTTTGCGCGGTCATCGCGCGAGTTTCAACTTTGCACTGGCAACTCTGAACTGGAAACTCCGCCCGAAGGGCGGGTACGCGCCCGGCAGGACTCGAACCTGCGACCCTCGGCTTAGAAGGCCGATGCTCTATCCACTGAGCTACGGGCGCTCGCTGTTCATTGTAGCGACACCAACGGTATGCCCGCGGCCAATGAACGGCTGGCCCGATCAACGAAGAGCGTCGCGGCTTGAGCTCAAACTCACTTGGGTCGGGCCGCCAACGGCGTCTACAAGCTCGAACGGCGCCAGTTTCGGCCCAGACACTCGGTCATCTCGATGCGATGATTGTCAACACAAGTGAATTGAGGGGTTAGAATGCCTGCCCGATGCTGAAGTAGAAGCGGCTGTGTCGCTCGCCCGCGCGCCGATCGAGAACGACACCGTAGTCGCCGCGCACGAGAAACCAGGGCGTGCGGAACCGCAGACCCACGCCCGCCGACTTACGCAAATCGGTGAAGGAAAAATCAGAGATCCGTGGATACACGTTGCCGATATCCGAGAAGACGACGCCGTCGATGATGCTCACGAGCGGGAAGCGAAGCTCGTTATTGATGATCAGCACCGCGTCGCCTCCCAGCGGCAGTCGATCCAGGCCGATTGGGCCGACGGCGTTCTGCGCAAAGCCGCGCAGCGTCGTGCTGCCTCCCGCAAAGAAACGCTCGCTTTCGGGAATGAGACCGACTGCGCCGTGGGCAAGTCCAATCCGGATGCCAGTCGCGTAGACCACTCGCGGACGCAGGATCTCGTTGGTGAACGGTTTCCGTCGTGGCGCTTGCAGCGGAATGTAATGGAAGTACTGGCCGAAGTACTTGAGGAACGCTACATCCGAGCCGAGCCAACCGGGCGAGTACGCAAACGCCTGCGACATGAACGAGCCGGTTGATGCGTCGAACGCCTCGTCGCGGACGTCGCGCGTGAAGGTGCTCGTAAGCGGCGACACGGTAAGTGTTCGATCGAGCAGCCCGCCCGGCGCGGGATCGAACGTGCGCGCACGTTCGTAGCGGAAGCCGTAACTCCACACGTACGAATCACCCAGTTCGGTTTCGCCCTGCAATGACGCGCCACGCCGGTCCACATTGAATGGGTTCGTGATCTCGGTCAGCGGATTCCGTTCTTCTCGGTAGAACAGTGTCCCGGTCAGCTTGATCGGCCAATACCGCAGCGCCGGCTGACTCAGATAGAGGCGCGCTTCATGAAGCTGCCGATCGTACCGGGATCGCAGACCGACGACTCGCGCCTTCCCCAGGACGTTGTGGCTGGAGATATCGAATAAACCACCGGCCCCGCGCTCGGTGTCATAAGAACCGCCATAGCGAAGCTGCAGGGGCTGCACCTCGCGCACCGAGACGTTGATACGCACCGGTTTCGAATTCTCTGCATCTTCAGCCGGTTTCGGCGGGGCGGTTGTGGAAACCGGCACGTCGCCGCCGAGGTCCTCACGGGTGACATCCACAACCGAGAACGCGCCCGTGTCATACAGGTTCCGCCGCGAGCGGCTGAGGGCGCTGAGATCCAGCACCTGATCCTGCGCAAGCTCGAGTTGGTCGCGTACGAGGTGCTCGCTGGTCTTGTCGTTGCCCTCAACCGCAATTTCAGCGATCACGCTCTGTGCGCCCTCACGGATGGTGAATGTCACGTCCACCTGGCCCGCCGCGCGGTCGAGCGCCACTTCGTAATCCGAGCTCACGTCGTTGTAGCCGCGCTGCCAATACAACTCACGAATTTTCTGCAGCGAGTTCTCAGCAGCGACGGGCAGAAACGGTTCGCCGGTGACCAGCGGCAGCTCCGATATCAGCAGCTCGCTCGGAAGAGCGGCATTCTGCGCGACGGCGACTTGTCGAACGGTGAATCGCGGCCCTTCAGTGACCGCGAGCACAACGCGCGCTGTCGCGCCAGTGAACTCATAGCGCGGTTCGCGGACGTCGGCGACGAGATACCCTTGCTCGCGGTAGTAGCGTTCGAGCAGCTCAGTGACGACTTTTGGATCGGTGAACAACTGCTGCTCGAGGTGTTGGTCGGCGATGATTCGATCGAGCTCGTCGGGATCGATCCCCGATGCTCCATCGAACGCGAGAACAACTTTACTGAAGCGGGTCCCAGGCTCGAGCCGGAACATCACGACGCGCTCGGCCGCACCGACATCCTCAATCGCATACGTGACTTTCGCTTGCAGGTAATTGTCCCGCATCAACCACGCCCGCAACACCGCCGCAGCATCGCCTCCGCGCTGAGTGTCGAACACACCGCGATGCCACTGGGTGCGCACCTCGTCTTGGACCCCGCGCGGCGGTGCGGCGCCTTCAAATCGCATGGTCACCTTTGGGCCGGGCGCCACACGCACACGCAGCTTCAAGCCCTGCTCGGTTTCCTCGCGATCGAGGTGCACGCGCGACTGCAACCAGCCTCCCTCGACATACGAATTCTCGATACGTTGCTGGCCGCGCCGCGCGCGGAAGAAATCGAATGCATCTCCCGCTTTCATCCTGAACAGCTTGGCAACCTCCTGCTGGGAAGATGCATCGCCCGCGATTTCGACTGCAGCGACAACAGGACGCTCGCGAGCGAGCCGACGCGGTGCAGGCTGGCCACCAAAACGAACGTCGTGCGTAAAGTCCAGGCGGTAGGTGTTGTCCTGCTGGCGCACGGCGCGCGTTTGAAATCGTCTGCTGATGTCGTACTCCGCAACCCAAATCTGGTCGTTGCTGTCGGTGAGATTGGTTGAATAGACAAGCTTCAGGTCGCCGGTCAGTTGCTGGCCGAGCGTGAGACGGGCGCTCGGGTCGGTCTCGTTTGCAATCAGGTTTGGCTCGATTCGCACCTCGCTCAGACCGGTCGCTTTCTGGATGGAGCGACCCAGTCTCGATCCGACCCGACCCGTCATATACGACAACATCTGCTCGCGAGCGATCTCGAATTCTTCACCGCGCATCTCTTCGAGCGTGCGGCCCGTAACGAGCATCGCCAGGATGTCAGGCTCCGGAAGCTCGGGATCAGATGTCAGCTTGGCTTCGGTATCGCCCGGAGTGCCTGTTACCGCGACAGTACGATGGAAAGATGCGCCGTTCATCGACAAACGTCATGAGGCCGCGCTGCACTTCGTACCGACGCTCGTTGAGCGTAATCTCTCCGCCTTCGAGCACACTCAACTGTCCGGCGAGTCCCGTCTCGTACGGTGTCCCGACGACTCGCAGATCCGTTGTGACTTCTGCCTTCGCGAGATTGTTGTCGATGAGGATCGGCGCCGCCGTGTCGACGTCGATGTTGAACCTGACGCGTTCGAGGAATGGATTGCGCCGCTCGGTGAAATCGAGCTTTCGATGTTCGGTCATGGATGCGAGCACGCCGCGATCGAATTTGATGTCGCCGGTCAGACCCCCTTCGGTGACGGTGATTTGACCGCTGACGACGAAGTCTTCGCCGCGTTTCGCGACCTGCAGCTTTGCATCCGACAAGCTGCGGAGCTGGAGCGGCGCGTCGAATGCGAAATCCTTTGTTTCGGCTCGGACATCAATGTCAGCTACTCCGGCGCTGCCGAGAGTCACAACACCCGAGCCGTTGAGCGTGCCGCCATTGACATTCGCCGTCAGGCGCGACAGCGTAATTCGCGACCCGTCCAGATCGACGTGCGCGGCGATCGCCTCGGCTGCAACGTTCGGATCATCCGAGACCATGGTCGCGTCCTTGATATCGATGTCGCCGTTCAGCTCCGGCGACGCCATGGTGCCGCGTGCCGTGATTTTGAGGTTCGATTGGCCTTCCGCACGCACCCGGTCGGTAAACAACGTAACCGCGCCGATATCGAGGTTGCCGTCAGCTGTGATATCCAACGGTCGCGGCTCTTCCAGTCCCACTGTGCCGCGCGCGGCGATAGTGCCGGCAGTTCCCGACAGATTGAACGATTGGATTTGTGCGGTGCCCCCGCTGATGGCGATGACGGAGGGTTGCTGCTGGGCCAGTGTCAAACCACTGAACGCGAGCTGCAACTCCGGAAATGTGATCCGGCCCTGCACGGCGTCGAGTGCCGCGCGCGATGCGCCAATCTCCGCCTCGAGCGAGATGCGGCCACTGAGATCTGCCGGCGCGCCAGGTAACACCGCGGGATCGAGTTCGCGAACACTCGCGCGAAAGGTTGCTGGTCCGCCCTTTCGAGGAATATCAACGGGCAGCTGCGGCAGCACCTCGAATGGTACGCGTCCGGTCGCGGTGAACTCGTCGCGCGCGTAACTGCAGGTTGGACAGACCAGGCCCGAGCTGCGGCGCCGTCAGTGAGGCATTGTCGGCGGTGACTGTCAGATCGGGATCAATAGCCTTCAGCGTTCCGCGAACAGTCCCGGTCAACAGGATCGCGCCGCTGCCACTCAGTTCCGTGCCGGCTGGCGCGTACCGCGTAAGCGTTGCGAGATTGCCCCGCGCATCGACCTCCAGCGCACCGGCAGGTCCGCGTTCGGTGAGCGGAAGATCACCCTTCACCCGCACCGTCGCATCCTGCGCGCGCAATGTCAGCGTGTCGATCAGCAAGCGCTCGGTTTCGTACCGGAGAACGGCTGGAGCGTCGACACTGAACGGCTGATCGTTCCACGAGCCTTCCAGCGCCTGCACGTTGGCTGTCGCGCGGCCGTTCTCTGGCGCGCCGATGTCGCCAGCGGCATCGACCGTGGCCTGCAGATGACCCTGAAGCGGAGTTGTGAGGTTCAGGGGAAGGACCGCAAGGTCGAGATTCTGGACCGCCAACCTGGCTGTTGTTGGATATGGCTGCTGCACGCCAATCGTCGCGTCCGCGTTCAGCGTGAACCGGTCCGCGGTTGCTTTGATGACGGCTTGCTGGTTTGCCAACACAGCGTTCGCGCGGACGGTACCCAGATCGTATTCGGCCACACGCAGCGCATCGACCGCGAGCGTGATGTTGCCGGCTGGCGCGCGAGTCGTGCCCGCGCCCGTGCCGGTAAGCGCCACGGCGCCGCGCAGCGGACGACCATCGGGAAGCGTGGCGCTCAGGAGTTGGACGTTGTCAGAGCGAACATCAAACGTGTACGCGCCGCGGTCGATGTTGTAGCTGCCGGTCGCGATCACTTGACCGTTTCCGTCCGGTTGCGGCTTGTCGAGAACGACGTTGCTAACAGTCACATCCGCGCTTGACGCGGTCAGACGAGCGTCCGTGCAGCATTAGCGTTCCGTCGAGCCGGATGTCGTTCTGACCAGCCGCGCGCAGCGCCTGCTGCAGGCGCAAGGCATCGGCGTCGACCGTGAGATCCAGTCGGCTGCCGGCGCTCAATCCAATCCGCCCGACAGCACGTGCATGTGCTTCAGCCCACGTGGCATCCACCTGTCGCATCGTTAAAACGGCCGGTGTGTAGGCGATGTCGGCCGCGATCGCCAGATTGTCAGCGTGACCGACAACGAGCGCCGGCGCGTCCACGTGGGCGGTGATGGCTGGACTGCTGACGCTTCCGCCCACGTGTGATCGAGCTTCGACGGGACCAGCCACGCGGACGGGAGCCAACGACCCTTTGGGTCGACCCAGAAATGCTTCCAGCGTCGACAGCGTGGCGCCGGCGTCGGCAATTCGCGTCTGCACGTCACCAGCGAGCTGCTCGCGATCGCGAACGACGACACGGCCCGTCATGTCGGCGCCCGCCACATGCAGGCTGCGAAGCGCCGCATCAATTCTCCGGCCGTTTGCATTGACCTGCAACCGACCACCCGCGGGAAGCACCGATCGCGCCGCGCGTGCGCGCGTCGGAGTCAGTGTTGCCTCGGCGGCACCAGACGCGGCGAGATAGTCGAGCCCCGGCCAGCTCGCTTGAATCCGAGCATCGACGCGAGTTGCGACGGTGTACGGAATCTGGAACGCGCGCATGATTGCCGCGACGTCCAGCGCGGAAACGCTTCCGCGCACGTGTGAAGTGTCGTGGCCCACAAGTGTCACCGAGCCATCGCCGCTGACGCTTCCGAGCGGAGCCGCGTGTCGTACGCGACGTCGGCCTGAAGCCGTACCTGATCGACATCTCGCATCCGAACGTCAGAGCCGCGAACGCGCGCGCGAATTGCCGGCGTCGTCAGATCACCTTGGACCGTTCCGTCGATGTCGATTCTGCCGCTCAGCTTCTCGTCAACCCGCGCAGCGACCGAGACTTTCGCGGCGTCAAGCCGCCCACGCACGTGAAGATCCGCGGTGGGAGTCCCGTCGAAATCGCCAACGGTCCCGTTCATCGATATCTCGGATCCCTCGCCTTCGAGATCGAGTCGCTCGATGCGAAGATCCTCGTTGCCGAGATCGACCGAGCCGGACACGCGATCGAAGTGCACGAGGCGCTGCTCAATACGTGCTGTGCCGGGCGAGCCGAGAACCGTAATGGCATGACGATCCGTCAGAGGATTGCCGTGGATCTTCAGCTCCGAGATTGGAAGCGCGACATCGATGTCTTTCGCGCGGTTCTCGTACCTGATGCGCGCGTCTGCTGCTGTGAGATCCGCGATCAAGTAATCGAGAGGTTCCTCGGGCTCGTCGGCTTTTCGGATCGGCCGTGGGACGTTGTCGTTTCCCCGCTCGTCGACGAAGTAATGGATCTCGATGCCTTCGGCGCGCCCCGTCTCAACGACGTATCGTCCGCGCAGCAGCGGCACGAGACCCAAATTCGCCCGAACGTTGGAAAGCGACGCGAAAGGGGGAAGGGTTGGGGCAGCGGCAGACCGTACCCGGATGTTCCGAAGACTCACCGACAGGTTGAAGAGGTTGTATTGGAGCTCATCTGTGGTGAGCTCTATTTGTTCCGCAGCGAGTAACTGAGTGACTTCAGAAAGTACGAACCGACGACCGGGTGGTGAGTGGAGCGCCGCGAGAAGGGCCACCACCAGTACGACGACAATTGCGGCAAAAACCTGCAGAATCCGCACGATACGTCGCAGTACCGTGCGTGAGACGGCGGCTTCGGAGCCGGGAGCGGCCATGGCTGTGGGGCCAATCTCTGCAGGATGCGCACCAGCGAGCGGTCGTTCTAGAGAGAAGGAATGTTGGTTCTCCCCGGGGCGAGATGAAGCCAATCGGCGAGTCTGGTGGCGAACGTTGGCCCGATCAACACGAGCGACGAGCTACGGTCTACGCTGGCGCTGTGTATCTTTGTCGAACTGCTGCCAAGATGCGCGCGCGACTGTCTGCTGCCGAAAGATCCTCTTGTCCCTCGATCGTTGCAGTTTCGTCAGCCAGCACCGGATCTTTGATTGCCTCTCTAAACCATTTCGAATAATCATGCCTCCGCAGGTGATGCGTCCACGTCTCATCGTCCACACCGTCCGCCAATTGCGCGAACGTCGAGAGATTCTGCGCTCGCAGATTGAGACGCTCGTCTGGTCCGCGGAAGTAGAAGCTCTTGTCGGTTCCCAGCTCACCTTTGGCGTACTTGCGCCGGTGGCGTCGTCTGTCGGATGCCGGTGCGAGCACGTTGAAGAGAACCGCCGGCGCTCCTTCGGACAACAGCCAGGCTTCACCGAGACCCGGCAGCGCGGTGCGTGCCGGCTCCCATTCCGAGGGCATGAGATGGTGTGCCTCGTCGACGATGATCCAATGTGGCCGACCGGTTGTCGCACGGAGCTCTTGCAGACGCAGCAGAAGCGCGCCAAAAAACGCCGGCCGTTCTTCCAGCCTCAAGTCGGACAGACTGACGGAGACACGCTGATCGGGCCCGGCGAGGATCTCCAGAACCGCGCCGATGAGAGCGCGGGGCTCCGGTCCGTCAACGGCGATGGTGTCGGACAGTCCTTCGTAATCTCCTTCGGGATCAACGACGCAGTATTGATAGCCCGCAGCGGCCAGCCGCTCCAGAAACGTTGTCGTCACCACGGTTTTGCCAGCGCCGGACGGTCCGGCGACCAGAATGGCGCGGCCAAACGGCGACAGACGCACCTCGTCGCCGCTGATGGTTTGACCAATCGGCACTTCATGCCGTGACAGTCGCGACCCGAGGCTTCGCAGATCATCCTTCACGAGGCGGTCCACCAGTTCGATTACGCCGGCGCCATGGTCTCCTTCGGTCACGAGATCCACCCGGTTCTTGACGCTGTCGAGTGCGTTCGCAACCGCGACGGAGCACTCGCACGCGGCAAGAAACGCCTGATCGTTTTCCGCGTCTCCGATGCCCACAGTGTTGTGGAGTGACAGTCCGAGCTCGGCCAGCGCCGCTCGAAGCCCGGTGGCTTTGTTGATGCCCGTTGGAAGGACCATCACAGCTCCCTTGTTGAAGACCACTTGGAGCTCGAGTTGGAGTTCGCGAATGACTTCCAGAACCGTCGTCTCTTGCGGGTGCCATGTCGAAACGATGACGTGACCGCTGGATAACGGTGTGACACCACGCCGCCTGAGTTCTTGTATGAACTCGGACGGAGGGCGTTCGCCAAGCGCGTGCATGGCTCGGGTGCGCGGGTCGTAGTTAACCGCTCCGTTCTCCGCCACGATCCGATCGAAGAGGTCGACCTGCGGACACACGCGAATCAGATCGTCGATCAATCGGCCCGTGACCATGACCAGGCGACGGCCCGACGCGCGCACTTGTTCAAGCGCGCGAAGCGTCGCATCGTCGACACGTCCGTGGAGTGCCGCGGTCCCGTCGTAGTCCGTGATCAGAGCAACGTAGCGCACGAATGCGAGGGCTGTTGAGGTGTCGGTCGGGGCAAATTTACGGTCGCGAGGACACTGCCGTCTGGCGAGCAGTGGGCCGTGACGCCTCTTTTGAGTTTACTTCCTGGAAAGAATCCCGGCGAAGGGTGGCACGCCACCAGCGCGAGAGCACCGGCCGCGCGATCCCATGACCTGCGCTCAGTACGACGCGTCGATCATGCCCGCGGCGAGTTTGCAAGCCGCGGCTTGACCTCTGCAGTTACACAATTGCTACTGGCCACACAGGACTGGAAGTGTTCGACCATGACCCTCGGCACCTTGCGGTTGGAGGGCAGCGGGAAAATGCACGCGGGTCATGCGTGCAGATGTGAGTAAAGACAATGATGCTGGGTCGCGCAACCAGCACAAGGTCGTTTTTGCAGGCCCGAAGCAGAAGCCACGCGAACTTGCGGATCCGCCACACTGAGGCAGACATGATGGCCGCGACCGAGTCCGCCCAAGTCGTTTTGTTGTTCAGCGACGCTGACAGCTCGATGACGGCTCTGGCGTGTCGTTTGCTGCGTCACGCTCGGCATGACCTCTGAACGGTTTTTCGGACCACCTTAGAACCGTGATGGCCCCGCCGCGAATCGGGTTGGCGCTCGGTGGAGGTTTCGCGCGCGGCATCGCGCACGCTGGAGTCCTGAGAGTTTTCGAGCGCCGCGGCATTCCGATTCACTGCATCACAGGAGTGAGCGCCGGGTCGATTGTCGCAGCCGCGTATGCCAGCGGTGCGCCGGCCGACGATATCACGCGCGCAGGCTGCTCCATGCGGTTCGGCGACGTGGCGTGTTGGAGCTTCAGCCGGATGGGATTCGTGGTGAGCGAGCGTATGAAGCCGTTCCTGCGGGGGTTGCTCAAACACTACCGCTTTGAAGAAATGCGGATTCCGCTCGGCGTGGTGGCGACCGACCTCTGTACCGGTGAACCGGTGTCCTTCCGTGATACGGGCGATGTCTTCCTACCGATTCGAGCGAGCTGCTCCTACCCCGGTCTGTTCCAGCCGGTACGCTCGGGCGATCGTGTGCTGGTGGACGGCGCGATGAGCACCGAGATTCCCGCCGTGCTGGCGCGCGAACTCGGCGCGACGCACGTCGTTTCGGTGCACTTGCCGGCGCCGACCTGCCGGCGGCCTCCGGCCCATGTGTTTCAAGTCGTTCGCCGATGCTTCCAGATAATGCAGATTCGCAACGAAGATGGCTGGCGGCAGGCGAGCGACCTCGTCATCACACCGGATCTGCAGGCCATCGAATGGGATGGATTTGAGTGCGGGCCAGAGCTGGTGAAAGCCGGAGAGGCGGCGGCGTTAGCGGTGTTGCCGGCCATTCAATCCTGGTTCTCAGGAGTACCTTGTCAGTTTTCAGAAGGTAGGGCCCCCGGTTTGTCGAGGACCCTGCCGATTGCGTATACCTTGCCTGAACCCGTTTAACATCGCCGATTCTTGCAAAGTTCACGGTAGTCAGCGGGTTCGTGTCAGCTGGGCCGCGCCGATCGTCGCCTCGCGAACGTGAGTCAGATCAGAACGTGAATCGCATCGCGAGTTGAATGATTCGCTGTCCGGCCGTGCCGAGAGGCTGCGCGAAACTCGTGTTCGCGGTCAACACATTCGTGGTGGTGTTCACGCCATCTTCGCTGGGACCGTGGCGTTGCCGCGGCAGCCGGCGCCTGCGCTTTCGTGACAAACTGCGGCCGACGATCATGGCCGCCGCCAGACCGATGTTCCGAGTGCCGTGCGCCGCCGGCCTCTTTGCGTCATGCCGCCCTCCGTCCGATCTACACTCCGGCCGAGGGGAGACTTTCAAGCTGCTCGCAGTCCCTCCCGCCGCGACGTTCACTTCGTTCGACAGCAAATTCACACCGAAGGTGTTGAGAGAATCAAGGCCAATCGACGCAAGAGAGCCGTAAAGCCTTTCGTCAGTCGAGTCTCGAACCTCGCACTGCGAACTTCGAACCCCGAACGTCGAACCCCGAACGTCGAACCTCGAACCGTCGAACCTCGAACCAGTCGCTTAAGGGATCTCAGCGGCGCGCATGTGTCGTCAGCAGCGCGTTGATCAGCCGTTCGAGTTCGTCAACACGGCTCTTCAACGCGTCGTTCTCGATCTTGACCGCATCATTCTCCGCTTTCAGCTCTTTGATCGCCTGAACGGTTAGCAAAGGAAGCTTGCTGTAGTTCACGGCCTTGTATCCCTGTTCATCCGTCACAACCAGTTCCGGCAGAACCTGCTCCACCTCCTGTGCGAAATGGCGATCGGGGAATTCCGTCGCGCGCCAGTAGTAATGCACTGGCTGCAAGGCGGTGAGCGAACGGAGTACCGATCCGAACGGCGTAATGTCTTTCTTGAAGCGTGCATCGGACGAGCACACACCAGTCAGGACCGTGCCGTCTGCGTCATAGACACATCCGGTCGTGCCAGTGCCGATTCGGATGTCGCCAGCCACGTGTAGGCTGTTGAGCGGGTCCTGCGTGCCGATACCAACCCACCCAGTTGAAGTGATCCGCATCCGCTCGAGTTCGACGAGCGACCCAATCGGTGTCGTATTGAAGCGGATATTCGCTCCTGCTTGGCTGTCCGCCCAATTGTGTGCTGCCTGTATGTCGATGCTGCCGCCCCGCACGAATTGCTGGCCGATGGGGTCGTAGCCTTGGCCGCCGAAGGAGGCGAGTGTTTCGCCGTTTGCGACACCAATGGGCGACGCAGGTGTGCCATTAGCCCGTCTCCCATCGATGAGTGGTGAGCAGGGGAGGCAGGATCCTTGAATGTAATTCGTGAAGTAGCCGGACGTGAAGCCTTGGTTGCCGACTACGTCGAGTGTCACGCTCGGTTGCGCGGTGCCGATCCCAACGCGGCCGTTCTCAGTAATCACCATGCGCTCGGTCAAGATCGTCGACGCATTCGGTGTAGTGGCAAACCGCAGGTGCGTGCCCTGTGCGGCATTGGTCCAGTTCTGGGCGGCAACCACCTTAACTTCGGCTCGCGGGCTACTGAAGCCGGTGGCGCCATAGCCAACGCCGCTGAACGATGCGAGCGTATCGCCGCTCAGCGAGGCCGTGGGCGCGTTGGATGTGCCGCGCGCCCTTCTGCCCGCGAAGGACGGCCCGATCGCCGCCGCCGTCGAGAAACTCGTTGCGTACACGCCTGCGAAGCCGGTCGCATCACTTCCCACGTCCAATTGCGTTGCCGGCGACGCGGTGCCGATGCCGATGTTGCCAGACGGCGCGATGAAAAATCGCGAAATGCCTCCGAGCATAAAGTTGATTGAGCCGTTCGACGCGATGTTGTTGATGCGGTATTCGTGCGTCGAATTGTTGAACCCCTGAAACTGCCCCAGCGCGCCGTTCTGGTCGTAGAACAGCATCCCGGAGTACGACGATGCGGTGCTGCCCAGATTCTGCACGGCGTATCCCGTAAAGGCGCCGTTGGTATTGGTGAACCGCACGTGCAGCGAGTCGAGTGGGTTGGTCGTGCCGATGCCGACGGATCCACTCGCTTCGTACACCGCGGAATTGCCGATATCGGTGGCGTTCACGTACTTGGCAAGATAATCCGTCGTTCCCGGATTGACGACGGACGGCGTCGCCGCATCGGCACCGGTGGACTCGGATCCCGCACTCGTTTTGCGCTCACCACTTGACGACGGTGAGAGCATGTACGCCGAGGCGGGTTTCCCGCCGAGCGTCTCCGCATTGGATGCGCTCAAGGCATAGGGCACGCTCGTGAGGCGCATGCGCGGGCCTTCGACTTCGCCGGGCCGCGTCCACACCATCCCGAGCCAGCGCGCCTCACCGGAGGCGAACACGTCGAGCGGCACGCCATCGGGCTGGGTGGAACCCAACAGCAGCGTGTAGCGGCCGGATGCATCGACCGCGATGCTTTGCGTTTCCTGCCAGAGAGGGCCGCCGCCCGTCTGCTCGGCGTAGATGCCAAGCGTGACCTCCTCGACGGGAGCTGGCCGCTGCCCATCGACCGGCTGGAAGATGCCAGTGACATTGATGAGGCGCGGGACGGAGATCGTCGTTGCGGGCTGTTGCGCCTGTGCACGAACGATCACTGGAGCGATGGGTATGAGGAGCAACGTCGTGAGTGCCGCAGCGACGAAACGCATGGAAGGACTCCTGTTCAATGACTTTCAAGCTGCGGGACCGACAGCGCCTCCCATGGTTCAGAGCATTGGTCCGCCACCGCTTTGGATCGTTGCCGATGAAGTAGTTCCTCTTGGCTGGGACGTCGTCCAGCCCGATAGGCCGCGGTCTGCAAGCTGTGATGAATACGGGCATACCGCCCGATCGGAACAATCCGGCCGGGCGGCCAAGGGAAGAGATTAGATTAGAGTCTTCCAAACCGATAACGTTTTTTGTATATCCGATTGCGTCCTTCTAGGAGGTCTATCGCCAGCACCTCCAGGCCGTATTTCGATTCGCCTTCAGTGTCGTCGGCCGCAAGGAGTTGGCCGAGGACCTTACGTCGGAGCTGTGGGACCGATCGTCCTCCCGGAGCATCCGATTTTCTGGGCCGGCCTCGCGCTGATTGGCGAACCGGACTAGCGTCCCTGGCCGATCAGAACGTCAATCGCATCGCGAGTTGAATGATCCGCTGTCCAGCGGTGCCGAGCGGCTGCGCGAAACTCGCGTTCGGGGTCAACACATTCGTGGTGGTGTTCACACCGTAGCGCGTGGTGTTCACATTGTTGACGTTGGTCGCGTTCAGCAGGTTGAACACTTCGAACATCGGCTGAAACGCAAAGCGTCCAGATACGGGAATGCTTCGCGTCACCCGCAGATCGAGTGCGGCGTAGGTCGGCAGGCGGAATTCATTCCGCCGTGTTCCGGGCGCCAGGTCGTTTCGGGTGTTCTGGTCATTGTTCAAATCGAGGTTGCCGACGCGCGCGCTGTACGGTTGTCCCGAAGAGGCCGTATAGATCGCGCTCAGAGACCAGTGCCGTGTCAGCGCGCGTGCGATCGACCTCGAAGTCGGCCGGGTTCGATGCGTACTTGGCATCGTCGCTCGAGCTTCCCGGCACGACCGCGGTGGCATCCGGCACGGTATCGATGACTCTGCCAAGCGTATAAGCGGCACGAACGGACATGCCCTGCGACAAGCGCCGATTCAACTCCAGCGTCAAGCCGTTGTAGCGCGACTCGGCGGTGCTCTGGAAGGAGATGATTCGCGCGAAGTTGGTAAAGGGACCGGCGCCAAATCGATAGTACGGACGCTGTTCGCCAGTACCCGCAACGGTATACGTCGTCGGTGTGCTGGGACCGAAGTTGATGTCGGTGGACCGCGGCAGATCGTCGCCGCGCACGTGGAGATAAGTGACGGTGAGCGACGTCTCTGGCATCAGCTGCCATTCGAACGCCACATTCGCCTGCTGGACCCGCGGATTTTCGTAGGCGTTGCTGAACGTGAAGATCGTCGGCCGTGGTAACGCGGCGCCCGAGGGCAGCTGCGAAAACACCTCCGGATACTGCGGCAGATTCGTCGTGAAGGTAACCGTCTGTACGTTGATGCCGTTGTTGGAGTGCGCCGTGCCGACCATGATCGACGGCGTACGGCCATAGAACAAGCCGTAGCCACCGCGCACGACATAGCGCCGGCCGGTCGGGCTCCATGCAACGCCGAGCCTCGGACCCCAGTTGTTCTTGTCGGTCGGGAGGAAGCTTGTGTCGATGCCGGCCGCGCCGAGCTGCGGGTCCGGGTTTCTCACCTGAGGCTGGGCGAACCGCTGAACGTCGTAGCGTAATCCCGCGTTGATCGTCACATCGTGCCTGACCGACCACTCATCGTTGACGAATGCCGAGTACTCGTTGATATTCGGGTTCGTGGTTGGGCCGGTGGTTCCGGCGCCGGCGAACGCCTGCACGTAGCGCGACGGCTGATTCAAGTTGAATGTTGCGAGGCTCGCAAACGTGTAGGCGCCGAAGAAATTGCCGGGGAAGTAGTTGAGGATGTCATCGAACTGAAAATCGAACCCGCTCTTCACCTTGTGCGCGCCGCTGACCCATGTGACCGTATCAGCGACTTGCCAGCGCTTGATGGTGGTTTCGCGCGGACTGAACGAGTTGCGGCCAATCGTCAGCACGGTGGTCCCCGCCTGCTGAATGATGGCTTCCGGGTTCGAGCTGTTGGCCTCTCCAGGCTCCTGATCGCGCGCCCATTGCGCCCGCACCTCGTTGAACAGCGTCGGCCCGAGGACCGAGGTGAAGCTCACGTTGAAGGTGCGAGTGCGCACGTTGGAATCGCCCGTGTGCTCGACCGAATTCTGCGGTCCGCTGTTCTCGAAATTCTGGCCGTTGAAATTCTGGTGGTTGTATCGCAGCGACAGGCGGTGACCCGGCGTGAGCTGATGGTCGGTCTTCACCAGGAACACGTCCTGGTTCTGCGCTTGATTCCAACTCGTGGCGAATGTCTGCAGTTTCGCAATCGCGGCGAGCGTATCGGGGTCGGACGGCGTTCCGGGAGGGACGTTCAGGAACACGAGGTTGGGCAGCGTGTTGCGCTGGCCGTCGTAATTGAAGAACACGAAGTCGCGGTCCGTCCGGAGCGGGCCGCCGTACACGCCGCCGAATTGATTGAAATGGTAGGGCGACTTCGGCCGACTCTGAAGCTTGTTGATGTAGTTGATCGCGTTCAGCGATTTGTCGCGGTAATACTCGAATACCTCGCCGGCCGGACGATTGGTTCCGGATTTCGTGACAACGTTGATCACCGCTCCGCCGGCACGTCCGTATTCCGCTGAATAGGCGTTCGAATTCACCTGGAATTCCTGCACCGCGGCCGCGCTGAACTGATACGGCGCCCGGCCGGATCCGGTGCGGCCGATCGTCTGGCCGAAGAACGTGTTGTTGTTGTCGGCGCCGTCCACCACGAGGCTGTTGAGCGTTCCGCGCTGGCCCGCGAAGCTGATATCGCCGCCGCGGACGTCGAGCGTGACCCCCGGCGTCAGCAGCGCAAAGTTGATGAAGTTGCGGCCGTTAATCGGCAGATTCCGCACGGCGACCTCGTCGACGGTGGAGCTCACGCTCGACTTCGTCGTTTCCAGCACCGGGCTTGCGCCGGTGACCGACACCGTTTCGGCGATCGCTGCGACGCGCATCTGCACGCGCATCGTGATGGTGGAGCCCACAGTGACGACGACCGGCGGTTGCTTCTGAGCGGCAAAACCGGAGAGCTCAGTGGTCACATCGTATGTGCCCACGGGCAGAAGTTCCGCGCGGAAGGCACCGGTGTCGTCAGTGACGATTGACCGCACAAGTCCGGTATCCGCATTCCTGATCGAGACGGTGACGCCCGGGACCACGCCACCGGACTCGTCAGTGACAGTTCCCTGAATTGCCCCCGTCGCACTCTGCGCCAGCGCCATGGGAGCACTCACCGCGGACAACACGACAATGATGCCTGCGGCACACGTGAATCGTCTAAGACAGCGCATTCATGCCTCCTGGCGGCGATAAATCAGACGTTCGTATGTTTTCGCGCCGCGTAGTATGACGGAGATACGCCCCGCGTCTCCCCGCCTCATGTCGTCAGGATAGCGCCATATTTGCTTGACGTGCAGCCGACCACCCGCTCATGCTGGTGCTGCAAATGCAACGCGTCCACATATCGCCGGGTAAGGCCCTCTGCAGGTTCTGCGGCGAGCGGGTTCCGACGAATCGTCTCTCCACGCATATCGCGAAGGAACATCCTCGTCCACCCCGGATTGACATGTCGCCGACACTCGTACGTCACCGCGCGCCCGCCAAAAAGCGCGGTACAAAGTAGCGGGTACAACTGAAATATTGATTGAGTGCAGCACTAAGCCCGTGGCAGCTTTGCCACGGGCTGGTAGCTCGAGGAGTGGAGTGCTGTCAGTACCTACTTCATCGGGGCGCTTGCGCTCGCGATACACCGCCATTTGCCGTCCGGCATCTTCACCCACGTATCCGCAAACCGTTCCTTGCCATCGAAGGGTTTTCCCGTGCCTGCGATTCCTTTTCCGGTCCACACGCCCGTCACGACGGCAGCGTCCCCGTGGACCTGGACCTTCATCTCGCTCACATCGCTGACCTGCCATTTGCTCTTGCTGGTCGAGGCGACATACTCGGCCTTGGTCTGCGTCGTGCCGTCCGCCTGAATGATGACAGCTTCCGCGGCGAGCAGCGACCCGACGGCCTCACCATTACTGGCCAATGATGCCTTGACCCACTGCCGTTCCAAATCCATCAGCGCCTTGTCCACGCTGCCCTGCGCGAGCGCCACCACACACGTCGCCAACATGACCGACGCAACTGCCAAGAGTCTCTTCCTCATGCACACGTCCCTTCAAAGGTTCCGGTTGTTAGGTCAAGCCTGCTCATTTGCCGCACACATCAAGTGTAGGACAGCAAGGCACCCTACGGTGTGCTGGATTGAACACGCGACGTCCGCCGACGGACCTGCTACTCGCGTAGCGCCACGATCACTGTTTCGGGCCCCGGCAACGGATGCACCGCCGGATGGCCGAAGCCGGCGGCCTTCAACATCTGCTCGAACTCACGCAACGTGAACGCATCACCCGACGGCGTGCCGGCCAGCATCGTCAAAGCGAAGCCTGCGGCGAGCGGTGGTGAGACGCGGTCCTCGTTCGGCACCATCTCGAGAATCACGATCCGCCCACCGGTCTTCATCGCCGCGGCGACTTTTCGGAGCAGCGAGATGTTCGTGTCTTTATCGAAATGGTGGAGGAAGTTGGTGAGAAGGGCCACGTCGTAGCCGGTTCCGTAATCCACGTCGAACGCGTTGCCGGGAATCGTCCGGTACCGGTCGGCCACGCCCAGCGACTTCGCGTTTTCCGTGGCGACAGTGAGGACCGGCGCCCAATCGACGGCGACCACCTCCGCCCGCGGATTTCTCTGCGCGATCGTGACGCCGAACATCCCATGACCGGCGGCAATATCCAGGACACGAAGCGAAGAAGCCGAGTGGACATCCAGTATGTCCACGATGGCATGCGCCGCCGGCATCATCATCGGCACCATGGCGCGCGCAAACTGCACCCACATCGGGTTCGAGTCGGCAACCGTGTTGCTTTCAGCCGACACGGCGCCACGACGAATGGTCTCGGACAGGACACTGAAATTGCGGAGGAGCTCCGGCGTGCACAAAAACTCCAACGTGGTCCCCATGTATGCCGGCGATTGCCTGGTCAGAAACACGGCGGAGTCGCGCGTCAGCTCGTACCTGTTGCCCGCTTTCGTGACAAAACCCATGATCGTCAAGTAGTCGCACAGAATGCGGATGCCACGTTCAGACGCTCCGACAGATGCGCTGATGGATTGGGCCGTCTGGGCGCCGTTGTGAATCGCAGTGAACACATCGAGATCGACCGCCGCCTTCAACGCCGCGGTGCGCTGATGCGCGAAGGCTGTATCGAAGAAAAGTTCCGGCGAGGGTTGGTCGGTCGGTTGCGATGGGGTGGTTGTCGCCATGGATTCTGCCTAGTTCGAGTCGAGCTTGACTGCGTCCGGTACGTCGCGGAGCGCTCGCCGCAACTCCTCGACCATCTTCATCTGCTCGAACGTCGCTTGCATGGTTTCGACGGTGGCGTGCACAGCGTCCATCGCCGCGTGACGGGCGCCGTCGGCGGCGGCTCGTGCCTCCTCAGCGACGGTCCGCGCCGTCTCGGCTGCTTCCCGTAGCCGTTCCTGCTCCTGGCGGACTGTTTCAAGCGCATCACGATGCTGATCGTGAAGCGCGCGGGCTTGCTCCGCCAATCTCCTGAAGTGTTCCGCCTCACTCCGCGCGGCTTCGGCTGAAATGCACTGTTCTTCCGAGTGATGGTTCTGCATGTGTCTCAAGGTACCAGGGCTGTGGCCGGAGAAGTGTTCTCAATGCGACAGATCATGGCACCGCCCTCGACATCTTCGAGAAGACCGGCGACACGATCGCCATTCCGCACGAGGACCGTCACCTTGTGCTCATGACTGGCAAACATTGAGCTGGCCATCACCAAAACGGCCACCGTCACCGAAAAAACGATCCTGCGTCGTTGGTGGACATCCGCTCCTCTATGCGGCCAGGAAAGCGGCCGACCTGTTGAGTATGGCGGTCTGTGGTGAAATCGTCTGTGCAATTGGGCACACGCGGTGACCGCGAGGGCCGGCTACGTGGATGGCTTGTATAAGACCGCACATCGCGCGCTCCCACATTCGCGCTAGGCTGCGCTCAGGAACGCAAGGCACGCGCCTCATTGCGATAGTGCTGCGCGATTGACGTCAGTTTCACTCGTTTCAAAAGACGGCACAGTGCCGCCGGAACGGGCGGAGATCGAGATGACCGACCAGTCCGTCACGTCGACATCACCTCAACCGCTGACGGTGACGGCGTTTGGCATCACCGACCGAGGAAAGGTGCGCACGACCAATGAGGATCAGTTCCTGATTGCCGAGCTCACCAAAGCGATGCGCGTCTGGCAGACGAGCCTGCCGGAACCGAAGCTGCAGACTGCCGACGAGCGCGCCCATGTCTTTCTGGTGGCCGACGGCATGGGAGGGCACCGCGCGGGCGAACGCGCAAGCGCTCTTGCCGTGGTCGCGATCGAACAATTCACGCTCAACACGTTCAAGTGGTTCTTTGCCTCGAGTAGCTCTGAAGCGCAGAAAGTGCTTGCGCAGTTCCAGTCGGCCCTCAGTCAAGCCGACGCTCGCATTCTCGAGGAATCCGCGGAGCATCCGGAACTGCGCGGCATGGGGACAACCGTGACGATGGCGTTCCAACTCGGGGCGCAGCTGTGCGTCGTGCACGTGGGTGACAGCCGCGCCTACCTTTACCGCGACAACGAGCTACATCAGCTCACGCAGGACCACACGCTGATGGCGGACATGGTCCGCAACGGAACCCTTCGGCCGGACGAAGTCGCCGGGCATCGTCTCCGCCACGTCATCACGAACGTGGTCGGCGGCCAAGAACTCGGAGTCATGGTCGAGGCCCGCGCACTCGAAGTTCAGCCTGGCGATCGCTTACTGCTTTGTTCGGACGGATTGACGGAGACGGTGACGAACGAGGCGATAGCGGCGACGCTCGACGCCGAACCTACACCCGAGGCTGCCGCGAAGACGCTGCTCGGGCAGGCGAATGATGCTGGAGGCCGCGACAACATCACGATACTGATTGTGCGGTTCGATCCCCTCGCCTCCGCTTCACGCAACCCTGGCGACTGATCCTGCGCGCCATCACAGCCCGCCGCCGTCCCTCGCGACGAGTGTCTGTTCCCTTCTGCACAGCTATCTTGCAGCGGATGCGCGTAACGTAACGGCAAGGCCGAGGCTTTTAGTTTGACTTGTTACTTTGATGTCTTACGAAGGGCGGGCTTCGCCGGAATTCGGCTGCGCCACTACATCACCTTCCGCGATCGGCGGCGAGGTCACTCGCGCAACACGACGCTGAGGAGAGAGTTGTTGATCTTGAGACCGCCGTTGTAGTCGATGAATCCAAGCTTCCGAAACTTGTTCATGAAGAAATTGACCCGCGACCGCGTCGTCCCGACCATCTCCGCCAGGAGCTCCTGAGAAACTCGCGGGAGGGCGCGGTGCGACACCTCGGGCTCACCGTACCGCGCAAGCAAAAGCAGCGTACGGGCCAGTCGCTTCTCGCTCGAGTTGAACAGCTGGTCGATCAGATCTTCCTCGATCCGGATGTTTCTCGTCAGCATGTGAGTCATGAAACGATCCGCGAAGAGCGGCTTGGCGTGAAGCTGCCGCACCATTTCCGGCTTCTCGACGGCCAGGACCGTTGACGGCCCCATCGCCGTCGCCGTCGCCATCCGCTGCGGCTGGCCCGCAAGGCAGCCCTCACCGAAGAAATGACCAGCATCGAGCACGGCGACCACGGCCTCTTTTCCAGCGTGCGACAACACCGACAGTCGCACGGCGCCCTGCTCGACATACATGACGCTCGTGGCCGGATCACCCTGCGCAAAGATCCTCGCTGCAGGTTCGTACTCGACGCGCTCGGTTCGTACGCCCGTCCAATCGACGACGGCGCCGGCTGGCGGTGTCGGCGTGCGCTTCAACTTGCCCATCTCAACAATTCTGACACGAATCACGCGTCTGCGGACGGCCGCTCGAGTTGGGTCGTCCGCGGCCGGCATCGAGACTAACACTAGGCGATGGTCGGGGCCGAAACCGGAACCGCGGGAGATTGATGGTAAAGACACATCCTGTCGGGCAGCGTGCGCGCATGGATCCTGCCGCCGTATGCCGAAATGGCGGCTGTTCTCTTGTGCACACGTCGGTGTCCCAGCCGCGTGTCATGCTTGGACGATGAAGTTGAAACCGATCGCGATCGCTGGTGTGGTGCTGGTCGTGCTCGGAATTATAGGGATCGTCTTTGAAGGCCTCGCCTACATGATTCGCGATACGGTGCTCGACATCGGTCCCCTCCAGCCGACGGCGGACCGCGACAGGACGCTGCTGCTTCAACCGATGGTAGGCGTTGCGGCCGTCGCCGGCGGCCTTGTGCTCCTGATGTCCGGCATGCGCAAGCACGCATAGAGCGACGTCCGAACGGTGGAAACGATCGACTCGCGAACCGCCGGACCCGATCGAATCTTCTCTGCGATTGTCGAGCACGAAGTGAGGGACACGTCCGGTCGCGTGATGATTCCGGAAGGATCCAGCGCCCAACTGATGATCCGACAGCTATCTTCGGGCGCGGGTACCCGCAGCTCTGAAATGGCGTTGGACATTCAGGCGATCACGATCGGCGGGCGGCGGTACGTGGTCAGCACGACGGACGTCACGCTGGACAGCGGCACGGGAATCGGCAAGAACAAGCGGACTGGTAATCAAACGGGTGCAGATAAGTCGTGGGTTGCGCGCGCCGATCGTGCGTTTCACGAGCATTATCGCCGCGCGCCGCAGGTAAGAATGGCGACCCGTCCGCCTGGCCGCATCCGGGTGTGCAATCGGGAACAGACGCCGAACGCCCATCCGACGTACGATCGTCGCAGTTAGCCCGTCCTCCCAGAACGCCGGTATCGAGAAGGACATCGCGATCGCGAACCGACTCGCGCGGCTCGCCGTTCATGCACGCCACAGTTTGGAGTCGAACATCATGCAAATCAGACCAATACACGACCGCCTCGTCGTTCGGCGCCTCGAAGAAGGCGAGCAGGCAATTGGCGGAATCATCATCCCCGACAGCGCCAAAGAGAAGCCCCAGCGCGGCACGGTCATCGCCGCGGGCGACGGCAAGATGAAGGAGAACGGTAAGCGCGTCCCCCTTTCTGTCAAGACGGGCGATCTAATCCTCTTCGGCAAGTACTCGAGCCAGGAGATCAAGCTCGATGGCCAGGAGTACCTCATCATGCGCGAGGACGACGTGCTGGCCGTCGTCGACGGCAACGAGACCACACAGAAAAAGTAACCACTGAACAGCGGGACCCGAGCAACAGGAGATAAACGGAATGGCGAAAGACATTGTGTACGGCGATCGGTCGCGGCAGGGCATTCTTCGCGGCATCAACAGCCTGGCCAACGCGGTGAAAGTGACGCTCGGGCCCAGAGGACGGAACGTCATCCTCGGCAAGACATTCGGATCGCCGACGATTACCAAGGACGGCGTGACGGTCGCGAAGGAGATCCAGTTGAAAGATGCGCTCGAAAACATGGGCGCCCAGATGGTCAAGGAAGTCGCCAGCAAGACGTCGGACGTTGCTGGTGATGGCACCACCACCGCCACGGTGCTGGCGCAGGCCATCTATCGCGAAGGCGCGAAGAACGTCACCGCCGGCGCCAACCCGATGGCAATCCAGCGCGGCATCGCCAAAGCTGTCGCGGCCATCGTCGCGTCGCTCGAGGCGCAGTCCAGGCCGGTGACCGGCCCGATGATCGCGCAGGTCGGCACGATTTCCGCGAACCACGATGAGACCATCGGTCGCATCATCGGCGAAGCAATGGAAAAGGTCGGCAAGGATGGCGTCATCACTGTCGAGGAGGCAAAAACGCTCGAGACGACGCTAGAGGTCGTCGAGGGGATGCAGTTCGATCGCGGCTACATCTCGCCGTATTTCGTGACAGACCCCGAGCGCATGGAAGTCGTCCTCGACAATCCGGTCATTCTCGTCCACGAGAAGAAGATCAGCTCGATGAAGGACCTGTTGCCGCTGCTCGAGCTCGTGGCGCGCGCCAGCCGTCCGCTGCTGATCATCGCAGAGGACATCGAAGGCGAGGCGCTGGCGACGATCGTTGTCAACAAGCTGCGCGGTACGCTGCAAGTGGCCGCGGTGAAGGCGCCCGGTTACGGCGACCGCCGCAAGGCGATGCTCGAGGACGTGGCCATCCTGACAAACGGCCGGGCCGTCACCGAGGATCTCGGGATCAAGCTCGAGTCGATCAAGCTGGAGGATCTCGGTCAGGCGAAGAAGGTCACCATCAACAAGGACAATACGACGATCATCGAGGGCGCCGGGACCTCGGCGGCCATTGAGGGTCGCGTCAGACAACTGCGCGCGCAGGTCGAGGATACGACGTCCGACTACGATCGCGAGAAGCTGCAGGAGCGGCTCGCCAAGCTGGTGGGCGGAGTGGCCATCGTCAAAGTCGGCGCGGCCACGGAGACCGAGATGAAGGAAAAGAAGGCGCGTGTCGAGGATGCGATGCACGCGACCAAGGCCGCCGTCGAAGAGGGCATCGTGGCCGGTGGCGGTGTCGCACTGCTGCGGGCTGCGAAGACACTACAGGAGCTGAAGCTCGATGGCGACGAGCAAATCGGCGTCAAGATCATCACCAGAGCCGTGGAAGAGCCGATGCGCTGGATCGCAGCCAACGCCGGGCACGAGGGCTCGATTGTCGTACAGCGCGTAAGAGATCTGAAAGACGACGAGGGGTTCAACGCGCAAACCGAGCGGTACGAGGACCTCGTGCAGGCTGGCGTGATCGACCCGACCAAAGTGGTCCGATCGGCACTGCAGAACGCAGCGTCAATCGCCTCGCTGCTGCTGACAACCGAAGCAGTCATCTCGCTGATCCCCGAAGAGCAGAAGAGTGCTGCAATGCCCGGTGGCGGCATGGGCGACATGTACTAAGAGGAATACGTCGGGCAGGCGCTGGAGAAACGGCGCCGCCCGATTCATTTGGAAGGGAGTGCCGCATGAACACAATGGGGCAGGAGAACGTTGCCGGCGTCCGCGAACCCGCCGAAGTGACGCAGTTTGAACTGCTTGCCGCACGCATGCCAAGCGCCCTGGCGCGACTCCGGCCCATGGATGCTACGAGCGCCGGGATGGTGCGTTTTCTGACGCGGGTCCCTGGTTCTGTGGAGCATACCCAGCCTCGACGTCGCACTAGCGGTTCGATCCGTGCCGGCAAGCGGCGCAGGAATCAGCAGGCACGCTCGTGACGCAAGTCCTTGCGTTCTGCGGCGATGTCCTTGGCGTGCTCGCGATCGGATTGTCGCTGCCTGTCGCGATCCTGCTCGTCGGCATGCCGGTGGCGCTCGTCGTCAGGCTTGTTCTGGAACTTTTGCAGCGGGTGTGACATTCATGTTGCTCATCATCGGTCTTCTTATCTTGCTGACCACAATGGTCATCGCGCCGAAATTGCAGCTTCTCGCCGGCAAAAAAACTGTGGAGCTCGGCTGGATGAGCCAGGAGTGGCTCGCCGAACATCGCGCATCGCATCCCTCGTAAGCGCCACCGGTTCGCCGCGGCAATCAACCTCGAGGATCTTGCCGTGCTACCATCGGCGTGCCTTGCGGCCGGAGCCGGCGATGTTCGTCTGTCGGTATTAGCCAGCGGCGTTCACAGTCTGTCAGACCTGGCGGCAACGGATTCAACCGATCGTATTTGCTCGCGCCGGCCTCGCAAAGCGCATCCTGGACATCAGATAGCTCCGCTTCGAGCAACTGGCGTCGCGGTCGAGCACGGTGACCTCATGGCCATCGCGCGCCAGCAGGAGCGCCGTGCCGAGCCCGCAGATACCGCCGCCAACGATCAGAACGGACATCGCCTCTCTGTACCGCTGCCGGCGAGGCGCGGTCAAGTCTTCCGACTCATGAGAGGAGTCGCTCACGGACTGAGGCGTGCCGGTTGCGAACAGGCGATGTTCGCAAGCGAACGTCGCCGCAGTGAACGTCGCCGCAGTGTTGTCGCCGCAGTTGACGCGGCGGCAGCGATCGCCACAATGAATAGTCATGACATCGCGCCTGCTGTGGTCGGTGTTGAGCGCTGCTGCGATAATAGCCGGCACGACTGCCGGGAGCGGACGCGCGGCGATTCAGCCGGAACTCGCCGACCGCGTGATGAAGCTCACGCGCGACTCGTCATGGAGACTCGTTTCCTCGATACCGCTGTCGTTCAGGACCTTCCATCCGCAGGGCATGGTGAAGATCGGAGATCACTTCATCGTGTCGTCCGTTGAAGTCCGCGTCCCGACCAGGCGGCTGCCGCAGATCGTTGACGGCCACGATCGCGATACAGGCGAGGGCGCCGGTCACCTGTTCAAGATCGATGCAACCGGAAAGCTCGTCGCGGATGTGACGGTGGGAGAGGGCACCGTTTACCACCCGGGCGGCATCGATTACGACGGCACGAACGTGTGGGTGCCGGTCGCTGAATACCGGCCCAATAGCCGATCGATCATCTACCGTGTCGATCCCGTGACGATGACCGTCACACGTGTGTTTGCCTTCGACGATCACATCGGCGCAATTGTCCACGCCACCGACGATCGGACGCTGCACGGCGTGAGCTGGGGGTCGCGTTATTTCTATCGTTGGACGCTCGACGCCGGTGACAGAGTGACAAACACCGCCGCTGCGCGGGACAGGCTGCGAACGGTCAACCCTTCGCATTACGTCGACTATCAGGACTGCAAATACGCGGGAGCCCAGCGCATGCTCTGCACCGGCGTGACGGAGATATCTCGCGCGACGGATGCGTCGCCCTTCCGGCTGGGTGGAATCGATCTCATCGATCTGCGTGATGGTCGACCGCTGCACCAGGTCCCTTTACTCCTCTGGACGGCCACTGGGTTGGACATGACGCACAACCCCGCCTGGCTCGAGGCAACGCCAACGGGAATCCGCGGCTACTTCATGCCTGAAGACGATGTGTCGAAGCTTTACATCTATGAGGTGACGCCGTAAAGCAGGTTCGCGGCGAGGGTATAGACATTCTTTACCCAAGGCTATAGAGTGTCTATATGGTGGCCACCAAACATCACAAGAACCGCATCGAGCTGCTGCAAGGCACGCTCGATCTTCTGATCCTCGAGACGCTGCGCTGGGGCCCCAGCCACGGCTACGGCATCAGCCAGGCTCTTCGCGCGCAGTCCGCCGACGTGTTGTGTGTCGACGCAGGGTCGCTCTATCCGGCACTTCACCGGCTCGAGCGCCAGGGCCTCGTCCGCGCCGAATGGGCGATCTCGGAAAACAAGCAACGGACGCGCGTGTACAGACTCACGCCCGCCGGTCGTCAGCGGCTGGCGGGTGAACGCTCCAAATGGGAGCAGTTGTCCGCGGCGATCGAAAGCGTTCTCAATCGCACGCGGCCGAGCGAATCATGAGGCTCCCTCTTTGGCGCCGCCGGCAGGATGAAGAGCTGGACGAGGAGTTGCGGAGCCATCTGCAAATGGCGATTCGCGATCGCGTCGAGCGTGGCGAGTCCCTTCAGCAGGCCACTGATGCTGCGAGGCGGGAGTTCGGCAACGTGCTGCTGGTGAAGGAGACGACCCGCGACATGTGGGGTTGGGTCTCGATCGAGCAGCTCTGGCAGGACCTCGTGTACGCCGGTCGTGCCTTGCGCCGGACACCGGGATTTACGACGGCCGCGGTGCTGACGCTGGCGCTTGGCATCGGTGCGAACGCCGCGATGTTCAGCGTCGTGTATGCAGTGATCCTCAGACCGCTGCCGTTTCCGGACGCCGATCGCCTGATGGCGATCAATGGCCTTGTGGTTCGGGACGCGGGGCAGGTTTCGCCATCCGCCTCGTCCTCGTGGCCCGATTACTTCGATTGGCGCGCAAAGGCCCAGACATTTGCGTCGCTCTCCGCGTATCACGACACGAATTTCACTGTGACTGGCCTTGGTAGGTCGCAGCACGTGCCGGGCGCCATCGTCTCGGCCGAGTTTTTTGCGACGCTTGGCGTCGCGCCGTCTCTCGGCCGCGCGTTTCGGAGGGAAGAAGAACACGCCGGTTCGAATGTGATCGTCGTCAGCGATCAATTCTGGCGGTCGCAACTCGGGATGTCGGGAGACGCCGTTGGACGCACGATGATGGTCAACGGGCGTAGCTTCACCATCATCGCGGTGCTGCCGGCGGGATTTCGTTTTCCGATCACGTTTCCTCCGCCCGAGCTATGGACAACGATCGCGGAGGACGCGCAGGTTGAAGAACCCGGCGATACGCCCATGACCGCGCAGCGTGGCGCCCATTTTCTTCAGGTGATCGGCCGGTTGAAGGAGGGAGTGCGCGAGTCCGCCGCGCGGGCCGAGCTCGAGACCATCGCGAGCGCTCTTGCGCAGCAGTATCCCGAGGACAACGCCGGTCGCAGCGTGCGAGTCGTGCCCGAGCTCGAAGCCGTGGTGGGATCCGCGAAGCGGCCGCTGCTCGTTCTGCTCGCCGCCGTCGCCTGTGTCTTGCTCATTGCGTGCGTCAACCTCGCGAACCTGATGACCGCGCGCGGCACCGCACGGCAGCGCGAGCTTGCGCTACGAATGGCCCTTGGCGCCTCTCGTTATCGAGTCGCGCGCCTGGTCCTGACGGAAAGCCTCGTGCTGGCTGTGGCTGGAGCCGCGCTTGGCCTTGTTGCTGGATCGTGGTTGGTTCGGCTGCTCGTGCACCTGTCGCCGACCAACATTCGCGGCCTCGACGAAGTCAGCATGGACGCGGCCGTGTTGGTCTTTACAGCGGCAATCGCGCTGGCGTGCGGCCTCTTCGTCGGCGTTGCGCCGGCGATGCGAGTGACGCGATCGCAGCCACGACAGGATTTGAGCGAAACCCGCACGACGGCCGGCCGTTCGCAGCGGCGGCTGTTGAACGCGCTGATCGTCGTAGAAACGGCCCTCGGGGTGCTTCTTCTCGCCGTCGCAACGTTTCTCGTGCGGGGCTTCGATCGTCTGACGCACACCGATCCGGGATTCGATCCGTCGCATGTCGTCACGCTCAGAGTCGGCTTGCCGGACAGCCGCTACACGTATTTGAAAAAGGTCGCGTTTTTCGACGAGTTGCTGCCCGAATTGGCGCGTCTCCCCGGCATCGAGGCCGTGAGTCTGGTCGCGCCGCTACCGCTCGGCGGCTCTCGTTTTGGAGTCAGCTTCGATCTTCCCGGCCGCACTGCGCGTTCGGCAGCCGAGCGCCTGAGCGCCGAGTTCGCATTTGTCGGTCCGGACTATTTTCGGGCCATGCGTATTCCATTGCGGCGAGGGCGCGAGTTTACGGCCGCCGATGGGGACGACGCACCGCGCGTCGTGGTGATCAACGAGGCCTTCGCGCAGCAGTATTTTCCCGGCGAGGAGCCACTCGGAAAACGCATCAGACCGGGGCTGAGCACAACCGAAGACGAGACGCCCTGGCGGGAAGTCGTCGGGATCGCCGGAAACGTCAAGCAGCAGACGCTCAACGAACGCGTGAAGCCCTTGTACTTCGTTCCGTACGCGCAGGGGATGATCACGACGCCGCACATCGTCTTGCGTTCCGCTGGTCCGCCGGAGGCTGTCCCGGAGTCGGCGCGAAAGCTGATCGCCGCCCGCGATCCTGAGCTCGCCGTCTTCGACGTGCGCACCATGGACGAGTACTTCGGCCGCGTCGTGGCGAGCCCGCGATTCACGACGTTGCTGCTGATGCTCTTCGCAGTGCTTGGCGTCGCGCTGTCTGCCGTCGGCCTCTACGGCGTGCTGGCGTATACGGTGGTGCAACGAACGCATGAGTTCGGTGTACGGTTCGCGCTCGGCGCCAGACCGCGTGACGTCGTGAGAGGCGTCATGGGAGGAGCGTTCGCGCTCGTGGGCGGCGGCTTGTTGGTGGGTGTTGTGGCTTCGATGGCGCTCAACCGCGCCCTCGCGCGCACGTTGGATTTCGTGCAGCCGGTCGATGCGGCCGCGTACCCGATCGTCGCGCTGGTTCTCTTGAGCGTGGCCGCTGTGGCCGCCTACACGCCGGCGCGTCGAGCCGCTCGCGTCGATCCCGTCACGACCCTTCGCGCGGGATGAAAACGCGGGAGGGCAGACTAGAGTAGTAATGGCAGCATGACGTCTTCGTCTTCGTGGTGGGCCCGCGGCCTCATTGTCGAAAACTGCGCGTGCACGCTCGTCTGTCCCGGTCACATGCACTTCTCGCAGCTCTGCACGCACGAGCGCTGCAAAGGGTACTGGGCCTTTCGCTTCGACGCTGGCAGCTACGGAGATGTGCCGCTGGACGGCACGAAGGCGCTCATCGCGTTCGATACTCCGCAGCGCATGATCGACGGCAACTGGACCCAGTCACTCGTCATCGATTCTGCGGCGTCTCCCGAGCAGCGTGGCGCCCTCGAAGCCATACTCACCGGCAAAGCCGGAGGCCCCTGGGAGAAGCTCGCGGCATTCGTCGGAACGCAGCGTCCTACCGAGTTTCTGAAGATCGATCTGCAGGATGACGGCGCGGCCAAACGGACATCGATTGCCGAGCGGCTCAAAGCCGTCGTGACGCAGATACGGGGGCGCGACAAGTCCAAACCGGTGATGTTCGAGAACATCTTCAATCAGATCCACGCGTCGCGTCAGGTGCTCGCTCTCGGTGATACGGAGTACGACGACGGCACCATTGTGGTCAGCAATCAGGGCACGCACGGTTTGTTTTCTTCGTTCGAGTGGGCGGTGGGCGAACGAGGCTGATGCCGTCTCCTCATCTCGTCCACGTGACGACGGCATCGAGTGCCGCGCCGGCCATGACGCTTGTCGCGATGTGGTTCGTGATGATGGCCGGCATGATGGCGCCGGCCGTGTACCCCTGGGTGCAGGCGTTTCGCCGGTTTGAAGAGTCAAAGCCGAACGGGGTGCACGCGATCTTCCGCAGCGGCATTTTTGTGAGCGGATATCTTGCAGTCTGGCTCGCCTATTCGATTGTTGCAGCGGGGCTGCAGCTTGTTCTCATCAATGGCGGCGTCACTGCCGTGCCGGACGCACCATCGCTTCTGAGCGGGCTCGTCCTGCTCGTTGCCGGTCTGTTCCAGTTCGCGCACTTCAAGCGCGCCTGCCTGCAGCACTGCCGCAATCCCTTCACCTATTTCCTTTCGCGATGGCGCAACGGGACAAGCAGCTTCAGGATTGGCTTCAGCCACGGACTCTTCTGCGTCGGCTGCTGTTGGGCCATCATGGCAACCGGACTTGCCGTCGGCGTGATGAACATCTGGTGGATGGCCGTGCTGACACTCGCGGTGTTCCTGGAGCAGACGGTCTCGCGCGGCGATCTCGCACGCCGGTCGATAGGAATCGCTCTCATCATCGCGGGCTCGGCCAGCCTGCTGCGGGCCAACCTATAATCGACAGGATTCGCTCGTAAAAGGAATTCTCGCCACTCGACATGCGTGTGCCTCTCGTGATCGCTGCTTTCGTGCTTGTCCTCTCGCCGCTTTCGAGTGCACAGCAATCGGTATCGTCTTGCGCCAGCTCGGCGCAGTGTGCGCAGATGGCCAACGATGCAATCACCCGCGAAGAGTACGAGCAGGCGCACGATCTTGCCTGGCGCGCGATGCAGCTCGGCCCACGAAACGATACGACGCTCATGTACTTGCTCGCTCGCGCGCAGAGCCTCAGCGGCCGGCCGCACGACTCGCTCATCATGCTGCAGCGTCTCGCAGCCATGGGAGTCCACCCGGCGGACGTGAATACGAGCGAGGAATTCCGGCGAGTGCGAGGGCTCCGTGAGTGGACCGCGTCGACTGATGCGGTCGAACCGGCGACGACACCAGCCGCAGCGCGTGCCGCGACGGAGATCGCTCCTCCGGCGTCAGCCCCACGTCGTGCGTCGACGGCGCTGCTCATTCCCGCGGAGCCCACACCGATTGCGCTGGCGTACGACGCCGTGTCCCGTCGCTTTGTTTTCGCGGACGAACGCGGCGAGATTCTCAAGATCGTCGACGAAACCTCCGGGCATGTCGTCAATCTCGTGAGCCGCGAGTGGGCAGGGCCGTATCGCACGACGGCTGTCGCGATTGACCCGCGACGCGGAGACTTATGGGTTGCGGGGGTGCACCGCGCCGGTGCCGACGAGGCGTCCCGCAGCGCTCTTCATCGGCTGCAGCTCGTCTCGGGCCGCTGGCTGCAGACGATAGCGCTCGCGAATGATGCGGGCGCAGCGCGCTTTGTGGATCTGACAATCGCGCGCGATCAGGTATGGGCGCTCGACGCGATTGGCGGGCGGGTGTTCAGCGTCGGTCCGCGCGAGTCGTCTCTGCGCCTCGCGGCAACCATCGAGAACGTCGAGGGTGCCACCAGCGTCACGGCCGCCGGCGGCAACAATCTCTACCTCTCGCATGCAGCCGGCCTGGTGCGCGTGAATCTCGGCTCCGGCAGCAGCGTGGCAGTACGCGCCGCCAAGGGTGTCGACCTGACGAACCTGCAGAAGATTCTGTGGCGAAACGGAGTGCTCTTCGGCATTCAAACAAAGGCCGACGGCACGTTCGCCGCAGTTCGTATCCGGCTCGACGCGAGTGGAAGAAGGGCGACCGCCGTCGCCGTGCTGGACCGCGCCGCCGGCCGCGCGGCCGATTTGGCCGGTGACGTATTCCATTACGTTTCGGTGCAATTCGACGCAGATCGCGTGATGCTGCGTCACATCCGCGCGCAATAAGTCGGGCCTAAGGTCACCCTTCCACTCGCCCGATAACTCATCTGATATGTCTCCGTTTGCCGTCGAAAAGGCCCGCGCAACGGCCACGATCACGCTGATCAACGGCGTCTCGGTCAAGGGCTGTCTATTCGTCTCCCGCGTCGCCGCGACACACGACGGTCCGGAACGCACCAAGGAGCTCCTGAATTCCGAGTCGGGATTCTTCCCGTTCGAGCTCAGGGATGGGCTCGACGTGCGCACCGCGCTCTACAACCGCGATCACGTCCTGGTCGTCACTCTCGAGGATGGTGAGGAGCCTCGCCGCGATCCGGCGTACGACGTCGCGACCGCGCGCGATGTTTCGGTGCTCATGAGCAACGGCGTCCGCTTCGACGGTCGTGTGCGCGTGTACTGCCCGCAGGGACACGATCGTCTCAGTGACTTCGCGCGCGAGCACGAACAATTCCGATATCTCGAGGCTCCCGATGCGACGCGCATCATCAACATGCGCCATGTCGTGGAACTGATGGAGACGAGTCAGCAATGAGCGTTCACGCAATGCCGCACGCGGCGCCCGCCATCGACGACCTGTTTCGCGCCATGTGCGCCCACGGCGCATCCGATCTGCACCTGTGCGTCGGCACCACGCCACTCGTCCGAAAGGACGGGAGAATGCAGCCGCTGCAAGCTGACGCCGCGCTGCTCACCGACGAAGCGCTGGCAGGCTTGCTCGAGCCCATCATGCCGACGGCGAACCGAACCGAGTTTGGCGAGTGTCACGACACCGACTTTGCCTACGAAATCGCAGGCCTGGCGCGGTTTCGCGCGAACGTCTTCGCGGACCGCAAGGGCCGCGGTGCCGTGTTTCGCGTCATTCCCACGAATATCTTGTCCGCGGAGCAGCTCGGACTCTCGCCGCACATCCTGAAGTTGTGCGAGCTCAATAAAGGCCTCGTGCTCGTGACCGGGCCCACCGGATCGGGGAAATCGACGACGCTCTGCGCGATGATCGACTACATCAATCGCACGCGCCACGAGCACATCATCACGATCGAGGATCCGATCGAGTTCGTGCACCAGAACCAGCAATGCCTGATCAACCAGCGAGAGATCCGGACGCACACCGACTCGTTCAAACGTGCCTTGCGCGCCGCGCTTCGTGAAGATCCCGACATCGTCCTCGTCGGCGAGATGCGCGATCTGGAGACCGTCGCGATCGCGATTGAAACCGCCGAGACCGGCCATCTCGTGTTCGGCACGCTGCACACGACAACGGCCGCGTCGACCGTCGATCGCATCATCGATCAGTTTCCGGCCGATCGTCAGGCGCAGATTCGCGTCATGCTTTCGGAGTCGCTGCGCGGCGTCATCGCACAAACGCTCTGCCGCAAGAGCGGCGGAGGGCGGGTTGCGGCGCTCGAAGTCCTGATTGCGACGCCGGCGGTCAGCAATCTCATTCGCGAGGGAAAGACGTTCCAGATTCCGTCGATGATGCAGGTCGGAAAATCGGTCGGCATGGTCACCCTCAACGATGCGCTGATGGAGCTTGTGACCAAGAAGCTGGTGGCGCCCGAGGAGGCGTTCGCCAAAAGCGTCGACAAGGCCGGGTTCGAAGGGCTGTTGAAGCGCGCGGGGACGGTGATGAAGAGCGCGTGAATTGTGCGGGTGACCCAGCCCGCTGAAGCATTCCTGCCGCCGCCCCACTGTCACCTCTGCACGGTTGACCCTGCTACCACACTGCAGTACGCTCGGCGGCTGTCGTCCAAAAACAATCAGAGGAGCGTCCTATGACTTTCAGCCAGTGGAAGAGAGCTCGCAGTGTGGCGATCGCCGGCGTTGTCTGTGCAGCGCTCGCCAGCGTGAGCGTCGCGCAGACGGCCATTCCAGGACTCGGCGCCTGGAAGCTCAATGTCGCAAAATCCAAATACAGCCCCGGGCCCGCTCCGAAGAGCTCGACCGTCACGTTCACGGCAGTCGGACAGGGCGTGAAGGCGGTGATTGACGGCGAAGCGGAGGACGGCAGCAAGGTTCACTGGGAATACACCGCCAACTTCGACGGCAAACCATATCCCGTCACCGGCAACCCCGACGGAGACATGGTGGTGGCCAAGCGGGTCAACCCAACCACAATTGAGACGACCTACACGTTGAAAGGAAAGACTACGACGGTCAACAGACGTGTGCTGTCGGCAGATGGAAAGACGCTGACGATCACGACAACGGGCACGAACGCCCAGGGCCAGAAGGTCAATAACGTACAGGTGTTCGAGAAGGCATAACGCGCAGCGCCTTGCCTGGCGCCGAATCGCGGTCAGCACGTCGCGCGCACCGTCCGACTCCGCTCGCGAGTGTCCCTTGGGCGAGCGAAGGCGGTCAGGTCCGCGAGCGACGCACGAGTGGCCAGGCCGCAGCGACCGCGGCGAGCGCGAGCAGTGTCGCGGCCGCGGGACGCGTGACGAGCACGCTCCAATCGCCATCGCTGATTGCCAGCGCGCGGCGAAGCTGTTGATCCGCCGACGGTCCAAGAATCAATCCGATCATCACCGGAGCAATTGGCATCTCGAGTCGCCGCAACACGAACCCGAGGACCCCGATGATCGTCAGCAGCACGAGATCGCCTGTCGATCGGTGCACGCTGTACGCGCCAAGGGTCGCAATCACGAGAATACCGGCGTAGAGCTGCGGCCTGGGAATCTCGAGCAGCTTCACCCAGATCTTCACGAGCGGCAGATTCAGCACGAGCAGCATCACGTTGCCGACGTACAAGCTGGCGATGAGACCCCACACAAGGCCCGGCTCACGCTCGAAGAGCAGCGGACCGGGCTGCAGCCCGAACTGCTGGAACGCGGCCAGCAGCATCGCGGCCGTAGCGGACGTTGGCAAGCCAAGCGTGAGCAGCGGCACGAGCGTGCCCGCGGCGGCGGCGTTGTTCGCGGCCTCGGGGCCGGCGACACCCTCGATGGCGCCGCGTCCAAACTCCTCGGCGTGCGAAGAAAGCCGCTTTTCGACGGCATACGAGAGCAGCGTCGGCAGTTCTGCGCCGCCGGCGGGCAGTGCGCCGAGCGGAAATCCAATCGCGGTGCCTCGCAGCCACGGCGCCCACGATCGCGACCATTCCTCACGCGTCAGAGAAACACGACGCCCGACGGGAAGAATCTCATCGTCTTGTTGGTGTTGCGCCAACACGGTCAGCGCTTCGCCAACCGCAAAGAGACCAACGGCAACGATCACCACATCGATGCCGTCCAGAAGATACGAGATCCCAAACGTCAGACGCGATTCTCCGCTCAGGCCGTCAATGCCCACGAATCCAAGCGTGAGGCCGATGAAGAGACTCGTCAGGCCACGAATGAGCGACGGACCAAGGAGCGAACAGACCATCACGAACGCCAGCACCATCAACGCGAAGTACTCCGCCGGGCCGAAGACGAGCGCCACGCGCACGAGCGAGGGCGCGGCGACAGTGAGCGCCAGCGTCGAGAGTGTGCCGGCGACAAATGAACCGATCGCCGCCGTGGACAACGCCGCACCGCCTCGTCCCGAGCGCGCCATTTGATGGCCTTCGATTGCCGTCACCATCGTGGCGCTCTCTCCAGGCGTATTCAACAGGATGGACGTTGTCGATCCGCCGTACATGGCGCCGTAGTAGATGCCGGCAAACATGATCAGCGCCGCGGTTGGGTTCAGATTGAACGTGACGGGAAGAAGAAGCGCCACAGTCAGCGCGGGCCCGATGCCTGGCAGCACGCCAACGGCAGTGCCGAGGGTCGCACCTGCAAGCGCCCAGAACAGATTTGACGGTGAGAGCGCGACGAAGAACCCGTGCGCAAGGGCGTTGGTCAATGCCGCAGCCAGCGCGTGAGTGGATCGCGCGGCAGATCGAGGCCGAGGCCATACGTGAACGCGACGAAGAGGACAGCCGCCGTCGTGAGCCCTACTGCCACGTCCCGTGAGACGCGCCGGCTGCCGAGGAGTCGAGCCGCGGCGGTAAAGAGCGCGGTGCTTGCCGGAACAAAGCCAACGAGCGGCATGGCAAAGGCATGCGCGGCGAGGATGCCGATCAACAGCACCGCGCGCTCGATCGATGCGCCGCGCGCGCCTGGTTCGCTCTTCCGGCCGATGCGCCCCA